>Ga0073899_10002861_pt1 | contig 15427 bp, 11 predicted proteins | sample KloWWTmetaKNB5Ph_FD_88975 | JGI IMG/M metagenome (GOLD analysis project Ga0073899, IMG submission 88975) | Active sludge microbial communities from Klosterneuburg, Austria, studying microevolution and ecology of nitrifiers - Klosterneuburg... | ecosystem: Engineered > WWTP > Aerobic digester >...
GCGCCGGGCCAGCGCCCGGGGCTCGAGGTAGTCGCGGATCTGCCGCGGAGTGTCGAGGATCACCCGCTGGATCCGGTCCTCGAACAGCGTGCGGACCAGCCCCGGCCCCACGTCGAGGGCCACCGCCACGGTGACCAGCGTCTGGCCGGGGCCCAGGGGGCGCACCCGGACGTAGCCCCACAGATCCCGGATCCCGTGGGGGCGCGAGGCGTCGAGGCGAAAGCGAAGCTCGCCCGTCCCGCTGCGCTTCATCAGCAGGGTGTAGGTGGTGTCCACCAGCTGGTTGCCCTGGGTCAGCTCGACGCGCGCGCCGCGCCGCGTGACGTCGACCAGCCGCGCCGCCTTGGTCCGCGGAAGCATCTGCGGCAGCTCGGAGACGTTGCCGAGCGCCGCCAGCACCTCGGCTGGAGCCGCGCGCACGACCTGGTACGAGACCCCCCCGACCCAGCGCGTCTGCCCCGCCGCCACCACCATCGGACGGCTGATGGTCTCGCCCGCGAGCAGGCGGCCTTGCTCGGCGGCGGTCAGGCCGTCGGCGCGGACGCCGCGGCGGGCGATCACGCTGGCGCGTGCGGGCTCGGGGCGCGGGCTCTCGGCGCGCGCGGCGCCGGCCGCCACGAGCACCGCCAGCGCGAGCCCAATGCCCCTCGAGGTCATGCGCCGCTGAGGATAAGGCCAATCGCGGTCAGGGGTCGACAATGAAGGCATCCAGGAACCACTGCCCGGAATACCCAGCGTAGCCGTCGACTTGGACCCAGTAGCTCCCGGCGTCGAGCGTCAGATCGAGGAAGCTGCGATCGGTCTGATAGCCCGCGGCGCACCCCTTGGCGACCTCGGGGCCAGGGCAGCCCGTGGCCTTTCGCACGACCAAGAGGGTGTTGTAGGCGCTCCCCTTCATCTCCAAGATCACGCGCTTCTTCGCGGGAAGGTCGAGCTTCAACATCTGCTCGGGCGCGCCCCCCGGACCTTGGCTGCCCAGATCGCAGCCGCCGTCGTAGTTGGCGTTGGCGTTGGCGGTGTTGCCCTGGAAGAACCCGCCAGCCGAGGGGATCTTCACCGCGGTCGCGCAGGTGTCGGCGAACGGCACCAAGATCGGCGGCGTCGCCGGGCGGGTGAAGGCGCTGAGCTGGGTGGGCGCGGCATTGGCGGTCTCGACCACCGCGCGGTAGGTGCCCGCGGCAAGCTTGTGGGCGCGGGCGCGCACCGGCGTCTGGCTCGAGACGCCGCACGCGATCACGTCCGACGGCGCCGCGCAGGCGGGCTTGACCAGTGAGACGCCGCCCTCGTCGTTGTCCGAGATGCGCCCGACCAACAGCACGTCGCTGGCCACCGGCAACGTCAGACTGTACGCCGCGTCCACCGCGCCGGCGACGCAACCCAAGCTCACGTCGTCGGTATGCCCCGCCAACGGGACGTCGACGCTGGTGTTCGCAGCCAGCACTGCGCCCGAGGTGCAGGTCTCGTCGGCGGGCTCGGCGGTGGGCGGCTTCAGCTCGACCAAGAGATCCACGTCGGTCGGCGCCGTCGCCGACACGGCGATCAGGTATTTCCCGGCGGGCAGCGCCCGCTCGAACAGGTGGGCCTGGGTCGCCACGTTGCACCCGAGCTCTTGCTTCGGATCGGAGCAATCGGGCTTCCACAGGGCCAGGGCCGGCTTTCCCCCGGCGTCGAGCGAGGTCGCCCAAGCATGCAGGTCTTTCGGCTCGCTCAGGCTGATCTCCCAAGTGAGCTCGCCCAGCGGGGTCGCGCAGGCACTGCCCAGATCTTCCTTGGCGTCGATCACGCTGGTCTGCACGGCCACGCCCGGCACGATGGGGGTGGCGGTGCCGCAGGTCTCGTTGGTCGGCGCGGTGCTGCCCGGCAGGTAGCTCACCTTGAGCGCCACGTCGGACGCGCCGCTGCCCATCACGTAGACCGGATACGCCCCCGGCGGCAGCGAGCGCAGCCGCAGGCGAGCGCGCTTGCCGCCCTTGGGTAACTCGTAGCCCTGGGCGCAGGCCGTCTCGCTCCCGGCCACGCCACACTGACCGACGCTCGCCAGGGCGATCTCGCCACCGTTCACGCTGGCGCTCAGATCCACGTCCTTTGGCGGACCCGGCGGAACCACGATGGCCACCACCAGATCCTTGCTGGTGCTGCCGGCGGGCGCACAGCTGGCGCCATAGTCCCCGAAGGCGGCTGCCAGCGACAGCGCGTAGCTCCCCGATTTCTCCACCGTGAGCGCGTCCGCACACTTGTCGTATTTCGGCGCGGTGCACCCGGGCTCGTCCACCTTCTTGTCGCAGTCGTCGTCCACCGCGTTCCCGCAGACCTCGGGCTGCTTGCTCGAGACGGCGGCGCTGGTGTCGTTGCAGTCGCCGCCGCCGCAGCTCCAGTCGGGGTCGCCATCGCCGTCCGCGTCGCGCGGCTCGCTGGTGCACGACTTCGTCGCCTCGATGCAGGTGTCGATGGTGCAGGTCGACCCGTCGTCGCACGCGATCGCCGTGCCCTCGCGGCAGCCGAGCTTCGGCTCGCACACCTCGAGCCCGTCGCAGAACACCTGGTCTTGGCACTTCGAGTCGTCGGGCGTGTAGCGACAGCGCCCGAGCTCGCCATCGCAGACGTCGAAGGTGCACGGTACGGCGTCGTTGCACTGGGCGTCGTCCTTGCAGGGCGGGCCCAGGCTGGGATCGCCGGCGTCGGCATCTGCCCCGGCGTCGGCGTCGGCGCCCGCGTCGGTGCCGGCGTCGACACCGAAGGGGCTCGGCACGTCCGAGCCGCACGCGGCGACGCACCACAGCGCCGCGAGCGGGGCGGCCCAGAGCGCGCGCTGCCGGAAGACCATCGACGCGCATCCTAGCGCGTCAGCGCCCGTGTGCTCGACCCCGGCCGCTCGGCCGAAGGAGCCGTGGTCAGACGCGCGGGAAGGTGGCATGATGCGGCCCCGTGTCTCAAGACCGCCTCACCCGTCAGGAGCTCAGCTGGCTCTTGGCACAGGAAGCCCGCGGGGCCGCCCGCGCCCTGCGAGAAGGCGTGCAGCAGCTCACGCAGCCGCCCCCTCCGGGGCCCGCCATCGAGATCCACGAGGCGCCCGCGGTCGAGACCAACCTCGACGCCCTGGACGACGCCATCGCCCGCCTGGGCGAGCTGCAGATGGGCTCGCGCACCGCCGCGCGCCGCGGCCGGATCGACATCGGGGCCCTGGTCTGCGAGGTGATGCCCAACGCGCGGATCGCGATGGACACCGGCTCGGGAACGGAGGTGTTCGGCGAAGAGCAAGAGCTGCGCCGGATGATGCACCTCCTGGTCAGCCAGACCAACTCGAGCCCGGTCGACAGCGAGTCGGCGCGACCCGACGTCGAGATCAAGCGTGACGGCGAGTGGGTCAAGATCAGCGTCGAGCTCGGCCCCGACAGCTCGGCCACTGCCGAGCTGGAGCGCCGCTGGCTGAGCCGCATGGCCACGCGCCACGGGGGTCGCCTCGAGCTCGAGGGGGGAACCGAGACGTTGTTCTTGCCCGCCGACCGCGCGACCGACGAGATGGCCAAGCTGCGGCGCGAGCTCGAGCAGGCCCAGCAGCTCGGTGAGGCCTATGCCCGCGAGCTGGCGGTGGCCTTCGCCGAGACCTCGCAGCTGCCCAGTGAACCGCGGGCGGCGTCGGTTCCACCCCCGGCAGGCAGCGATCGCCTCGAGCTCTTGGTGAGCACGTCCAACGCGCTCACCCGCATGATCCGCTCCTGGCTCGACCAGGCTCGCAACGAGGTGGCCGAGGTCGCCCACGCGCTGGGTGGCGAGTCCGAGCTCGGCGAGCGTTTGACCCGCCGCATCTCCATGCTCCAAGAGCTGTTCGTCGAGCTCGACCGGCTCGCGCTCTGCCCGCTCGGCGAGCTGGCCGCTCCGGTCGACCTGGCGGCAGAGCTGCGCGAGCTGCTCGCCCAGGCCGAAGCCCGAGCGGCCCGCCACGACGTGCGGCTCGAGGTCGCCATCCCCGAATCGCTCGAAGCGTCGGTGCCGCGCGCGACGTTCGGGCTGATCGCCCGCGGGCTGATCGATCACGCCATCGCCGCCACGCCACGCGAAGGCGTGGTGCGCATCGAGCTCGGCCCGCGCGGGCGGGGCTTCGCGCTGCGAGTGGAAGACGGCGGTCCGGCCGTGCCCGTGGCGTCGCGCGCCGACGTCTTGCGGAGGCGCACCGATCCGACGGCGCTCGGGCGGCCCGAGGGCCTGGCCCTGCTGGTCGCCGACGTCGCCGCCGAGGTGCTGGGGGCGTCGCTCTCGCTGGGCGAAACCCCCGCCGGGCGGTTCGAGGTCGAGCTCGAGAGCAGCTGAAGTCGGGCAGATCGCCTCGATCGCACTTCCCACAGGCGGCTCTGCTTGGGCTATGCTGCGCGAAGCATGCGCATATTGGTCGTCGAAGATCAGGACTCGATCCGCCGGATGATCGAGGCGCTGATCCAGGCGCGAGGCTACGAAGTGACCGCCGTCGCCAATGGTGCGAAGGCCATCGACGCGGTCATGACCCAGAGCTTCGACCTGGTATTGCTCGATCTGATGTTGCCGGGGCAATACGACGGGTTCGAGGTGTGTCAGCGGCTGAAGTCCGACCCGGCCACGCGAAACCTGCCGGTGGTGATCATCAGCGCGCTCGACGACCCCGAGTCGCGGAAGAAGGCGGCCGACGCGGGGGCCGCGGCCTACTACACCAAACCCTTCAGCCCAATCGCGCTCTTGAAAGAGATCGAGCGGCTGAAGGGGCAGGCCAGCAGCTGAACGGCTGACCGGGGGCCGGGCGCGCGCCTCAGAGCAAGTTCAAGAAGCCCTTCGCGCGCTGCGAAGCGGCTTCCACGATGCCCCGCGCTTCCTGGGTCGGAATGCGGAGCTTCTCGCACAGATCTTCGAGCAGCTTCTTCTCTTTTTTGTGCTGCTCGCCGTCGATGTAGGTGAGCAGCACGGCGTGCTGCAAGAGCACCCGGCGATCGTCGTGGCTTAGATCGGTGAGCGGAACGTCGTCGATCGACTTCGGCGTCTTCGCGTACGAACGCAGCTCGGCCGCCTCACTCGGGCTGGCCTCGAACGCGTCGAGCAGTGCCTCGATGACCTCGAGCTCTTCGTCGGCGACACGGCCGTCGGCCCACGCCACGCTCACCAGGCCCTTGAGAATGGCCATGTTCTGATCGTGCATGGGGCGGAGGATTGCACGGGCCCCCCGGCGTCCGCAACGGGGCTTTTCGTCAGCGCAAAGCGACGGTGTAGCGCACCAGGCCGGGCGCATCCGGGCTGGGTGAAAGCGCTTCGGCGGCCACGGGAACCCGCATCCAGCGCGAGCGCCCGGGCAGCTCGACGGTCACCTCGGCGCTCTGGCCGCACTCGAGCCCCTCGAACACCGCATCGCTGCCCACGACACGACTGGGTGCGACGACCGTGCTGTCGGACGTGCTTCGAACGCGCGTGCGCGCGTGCTCGGGGATCTGTCGGACGGTCAGCTCGGCCGTGCAGGGCGCGCTGGCCGGCGCGGCGGTCACCGGGTCCGACAGAACGGGCTGGCTGGCACTCGCGGTCTCGGCCTGTCGAACCGGAATCGAGCCGAGGCCGATGCCCGCGATGACCAGCGCGGCCGACGCGGCGCCCGCCACGACCCGCGCGTTCGATTCCTCGCGCGGGCGCCCCGGCGAGCCCGCACCCGGCCCGACCTCGGTGACCGCGACCGGGGGCGGCGTCTCGCTGAGCTCCACCAGCGGCGGGGGGGCGGTCTCGTCGACGCCGGCCAGTGCTTTCAGATCCGAGCAGAGCTCGCGCTCGGTCCGGACCGCCGCCACGCCAAAGCCCGAGAGCAGCTCGCTCACGTCACTCTTCCTCGGGGCGTAGCGGGGCGGGGCGTACTCGTGGCGCGCCGGACGCTCGGGGCGGTCTGCCAGGCGCGACAGCACGTCGCGCGGCGCACTGGGCTCTGGCACCGGCGACGGGGTCGCCAGCATCGGCGACGGGGTCGCCAGCATCGGCGACGGGGTCGCCAGCATCGGCGACGAGGTCGCCAGCATCGGCGACGGGGTCGCCAGCATCGGCGACGGGGTCGCCAGCATCGGCGACGGGGTCGGCGCGGCGTCGGCGTACACCAGCTCGTGATCCGCCACCGGCGGATCGTGGGTCTCGAGGCCTTCGATCGGGTCGCACAGGTCGGCGAATGCCGCCGACACCTCGGCCAGAGCGCGCTCGACCTCGGCGTCTTGCTCGTCCATCACGCTCGGCACGCGCTCGGTGGCGTCGTCGCCCACCAGGACCAGCACACCGGGGGTCGGCTCCGAGCTCTCGAGGGGCGGCGCCAGCTCGAGGACCGGCAGCGCCGATCCGAGCAACGGCGTGCGCGAGTCCGCGCCGGCATCGCGGGCGGCGCTCGGCGCCACCAGCGGAGCGGGCACGGTCACCGGCTCGGGGGAAGTGCGCCGCACCTCGGGTGCCGGGGCGCTCTCGGGCACCTCGAGATCGGGGACGTACGGCAGCGCGGGCCGCGGTGTCTCGGCGCGCAGCTCCTCGACGAACACCGGGATGGCGGTACAGAGCTCGTCGTCGTCGAGTGGCGCCGCAGCCGCGGGCCACTGCACGGGCATCACCGCGACCGACTCGGGGGTGAGCCAGCTCCGCTCCCCCTCGGCGACGGCCGGAGGCTCGCTCTGCCGCGAGAGCACCGCGCCCAGATCGATCTCGGCCACCACCGGCGCGGGCGTGGGCACGCGGGGCTCGGGCAGCGCCGGCGGCGTCGCGCGGGTCGGCACCGCTGCCGCTGCCGGCGCGGGCGCCAGGGCGGGGGCGCTCCACGCGGCCATGCGACCGCTGTCGCGCGCGCGGGCCACGTCACGGTAGAGCCGCGCCAGCGCGCGCCGCGCCGCCGCGCGATTGACCGGAACCAGCGCGACCTCGATCTCGCGGATCAACCCCTCGATCCCCGCCCCGCTGCCCTTGTGCGCGGCCCGCAAGAGGCCCGGCGTGACGCTGCTCGCGTCGAGCAGCATCAGCCCGAGCATTGCGCGCAGCCCGTGCTCGGCCGCGGCGTCGTCGGCCGAGTGCCCGCCGCCCACGCGCACCTGCCCCTCGTCCGACAGCGTGACGTCGTCGAACCCCAGAGCGCGCGGAGCGCCAGCGATCTGATCGGCCGCGGCCAGCACCAGGTAACCGGCCACCTCGGCGGCCAACGACGCGCTTCGTGCGCGCGCAGCGCTCATGATTTCGTGCAGCTTGACGCTCATGCGACACCTCCGCGCACCAGCACGCCGTGAGCACGAAGGAACGTCTTCGCCTCTTCGATCGTGTGGATGCCGTCGTGAAAAATCGAAGCAGCCAGCGCCGCGTCGGCGCCGCCAGCTGAAAGCCCTTCGAACATGTGCTCCAGGGTCCCGACCCCACCCGAAGCGATGACCGGCACGCTGACGGCGTCGACCACCGCCCGCAGCAGCTCGAGGTCGTAGCCGATCTGGGTGCCGTCGCGATCCATGCTGGTCAGGAGGATCTCGCCGGCCCCGAGCTCGACCGAGCGGCGAGCCCACGCCACGGCGTCGAGCCCGGTGGCCCGGCGCCCGCCGTGGGTGAAGACCTCGAAGCCCCCGCCCGCGCGGCGCTTGGCGTCCACGGCCACGACCAGCGCTTGCGCGCCCCAGGCATCGGCGATCTCGCCGATCAGCCCGGGGCGCTCCACGGCGCTGGTGTTGACGCTGATCTTGTCGGCCCCCGCATGCAAGAGATCGCGCACGTCATGGGACGAGCGCACCCCGCCCCCGACGGTGAGCGGGGTGAAGACCACGTCGGCGGTGCGCTCCACGACCGAGAGCAACGCGCCGCGCCCTTCGTGCGAGGCGGTGATGTCCAGGAAGGTGATCTCGTCGGCCCCGGCCGCGTCGTAGCGCCGCGCGCACTCCACCGGATCGCCGGCGTCCCGGATCCCCTCGAAATTGACGCCTTTGACCACGCGGCCCTCGCGGACGTCCAGGCACGGGATGATGCGCTTGGCCAACATGGGATCTGATGCCCCATAGCGGACAGGCCGAAATCTGGACAAATCCCCGGGTGGCCGCCGACCGGAACCGGGCTCCGATTGGGCTATAGTGGCAGGCCGATGGCCACGTGTGCGCGCTGCGGGGCCGCGACGAGCCCCGAAGCCTCTGCCTGCCCCGCCTGCGGCGCTGGACGGGCGACCGCGCCGCTGGGCAGCGGCGGCGAGCCGCCGGTTCGGAGCGGCACGCTGGTGCTCGGCAGCGGGGTGCCGATCGCCGGCCCCGCCGTCGTGCCGCGCGCACCGCCGGAGCCCGAGCGGCGGCGTCGGCCCGCCCCCCCTCCGGCTCGAGACCGACGGGCCGAACGCCAGCGGGTCCCGCGCCTTGCCCCGGCGCCGGTCGCCCCGGGGCCTGCCCCGGCGGCGCCCCGCCCCGCCCGTCGCTGGTGGCTCGTGCCGCTCGGCGCGGTGCTGCTCGCTGCCCTGCTCTCGGCCGTGGTGCTGACCCGCCGCACGCGGAGCCTGCGCGGCGACGTCCGCTTCGACGCGGCCGGCGGCGCCGAGCTAGAGGTCAGCTGCCCGAGCTGTCCGGTCGGAACCACGCTCGCCCTGGGTGGCCAGACCGCCCGGCTCGAGGCCGGCCGCGCGCCGTTCCGACTCGAGCCGCCCCTCGCCCTCGGCCCCCGGCGCGCGACCCTCGAGATCCGCGCCCCGGGCAAGGCACCACGAACCGAAGAGCTCGACTACCGGGTCGAGTTCGTGATCAGCCCCGATCTGCGCGGCCTGACCCAGCCCGATCCTCGGCTGGCGGTGGCGTTCGACGCGGCGCGCGACGTCTCGTTCATCGTCGACGGACGGGTCGTCGAGCCGGGGGCGAGCGGCATGCGCCGCTACGAGGTCCCGATCCGGGCGGATCTCACCGGTCCGGCCCGCGAGGCCGCGTCGCTGAGCAAGCGCGTGCCCTATCTGGTCAAGCTCGCGTCGGGTGAGACGGTGCGCGGCGAGGTCGAGCTCGCGTCGAACATCGTGCCGCTCGTGGTGGACGCTCCCGGCGAGAGCATCGTGATCGAGGGCACCAGCTTCATGCTCGCGGGGCGGACCGAACGCGACGGCATGGTGACCGTCGAGGGCCGTGCGATCACCGTGGATCCCTCGGGGCGGTTCGCGCAGCTGATGAGCGTGTCGTCGGTCGGCGACACCACCATCACCGTTCGAGCGTCGGCGCCCGGGCGCGCCCCGCGCCTGGTTCCAATCCGCGTCAAGCGCGTCGCCAGCCTGACTGCCGAGGCGACGCTGTTCGAGCAGCGGGCACAGGTTTCGTTCTCGGCCATCGCCGACGATCTGGATGCCAAGCTGGGGTGGGCGGTGGTGATCGAGGGCAAGGTCGAGAAGATCGAGTCCGACGGCTACGTCACCTCCGTGCTGGTGGACGTGACCCGGGGGTGCGCCAAGCCCCCGTGCCGGGCGGCGCTCCGCCTGGGCGACAAGAGCGGGCTCTCGCCCGGCATGGTGGTCCGCGCCTACGGGTTTCTGGCTGGAAAATACCCGGACCCCGCCAGCGGGCGCGACCTGCCGGAAGTCCGGGTAGAGTTCGTGCGAGGCCAGAAGTGACCGAGAGCCAGGCGCAGAACGAGGGCGAGCTCCCCGTCTCGAGCCCGAGTCGATGCCGGGCCTGCGGCCACGACAACGTGGCCGGCTCGCGCTACTGCTCGCAGTGCGGCATCCGAGTGGGCACCGCCTCCCTCGAAGAGCTGGACGGCCCCGACTCGAACCGCGCCACCGGCTTCGGCGCCGCGAGCGAGGTGCGCGCCTCGAGCGACGACGAGGCACCGATCGCCGACCCGCTGATCGGAACCACGGTGGCGGGGCGCTACCGCATCATCGAACCGCTGGGTCGCGGCGGCATGGGGGTGGTCTACCGCGTCGAGCACGCCCGGATCGGCAAGCTGATGGCGCTCAAGCTCTTGACCGGTGAGCTGGGTCGGGACCCTGAGATCGTCGCGCGCTTCAAGCGCGAGGCGCTGATGGTCAGCAAGCTCAGCCACCCCAACACCGTGCAGGTGTTCGACTTCGGCGTGGCCGAGGGCCTGACCTACCTGGCCATGGAGTACCTGCGCGGCAACGATCTGGGCCACATCGTGCGGCGAGAGGGCCCGGTGGACCCCGAGCGCTGCGCCAAGATCATGATCCAGGTCTGCAGCTCCCTCGCCGAGGCGCACGGCCTGGGCATCGTGCACCGCGATCTGAAGCCCGAGAACATCTTCATCCTGAGCGGCCATTCCGAGAGCGACGTGGTGAAGGTGCTCGACTTCGGCCTGGCGAAGCTGCGTGAGTCACCCGAGCTGGGCGAGGTCACCTCGCGCGGCGCCATCGTCGGAACGCCGTACTACATGTCGCCCGAGCAGATCCGGGGCGAAGCCGCCGACCCGCGCAGCGACGTGTATTCGCTCGGCGCCCTGATGTACGCCGTGCTGACCGGCGTCCCGGTGTTCGATGCGCCGCGGCCGATGGGCGTCTTGACCAAGCACCTGACCGACCTGCCGACCTCGCCCACCTCGCGCTTTCCCGAGCTGGCGATCCCCAAGGGGATCACCGGCGTGGTCATGCGCGCGCTCGAGAAGGACCCGGCGCGGCGCTTCCAGAACGTGCAAGAGATGCAGTTCTCGCTGATCTCGGAGCTGCGCACCGGCGGCGCGACCAGCAGCGTCGAGATCTTGCTCGACTCGGGTCAGATGCACGCCCTGACCCGCAGCGCCGACGACGCCGCGACCCGCGACGAGGTCGAGCGTTACGAGAAGAAGCTCCGCCGCCGCGGCCTCTACGCCTGGGTTTCGCTGGCTGTCTTGGTGTGCGCGGCGGGCGTGGTGGCCTGGCAGGTCTTGCTGCGCACCGGGGCCCGCGAGGGCTTCGATGGCGGCGAGCGCGAGCCGAACAACGTGGCCAGCGAGGCCACCCCCCTGCCCTTCGGGGCCACCGTGCGCGGGCAGATCGGCAAGCGCCTGGACCCCGAGCGCAGCGACCGCGACTTCTACCGGGTGGTGATTCCCAAGGGCATGCGTCACGTCAGCGTGAAGACCACCGCGCTGCCCAACATCGCCCTGTGCACCTACGTGTATCGCGTGGGGCTCGAGTCGCCGCTGGCCCGCTATTGCACCGGCACGGCGGGGCGACCCCTCAAGGTCTCGGCGGTCGAGCTGCAAGAAGGCGAGCACCTCTTCGCGGTGATGCAAGATCGCGATTCCTACCAGACCTCGGGCGCACAGCTGCCGGTGCACGAGAACGTGTCCGACGCCTACGAGCTCACGGTGGGTGCGGCCGAGCTTTCCCCAGGCACCGAGACCGAACCCAACGACACCGCGCGCGACGGCGCGCGGCTGGCGCCGGGCACCGAGCTGCGGGGGCGCCTGGACTGGGTGCGCGACGTCGACTTCGTGTGTGCGACGCCCGGCGACGGCAAGGTGCGGTTCGTGGTCGAGGACTCGCCGACCCTTCCCCGGCTGCGCGCTGCCGTGCTTCAGGTCACCCCCGTCGGGGGCCCGTCCGACGGCATCCCGACCCGCGTGCACCACCGCGGAACGGCGCTGCCGAAGGACGCGAAGCACGACGTCGCCGGCGCGTTCCAGAGCACGGCGGCGCCGCGCGGCGTGGCCGAGACCTGCGTGAGGCTCGAGTTGGTTCCGAACCCCCACGCCCCGCTGCCGCATCCGGCCATCGCCCCGTCGGGCGACGAGGAGTACACCGTCCGTGTCGAAATCAGCCCCTAGCTTCGGCGTCGCGCTGCTCGCGCTGCTCGCCGCGGCGTTCGGCTCCGAGGCCCGCGCCGAGCGCATCGATCCCACCCTGCCGGTCGAGCGCGCGGTCGGCGCACCGGCCGGCGCGCAGCCGATGCATCGGGTGGACGGGGCGCGCACGGGTCGCTCCAAGACGCCCTTGCCCACGGCGCCGCGCGTGCTGTGGCGCGCCCGCGTGACCGGCGGGCTCGACCTGCCGGTGGCGGTCGACGCGCGCCAGCACGTGGTCGCTGCCAGCCCCATGTCGCAGCTGCTCGAGCTGGACGATCGCGGCAAGCTGGCCTGGACGCTCAAGACCGGCAACTCGGCGCCGGTGCTGGGGCCCGTGATCACCACCAACGGCACGCGCCTGGTGGTCACCGCCAACGCCGAGCTGTGGGGGGCCGCGCCGAACGGCACGCTGCGCATCAAGCGCTCGCTGCCCCTGCCCAGCGTTCGCGGCGGCGTGCCGCCGCTGGCGGCTCGCGACGGCGGCGTGGTGCTCGCGCTCCCCGGCACGCTGCTCTATCTGGATGCCAGCGGGGACGTTCAGGCGCGCGCCAAGCAGGCGGACGCACCCGTCTCGCTGATCGAGCAGGGCGGGCGCACCCTGATCGTGACCGAGCGCGGGGACGTGCTCGAGTGGAAGCCCCCCAGCGAGCCGACCAAGCTGGGCAGCTTCGGCGGCAGGGTGGACGAGGGCGCCGCGCTGTCGAGCCCGAATCATCTGACCGCGGTGGTCGACCACGAACGACTGGTGGACTTCAAGCTCTCGACCAAGACCCGACACATTCGCCTCTCTTCCAGCGAGCGCCTGCAGGGGCCGCCGGCGATCTTGGCGAGCGGCGAGACCCGCGTCGCGACCTTCTCGGGGCTGATGCTCGGGCACGACCGGACCGGCATCGAGACCGCGCGCGCCGAGCTCGAACCGAGCACCGGCGGCGGCACCGCCATCCCGGGGCTGTTCTTGCCGCCGCCGCTGGTGGTCGACGGCAAGGGCCGCGTCGTGTTCGTGCGACCCGGCCTGGACGCCGGCGTCATCCTCGAGAGCAGGGAGCCCAAGGCCGCGGCCGGCGCCGCCTGCGGCGACCCGCTGGCGCTGGCGCCGGCTGGCCCGCAGCGCTTCCTGGTCGCGTGCCGGTCGGGCCTGATCGTGATGGTCGGTCAGTGATGGAGCCCGCTAAATAGGATCGACACGCCATAGGCTCGCGATTTTTCCTCGCGAGTCTCACCGCCGCTCTCGATGTCACGCGTGCCGCGGGCGGCGACCACGCTCAGCATGCCGCCGAGGGACCAGTTCGCCGACACCCAGGCATCGTAGCCGGCGAACAGCGCGAGCCCGGCGCCGTTGTATGGCTTGGCGTCGAACGTGCTGTCGTCGTCCTCCACCTGGGTGGTCGCGAGCCCGACGGCGCCGCCCACGTGCAGCCCGCCCTTGGGATCGAAGTACCCGTCGACGAACGGCCCGATCACCGCCAGCGACGCTTGACCGCTCAGATCCGACGACTTCCCGCCGACCTCGACGCGCGGCTCGTCGGCGCTGACCGAGAACACGCCGCCGCCGATCACCAGGCCGTCCACCGGAGTGCCGCCCAGCATCAAGGCCACGCCGCCCCCCGCGCCCTTCAGCGTCGCGTCCGCGTCGGCGTCGAGCCCCAGCGAGAGCCAGCCCACGCCGAGGGCCATGCGCAGGTAGAAGCCATCGTGCAGGTGATAGCCAGGCTCGTCCTCTTCGCGTGGCGCTGCGGGCGCCGTGGGCGGGGTCGCCACGTACACCCCGGGCGGACCCGCGCTCGGCGGATACGCGGGAGCAACGTACGCGCCCGGCGGCGGCGCGTACGCCGGCGCAGGCGGGGCCCCGGGCGGGGCGACGGCGGCCGGCGGCGCGGCCGTGGGGGCGGGTGCCGGCGGCGGCGCCGTCGCGGGCGGAGCCACCGATTGCGGCGGATCGGTGGGCGGGGTTTGGGCTCCGGCGTTTGTCGAAGACACCACCCCCCAGGCCACGATCCCGACCAGCACCGTTCGCATGACGCTCACGACAGCGCGGCTCGGGGGGCGCCGTCAAGCGCGCCGGCGCGGCTCGGGGCACGGTGATATGGTGCCCGCCATGTCCGCGGCCGAAGCCGTCCGCCCCAAGCTGTACAGCGTGGCCATCGAGACCACGGCGTACTGCAACCAGAAATGCGACTACTGCTACAACGAGTGGCGTGAAGACGGCGGCGCGGCCCTCGACAAGGCCGACCGCGACAAGCTCTTCTTGCGGGTCCAGCGCTTGCTGGACGCCTTCGAGCTCGACCACGCCACGGTCACCGGCGGCGAGCCCTTCTCGCATCCGCGCATCTTCGAGCTGTTCGACCTCTTGAGGGAGCGCGGCGTCGCCATCCAGATCATCTCGAACGGCGGCATGATCACCCCGGCCCTGGCCGAGCGGCTGGTGCCGTACCGCGTGCGCTACGTGCAGATCACGCTGAACGGTCACGACGAAGCCCTCCACGCCGCGCACGTGGGCGCCGGTCACTTCGAGCGCACGCTGGCGGGGATCCGCGCGCTCGGCGCGGCCGGCGTGCCGGTGGTCGGCTGCTGCGTGGTGACCCGACAGAACGCCGCCCACGTCGGCGCCATCCTCGAGCTGTTCCACTCGCTCGGCGTGCGCCAGGTCTCGCTCAGCCGCTTCAGCCCCGCCGGCTACGCCGCGCGCTGGGCGGGCAAGCTCTTGCCGTCGCGCAGCGACTTCTTGACCGCCTTCGGGCAGGCGCTGCCGTGGGCGCGCGATGCCGGCATGAAGCTATTTTGCACCATGCCGGTGCCGCCCTGCGCGGTCGAGGTTGCCGAGTTCGCCCCCATCCAGTTCGGCACCTGCGCCATCGGCACCTCGATGCAAGAGATCGCGCTCGGCCCCGACGGCCGGCTGAAGAACTGCACCTTGCACACCACGGCCCTCGGCGGCGTGGCCGACATCCTCGATCCACAGGTCGACGTGGCCAGCCTGATCCGGGCGCCCGAGCTCACCGAGTACAAGCGCGAGACCCCCGAGTTCTGTCGCGGCTGCCTGCACGAGCACACCTGCGCGGGCGGCTGCGGTGCCGCGGCAGAATGGGTGATGGGGCACGCGCGGCGCTTCGCCGATCCGTTCGTGCTGCAGCACGTCGACGACGACCTGGCGGCGCGGCTCGAAGCGCAACGGAGCGACGGCAAGACGCACCTCGAAGTCGTGCTCTAGCCCCATGCCTCGGCCCGATCGTCCGCGCGTGCTCTTGCTCTGGCCCGGGGGGCTGTTCGCCGGCGGCGCGAACTTCGGCGTCCCGCAGATGTTGCTGTTGGCCGCGGCCATCCGCCGGGCCACCGACGCCCAGGTCGACGTGGTCGACCTCGACATGGAGCGCGCGTTCGGGCGGGTCGACCTCGCTCGCATCGTCGAAGGTGGGTACGACCTGGTCGGGATCTCTTGCTACTCGTCCTACGACTACCTGAAGGTGATGGCGATCGCGGAGCGGATCCGCGAGCTCTTGCCCCGGGCGTGGCTGGTCAGCGGCGGCTACCACGCCAGCGCCCGGCCCGACGAGCTGGCCTTCGACGGCTCGCCGTTCGACTTCGTGGTGGTGGGCGACGGCGAGCGCCCGCTCGCGCGGCTGGCCGAGGCGCTGGCCGCGGGCAAACGCCCGCTGAACCGGGTGCTCGGCCCCGAGCCGGTGCTCGA
>Ga0073899_10002864_pt1 | contig 15418 bp, 14 predicted proteins | sample KloWWTmetaKNB5Ph_FD_88975 | JGI IMG/M metagenome (GOLD analysis project Ga0073899, IMG submission 88975) | Active sludge microbial communities from Klosterneuburg, Austria, studying microevolution and ecology of nitrifiers - Klosterneuburg... | ecosystem: Engineered > WWTP > Aerobic digester >...
AAATGAAGTGGTTCGTCCGTTTTTAGTTGGATGAATTCCGGAAGCTCGAGGTCGAAATTGATTTCAGTCAGTCGGGCTTCGACCTCGAAAGCCTTCCACCAAGACTTCCGATCTGATTCGATTTGGCGTTCGCGTTCCTTCAGGTCTTCGTCGATCCGCCTGAGTTCATCTTGCGCCCGTGAACGCTCCATGAATTCCGCATGGGAAATTCCCATACTTGCCAAAAGATCCTCCAATGGGACGCCCACGGCACCCGGTCCCTTGAAGCGCCAGACGAAGATAACAATCAGAATCAGCGCCGCGATCCATTTTGCCCAGTCATGATCCGACAGAATAGCCACGAGCTGGAGCGCCAACGCGGGAATGAATAGCGCTGAAAAAACAGATACGGTGTGAGTCACACGCCATACTCTCACCAGCCGGACCACGTGCCAGACAAGCAGGGATACAACGATTAAATAGCTGAGGGTGTTGATCAACATCACTTCTCAAAGATAGGTCCCCAGAGCTGATCTTTTCTGTTACCGTCTGAGGAATGAGAACTTTACCCGGTCTCGACCACGCCCGCAATCGCTCACTAAGTCGGTCGACTGCCCTCCGACCCCGGGCCTTCGGCGGGAGGGGAACTGAAGGGATGAAAAAGGAAAATCCTAGTAACAATTAAGCATCCGGAAAACAGCGTATCTTCGTCTTTGTCCTTGTAAAATAGGAGCCGTGGAGGTCCAATCGGAGAAATTTATGAGCTTTGCCCGCCGCCTCCGACTCGATTTCAGCCCGGCCTTTTTGGCGATGCTGGCGCTTTGGGGAATGTCCGAGTTTTGCCTTCAGTATTCCGGGGGAGACTATCCGTGGTCGGTAGACTCGGCCTATGGACTGGGAATGACCTTCTCCGGACTTTGGTGGATTTGGTCGGACGCGGTGCGTCGTCAATTTCCGCTCATGCCCGTCTGGGGAATCGGGATGGGACTGGCGGGTTCGACGGTGGCTTTCGTCTACCTCTTTGCCTCGCGTGGCAGGTGGGGATTCCTGACGCTGCTGCTCTACGGGCTGGCTTTCATCCTGACGACGTGGCTGATCCAACTCCTCGTTTAAGCACGTTCCTACTTTACACCGGGAGGCGCATGCCGCGGTCGCATCGTGCCATCTCGTGATCTCTTTACGGGGGGCTATACCGTTTCATTTCTCCCCGTTTCATTGCGAACGATTCCAGGAGATCGACTCTCAGATCTGGGACCTGCGGGTCGCCACCCTGGGCGAAGAAGAGGCGCGGAATCTTTCGGTGGAAGACGGCAAGCGCTCGCCGGTTGAGCTTTATTGAGAAGCATAGAGGGCTCTCTATGCCTGATCAATCCTGAGATTGAAGGGCCAACCGGCAGGCGGCCTGGAACTCGATTTTGAGATGGACGGGTTCTGTCGCTGGGTGCCGGGGATCTCTGTCGGGGCGGGTGAGCATGGAAAAGTGATTCACTCGCAGCTTGTCAAGTCAGCGTAGACTCCGTAACTCTTCCACATCCCCGAATGTCGCCGTTGCTTCCAATTCTGTTTCTTAATCTTGCGCTGCTGTTGGCGACCATGGCGAGTGGAGCTGAACCGGAGGATCACTCCAGGTCTGTTGCGGATCTCCTTGCCCGGATGACAATGCAGGAAAAGATCGGGCAGATGGTGCTCATGAGTGGTTACGGTCGTACCCCGGGCCCCGTTAAGGAGCAGGCCGCCCTCGAGACGGCGATACGGTCGGGCGATTGCGGTAATGTCTTTAACGTGATCGGCGTCGCACAGGTTCGGCGCCTGCAGCGTATGGCCATCGAAGAAACCCGCCTCGGTATTCCGCTGATGTTCGGTTTCGATACGGTTCACGGTTTTCGTACGATTTTTCCGATCCCGCTGGGGGAAACCGCGTCGTGGAACCTCGAATTGATGGAGCAAACTGCACGAGTTGCCGCGAAGGAAAGTTCGGCTGCGGGACTGAACTGGACTTTTGCTCCGGTCCTCGACATTTCCCGCGATCCACGCTGGGGCCGTATTTCCGAGGGCGCGGGCGAGGATCCCCTTCTCGGAGCCCTGGTGGCGCAGGCCCGGGTGAGGGGGTTTCAGGGCACGGATTTGGGAGCGTTGGACACGGTGCTCGCCTGTGCCAAACATTTTGCCGCCTATGGCGCCGTTCAGGCGGGGCGTGATTATAATGCCGTCGATATGTCCGAGCGGCTCCTTCGTGAAGTTTACCTCCCTCCTTTCTTTGCCGCGAAGGAGGCAGGGGTGGCGAGCGTGATGACGGCGTTTAGCGAATTGAATGGAACGCCTGCAACTGCAAATCGCTTTCTGCTGCGGAACATCCTCCGGAACGAGTGGGATTTTAAGGGGTTCGTGGTTTCGGATTTCGCAGGCATCAGCGAAATGGTTGCACACGGGTCTGCCGGGGATGATTCCGAAGCGGGACGGCAGGCGCTCAAGGCCGGGGTGGACATGGACATGCAGGGCGGGGTGTATCAGCAACATCTCGAGCGGATGTTGGCGGAGCGAACGATTATGCCAGAGCAGATTGATACCGCTGCCGCGCGGGTTCTTGAGGCCAAGTTTCGACTCGGCCTTTTTGAGGATCCTTTTCGTCGATGCGATGAATCTCGCGAACAGCGGACCCGGTTGGCTTCCGGGCATCGGGATCTCGCTTACCGTGCAGCGTGCGAGTCGTTTGTTCTTTTGAAGAACGAACCCGAGGTGCTTCCGTTTAAACCGGGAAGAAAGATTGCTGTCATTGGTCCTCTTGCGGATTCCCGCAAGGATTTGTTAGGGTCGTGGAAGGGCGATGGAGAATGGGAGGAACTCGAGGCGATCCTCTCGGCCATCCGGCGCAGCAATGCCGAAGGGGAGGTGCGATTTGCACAAGGTTGCGAGGTCAGGTCCGCGAATCAAACTGGTTTCGCAGAGGCGCTCGAGGCCGTGCGGCAGTCTGACCTCGCGGTGCTGGTCATGGGTGAGAGCAGTGATATGAGCGGAGAGGCAAAGAGTCGAACCGACATCGGTTTACCGGGGGTGCAGACGGAGCTGTTGCGCCAGATCAGGGCGCTGGGAAAACCGACCGTTTTAGTCCTTTTGAACGGTCGGCCGCTCGTACTGGAGGATGAGTCCCGTCTAGCGGACGCGATTCTTGAGGTCTGGTTTCCCGGCAGCGAGGGTGCGCGGGCCATAGCGGATGTTCTATTTGGCAGGGAGTATCCCTCGGGCAAACTTCCGGCCACCTTTCCGCGGAATCTCGGTCAGGTTCCCATTTTCTACAGTACTAAAAACACCGGCCGCCCGCCATATCCCGACAAACCGACTGCGGAATACCGGTCGACCTATCTCGATTCGCCCAACGACCCGCTCTATGTCTTCGGTTTTGGGTTGAGTTACACGACCTTCTCTCTTTCCGACTTTCGTCTCGACCACGACCACATTCGGGCGGGAGAGGATTGGGAGGTCGAAGTATTATTGAAAAACACGGGGAGTCGCCCGGGATCGGAAGTCGTGCAGCTTTACGTTCGCGACCTCGTCGGCAGTGTCACCCGGCCCTTGCTCGAACTGAAAAAGTTCAAAAAGGTGCGTCTTTCTCCCGGCCAGTCCGAGACGGTGCGTTTCTTGATGAATGAACACGATCTAGCCTTTCTCCGTGAGGATATGACCTGGGGGACAGAGCCCGGCAGGTTTCGGATTTTCGTCGGAACAAACAGCCGGGACCTATTGTCTGCAGATTTGGAGCTTTTGCCTGCCGACCCATCGGGAGCGCAATGAGGGTCAAGGAGGAGCATTGCTGTCAGCCGGGAATGTCAGGGGACCAGCCTGCATTTCTCAGCAGTCTGTATGAGAGGTAGAAAAAGCAAACGTCCTCAGCAAATTACTTGCACTCACCGTCGAAATTGGGCATAAAGTCCATTTATGCGACCACATAAAAGCTTCTTCATTGTCATGGCGGGGGCCATCCTTCTCACGGTACCTCAAGTCAGGGGTGAGGACAATCCCCTGCTCCGTTTGTTCTCGGGAGAGAAGACGGTCGACCAGGCGAAACCCGGCTCCTCCGGTAAAACCCAGAAGGAGAGTCGCTCGTTCTTTGGCGGTCCGAAAAGGGTCGAAATTAACCTGACGGACCAAAAGTTGCGTGCCTACGAGGGGGATCGGCTCGTGATGAAGACCCACATCAGTTCCGGCCGGAACGGGGCTACGCCGACGGGGCACTTCCGCGCCGGCTACAAAGACGCGGACCATTATTCCAGCCTTTTTCATAACGCCCCGATGCCTTGGAGCGTTCAGGTGAGCGGTAATATTTTTGTCCACGGGTTTACTTCGGTTCCCGACTATCCCGCTTCCCACGGTTGCATCCGCGTTCCTATCACCGGAAATAATCCGGCCAAGCGCTTCTTCAACTGGGTCGAAGTGGGGACGCCCATTCGGATTGCCTATTGAGGCCAAAGGCCGCTGTTTCGTGTCTTGTTTCAGGCGGCGCGCTCCTTATCGCGGCCGCATCACGGCCGTTTTTCAGTCTCCGCATTTCAGCGATAGCGTTTCAGCCTGTCGAAAGGTCAGGGCCGGTGATTCATCATCGCAGATGGTGGCGTTACGGCATTGCCGGGGGCCGGGTGTTTGATGTAGCGTGATCCTCGTGTTCGGAACGTATGCGACCCGAGTCGCCTCTATTCTCGCTTTTTCATTGGGTATTATCCTGCCTCTGTCGGCGTTTTTGGGGCAGGCGTTCGACGATTTTCAGATCCCGCCGCACAGATACGGAGCGATCAAAGGCGGCGATGCGATGAGTCGACTCGTGGGGAAGATCGACACTAGTGAGTAGAAGTTCGGGGAGGGGACCGGGAAGCCCCCTGCTCCGCCGCCTTCTTGAGGAACTCTCGATACCGGACTCCCCGCAGGTGCTCCTTTTCTCGCAGACGAGTATTCAGCGGGAATATATCTCCCCGACGACACCGCTCGAGGGCTCCCGGTTGGAGATCTCCGAGGACTTCCGCCACGATTTTGAGCATAACGCCCGCCGCGACAGCAAAGGACACGGCCTTAAGGACTTTGACCTCTCGACCCGCCTTTTCAGGAACCGGCTCAGCTACGTGATCTACGCACAGGCTTTCGAAGAAGCGCCTGCCGGGATGCGTGCCATTGTTTACGAGAAACTCCACGCCATCCTCGCCGCGCCGGAGCTGCAGAGGGCTTCACATATTCCGACCCGGGCGAGCGCGCACGCATCGTCTCGATCCTTCGGGCGACCAGGGATGACCTGCCCGAAGCCTGGCATGCCGGTGCAGCTCGGGCGAAACACCCGTAGCGCGCGTGGCCGCCGGTCGCGGATAATCCGGCACCGGACAACACTTCACCAGATCCTTGAGTTGATTCGGTCTTCGGTCATAAGTCCCCCGGAGCAGGTGTTTTACCGGCCTCCCCGTGAACATCGGTCTGTCACGAATTATTTCATTGCCCACCTCAATTTGAAATGCCGCTGTATCTGATGCGCGCTTTTTAAGAGCGACCTTCCTTCTCGTCGCTTTCGCTGGGTTTCATCTGAGCTTTTTCAATCTCCTTTCAGCAAAATCGGAGTCGTCTGTTAGCGCTCCCCGGCGTCTCAACGGAAACAAAAAGCAGGAAAAATTTCATAAATACCGTATTATTAAGGTATCTTAATTTACAAACCATTCGCCAAACCTGTCATGTCGAGTCCGAGACCCTTGTATTTCGCGCTAATTATTTTCTTCGCTTGTTTCCCGCTCATACTCTGTTCGGCGGAGGCGGTATCGGGAGCGGCTAATAGTGAACTGGAGGGGAAGGTCGACCACTACATCAAGTCCTTGCGGGGAAAGGGGGTCATTCGTGGTGACGAACGGACCGCGTGGCTGGTCTACGATTTTTCCTCCGGGACGACATTGGTCAGTATCAATGAGAGCGCGGCGCTGCAGGCTGCGAGCATGATCAAGCCTTTTATCGCCCTGGCCTTTTTTCATCAGGTCCAAGCGGGGAATCTGACCTACGGCCCGTCGAGCCAGCGCAAGGTGGAGTTGATGATTCAGAAAAGTGATAATGAAGCGACGAACTGGGTCATGCGGCAAACCGGCGGTCCGGCGGCGACACTTGCTCTCTTGAAGCAGCATTACTCTTCACTATGTCACCAGGTCAGTCTTGTCGAATATATCCCGGAGGGGGGAAGTACCTACCGGAATAAGGCATCGGCGGGAGATTACGCGCGGTTTTTGGATGCTCTGTGGAAAGGGCAATTGCCTCATTCTAAAGAGATCCTGCGGGTCATGGCATTACCGGGGAACGACAGACTTTATACGGACGCGAAGTGTGTTCCTCCCGGCACCAGAGTTTACAATAAAACCGGAAGCACATCGATGTGCTGCGGCGACATGGGGATTCTTGTCGCTAAAGGGAGCGACGGGCGGTCCTATCCGTATGCTGTTATCGGCATCATTGAGAGCGGAAAACGCAATACTTCTTATGGATCGTGGATATCACGGCGGGCCGACGTGATACGCGAGGTGTCCAATCTGGCTTATCTGGAGATGAAAAAGCGGCATTCGCTTTGACTTGGGCGGGAAGGGAAACGAGTTCTCCGGGCAAGAGAGAGTCCTCCCCGGGTGATGGTCAATTCTTTGACCCGTTTCCTCCTCCTTTTCCAGAGACGAAGACCGAATTCCCCTGAGAAGGCGGTGTGAACGTTCTTCGAAACCGGACCCGTTCGTCCGTCGTCTCCCGTGTCTCCCGGCGTAGCACCCGCGGGTGCGGCGGGCGTCGTCCTTTCAAATTTGATTCGCCTTGACTCGCTTCGAAGAAGACGTCTAATGGAAGAAGAGTTGGCGTCCCGATTCGCTGGGAATTTGAGTAAGGAAATGCGATGTTCGAAGAATCCGATAGCAGAGCAGAGCAATGGTTGATAGGTGCCGCTAGAGTCGGTCTTATTCTCCTGTTTTTCCTGACGATCACTCCGCTGAAGGGGTTTGACACTGGCCATCACTGGGAACTTACGAGTCAGGTCATGCGTGAGATGGGGTTTAGCGATGATGCTCGACAGACCGCCTGTGTTTCCAACTGGATGCTTGATTATTACAGTTCGAGCCCGACGGGATCCAAGCAGGTCCGTGATGACTTGAGCAAACTCCATGCTGACAATCTCTACGATAGTAAGATGGCCGGTGATTACCTCGCCACGTTCAGCGCCAATGCCCGAACCGCTCTTATTGAGGCTGCCAGCGGGCCTGCTAATGATCGCGAAGTTCTCATGTTGCTCGGCGCCGTAATTCACGTTGTGCAGGATGTTTATTCCCATAGCAATTGGCCCGAGCAATTCACCACGCCGTCTACCCTTTCGAATCACACCTGGTATGGTTCGGGGGGGCGTCTCCCGTCGGGCTTCTTGACCGGTCTTTATGATCCCCACACCTACCTGCCGAAAACGGCACAGCCGGGACATCCCGAGCATGGCTCTTATGAGGGAGGTCTCCACAAGGATGCGCATGATCGAGCGTATTGGCCGCAAGCCTACTTTCTCGCCTACTGCGCCACGCGGGAGTTTGTCGAAGCCTTTCGCACCTGGATCCCGGCGGAACGATGGGAGTCACTGCGACAGTTACAACTCCTGCCGGGGGCTCAATGGGAGTTGGATGGGGATGTCCGGGCGGCTTTCGGCATTTCTTTGTGGATCGACGTGGCGGGTCAGCACGGGCATTGGAAGGGCGGGCAGAGCGGGTATAAGGGACTCTTCGTGAAGAGTGCCATCAGTTTTATTGCCCGCAGTTCGCGCAACGCGCGGTGGTATCGAATGCGACGGGGATATAGCCCGCTGTTGCCCGGGCTCTACGAGCCTGATGCGCTCTCACTGAAACGGGAAGCGCTTCCCGCGGGAATGGCGCTGCAGAAGACCGCCGTGATCCTGCGGGTGGCCGGAGTCCGTGAGATCGGTCCCTCCTTGGACGGAGGCGGGAGAGGCAAGTCTGACTTTTATCTCAATGGAGCCGTTTTTCATGGAGTGCCGGTTCCGAAAGAGGGAGGAGGGCCGGGCTGGAAGGGCCTTCGACCGGCCACGGATCCCGATCCAACCTGGAACGGTGACCTGATTGAGGTCTTTCGGGATCGGGTCATACAGGAGGCCACCGAAGTGTCAAACCCCTGGCGGGTCATGGCCATCGCGGATGATGCTCGTCTCGCTGCTTCCGGCGGTATCCTGACTTTTGTTTTGCACGTGGGCGAAGAAGACATTGGTCCGGACGACCTTGCCGCCCTCTCGCCCGTTCAGGAGAAAGACCAGAAGGTCAAGCGCTCGGGTCTGGTTTTGCAATATGATGTCAAGCGCAACCGGGTCTTTTTTCCGGAAAGCCGACAGGAATGTGCGGCCGGGCGTGGTCGATTGATCGAAGTGGGGCCGACTCCACAGCGAGGAGTCGCGATGACTCTTGAGGTCTACGAAATTCCAGTGACGAACAGCCGATAGGGTAATAGAGTTCACGATTCGGGGATGGATCTTTGCTCTTCAAGGGGTTGATTGCGGCCGATCACTGCGCTTTACTCGCATTCATGAAACTGGAACCCGGTGGACGCCCTGGAGGAGAAGCTAAATTCTTGATTGGATCCGTCCTGGCAGTGATCGGGGTCTGGCTGTTTTTTGATTCTGTTCAATTCACCAGTGCTCACGGTGGGGTGATTTCGAATGTGCTCGGACGTAATGGCGGCGGAGGAGTGGGAGGGTATCGGGAAACCACCTCGATGGGCGCCCTGCTTCTGCCGTTGTTTGCCGGCGTGGTGGGGCTGTTCTTTGATGTCCGGCAACGGTGGGCCTGGATCCTGACCGGGCTCGGCATTGCCGTTCTCGGAGTGGAGATCGTGAGTCGTTTTCGTCCGGTTTTTGCGGTAAAGGCGACTCATCTTTTTTTGATGATCCTTCTCATCGCTGGAGGGCTGGGTCTCATGTTGCGCGGCTATGTCGAAGATAGAAGGCAGGGCAAAGGTTAAAAGACGATGGCTTCGTATCTGACTATCTTTTCCGCGACCCTTCCGATTTTCCTCGTCGTGGCAGTTGGTTTTATTTTTCACCGGCGCGGGTGGTTGAGCGAAGAAACCGAGATGGGCATGATGAAGGTCGTCCTCAACCTTCTCGTCCCTTGTCTTGTTCTATCGATCATTCCGGGGAATCCGGCCCTTACGGCGGTTTCTTCGGCGCTCTGGGCGATCGGTCTCGGATTTGCCTTGATCCTTGGTGGACTTATCCTTTCCTGGTTCGGCGGACTCGCGAGCGGTCTCCGCACCGGCACCGGATTGAGAACTTTTACGATCAGTACGGGGATTCAAAACTACGGTTTTATTCCCCTTCCGATTCTCGTCGAGCTCTTTCCGGGAAATTCCGGTCCTTCCGGCCTCGTTTTTATTTTCGGTGTCGGGGTGGAGCTCGCCATGTGGACGGTGGGTCTCACGATCATGAGCGGCAAAGCGGGGTGGCGGGCGGTTTTTAACGGCCCTTTCGTCGCAGTGGTGGTGGCCCTGATCCTCAATTACACCGGCGGATTTCACTATGTCCCGCGTATTCTTACGACAACGATGGAAATGCTTGGAAGGTGCGCCGTTCCCATGTCCATTTTCATGGTAGGCGCGACGATGGGTCGCTTTTTCAGGAAAGGAATCTTCAGTGACGTCTTTCGGGTTGGAATTGCCAGCGTAATCGTCCGACTTGGGTTGAGTGCCGCGCTTATTCTCTCGGCAGCTTATTTTCTCCCCCTTTCGCCCGATCTGAAACGTCTCCTCATCGTACAGGCGGCGATGCCGGCGGCAATTTTTCCTATTGTTCTCGTCAGACTTTTCGGCGGGCAGATCCAACTCGCGATTCAAGTGGTCATGGCCACTTCTTTCGTCAGTCTATTGACTGCTCCGCTCGTAATCGCGTGGGGACTTCATTGGGTGAATCCGTGATTTTCGTTAATCTCACATTAGATGAAGCGAGAACTTGACAATCGGCCGGGAAAAAGTTCCTTACGGACCGCATTTGTGGACGGCAGGATAGCTCAGGGGTAGAGCAGAGGACTCATAAGCCTTTGGTCGGCGGTTCAAATCCGCCTCCTGCTACTGCAAAGCGCCGGGTCTCGTTGTTTTCGCTCCCGGGAGAACTTTAGAAATTTTCACATTTTTCGTGATTTCAAAGGGCGATCAGTGTTCTTGTTTCAAATTCCAGTCAGAGAATAACGAAGTTAGCGAAAATTTGAGAGAAATTCCGGTTGCGGCCTCGTGAAGTCCGCCTATATTCCCGCCCCCCGCTCAGCATAGGTGTCCTGTGAGCGGGCACTTTGTTTGTCTCTCAGCCCCTTGCAGGTGAGAGCATCGAAGCACGAAGGACGCCGCGAATTTTCTAAACTGACGGAAACGTTATGCCCACGATTAACCAACTAGTACGCAAAGGGAGACAGGACAAGCCTGTGAAGTCCAAGTCACCTGCGCTTGATGATTGCCCGCAACGCCGCGGCGTTTGTCTTCAGGTTTATACCCGTACGCCCAAGAAGCCGAACTCGGCGCTTCGTAAGGTGGCTAAAGTCAGGCTCACGAACGGTCAGGAAGTCATTGCCTACATTGGCGGTGAGGGTCACAACCTGCAGGAGCACTCGATCGTGCTTGTGCGTGGCGGCCGTGTGAAAGATTTGCCGGGTGTCCGTTACCACATTGTTCGTGGCGCACTGGACACCCTTGGTGTTAACAAACGTAAGCAGTCGCGTTCCAAATACGGAACGAAGCGACCTAAGGGGTGATGATCTGACTTCGGTCAGATTTTCTCTCCGGCGATACGAATGTTTTAGCTTTTGACTGAAATAATCCTATGTCCCGAAGAAAAAGAGTCTACACAAAGCCTGAGCGGCGTGACGCTCGATACGACAGTCCTGTCGTATCGAAGCTTGTCTCCAAAGTGATGCATCAGGGGAAGCGCGCTCTCGCAGAGCGAATCGTCTACGCGGCAATTGACCGTGCGAACGAGGGTGCTGAATCAGTGGATCCGGTAGAGGTCCTGAATCGCGCTGTCGAAAACGCCAAGCCTCGCGTCGAGGTCAAAAGCCGCCGTGTTGGTGGCGCCACCTATCAGGTGCCGCTTGAAGTTTCCCTGGATCGCCAGGAAGCGCTCGCGATGCGCTGGATTGTGAATGCCGCCCGCAGTCGCCGCGGCACGCCAATGCACATTGCTCTCGCGAACGAGATTCGTGACGCCAGCACCAATCAGGGTGTGGTGGTCCGCAAGCGTGACGAAACTCACAAGATGGCGCAGGCAAACCGCGCCTTTGCTCACTTCCGCTGGTAAAATTCAGTGCCTGCAACCCTACAGACTTTATCTGCTCCTGTTTCGATGAGTGTTGGTCCTAACTCTCCTGATCGCGCGTTTCCGCTTGAGCGGACCCGCAACATTGGGATTGCTGCGCATATCGATGCGGGGAAGACCACGCTCACTGAGCGGATTCTGTTCTACACGGGGATGATTCACAAGATCGGCGAGGTCCACGACGGTCAGGCAACGACCGACTGGATGGAGCAGGAGCGTGCTCGTGGGATCACCATCACTTCGGCTGCGGTGACCTGTGAGTGGATGCAGTTGGAAGAGGCGGGAGTTTACAAGAGTTACCTCGGCGAAAAGCAGCGGGTCAATATCATCGATACTCCCGGTCATGTCGATTTCACGGCCGAAGTGGAGCGTTCCCTTCGGGTTCTTGATGGGGCGATTGTTGTTTTCTGCGGAGTGGCCGGCGTGCAGCCCCAGTCCGAGACCGTCTGGCGCCAAGCGACGCGATACGGCGTTCCCCGTCTCATTTTTGTCAACAAGATGGACCGTGTCGCGGCGAACTTTGACGCGGTGGTCGCGGATGTTCGGGCGAAACTCGGGGCCAATGCCCATCCTATACTCATCCCGATTGGTTCAGAGGAGGAGTTGAAGGGGCAGATCGATGTCGTCAACCTTAAGGCGGTTCTTTATTCGGACAATGATCTCCTCGGCTCCGTTTACGAAGTGACAGAGCTGACTGACCCTCAAATGGCGATCGCACTTGAGGCTCGAAAGTCTCTGCTCGAGGCGCTTGCTGATGTCGATGAAGAGATCGGCCTCATGTTTCTCTCCGAGTCGGAGATTCTTCCTGCAGACATCAAAGCGGGTCTCCGCCGGGCGACGATTGCCAACACGATTGTTCCGGTGATTGGTGGATCTGCTTTTAAAAATAAGGGTGTTCAGTATTTGCTTGATGCGGTGGTGGATTACCTTCCGAGCCCTCTTGAAATTCCTGCGGCTCAGGGCATGAAAGTGGGTGACGAATCCGTCCTCCTCGAAGCGCCGGCGAACGACAATGGCAGGTTTTGTGCCCTTGCCTTCAAGCTTTGGTCCGATAAGTATGCCGGCAGGCTTGTCTTTATCCGGGTATACTCTGGGAAGGTATCAAAGGGGGATAAGGTCTTCAATTCCCGAACCGGGCGTGCCGAACGTATTGGCCGTCTCATCCAGATCCAGTCGAATGATCACAAGGATATCGACACTTGTTACGCGGGAGACACTGCGGCCATTGTGGGTCCGAAAAATGCCCGCACTGGTGATACACTGCATGTTGAAGGCTTCGACATCATGCTCGAGCCTCCGGCATTCCCGGATCCGGTGATTTCAATGGCGGTCGAGCCTAAGACCACCGCCGACTCTGATAAACTTTCTGAAGCGCTTCAACGTCTCGCCGAAGAGGATCCCACCTTTGTCGTCTCGACCAATGAGGAGACCGGGCAGACCATCATCGCTGGTATGGGCGAGTTGCATCTCGAGATCATTCAGTCCCGCCTGGAATCCGAGTTTTCGGTCCGTACGAATGCCGGTAAGCCGCAGATCGCGTATCGTGAGACGATTGCGAAGGCTGCGGGCGGTGAGTATAAGTTGATCAAACAAACCGGCGGCAAGGGCCAGTATGCTCACGTCATTCTCAAAGTTTCACCGAGCCCGCGCGGCAAAGGATTCTCGCTAAACAATCGTATCGTTGGCGGGGAGATTCCCAAGGAGTTCATTGCTGCCTGCGAGACCGGCATCCGCGAGTCACTTAGCAATGGAGTGATCCTGGGTTATCCCGTTGTCGATATTCATGTCGATCTGATCGGCGGCTCGAGTCACGATGTTGACTCGAATGAGCAGGCCTTCAAAATTGCGGCGATTCTCGCCATGCGCGAGGCGGTTGCGGCAGCCGGACCGATGCTCTTGGAGCCGGTCATGAAAGTAAATGTGGATGTTCCGGACGAGTATCAGGGTGACCTGATTGGCGATCTAAATCGTCGTCGTGGTCGCATCTTCGAGGTCGATTCCCGTGGCGGTCTCAGTCAGATCCGTTCTGAGGTGCCCATGTCCACGATGTTTGGCTATGCCACTGACATGAGGAGTCTTTCGAAGGGTCGGGCGAGTTTCTCGATGGAGCCGCTCAGGTTTGAAGAGGTGCCATCCGCCATTTTGGAGCGGATGACAGAGCAGTATGTGTGACGCAAAATCATTAAATTTAAACGAGTAAACTGACATGCAGGGACAAAGTATTCGAATTCGGCTTCGGGCATACGACTCAAGACTTCTTGACAAGTCGACGATGGATATCGTGGAGACCGCAAAGCGCACCGGGGCTCGAATCGCAGGCCCCATTCCGCTTCCGACCCGGATTGAAAAGTTCAGCGTGAACCGCTCGCCCCACGTCAATAAGAAGTCGGCTGAGCAGTTCGAGATCAGAACTCACAAAAGACTCTTGGATATCGTTGAGCCGACCTCGCGGACGGTTGATGAACTGAAGAAGTTGAACCTCCCGGCTGGTGTCGACATCACCATCAAGATCTAAGTGGGCCAAAACCCTTGAAACTTTAAGTAAGGACGACTGCAATGAGCATCGGATTAATCGGAAAAAAGGTGGGAATGACCCGCATCTTCAATGAAGAGGGCGTGGCCGTCGCTGTCACTGTTATTGACATCAGCGACAACATTTTCCTTCAGAAGAAGACTTCGGAAAAGGACGGCTACACCGCTGTCCAGGTTGGATACGGCGATCAGAAAGAATCCCGTCTTAATCGTGCCGAGCTCGGACACCTGAAGGCGAACGGAGGCACTCCTAAGAGGAAGGTTCTGGAATTTCGCTTGGAAAATGACGATCAACTTCCTGAGGTGAGTCATCCCGGACTCGACTTGTTTGACGTAGGCCAGTGGGTCGACGTGATCGGGACGAGCAAGGGAAAGGGCTTTCAGGGGGTCATGCGTCGGCACAATTTCCACGGGCAGCCTCAGGCGCACGGTCACATGATGCACCGCCGGACCGGGGGTGTCGGCGCGGGAACGGATCCTGGCCGTATTTGGAAGGGCAAGGCGATGCCTGGTCGGCAAGGCAATGATCGCAAGACGATCCAGAATCTCCAGATAGTGCAGAAGCGGCCTGAAGATAACGTGATTCTGGTGAGTGGAGCAGTCCCCGGCGCCAGAGGTGGTTATGTCGTGATTCGTCCGGCAAAGAAAAAGGAAGGTCCGGTTAGGAATTTGAAAGCCGGTGCCAATGCGGCCGCAGAAGCCGCGCCTGCGGAAGAGTCCAGCGAAAGCTGATTAACGGGAACCTGATTGAATAGAAGGAAAAATTACAATGGCAGCAAAGACTCTTAATCTCGAAGGCGCAAAGAACGCGAGCATTACCCTCGTGGAAGATGCCCAGCGCGGGCTTCAGGCCGTTCACGATGTGATCGTGGCGATGCACGCGAATCGCCGCAGTGGAACGGCAAACACCAAGACCCGCGGCGAAGTCGCGGCGACTGGTAAGAAGCCTTTCAAACAAAAAGGAACCGGTCGAGCCCGTCAGGGTGGTAACGCATCCCCGATCCTTCGTGGAGGCGGTGTCGCCTTTGGGCCTCGTCCCCGTGACTACTCCAAGAAGGTAAATCGCACGACGCGTCGCCTCGCATTTTCCAAAGTGCTCACCGAGCGCATTGCTGAACAGGATGTGCTGACGGTGTCCAGCTTTGCGGTTTCCGACGGGAAGACGAAGACCTTTGTGAAAGAGGTCAACCAGCTTGCCGGTGACGTGAAGCGGGTTCTCATCGTTTCAAATGATTTTTCGGACGAAACCAAGAGGGCTGCCCGCAACTGCCAGTCTGCGCTCCTGATTTCCGCACATGAAGTGAACACCGAGCAGCTCCTTCACTACAGCAAGATCGTTGTCGTGGAGTCTGCTCTCGAAACTCTGGCCGCCAGGACCGCCAACTGAACTAAGGAAGGCAAGCAAGATGAAAGATATTTTTCAAATCATTGATACGATTCAGTTGAGCGAGAAAGCGACGCTTTTGACCGAGACGAACAATGTGTACGTTTTTAAGGTGGATCGTCGCGCGAATAAGCTCGAGATTCGCTATGCCGTAGAGAAGCTCTTCGGGAAAAAGGTCGCCGCAGTCC
>Ga0073899_10002867_pt1 | contig 15415 bp, 15 predicted proteins | sample KloWWTmetaKNB5Ph_FD_88975 | JGI IMG/M metagenome (GOLD analysis project Ga0073899, IMG submission 88975) | Active sludge microbial communities from Klosterneuburg, Austria, studying microevolution and ecology of nitrifiers - Klosterneuburg... | ecosystem: Engineered > WWTP > Aerobic digester >...
CACATTGTGCGATCCGCCGCGCCCATAATCGCCATTCCACCCATTGATGCGCGTGATAAATATCTGGGTGTCATCAATGCCAACGTCCTGGTGTTGCGCTCCAGAGTAGCTGTATTGCGTATCTCTCGAATGATGACAATCGGCCACGTAAATCATCGCCTCGGTGTAAATCTCGCAAATCACCCGGTAATTTGCGAGTGTTCCGACTTCAGAATTGGTAGTCGTGCTTGTGTTGGGCAGCTTGGTAACCGGGTCGAGCCATTTTGCGAGACCGACCGTCACCTGGTCGCCATTAAAAGATTGAAACACAAACCCGCCGCCGGATATGGTTGGGTTTCCCGGCAGAACCACGCGCGCGGCCACCTTATCGAGGGCGCTTCCTTCCCCAAACCACTGCTGATAATTGCTCTGCGGCCAGTATGAATGAATGTTGCTTCTATCGCGATAATACTCCCGCGCCATAAAATCCCACACGCCCGTGCAATAAATCGCGGCGGTCGAGTTCGCGTTTCCGCTTTCGCTCCCCGCGTATGGGCTGGCCTTGTCCTTAAGCGTGAGTGCGACCCGCCGTCCGGCCTCATCCTCGGACAATCTCCCGCCAGATAGCAGGGTTTGCAGCCTTCCATACTTTGCGGCCCCGATTGGGTCGTCCGCCCACGCACTGGTTGTGCGCTCGCCGACGCTCTCCGCCCCGCTGCCGACCTTCTCGTAGGCAATGGCCGCGCTGGTAACAACATCTCGCAGCGAATAGGTGTGCTTAATACCGCCGTCTGTGATGGCGACTTCTTCGCAAATTCCCCACCAAATGGGGTCGCCGTTTTCGCCAAAGATCGTCACCCCGCGCCCCAACTTCTCGCGCAAGCGCAGCAGATCGGGCAACGCGCCATCGGCGTCAATCTCGGCGTGAGATGGGCCACCCATGTCCTCGTATTCCAGCGTTCGTTCTGCATACGAAATGGGCAGCGGCGGGTCGTAGACGATGCCGTTTCCCGAAGTGTTGAGGGCGTTGTGAAACAGCACGGCCATTTACAACCCCCTCCGGCGCGGCAAATACGTAACGCGCAGCTTAAACGCCGCGCTGGCCGGGGCCGAGCCGTCCGAAAATTCAACAAGGGCGCAAAGGGTGTAGGGGCGGTCTGGCAAAAACTTTGGCGGCTCACCCTTTCGGTTGACGCAATCAGGAATAACCGAGACGGTTGCGCCGTTGGCGTCCAGATTGGCGATGTAGCTGTCGCCGCCGGAGTTCATGCCCGTGCCGGTGGTGCCAACGTCGCCGCGATACGCGCCCGCGATGATGGCCTGATTGAGCGCGGCTGGGGTTGACGCGATGGTTTCGACCCACAGGTCGCACGGGATTAAATACAGTTCTCCCGCGCATATAGAGCGCGTGTTGCCAAAATTACGCACCTTTAGGGCAAACGTTGGGTTTACGCCCGGCAACCAGCCTGCGCGCGGCACGGGCAGGCGCATGGCGCGGCCCACGGATAAAGCGTGCCCGTATTCAATGGGATGCCACGTCGCGCCGTTGTCCAGCGTAAACTCCATGTCGTTGGCGGCCCAGGCGTAACCGGGGTTGCCCGTCGCGTCCGTGCGCAATACCGGTTTCACCATGCCGGTCGTGAAATACGATAAATCAACCGCCCCGCTGGCGAGCGTTGTGATTCCACCCGCGCCCGCGCAAGATATAGCCCCAAACGAGAATGCATACGGCGCGGCGGTGCTGGCCTGTTGTCCACCAACCAACACCCGCGAGATGGACTTTCCGCTCGTGGTGTTCCAAATTGCAATCTCTGAGAACGACGAGGTGTCGCCAACCGCTGGCGTTGTGGTTGTGGCCGTACAATTTGCGCTGGTGTTGGACATACCTAGTCCCATACCGGCCTCGGATGGAAATGCGCCGCCGATATGTTTTATAGCCAGCAAGCCATATGGCATCTGAAACGCGCTGGCCCGCTCAAATTCAATTCGGTAAGCCGCTTTTCCGCTAAAGGCCCTGTCGTAATGTGCAGCCGTTGGCGTCACGCTGCCGGTCAAAACCCGCGCATACCAATACGCCGTGTCGGATTCATCCTTGTAGCCAATCCGAAAATACACGCTGGTCGCCGAGTTGTTGGACGCGGCCTTTTGCTGTCCATCCAGCGGCGATATTTCGCTCAGCCAGATCATCAACTTTTGCACGTTTGTTCGGGCCGCAGACAACGCTTCAAGTCCCTCGGTCTCTATGCTCTCGCGCACGCTGTCTTGCGAAACACTGCCAGCCGCGTTATATGTCTCAAATATGAGATTAAAGGCGTCTGTTTGCAGCCCTTTGAAATACCGCGCAAAGCCAATCTCGTAAGTGGTTCGATTTGCCATTACTGATTCCTCTTTAGCGCGTCTATCACGTCGCGCACGAGCTGAGCTTTTATGCCCGTCAGTTCATTTGAGATCGCGTCGCGGATTCTGTATCCGTCTTGCTGTATCCCTTTCGCCAGCGCAGAGTCGACCTCCTGCCCTGTCCGTGTCCACATCGTTGAGTAATCAGGCGTTTGCGTCCAGTTGTAAGCCGCCGTAATGGCCTGGTTAAGCGCATCGCCTATCAGATTGGCGTTGTCTGTAATCGCCTGAGCGGTGTATGAAACTGTTTTGCTCCCAGCCAGCCGGGCGTCATCAACAACCGTCGGATCAAGCTTGTCGTGGTGGGCTACCATGCCCTTGCTAGGCGCGTTGTCTGTGAAGCTGGGCAGCGGCTTAAATTCGGTTACAGTCGTCCAGTAGCCCTCTTTTACGCGCTTAAAACGAGCGAGGCTCTCTTCGTCCTTTTTGATTTGCGCCTCTATCTGCAACCGCTCGGCCTCCATCTTCGCGGGGGTTTGATCGGCGGGCCACGACTTTGTTGCGTTCCACGTTGCCACAGCCCCAACATTGCGAGCGAGGCGCTTCTGATCCTCCTCAATTTTTTCCAGAGATTTTGCGTAATCAACCGCTCCCTGTTCTGTGCCTTTTACAAAAACCTGCACCTGACGCACCTGGTCGGCATAAAAGGACACCATCGGGTTATCAACGCCAACGGTCTTCAATACTTCAGCGTAATCTTTGATGTTCTGGGCGAGCTTGTTGTCAACCATCTTTGGCGCCAGCGCGACGACCTGCTGAAGGGCGGACACGTAGTTCAGCGTTCCGTCTTTGGCCTGCTTTTGGATTTCAACAAGCTGCTGCCAGTTGTCTTTTGTGGCCGCCGCGCCGATGGCCTGCCCCAGTAACTCGGCCCCCATCTGGTCGGGGGTGGTCTTGCCAGAGATGAGCGCCCCGGCCATCTCGACCTTGCCGCGCGGCGTGGCGGCCTCTGGCAACGGCTGGCGCAGTGCGCCAAAAAAGGCATCCACGCGCTCCTTGAGCTTGCCCAGCTTGTCCTCTCCGGCGGCGGCGATGTAGGTCATGCGCCCATCCACACGGCTTACGGCATCCTCCCACGCCGCCGCCCAGTCGCCCATCTCATTTTTTGGCAGGGCGGATGTGGCAGATGAGACGCGGCCCATCCCTTCAGAGTAGGCATCGGCCCAGCCCTGAACGGCAGACGCGCTCTCCTCGGCAGCCCGCGCGGCGGACTGGTAGGCCGATGTTCCGCGCAGCAATTCCCGATACCAGGCGTTGCTAATCAGGGTTGAGCCTTCGAGGGCCTTAACCATGTCGTAGACCGACCGGTTGTAATTATCTTGCCCCTTGCCGACGCTTGAAAACATATTCCCCAGCGCCTCAAACCCACTAACGGATGTTTTTAGTTGGTCGTTAAATTTCTCGGTCAATTCAGACAATACGGGGATGAGCTCTGTTCCAATGGTCGTCTTTATCCCGCGAAGCGAATCGTCCAGGTTGTCCTCGGCCTCTTTTAGCCTGATGGCGGCTTTCTCGGCCTCGGCGGTGGGCACGAGCGAATCGTCAACGGCGCCCATCATTTCGCGCACGCCGTCACGTCCCTTTTCAAGCAGAGGGAGGAGGTCGTATAGCCCCAGCCGTTTCGCCAGCGCCGTCCGCTCTGCTCCGTCGCCCATCTTTTGCATAGCCTCGGCGGTATCGAGCAAGATATCCGTCATCTCGCGCGACTTTCCGGTGGAATCCTGCAATTGAACACCCAGCGCCTCAAATGCGGCCTTGGACGCTCCGCCCTTCACATTAAACCCGTCCAAAGCGAGCTGGCCGCGTCCAATTTGGTTTTGGAAATTCTCCAGCGCAGAGCCAACCTGGGCGTATTCAACGCCAAAGCCGCGCCCTGCGATACTGGCGTCGTCCGCGGCCTCGGCAAGCCGCGTAAAATTCGCGGACGACATGCCCGCCCGCTCGGCGTAATTAACGATTTGAGCGATGGACGTCGCGGTTTGGTTGCCAAGATCGACGATGGCCTTCCCCGCCATGGCGATGGCCGCAATGCCTCCACCCGCCGTAAGCATCCCGCCAATTCCACCCAGGTCAAAAATTCCGCTTAGCTGCCCAAACAGGCCGGATATTTCATCTGTAATCCGCCTGGTCGCACCGCCCACACCGTCAATGCTATCGGTTGCGCCCTTGGCTGCCGCGCCTGTTTTCGCCAGCGTTTCTTCGGCGCCTGCATTTTTCAAATCATACAAAGCCAGGGCTTCTTTTTGAATGGAGAGGGCCAATTTGTCCAGGCTTGCCTGTTGCTCTAACGCCTGAACATTGGCATCGCCGTTTTGCTTTATCCACTCTTGCAGCGCGGCAGACGCGTCTACGTATTTCGCCGCTAGCGCCGCAATAGAACTTTCTTTTGCTTTAATCGCGCTGACCTCACCGACAGACTGCGCCGTGGCGGCGGCAATGCGCTCGCCAAGGGTGGCCTGAACCTTCGCCATCGCCTCGCCTGCGGTCGCGGACTGCGTCATTTCCTCGCGCATGTCGCGCAGCCCGGCCTTCGCATCTTGCGCGCCGGTGATGGTAATACGTGCGGCGAGTGTTGCAATTTCCGGCATTACACATCAGCTCCCGTGACAACCTTTACCGTTCCGCCGCCGGAGAATTTTCCAGCGTATTCCCGCGCGTCATTTGCCAATTTGCTCGCGTCGGCCCTTAGTTCGGTCACTCGGTTTGTCACCATGATTTGTTTGCGCGCCTCGGCCAGCCAGACCGGTGAATGCTCTAACCACCATTCGGGCGCGATATGGAATTTCTCGGCAAGCGCGAGCAACTCCCCAAATGAGGGGCGCCCGCCTACTTGCTCGTCGGCGTCGCCGCCGCGCCCACCTCTGGTGTACGCGCGGGCGGTGTCCTCAATTTCTCTTTTGGGAACGTCGCCATGTCCCCGTAAATCTCCGTCGCAATTTCTGCAATCACCCCAGACGTCCCGACGGGCGCGGCGCTTATTGCCTGCTCGGTTATCTCCAGCGGGACGCCGTCAAGCGTCAAATCCCAACTGGTCACCACCCGCGTCAAAAACTGCGCGTTGTTCAGCTTTCCGACCTCGGCCAGTGTCACCGCGCAGGGCTTGTAGGTCACAGCCAGCGCATCGTCAAATAGCTTGATCGTGCGCGAGTTCCCCAGCAACTCTCTAAGCTCCACCGGCGGCCTCCTTTGTCATCAAAAATTGCTCAAGCTCGGTTATCCGAGCGTTTATAAGCCGCAACTGCTTGTTCCAGTCCTCGTTGGCGGCGTAGCGCTCGTCATGGATTGCTTGTGCCTGCGCCCTGAGCGCTGCAAGCTCGTCCTTTGGCGACAAGGGCACTGATTGCGTGGGTTTATTCTTTGCCATATTTCTCCTTACAGCGCGGCCACGCCATTCACCACTGTGATTTTGTATGGCGCGTAGTTCATATTGCTATCGGCGATTCCCTCAAACGACAAATCCATCGCCATCACGCCGTCTTGCGACTTTGGCTCCGGGGTGCCGGAGATATACCCGGCGCAATCAATCGTGATGGAGGCGGTGCCAACCACCGCCGCATAGCGCATGAATAGAACGTCGCCGTTGCGGGCGTTGGCGTAATAAGCCGCGTTGGTGTTGGACAGCTCCAGTGTCATCCCCGGAGCGATCTTGGGCACGTCTTCCACTGTGCCTATGTAATCGCTCGTGCCGTTGCTCATCCACGCCGGCTTGATCTTCCCTTCAATACCAAATTTGAAGGACGCAAACGGCGTGGTCGTTGCGCCAGTCAGCCCGGCATAGGTGGTGGAAATTTTGAGCGTTTGGTGCGGGCGATAAACACCCACGATGGGCAGCGTCGCGCTTACTGTGTCCATCGTGCCAGACGGCGTCCATAATTCGGCGGCGGCGGGCTTTTGCCCAAACATTTTTGCGGTGAAGTTTGCGCCGCCGTTGTCTGCGCTCAAAACCCAGTCGCTGAATGTCGCCCCCGCCATTTTGAACACAGGAAATCCCGTTGAACCCGCCTGCACCGTGTATTGCGCAATGGAATCTACGCTGTTAGGGTTGGAGGTGAACACCCACGTATACGGCCCCGCCCCGGTTGGCGCGGCGTTTTTGATAAGGCCGCACAATGGATAAACCACCTCGGCCAAATTCAACTGCCCGGACAAAGACGCGATTCCCCACGCCTTATTCACACCGCCGGTGGTGTTGTATTTGTTGCCGCCTGGGCGAAAGGGCTTTGTCTCGGTCGCCGCCGCCGGCGCAATCGTCATCCCCGTAATTTGCTTGGCCGCGGTCACGCCCGTGCCGGGCGTTGTCTCTTTTCCGATTTGAAAACCGTAATAAACGGCTGCATTTGCCATTTTTTAACTCCCCGCGATGTTGAGGTGATACACCCCACCCGCGTGATTGAATCTTGTGTCTTTTTCCAGCGTCGTGTAACTAATCGGACTGGTGCGATACGCGGCTACCTGCCGCCCGTCCTGCTCTCCTATCTCTCCGTGCAGCGCAGTGTCAATCGCGCTTGCCACCTGATACGCGACCGCGAACGATTCGCCGCGCGTGATGGCCTTGACCGTGTAATCAAGGTTGACCTGCAACCGCGCGGCGCCGTTAAACGTGACGTCCTGCCCTGGCGGCGCGGAATACACCACCAGCGGCTCGATGGCATCTTCCGGCGCAAGCTCGCGGTAAATGCGCCCGCCGCACAGCGCCTGCAACTCAGGCGAGGCGGCCAGCCGCGCATAAATCCAGGCATCGCCGATCTGCATCTCGTTCATATCGCCTGCACCACGCACCGCTTGGCCGTATTCCACGTGTGATCCTTGAATCCCGTGATGGAATACTCTGCCCCGTTGTAAACAATGCGGTCTGCCAGCTTCACATCGGCGTCCCAGCGCATCGTGATGATGGTTTCCGTCACCGAACGCACAACCCCGTCTGAGCCGCGCTGTAATTGCCCTGCCGGGGCAAATCGGCACGGCTCAGAGGCCATGTGAACGCTCCACGTCTCAAGCGACCCGCCCATCCCGTCCGGGGCGCGGGCAAGTCGCTTTACGTCGCACGTTTCGGCAAAGGTGGCGGCCTGCGCCGCGCGCATGTAGCTCAGTTGCGCGTCAGACAGCATCGAAGAGCCTCCCCGCTTTGTCTATAAATTTCGGCCTGATCCTCATCACTTCCGGCGCCATAAACGGTCTCGCCTCCATGTATCGCGTACCGAGCTCCAAAAACACCGCATATTCCTGGTTAGCGGAAACTATTCGCTCGGCCTCGCCCGACTTCTCGATGGAGATATTGTTTTTTAGTGCGCCGGTCATCACCGCCGGGGCTTCGCTTGGCGCGCTGGCTTGATGCGAGCCATAGAAACGCCCGGACTTTGGGCCAGACATGGCGATCTGCATCCCGTTTCTGAGTTCTATTGCCGTCGCCTCGCACAAGTCGTCTGCACGGTTGTCTAGCGCGCCGACAAGCGCGTCCAAACCTTCTACGTTCAGATTAAATGCGGCGTCTATCATCGTTCATCATTCCTGACTAGTTTCGCCGCGCCCACGCGTTGCTGAAAGCGAAAGCGGCTGATGCTCTGTTGCAGAGCTGATATCGCGCTGCCTTGGTTCACACTCAGTCCGTCCACACTAAAATCAACCCTGTCTCCAGCCTTTCCCAGCTTCATCTCCAATACGTCCGCCGCGGTCGCCGCGAGGTCATACACCCGCCCGGTCAGATACACCGGAGAGGGCTGATGCGCGCCGAAATGCCACGCCCCGACCAGCGGCTCTGCGCTGGCTGGCGTGAGTGTTGCAAATCTGGAGTTTTGCAGAACCTCTCCGAGTTCCCACGCGCCATACGGCGCGAAATAATCCAGATATTGAACCGCGCCGCCTTCCACAATCGTGTAGGCCGGCGCAAGTTCCATCTGCCGCACGTCAACGCGATTCGCATCTAGGGCGGCGGCAATGTCATCGTCAGAAAACATAGCCGCCGCGCCCGCCGGGTCATTGACCATCCCGCGTAGCGCGGTAATCAAACCGTTGAGAGTTGGCCTTACAGACACGTCTACTCCCTATTTCCCGTTTTTTGCTTTTGGCGCGGCCACCGGCGCATGACCTGCCTCCGCGCTGGCCTCTGCCGCGGGCGCGCCAGGCGCGGCCACGAGCTTGTATTCATTCGGATACCACTTCATCAACTCATCCGCTCGCGTCTGCGTCACTTCCCATGTTGCCCCGCCAATCAGGTTTTTTATCCAAACCATGTTTACCCCCCGCGGCAGGACGATCATCGTCCTGCCGCTATCATCATTTACAGAGTGCCCTTGCTGGCGGTTAGCACACCCACCGCGTCCGGGCGAGCGACCTTCGCGCCATACAGCGCCAAGCCCTTTACCGCATCGGCAAATCGCTTCTCTGGGCGGTACGCCTCAACGCTGTTGATCTGCAAGGCCAGGGAGATTGCCATCGGGTGACCAAACATCACCTTGTATTTGGTGTCGGTGGTGTTACTCACGTTGTTCGAGACCAGCACACTAAACCCAGCCACCTGCCGAATTTGCCCGTTCAGCAACCGGTCGTTCTGGGGCACCGTGCCGAACTTCACAAAGCGGTCGTCCTTCAGCATCAGCGCCTCATACCAGGGCGGCAACACGATCCAGCGATTGCCGTCATCCGGCACATTGGCGAGATCAAGAATCGTCTTGGCGTCCACGATCAGGTTGTAGGCATTTGCGTCCGAGCCGCCCGTCCCGACGACCTTCGGGGTTGTGTCATTGCCAATCAGGTTTCCGCTCTGAGCATCGGTATACAAACCGGCAATGTACTGGTCAATCGTGTTGTTGAGCGCGTACGCGGCCTCGCGCATGGCGGCATCCATCACCTTTGGTTTCTGTTGCGCCTTGTCCACGTCATCAATCTGAAAGTTGAACGCTTTCGATTGGGTGATGGTGAGCGTGGTCTGCCCATCCGTCAGGGTTTCGGGGGGAGCCATGTCGGTGTTTTTGGTGTAATCGCCAACGGTCACGCGCCCGATGCTGTTGATTTTCACACTGCTTCCATACCCCGTGATGTCGCCCTCGTAATCACGATTGACAACACCCGGTTGCGCAAAACGCAAGACCTTGTTCAGGTTTATCAGAAGCCGCGCGCTCCACACGGTTGGAATAAAGTTATTAAGAGCCATTTTTACCTCTTTGGCGTTTTCCTAACGCCCACTTCTCAATGCTTGTTGGACTTCTTCCCATCTGTCGTTGATCTGTTCCGATGTCATCCCCTCAACGTCTTTGAGGGTCAAAACGCCCCGCGCCTCTGGCTTTTGCGCATTGGTCGGAGATACAACCGGAATCTCCGGTATCTCGCGTCCCTTCAGCCATTTGCGCTCTTGCAGAAGACCGGCTAGCGCAGTTTCGACACTGGCAGCATCCAGCCGCCCATCGTCGCCATACACGACCTTCGTCTTGTCCATTAGCGCAAATGCGGCCTCTTCGTCCACAATCCCCAGCTTTCGCGCCTTGCGCTCCACATTTAGGCGAAGCTCCAATTCCCCGGCCCGCGCCTGCGCGTCAGATGCGCCCGCCTCAAGCTCTTTCAGGTGTTTGGCCTGCTTTTCCGCTTCTGACAGCTTCGCGTCCTCAATGATCTTTAACTTGTCGGCTAATTCCTTCTCGCGCACGCGCCGCTCGGCGTTCTCCTGTCTCAACTGCCTGATGAGTTTGTCCGTGTCCGCAGCATTTGCAACTGGCGCGGCCTGCGCGACATTTGCGTCCGGCTGCTGTTGGCCGGGTTGGTCGCCCGCCTGGGGCGTGGGTGTGGTTGGTGCCTGACCGTCCATATCCTGTTTTCCTCGCAAGAAAAAGAAAACGCGCTGGTTTCAACACAAGATTTCTCTTGTATCAAAACCAGCGCGTTTTACACTGATTTCGCTTCATCGCCAATCACACCAGGTGACGGGCGAAGGAACGTTTGTTCTTCTGCTGGTTATTATACGACTATCCCCGGCTACGTCAATCTCCCCGCCGGGCGCGCATGAAATTCGCCTCTTGTTTGCGTTGCAGAGCCACACGGCGTCGTCGGCGTGGCAGTTTGCGCAAGGGCGGCCTTTAGCTGTCTCCGTATTTCGCCATATCTCGAAAGTTGATCGCGGAGATGCTGCATTTCTGCTTCCACAAATTCAAGCATTTCCACCTGGCTCACATTTCCTCCAATAGTTGGCGTAGAGGCGTTGGCTGGTAGGTGTCGCCCCAGATGTCGTTTCGCTTTAGGGCGGCAAATTTGCGCAGGGAGACGCGTCCGCTCTTCCACACATCTGCCGCGCCTTTGCCAAATATTCGCGCAAGCTGGTCGTCGCTTAGCGACTTCAGCCATTTTTGCGCGTCAGGCAGGCGGCGGCGGAGCGTGTCTGCGTCCATGCCGGGCGTGATATACAACGCGCAGCACCTGCCATTCGGATGGTCGTTAAAGTCCTCATCCATCGGATGAATCGTCCCGTGCATGGCGATGCAGGCCGCGCATGTTTCGGTTGACAGCGCGGCGCACCACATCCACCCGGAAATGACGCGCGGATTTTGACGCGCCGTCTCGTGCGCGGACACCCTAAAGGCGCGGAGCATTTCGGTTCTCGCAATGGTTGTTGCCCGCGCCAGCCCCGTAGCCGTTGCCTCGTGCGCCATGCGAGCGATAACGGCGGGGCCCTTCCCCGTGGTCACTCCCAGCATGAGCGCTTTTTCCCACTCTACCCGCGCCATCGCGCCGATGCCATCGAACAGAGAGGCAAGTGGCGACCCATCGGCTGTCAACCCGCTCATGGTTTCAATAGCGCCATGCGGCAGCGTCACGAGGCCGCCAGCGACAGCCGATGCGATTTCCGGCGCATAGGCGGCCCCGAGAGAAAGCCCGAACACCTGCAAATCTGCCGCGCTCAAGCCGGCGCGTTTTGCCCATGTCTGTATCTCTCGCTCCACCTGATCCATCAACGCCCCGTAGCGCCTCTGCCTGAGAAGCCATCCATAAGTTGCGCCTGCCCCCTCAGAAAGAATTGATCGCGAGAGTTCATCCAACGAGCCGCGCAAAGATTTCCATACCTCTACGTATTCGCGGGTAAGGCGCAATATCTCCACGCGCTCGCGGCGCAGAAGCGCGGCGCGGTATCTGGCGACAACCTCAAGAATTTTGCTCACAGATTTGTCCCGTCATTTGGTGCGGGAGGGCGATTCTCCATCGCGGTCATCAATTTAGCCGCCGCGTCCGTTGATGTCGCGCTCATTCGCGCCTGAATTTTTGACCAGTCGTAACCCAATTTCGTGGCGATTGTTTCCTTATCCACAATCCCCATCCCCAAATCTTCCGATGCAATTTGGCGTTGCTCAACCTCGTTGCGCGGCATCGGGTCTGCCCATGTAGCGTCAACGCTCCGACCTCAATACCCGCCCATCTCCAGAAGCCGCTCGCCCAACGCCTCCAGCATCGGGGCGTAAAGCATCCGCTTGGCGTTTGTCATCTCCATAATGGGGGCGTAAAGAATTTGAAGGGCAATTCCCGCTACCGCGCCGATGGTTTCCAGCTTCCCCACGCTGACCGGCGGGATTCTGGCGATCATAAATAGCGCGTCATACAGCTTGTCATACAGTTCCAGGCTGCCCGTAATATCTCCGTGCGCCTCCAAAATCTTTATGTCGGATGTATCGCTGGGCAGCACAATCATGTCGTCCGGCGCCGCCGCCGCCTCGCCTGCCTTAAACCCCTTTCCTACGGTCTTGGGATGCGCGTGAAAGCGGTTGATCCGTCCGGTGTTGGATATGACATAGTGCGTGCGCTCAATCAAGTGCAATATGTCCGGCTCAAGATCGCTCATCCCATAATAGGCATTGGGCGTAGGAAGATTTTGGCAATCCAGTATCGGCGGCCACGCAAACGGCCACACAACCAATGGAGCCATCGGGGTAAATCCACCGCCAGCCTTCGACACGTAATCACGGATCGTCCATGCTCCTTTGTCGTCTCGCTCTATCATCTGCCTGCGCACTATTGGTTTGCCGTCTTTCGGGTCTATGGCGTTAAACTGAATCCGATACCGTATTACCTGCGTAATGTCCTCCGGGTCGGTCGTCACAAACACACTGCTTGAATCCAGAATGATGATGCGCGGGTATTTCTCTCCGTTTCGCGCCCCGTTGAGCTTTAGGAACGCGTGCCCGGATATGCCGCCGTTGGTGGCCGCGTTGAGCATCAATGATTGAAAGCGGTTGAATTTCAGGCAACTATCCAGCCACCTGTCATCATCCTGATCTGTTTGTGTTTCGCCGTCCGGTCTGCGTATGTCCAGATCAACCTCTTTCCCGAACAGAAAGGCCGCTCCCTTGTCCACAATCACCCGCGCAAAGTTGGGAAGGGCATTGTCGTCTGCCTTGCCAAATGCTGTTTTTAGCGGCGGCGTGTATTTGCCGTAATACGCTTTTGATGCGGCGGCGATGCGCGTCATGCGCTCAATCTCATCCTGCGCGGCCATCTCAGTTATATGATTTATCACATTAAACGTTTGCATAGTTCACCAAATTCCTGGCGCGGTTTCCGCCTTCCCAAACATGTTGGACACGAGGAACGCATACCCGCCACTCACCGCATCCACCTGGTCATCGTTTTCGCCATTGGGGAATACGTCAGTTTCGTCAAAAAACGCGCTATTCCACTCGCCACGGACGATGTAAATAACGCCATCTTGCAAACGACTGCCCCACACCGATGCGCGCATTTCTTTGTTGCCCAGCGGCTTGTCGGGAAGAACAACGCGAGAACGCAGTACCCCTTCGCTTTTGATGTCCTGATAGTAGCCAAGCTGCGTCCCGTTAGCCTCTATCAAAACAACCACGTCCGGGCCGTCATCCATGGCCGTTTGCACGATGGTCGCCTTTGATTGCGTCCAGCGTCCGCGCAGTCGTTTGATGTGCAGAATGTAGATACTACCGCGCTCGTCAATCCCCATCTTTGCGCCCGCCACGTAATCTGCGCCATCATTCTCGCTAAATGCCAAGTCCCACCGGCGGCAAATTTTGAGCATCTTCGGCACTTCATCCGCGCTTATGCGCTTCAACAAAGCCGGGTTCAAGATGGCCCCCTCCCGCGCTTTTGGCCTCTGCTGATACAGCGATGCCCACGCCTGCGACCCATTGGCCCGTGTTTTATTTAGCTCGTCGAGCGTATATTTGTCCGGCCAAAGCGGCTCGCCAATCTTGCGCGGGTCGTTTTGCGCCAGCGGCTCTTCCGCGACAGCAGGGAAGCTGATTACCTTCCACTGGTCGGCAGACTGGTCTTCCCGCGCCTGCTTGAGCAACCGCCCCGCCAGATCATCCTCGTTCCAGCGCGTCATCGTAAGCAAAATTCGCGCGGCCTTCTCGCGACGAGTGTAAAACGTGGTTGTGTACCATTCCCACTGCGCATCGCGAATTGTTTTACTCGCCGCATCGCTGCCATTTTTTATTGGGTCGTCAATAATCCCAAAATCAAATCCCATGCCCGTAATGCCGCCACCAACACCGGCGCTCCGATACGAACCTCGATGCCCCACCACCTCAAACATGTCTGAGTTGCGCAAATAGCCGCCTTGCGCATTGGAGCGCACATTTGAGGAATTGAGTCTCGTTTCAGGGAACAGCGCGGCGTATTCCTGTGTATCTATGATGCGCTGGGTGTCCCTGTTCATTCGGCTCGCCAAATCATCGCTATAAGATGTGGCGATGATCTGCGCATTTGGATTGCGGCCCAGCACATAGGCTGGAAGGCGACGCGATACAAGCTCGCTTTTCCCGTGGCGCGGAGGCATAAACACCATCAAGCGCATAATTTCCCCCGATACAAGTTTGTCCAGGGCAGACGCGAGTTCGCGATGATGCCAGTTTGCCGCGTAGTTCGGGTATGTGTAGCGCGTAAAATCAAGAAGGTTTTCCCTCGCTTTTCGCCGCGCCAAAAGCTCCCGCGCCGCTTCCCATGCTGGCAATCCGTTCAAGTTCTTCATCTGTCATTTGCTCGGTCTTAACCTTCACCGCCTCGCCGTCCTTGCCGGTGAGTTCCTGGCGATCTAACCTGGTCGGCATTTCCAATGCGCCACGCACAAATTCGCGCGCAGTTTTAAGCAAGTCGTTGGCCGCTCGGTACTCGGCAGACGAAGCAGGCATAATTACAAAAGATTCTTCATCCTTTTTGGGGGCCACCTCTACCTGCAATGGCAATTTTTCTAAAATATCAATCGCCTTCTTTCGCATTCTTCGTGCATCGCCAAGCTCGCATACAACTTGTCTAAACCTAAGTTCTTCGCGTCTTTTTTCCCACTTCGCAGCCTGCTTCTCGCGCTCTTTCTGGCGAATGTTCGCCATGTGCGCATCGTAATCATCCGCGCGACTAACCCATTTTTTTAGCGCGCTCCATCGCGCCAAAAGAGATACACTCTTGCCACACTTCCGCGACACAGCCTCCAAGCTGCGCTCATCCGGCTCCAGCGTGTAGTAAATCTCAAACGCGGCATAGGCTTCTTTACTCTCGCCCTTGCGCCGCGCCCATGTGTTCACGTTGCCAACTCCGGTATTTTATTGCCAGCAATACCCGGTATAAGGTCTGCAATAGTGTTAATTCGCTTGCTCATCATGTCGTCCTGTAAGCCGCGCTTCTAGCCGTTTAGTCCCCCGCAACATCAAACCCTCGTCTCCCTCATCACAATCTTCAGCGCGTCATCCGCCGAATACACGATAAACACCGACGCGCGCGCGGCATCGTGCCACTTCTTCTCGCATTCCGTGAGCTTCCCGCCCGGCGACTTCACCTCAAACACAAACCACGCGCCGCGATAACTCACCAACAAATCCGGGACTCCGTCGCCCACACTGGCAAGTGACTGCACATGCGCCCCAATCTCGCGCAACGCGGCCACGATACCGTCCTGTGTAGTGTCCTTCTTGCCGTGTTTGTGCATCTCTATCCCTTCGGTTTCATCGCCTTGCGCATTCCCCGCGCCCCAACCCACACGCCCGCCTTTACAAACGGCGTAGTGCCAAGCGGGCGAATGTCGTAGCCATTCTTCCAGCGC
>Ga0073899_10002869_pt1 | contig 15412 bp, 11 predicted proteins | sample KloWWTmetaKNB5Ph_FD_88975 | JGI IMG/M metagenome (GOLD analysis project Ga0073899, IMG submission 88975) | Active sludge microbial communities from Klosterneuburg, Austria, studying microevolution and ecology of nitrifiers - Klosterneuburg... | ecosystem: Engineered > WWTP > Aerobic digester >...
CAACAATCACCTTGGGTGTCTTCATGAGCCGCTCCTCCCTCTGTGGATCCGCTCCGCCATCCGCGGAGTATTCCACCGTACCAAACCGGTACGCAGGTTGTCGGCTCGTCCATCTTATCTAGTGTTTGCCGATGCCGACGACGAATTGGCCGCCTGTCGCCAAATCATCATCCGCTTCGGTGATGACTCGAAGACTCCAGCCGACCAAAATTGTATGGGGCTCTCATACGCCTATGGGCTCAATCACAAGAAGGATCTTGCGAAGGCGGCCATGTGGTTTCGCAAAGCTGCCGAGCAGAACTACGCTCCGGCACAATCCTGGCTCGGTTTTTCCACGAAAAGGGCCACGGCGTAAAGGCTCATCCTGCCGAAGCGGTGAAATGGTATCGCAAGGCGGCAGATCAGAATAATCCCGACGGGCTGTACCACTTGGGGCGAGTGTACGAAAGCGGCATCGGCGTCACGAAGGATCTGGGACAGGCGGGAACGTACTACCAGAAAGCGGCGGCGGCGGGAGCGCGCGATGCCTCTTTGGCGCTTGCGAATCTTGGCAGCGCCCCGGCGACGATTACGCCGAACCAGGACCAAATCAACGAAGGGCTACGGATGTACAAGGCCAAGGATTTCGCGGGAGCTGCCAAGGTATTTCAGAAATTGGCCGAGCAGGGGCATCCCAGGGGGCAGTATCTGATCGCGTACCAGTATGAACGTGGCGAAGGTGTCCGCCAGAGTCGCGAGGAGGCCGTGCGGTGGTATTGCAAGTCGGCGGAGCAAGGCTACGCGGAAGCGCAAACTATCTGGGCCTGATGCACGAGAACGGCATCCTCGTGAAAGAAAATTGGGCGGAAGCGGTTCGGTGGATACGCAAGAGCGCAGAACAAGGCAACTCTGAAGGGCAGTTCCTTTTCGGGCGCGTCTATCAATTCGGGATAGCCGTGCCACAAAATCGACAGGAAGCCATCAAGTGGTTTGATAAGGCCGGGGATCAAGGCCACAGCCAAGCCAACTATTTCGCGAATCACCTGAAGGCGAGAAACAGTTACGTGGGGTTCCGGAACGACGAAGAGCATAAGGCGGTTGTGGGACTGAAACTGCGCATGGTCACGTTGAATATCGAACCGGTCGGCCGGACGTTTCGTGATTCAGCCGAGCGCATGGCCTATCTTCGACAGGCCGGCAAGCAAGCCGACTACGAAGAGGAGCAGTTGCGCTTCGAGTGGGCAAGACAGGAATATAGGGCGTGCCGCGATGCCGGTCGCTCAGACTGTATCAAGCCGTAGTCGATGCGATGACACGTAAGAATAAAGTACGAACCAGGATGACATAGAAGAGAGGTGTCAAGATGTCCCAGTCCCATCCAGCATCCCCAGATGCCCTTCTCATCTGTATTTCTGGGCCAGATCAGGGCAAGCGGTTTGCCGTGAGGGAGAGTGAAATTGTGGTGGGTCGCACCATTCAGTGCGAAGTGCTGAGCGACGATCCGGACGTGGCGGATCAGCACGCGAGTTTTGTTGTGCGAGGTGGCAAGCTCCAATTCCGGGCGTTGCACGGCCATCTGTTTCTTGACGGGCAACGGACGATTGAATCGTCCATTAGTCTTAGGCAGCAGCTTCGGATCGGGCGGTCGCTGTGGGAGCTAAACGGACAGGAGCCGGCGCATGTTCAGGGTAAATGGATTGAAAATCTGAGCGATCGCATCAGCACCGTTGCCGGTGTCGAGAAGATTCAAGAGTTTGACGCGCGGGACATGTTCTCGGAAGTCTTGAAGTCGCGCACAGACGACGAGATCGAGGAATATTTTACCGCCGGCACGCCGGCCACAACTCCGCCGTTGCAAGCGGTCGATACGAATTGGCCGAAACCCTGGGTCTTCTTCAAGACGTTTACGTTGTCAGCTCTCGTTTATCTAGGGTTTGTTTTTGCGGTCAAAGAATTCCAGAATCCCAATCTGGTCCCGGGTCTCATCATGACCGGGGCCTTCTTGATTCCGTTCTCCCTGCTGATCTTTTTCTACGAAATGAACGTGTTGCGCAACGTGTCGCTCTATCAGGTGGTGAAGCTGTTTCTGTTTGGCGGCATTACTTCGTTGATCCTCTCTCTCTTCTTGTTCAGATGGGCGCATCTTGACTCCTGGCTCGGTGCCATGGATGCCGGACTTGTCGAGGAGACCGGGAAGGCCGCCGCGCTGTTCCTGATCATCAACAAGTTGAAGTATCGCTCGACGCTGAACGGTCTGCTGTTCGGGGCTGCGGTTGGGGCGGGCTTTGCCGCGTTTGAGTCGGCTGGGTATGCGCTCGTGAAAGGGTTGAACGGCGGGTTGAACGCCATGCTCGACAACATTACCCTGCGGGGAGTCCTGAGTCTGATGGGAGGCCATACGCTCTGGACCGCAATGGTGGGTGCTGCCCTGTGGCGTGTTCGGGGAGACCGGAAGTTCAGCGTGGAGATGGCCCGCGATCCAAGATTCTTGCGCATTTTCGGGCTTGCGATCCTGCTCCACATGTTGTGGAACTCTCCGATCGCTCTTCCGTTCTATCTGAAGAACATTGCGCTGGGATTCGTCGCTTGGGTGGTGAACCTCGGGCTTATCCAGGCGGGTTTGGTCGAAGTGCGTGATATGCAGCGGCATGCCGGAACGATGGAGGGAGCGAAAGACGGCCGCCTGAGAAGCGTATGAGCGCAGCGGTGTCATTCGCGATGTGAATTTCCAATGCTGAGGTCATCTCCCCGGACATCCGCGCTTGCCTGGATGCTGTCGACAGCTCTGCTCGCCTTCCCTGCGCCAGGCACGGCCGCCGATCGCAAGCAAATTCCTAGGAACATCGGCGCCTACGCAGACAGTGTGCGCCACGCCGCCGCAAACGGTGTGGGCGCACCGCAGATCGGGCTCAAGTCCGGGTACGGAAAAAAGGAGATCGAGAATTGGGAGAAGCAGAAAGCGAAGTATCCCGATCTCGCGGCACCCTACGACAGCTGTGTGACCTACTACCGGGCCGCTATCGACCAAATCAAAGCCATTGCGCCGCTGACTCGGCGTCCGAAATGGGATTACTCCATCGACGAGATCAATGCAGGCTTACGGCAAGCGAAGAACCTCATTGCTGTCGGCGACGAGTGCGTGAAGCATGCCGATCCGGAGGCGCAGCGACTGTTGCAGGCAGCGAAACAAGAACAAGATCGAAAGATTCTCCAGGGACGAGTCGAAGAAGATCGAAGGCTCAATGAGCCTCCTGCCCCGGACGAGACTCCGGCCGATCCTGGTCCCCGATGGCCTGGAGGCATCGACCCCAACGCGCCCGTCGTCGAACCGGGCGGGTACGATCCGTGTCTGAACCCTCGTCGCCCCCCGTGGTGTGACGAGCCAAGTCGGTTGCCGTCTCCGACGGGTCCCGCGGCGTCGCAGCCGGAGCCTCGGAATGACGCTGGCCGACAGTCAATGGATGCGAAGACGGCCTGTTGGCCTAAGCCGGACCTCGGTGCGCAGCTGCACGAGTCGCTGCGCAGCCTCGTGGAAATGAACTCGCGCCATACGTCGAATCTTTCCGCCGTCGACGAGTTCTTTTTTCAGATGGCCGCGGGTGTTCGGCATGGGATTGAGGAACTCGGCCAGAGCATGCAGCGCCAGTTATTGAATGGACAAAATCCGTTCATACCGAATATCGACCTCGACCCGCAGAAGGTCGCGCCGCTTGTTCGCGGTGTTGTAGATTACCTCAATAACGAGTCAGCACGTCCTGAGATTGAAGCAGCGCTGCGACGCAAGGCCAAGGCCGCAGCCGTCAAGATGCACGAGCAGGTCATGCATGAACCGGGATTCATAATCGGCAAGCAATTGCCGCAGATGTTCATCGAGCACTGTGTGCGTCTCGACAGTGTTGAGGATGTGGCTCAGATGGTTGCGAGCGCGACCCAAGAAGCGCGAGACCTCAATCGAGCCACCGGCAAACTGGTCGGCATCGATAAAGCATATCGCGACTTTACCGCCTTGGATCCAGCCAGATACGGAACCCTCGCGGAACAACTGCGCAACCTAGGCATGCCCGTGCCTCGCAACAACCTCATGATGGGCGAGAAGAACTGCCACCACTGCGTTAAGGCGTCCCTGTATGAACGCGAGACCGGTACCCATGTCACCGCGCTTGATATTGGGCCTTTGTCTCGGCAGCAGATCGTCGAGGACCTGCGCACGAGCTACGGTGAATCCCGCACTGTCCCGCCTGGTGTGGCGCCAGAGCATCGGCAGCAATGGCACGAGGGCGTACCATATAAGACGTCGGGTTCATTGGGGTTGCGTCAGATATTTGAAGAAGGCGGGGTCGGAAGCGATGGCTATGTGTACTATCGCCGTGCAGTCCCGACAGCCTACGATCCACGCACGAGGAAGCCGATGCGGTGGGGACTGGAGGGCCATGTGCTCGAGATCGCCCATGAGCCGAACGGTGTGCAGTTGAATGAGCCACAGTCGGGTTTGAAGGATGTATGGCATATGGCGGAGCGTGACATGGACCTGTATGGCGTCGAGTACTATCCGCTCCACCTCGGCGGCCAACCGGGGCAGTGAACATTACACCAAATATGTCGTGGCAAGTTATATCACATCTTCTTGGGCCTATCGGAAAAGTTCGGATGGGGCGGACTCCCCAGAGACCGGCGGATGGCGATCAAGTGGTTGGATCGAGCGAGCCGCCACAAGCATGGGCAAGCCGGCTGGATCTTGACCTGGTTAGAAGATCCCAAGACGCCGCATTTCAGGGATTTTGATCAATTGGGAAAGCATATCGGCGGCATCATCGATCGGCGAGTCAATGCCGCCTTAAGCGCTGGCATTGGTAGCCCCGCATCGAGTTCGCCCTCTTCGGGTTCGTCGTCCGGCGGCGGGTGCAGCTACACGAGCTATGGGGCGTGCAACGCTGAGAAGGCCGGCGATCGCTGGGCCGCTGAACGGATCGAACGAGGCACTGCGAGCGGCAGCGAACGGGACTGGTACGGGCGATGAGGCATGTAGTGATCCTCGTATAATACGTGAAAAATGGACAGCAACTGTGAAGGGACAAAAATGGGTCAGGCATGAGTAGTGACTTCGATCGGAGGGCCCAATGCCTATTGTTGTGCTGCTCGTTGCGTTCGTTGTAATGCTTCCCATTCCGGCGCATGCTGATCTCAACGAAGATTTCGCCGTCTGTCGCCGGACGATCCTCCAGATCGGGTCAGACCCCAGATCTCCCGCCGATCAATATTGTCTCGGCCTATCGCATGCCTTTGCGTTGAACCATAAAAAGGATCGTGCGGAGGCAGCGAAATGGTTTCGCAAGGCGGCGGAACAGAGCCATGCAGCGGCAGCGGCTGTTCTTGGCTATCTCTACGAACGTGGTGATGGTGTCAGGGCTGATCCAGCGGAGGCGGCTAAGTGGTACCGCAAATCGGCGGATCAGAATAACATCGATGGACTGTTCAACCTCGGACGTGCCTATGAGCATGGGATCGGTGTCTCGAAAGACCTGCCGCAGGCCAGAACGAACTATCAGAAAGCGGCGGCGGCTGGTTCACGCGATGCCCAACAAGCGCTCGCCGCTCTTGGTAAGGCACCGGAGCCGGTCAGTCCCGCTCAGGCGCAGTTCGAGGAAGGGGTGCGGCTGTACAACGCGAAAGACTTTTCTGGAGCCGCCAGCATATTTCAGAAGTTGGCGGATCAGGGCAATCCGAAGGCACAGCTCCAGATTGGCTATCAATATCAATATGGAGAAGGTGTCCGCCAGAACTCCGAGGAGGCGGTGCGCTGGTATCGCAAGTCCGCTGGTCAAGGCAACACCGTCGCCCAGGTCAATCTAGGGAAAATGTATGAAGATGCGATCGGCGTGAGAGAGGATTGGGCCGAAGCGGTCCGGTGGTATCGGAAGAGCGCGGAGCAAGGCTACGCGGAAGGGCAATTCAGCCTGGGGCGGGCCTATCAATTTGGCATTGCGGTGCCGCAAAGTCGGCAGGAAGCGATCCGCTGGTTCGATAAGGCCGGCGATCAAGGGCACGATCAAGCGAACTATTTTGCGAACGATCTGAAACAGCGAAATCGATACATCGGTTTTCGCAACGAGCAAGAGCATGCGGCCGTCGTGGGCCTGAAGCTACGCAGTGTGCTGCTGAACATCGAGCCGGTCGGACGGACGTTTCACAATTCCGCCGAACGCATGGCCTATCTTCGACAGGCCGGCAAGCAGGCCGACCGCGAAGAAGCGATGCAGAGGTTTGAGCACGCTTTTCGAGAGTACAAGGCCTGCCAAGATTCCGGCTCATCCCACTGCATCCCGCCGAGCCCGCCGTAGAGAGGGGGCGATGCTGTTCCCGAAGCCTACGGCGCGGGCAACGGAGGACCCGCAGCGTCATGATCCCAAAAGGGTGGAAGAGGAACACGGACCCACATGATTCATGAACGCTTTCACGGCAAGCGCCGATACGCTGCCACGACGAGCCGGCATGTGAAATCGAAGACAAAACCTCTTGTCGCGAGGTGGAGTCCCCCGGCTTGACAGCCGTGGTCCCGTTTGTGTCTTCGGCGGACCCCGCCGAAGCAGCCATTTCGCTATTGTTTGGAGAGAGACACCACGTACAGACGGGGGGAAAGGGCGAAAACGTCGTGGCACCGACCTTCGTTCGGCAGCTCAATGGAGAACGGTCTAATAAATCGGGAAGAACAGCCAGCTCTCCACCTCCGAGACATCCTTCCGGAGATGAGTTCTATCGACGACTTTGACTTGTCCGTCTGGATTCTGGAAATTGACCACGTGCCCGGACACGTTGCCTTGTGGCTGCTTGTACTCTGCGATGACGAGCCCCTGACTGCCGATGCCCTCGCGCTCCAGGATCTTCGCGATGTGTTCGGGCCCTTCCATGGGGATCGGCCTTCCGTTCCAGATCATATCGAGTTGCTCCGGGTTGTAGGTGCCCGGTTTCCGCGGCGCGAAGTTGTCGCCGTAAGGCTTCAACTTGGCGTACAGCTGATCGGGAGTATGCCGCAAGTCCAGCAGCGGTTGGTTCGGATCGTACGGCATACCCTTCGGCCAATTCGGCGAGTCGGGCGTCAGCGGTGGCCTTCCGCTCGGCGCATCCGGGAACTTCGGCGTCTCGAGGCCGCGCACGCCCACGATCTTCCACGGCGTTCCGTCACCGATAGGGCCACCGGTTTTAAACAATTGTGCTTCAGCCAACGCTTCGTCGACGCATGAATTAATCGCAAAACAAGTATGTTCCTGGACTTTTTCCCCGTAGCCCTCGCCAGGTGGTCCGACCTTCTTGTAGAACCGCTCCAGTTTGTGATCGGCATCCGCCATGCGCTTGACGCGGTTGGCGCCCTTCTCAACTTGTGATAGACGCTGAAGCGCCCGGGCTTTATTGGAGGCGCTTCCCGGAGTCGGCAGCAGATCGGGCAGATTCTTGCCAAGAAATCGCGCCGGGTTCTTTTTGAAATCGCGCACGGCCTCCTCGGCGGCGGCGCGAAGCGCGCGATGGTTGGCGGCGTTGTCGTTGGTGAGGTAGTCCATGATGCCCTTGGCCATCTGCTCTACGGGCGCACCGGGCTTCTGCGCCAGGAACTGAATGGTTCCGCCGGCCCACTCAGCCAAGCCCCCTAGAAATTCGCTGCCGGCGTCACGTTGGCCGCCTTGCTCTTTGGCGATCTCATTCATCTCGGCGCCCAACTGAAACAGGAGCTTCTTGCCTTGCGGGGTCAGGATCTCCTGGGCGCGAATTGTGTCGCCTGTGAGTTTCCCCCCATCCGGTGAGCCACTGGTCGCGACTCCTCCCTGATCAGGCGCAGAAGGCGACAACGTCGATTCCTTGCTGCCTGAGGTCTGGATACAGGCGAAGATCTGTCGTTGGACTTTAGTTCGCTGTCGGCTGAGATCATTGATCTGTTGAACAATTTGTTTTCTTTGCGGCTCAACCGACCGTTTGGCTTCAGCATCGAGCCGATACAATTCTTTCGTCATTTCCTCATGTTGATCCACAAGACCGGCGCACTCCGGATAGTCCCTCCGCTTGACTTCCCACCATGTCTTGCCGTTCCCGCTGTCGCTCGAAAACACCTCGCCACCGGTGGGTTGGGCGTGGACCTGGTCGAGGGCGAGTACCATCAAAGCAAGTTGAAGACATGTCGCCCAGAACCGATAGTGTTGTCTCGTCATATCATTGCCGCCATGAGCAGACGGAAAGGAGCTTCATGCGAGTTGGAGATTGTCATCATTCAATGGGACTTCGACGCCGATCGAGGATGATGTTGACCGCGCGGAGCGGTGATCTTCGTCTGGAATAGCTTGATTTCAATCACGTGCTTGTCGAAATATCCACTGGCGTCGCACAGGAATTTCGGCGAAGATGATTGCGCGTCATACACGAGGACCCTTGCGTCCTCGTTTCTCGCGTTTACGACATGGCGATGCACGTGGACGAGTTCACCGCCGATCACTCTATATTCGTTCCCGGGTTCTTCCTTATAGAGTTGTCCGTTCAGTTCTCTGTATGTGGCGCCAGGCTGCCTCGCGTCTTTCTCGGTGGGGCGAACCCGTGTGCCATAGGTAACGAAGACAATGCCTCTGCTTCCAGGGTTGTTCAAGGCGTCCTTGACGTCTCTCAGGCTGTGGACCGCTTGTTTTTCGCTTTTGCCGTAAAAACGATGCAACGTCTCGTCGATGACCGGTACTGTCGTGCCCCCCGGCTCGCAGGGAGCCCAGTACTCAACGCGTGAATCGCTGTGGCTGTCCCACGAGAGATCTTCGGCGAGCGCTGCCCAAAAGCAATTGGAGCTCTTGTGCTCGCCCTTTGAGTCGCGTTGGCAGCCGCAGTACGGATCGCTGAAGCCGGGATTGCGCGGGCAGGTTCGTAGGGCGCTCTTGTAATTCCCCGAAGGGAGTCTAAGGAATCGTGACACCAGGTCCGGTGCGGCGTATTCCATCACATTGTGGGTGTCCAGTTCCCAGCAAGGTGCGTGGATGGTCGGAACATTCGGGACGGTACGGTAGGTTAACTGCAGAGACTTGTTGTAAATCTGATGACTGCTGTGGGGGGAGAAAGGATTGGGATCCGAGCCACCGGGAATTCGAATAATCGAAGGATTATGCTCTTGGAGTTGATAAATGTTGGAGACTTGATCTTCCTTGGCTGTGATGTAGTGATAGCTCGTGGTTCCGTCTTGAAACGTCACCATCGGCGAACCGTATGTGATCACGTGCTGCACATGAAAGCCTAGTTCCCTTAGCCGAGGCACCACGTACTGCGCTTCCATGCCCCCCAAGCTGTGGCCCACTATGATCAAATTGGCTTTCAAATTGTCTTTCTGCGGCAACGATTTTACGGCATCCATGATCGCGGCGAAATACGCATCCAGCGGGGATATATTTCTGATGGCGATCAGCAAATCCACCAAGGTACCGGTCGCCCGGCCAGCCTTGTATGGATCCACGCCTGAGAGCAACAAGAGATAGGTGGGCTGGGCAGTGTTCTTTATTGGAACCGTAGCAATCGGGCCGACTTTACTGTCGTAGTTCTTAAACACCCAGGCGGCAAGTTGTTGCAGGTTCCACACCTTTTCTCGTGGCTCTGTGGGGACGAATACCCGGTTGGGCTTCTGTTCAACAGGCGTGTGGCGATCATCCTGGCCTGTACGAACGTCGTCACTTCGAGGACGTCTTTCTGGATTCGTGTTGAAAATATCAGACGGGGTCTTTTCTCTGGGCATCTGTCCGGTCCGTACTTCGTCGGAGCCGGAGCCGTACGGCTGGTCTGACGGTGCTTGGGACTCTATTTCATCGGACGGTGTCTTGTCTCCGTTGGTGGAAAAGACATCAGATGTCGTTCCTTGATCCTTGTTTCCCGATTTGGGAGCGCGGTCAGGTACCTGCTGCTTACCGCCGTCCCTTCGTGCCGTGCCAGGAGGCAAGGAAGTCTCGCCAGTCGGTATCATGCCGTCTTCAAGGGGCGAGGAATCTCCGCCGGTTGCGAACTGATCCGACCGTTGGCTTTTCTGCCGGTTCGCTAGATTGAAGCAATCGATGAAGGCGCGTATCTTGTTCTCGCGCAGCTTGATCTGTTCCATACCCTGCCGACGGAGTGCCGTGCGCTGGGTACTAGCCAAGCCGGGTTGTTTGGCTTGCGCGTAGAGGACAAAGGCCGCTTCTTGGTAGGTTTTGGCTTCATCGAGCATCGAGAGGCAATGGCTGGATTTTGCCTTTGCCTCACTTGAATGGTTGTCGTACCAGCGGTGTGCGCCGCCGACGGCAAATTGATCGTACTGGCCTGAGGTACTGAACTGGTCAGAAACCTGCGCCTGTGCCTGATCGGGCCACGCCACCAGCAATGCAGCTAGGAATAGAGAAGAGGCGAGCCAAGGTGTCGGTAATCGCTTCAACATGAATCTACTGCTGCCGCTTCGTGGCGTACTTGACCCCGCTTGCGCCGGTCAATTGCATGGCGCCGTCACCTGTCAACTCGAACCACATCGAGCCGACCTGTCCGGACTGGTCGTCGTACAGCAAGATCTGGCCGCTTGACGGCGCCGATTTGCTTCGCCGGCCAGGCTGTTTGTGTTGAAGATACGCGGTCCCGCGGATCGTCGAGCCGTCATTGGACGCGACTAACGTGTAGCGGGAGTCCGGCCCGATCGTCAGGATCCGCTGCGGAGCCGATGGATTGTCCGGGGTCATCTCCCACCGGCCGACCAGACTCGGTACGACCTTCGCGAGAGGAGGCAGGCCCATCACTGCGCGCCGGGCAAGGTTGCGTTCCTGCTGTGCCTGCCGTTCCGCATTTCGTTCAGTGTGCTCGCGGGCCTGCTGTTCCTGGCGCATGCGTAGATCCGCGAGGCGGGTCTTTTCCTCCTCTGTGTCAGCGTAGGGATCGTGATACGGGCGCGGGGGGAGGCGAAGCATCGCCATGTTGATGTCGTTGATCTCCTTGCGCAGATGATCGGGCACGCCGGTGCCTGCCTCGAACAGGACGGCTTGCGCGCCCTCGGCATCGCCCTTGGCGATCAATTCCTTAGCCAGGAGGATCTGCGCTTCCTTGGCCGGCACGCCGGCGAGTCCGCCGAAGTTGGTGTGGCCATAGCCATCGCGGATTTGCGGTGTGCCGGCCATCCTGAGAGGCCCGAACATGGCGGCGGTCCGAAGGTGTTCGACTGATTCATCGTGCTTGCCCATGGCCGAGAGGATCTTGCCGGTTTGCAGATGAGCATCGGCGATCAGGGTCGCGGCGTTGTTCGGCCCGACGACCAACGAGCCTCCTTCCGGTTGCTGGTCCGGCCACAAGGCGCTGAACATCTCCTCTGATTCAAAGCCCGGTCTCATGCGTTTTTCGTACCCGAGCACGGCTTGATAGTGGGCCAGCGCTTCCTGATGTTTTCCTTTTTTCTGGAGCGGCCCGGCGAGGTGAAAGCGAGCTTGCGTCGCCAGCCCGAATTCGAATGCATCGCGGCCGAGCGTTGCTCCTGTTTCAGGCGTCTGTTCATCCAATTGCAGGCGCGCTTCCTCCAAGGCGAGGGCTGTTCGATAGTAGGCCGTCGCTTCGTCGGTCTTGCCGTCCGCGTCGGCGATTGTTCCGACGTAGGCGGGGATACGGGCATCTTCAGGATCGACCTGCCAAGCCCGGACGAGATAACCCTTGGCTGCCTGCCAGGCGGTTTTCTCCGCGTTTCTCCATGCCATCCTCAACAGTGGTGCGGCGGTGGTTTGGAAAAGATTGGCGAAGACCAATTGCTGTTCTTCGGCCTTCACCTGTTGCCCTGTCCTGGCGTAATGCTGGACCAACCGTTGTTGCGCCATGAGTGACTTCGGGTCCAGCTTCACCGCCTGTTCGAAATGATGTTGGGCCTGGTCGGTCTTGCCGTCCCACAGGGCCAGATCTGCCAGGAGTAGGAATCCTTCCACCGTACCGTTGGTCACAGTGGCGGCCCTTTCCATGGCGGCCCTCGCTCGCCGGCGGAGTTCAGTTGCCGTCGCATCGAGTTGGTCCGCGCGCTGGACATCAGCCTGCGACGGCGGGCTGCACGTCGTGGTGGTCTTGACTTCGATGACGCCGTCGCTTCGCCGGGTTTCGCTGGTAGAACTGGTACACCGATCCCGACGGAGGTTCCAGGATTCATTCGACATCTGATTCGCGCGCATCGCACGAAATCTCGCGTAGAGACTCAGGGCATCCGGATTGTCGCCGGACAACTTCAAGGCTTGGTCCGCCAGCTGATCCGCTTGGTTGAACTCTCCCAATCCCGTGAGCGCGATCGCTTTCTGCATCATGGCGCCGACATGCGTGGGCGTGATCCCAAGCGCCTGCTCGGCGATGCGGATTGCCCGCCGGAGCTCTTGCTCACGGGACACTTGCAACCGATAGGGCTGGAGGGCGCGTCGAGGCTCCACGTGTTCGCCGCGAACGTCGGCTTCTTCGACGATATACGATGCCAGATCCACGAGCTTGTCAGGATTTTTCGGGTTGTCCCGTACGGCATCATCGAGGATGCGAAGGCGGCCTTGATAGAGTTCATCATAGCGGAGCCGGTGTTCCCCCTTCACTCGATGGATGTACGTTGCGATGTCGATCAACTGCTCCAGCGGCTTGCTTAACGCGGCGGCCTCCTGCAGGTCACTCAGATATTTCTCGGCGGAGCCCTTGATCTTGTGCTTGCCGAGTTCGCCGTCGACGGCTGATCTGGCCGATCGTGTCGAGAACCAGCCGCCAAGTTTCTTGTAGATCTCAAGATCCGCGGTCATCCGTTGTTCATCGCCCATGCGGGCGGCGGCTGTGGCCCGGCCAAGATAGGCATCTGACATATCGGTTTTGAACGTCAACGCGATCGTGAATTCCTTCCGAGCCGAAGCCGGACGGCCTGCATTGAGCCAAGTCATGCCAGCCTGGTAGTGGGCATCGGGATCTCCTGGGTTTCCCGCGAGCGCTCGCGCGACATGGGCCATGTTGTTCGGACTCGGTTTGCCGTCCGATGCCTGTTTTGCCCGCGCAACACTGACGGAAGCCAGTTCCGGCCTGCGATAACTTTTTTCGGCAAACAATTGCCCTGCTGTCAGCATAGCTTGGCGCATCTCCAGGCTCTTGGTGCCGCCCGGTTTGCCGGTCCCGCCCTTGTCTGCCGGCAGACGGTGGTCTTGATAGGCTTGGCCGAGCTTATAGAGGATGAACGACCCGTATTCCGTGGTGTACTCGTCATGGCCTTGGGCGAGATGGCCCGGAAGCAACACGACGACGGGACCGGATGGAACACCACGAGGTCCGCCTCCTAAGACATGGTCCGGCACCGCGACGGTTCCGCTCATGGCTTCCGCGACGTAGGTCCACAGTTCCGGCTCCCGCCCCTTGTAACCGAGCCTTTCGACCCGCTGGAGGTCTTTCAGCGCGTTCGGGAAGTCTTCGGACAATGTGCTGGCCACGCCGCGCGCAAGCAGAATGTCAGGGTTGTCACCTGCCGAATCGAGTGCTTTGGTCAGGGCGGCGACGGCATCCGGCCAGCGGCCCTCATTCAGGGCATCCAGCCCTTCCATATAAGGAGGTACGGCTTTCAATGGGACGGCGGCAACTGAGGTCGCGGACGATAGCGGGCAGGTGATTGCTACGAGCACCAGCAGCAGCAGTCGGAACGAGGCCATAAGGACCGTCCTCTTGTGGCAGGGGCCAGAGCTTACAGGCTGATTCCACTCGCAATCAAGAGCGTTGGATGACTCGCTCCAAGAGGGGAAGCCGCCCTGCTCCAAGCGGTCAGATGCAAGCGTTCCAGTGGGGATGCTATAGTTAGCCCCCGTTGTGCCTTACTCCCTCATGTGGTGATTGGGCTATGACGACCTCTCTCCAGTCTGTCCACGCTGAATTCTCCGACAGCCATCCATTTTCTCTTTTTGAAGGCGATTTCGTGTCGAGGATGTTTGCCGCTCTCGGGATGGGCAGCTATCGCGCCGGCGATCTTGTCAAACAAAGCCTGTTTTTGATCGGCATCACCTGGGTTCCGCTCGCGCTGTTGGCGATCGTTGCGGAAGTGCATTGGAATCAACCGCCCGGCCAAAATTTCTTTTTGGACTTTGCCGCCTACGGACAGTTGCTCATCGGTCTGCCGATGTTCCTTATCGCGGAGCGTGTGATCGACGGACAGACACGCGACGCAGCCAGATGCTTCTTGACAACCGGCGCGCTGGCGGCAGGTGATGCCACCCGTCTCTTCCATCTCAACGGACAAGTGGAACGGCTCCGGAAACAGTTGTGGCCTGAACTGATCTGCATTGCCCTTGGCTATCTCATCACTGCGGCCTGGGTCGTTCCCGAAATGTACAACGATCGGAACACGTGGCATGCCATGGGTCCCATTGGTCAGTTGCAGCCACTTACATGGCCTGGCCTGCTGGAATTAGGATTCGTGGGGCCGCTCACGACCTATTGGTGGGTGCGTTGGTCATGGAAAATCGGGATGTGGAGTTGGTATCTGTATCGACTTTCCCGGCTGCGACTTAATTTGGTCGCATCGCATCCGGACCGGACCGGCGGGATCGGCTTTCTGAGCGATGCTCAGACCAAGTTCGGCATCGTGATCCTGGCGTACGGTATCAGCAACGTGGCGCCTACTATTGGATACAAGCTGGCCTTGGAAGGCGCGACAATGTCTGTGGTCTCTGTGTGGGGGATTGCCGTGGGCTTTGTCATCGGCGCGCCACTGCTCTTCACAATCCCGCTCTTCATGTTTACGAAGCAGCTCTATCAGGCCAAATCACGCGCCATGGAAATGTTTCAGGAGCGGTCGATGGAGCGGGCGCTGGCGTTCGAGGAGAAATGGCTGAAGGCCTGCTCCAGCGGACACTATGAGCTGATGAGCGGGAGCGATCTTGCCGGATTGAATGCCCTCAACCAGGTCTATGCCCATATCCATGCCATGCGCGTCGTACCGTTCGACATCCGATCCTTCTCGGAACTGGTCGGCTCCGCACTTGGCCCGATGGTGCCGTTGTTGCCGTATCTCGTGGACCTTCCCGAGCCGTGGCTGAAAGCTCTTGAAGAAGGGAAGAAATTGCTGCACTAGCCTGCCCAACGGCTTGAGTGAAGGGCCCGCGTTGCAGCACGGGGTGGGCAAGTTTTCATCGCAGGCTATTCCTACAGCCGCTTCCTGCCGGTAAGGCTGGCGGCATTTTCCCCGGATCACGCTCACCGGCCGTTCGCCGATCCGGTGGGTGCGTGTATCAGCCGGCGCGGTGGTGGATCAGCGCGTGATGGGACTGGGAGCAGAATTTTCTCCTGCCGCCAGGAGGCGCTGAAAAGCTTGCTGTAGATAGCAAGTTAACTTGTCCGGTTTATGGAGCACATGATCTGTCCGGTTTTTCCTTTCGAGTATTTCAGCCTCGCGCAGAAATTGTTGCGCGCACCGTTGGCCTAGGATCGACGATCG
>Ga0073899_10002870_pt1 | contig 15408 bp, 16 predicted proteins | sample KloWWTmetaKNB5Ph_FD_88975 | JGI IMG/M metagenome (GOLD analysis project Ga0073899, IMG submission 88975) | Active sludge microbial communities from Klosterneuburg, Austria, studying microevolution and ecology of nitrifiers - Klosterneuburg... | ecosystem: Engineered > WWTP > Aerobic digester >...
CGATCGACTGGTGGGCGCTGGAGGAGATCGGGAGGAACTCCGTCAACCCCTGCACGATGCCCAGCACGATCGCTTCCAACCAGCCCATTGGCTTCCCCTTCCGGCCCGCACAGCCTAGGCCATCGCCTCGACGCTCCGGCGACCCCCGGTAGGCTGCGACCCATGCGCGCCTGGCCCCGCCCCGACCTCGGCACCCTTTCCCCCGCCCCCGGGCCGCTGCGGCTCCACGACAGCCTCACCCGCAGCGTGCGACCCGTCCGGCCCCGGGACGGGGTGGCGCGGGTCTACGCGTGCGGCATCACCCCCTACGACGCCACCCACCTGGGCCACGCGTTCAGCTACCTCGCGGTCGACACCCTGCTGCGCACCCTGCTGGACGCCGGGTACGGCGTCCGCTACGCGCAGAACGTCACCGACATCGACGACCCGCTGCTCGAACGCGCGGCCGCGACCGGCGTCGACTGGGAGGAGCTCGCCGCCGACCAGATCGAGCTCTACCGCAACGACCTCACCGCGCTGCGGCTGCTGCCACCCGACGACCTGCTCGGCGTCGTGGAGAGCATGGACGGGATCATCGCCTACCTCGAGCGGATGCGGGCCGCCAATCTGCTCTACCAGGTGGCCGACCCCGAATTCCCCGACTGGTACCTCGGCGCCGACGCACTCGACCTGGCCGCGCTCGGCCTCAGCGACCAGGCGGCCGAGGCGCTCTTCGCCGAACGGGGCGGCGACCCCGACCGGCCAGGCAAGCGGAACCCGCTGGACTCCCTGGTGTGGCGGCAGCAGCGGCCGGGAGAGCCGGCGTGGGATGCGAGCCTGGGGCGCGGGCGTCCGGGCTGGCACGTGGAGTGCGCCGCGATCGCCACCGGGGCGCTCGGCACCGACTTCGACGTCCAGGCCGGCGGCTCCGACCTCGCCTTCCCCCACCACCCGATGTGCGCCCTCGCCGCCGAGGAACTCACCGGGCGGCCGTTCGCCGAGAGCTACCTCCACGTCGGCCTGGTCGGCCTCGACGGGGAGAAGATGAGCAAGTCGCGCGGCAACCTGCTGTTCGTCTCGTCCATGCTCGCCCAAGGCAGCGACCCGATGACCCTGCGGCTGCTGCTGCTCGCCCACCACTACCGGCGCGACTGGGAGTTCTCCAGCGGCGACCTGGCCGAGGCGGAGCACCGCCGCACCAGCTGGCAGCAGGCCTTCGCGCGGCCGTCCGGGGCGCCCGGGGAGCCGGTTCTCGAGACGGTCCGGGCCGCGCTGCGCGACGACCTCGACACCCCCCGCGCCGTGGCCGCGGTCGATTCCTGGGCGCAGTCGGGGCCGGGGGAGGACGCGTCCGCGCCGGCCCTGGTGGCCTCGGCGGTGGACACTCTGCTCGGCATCCGGATCGGTCGGAGCGGCGGCGCCCGCTAGACTGCCGCGGTGAGCAAGTCCTTCGAGGATCTCTTCGCCGAACTCCTGCACCGCGCGGCCACCCGTCCGGAGGGTTCGGGGACGGTCCGCGCGCTCGACGCCGGCGTCCACGCCATCGGCAAGAAGATCGTCGAGGAGGCCGCCGAGGTGTGGATGGCCGCCGAGTACCAGTCCCGGGACGCCGCAGCCGAGGAGATCAGCCAGCTGCTCTACCACGTCCAGGTGCTGATGGTGTCGCTGGGGCTGACCCTCGACGACGTCTACGAGTACCTCTGACCCCTGAACGGATCCGCTGTGCTGAAGATCGCCGTGCCCAACAAGGGCTCGCTGTCGGAACCCGCCCTGGCCATGCTGCGCGAGGCCGGCTACCGGCAGCGCACCGACCCCAAGGAACTCGTCCTGGTCGACGAGGCCAACGGCGTCGAGTTCTACTACCTGCGCCCCCGCGACATCGCCGTGTACGTCGGTGAGGGCACCCTCGACCTGGGGATCACCGGACGCGACATGCTGCTCGACTCCGCCGCCGCCGCGGACGAGGTGCTCGCGCTCGGCTTCGGCGGCACCCGGTTCCGGTTCGCGGCTCCCGGCGGTGCGGCCTTCGACCTCGCCGACCTGGAAGGGCGCCGGATCGCGACCTCGTACCCCGGGCTGGTCGAGGCGCACCTGGGCCGGGCCGGTGTCACCGCCCGGCTGATCAAGCTCGACGGCGCCGTGGAGAGCTCGGTACGACTGGGGGTCGCCGACGTGATCGCCGACGTGGTCGAGACCGGCAGCACGCTGAAGCGGGCCGGCCTGGAGCTTTTCGGTGAGCCGATCCTCGAATCCGAGGCCATCCTCGTGCAGCGCCGCGGCGGCGAGACCCCCGAGGGACTCGACCTGCTGCTGCGCCGGCTCACCGGCGTGCTCACCGCCCGCGCCTACCTCATGGTCGACTACAACGTCCCGGTCACGTTGCTGGAGGCCGTCCAGGCGATCACGCCCGGTCTGGACGCGCCGACGGTGTCGCCGCTGGCCAAGGAGGGCTGGGTCGCGGTCCGCGCGATGATCCCCAGGCAGGGCGCCCAGCGCGTGATGGACGACCTGTGGGACGCCGGCGCCGACGCCATCCTGGTCACCGCGATCCACGCCTGCCGGCTGTAGGGGCCACGCCGTGCCCGGGCCAGAGGCAGCGACCGTGTTCCGGCCGCGGGTGGCACTGCTCACCGCCATCGCGTTGTCGGCGGTCCTGGTGGGGGCCACCGCGCTGGGCTGGCTGCTGCTGCCCGCCGACATCCAGCGGCAGTTCACCGGCATCCAGCTCGCAACCCTGGTCTTCTTCGTGATCGTGATGCTGGCGATCATGCTGGCGGTCGGGCTGAGCGTCGTTGTGGTCTCCGACTCCGGCGTGGTCGTCCGCAACGGGCTGCGCACCCACCACTTCACCTGGCCCGAGATCCGCGGCTTCCGGTTCACCGCCGACGACCCGTGGGCCTACGTCGAGCTGGTCGGCGAGCCAGAGACCCGTCCGCTGGTCGCGGTGCAGAGGGTGGACGGCGAACGCGCCGCCGCGGCGGTCGACACCCTGCGGGCGGCGCTCGCCCGCGGCCGCGCGACGTGAAACCGCTCGGTCCGGCCGCGTCGGCCTGGGCCGGGGACGACGGCAGCCCCGACCCGTCGCTGCGGGCGGCGCTGGCCGCCTCGACCGATCCCGACGGCTACGCCCGGGCCGTCGCGGCGCTGTGCCTGGCCCGGCTGCTGCTCCCCATCGCCGCCGACCCCGACGGTGACCTCTCCGCCGTCGCCGTGACCGCGCCGGACGGTCGCACCGGCCTGCTCGCCTTCACCGGCCTCGACGCCCTGCAGGAGTGGCGCGCGGACGCCCGTCCCGTCCCCTGCACGCTGGACGACGTCGCCGCCACCGCCGTCGAGACCGGCGCCGCCGCCGTGGTCGTCGACCTGGCCGGCCCCGTCCCGCTGGTCATCGAGGAGGCCCTGGTGGCTGAACTCGCCGCCGGCCGCCGGCTCGTCGAGCTCGACGGCGGCGGCTTCGGGTGGTTGTTCCGCGCCGGGGGATGACTCCGGCGGCCGGGCGGGCCCTGCCATCGCGGCGCGGCCAGCCTTGGATCCCGCCCAATGTCGGAGCAAACGTCGGAGATGGTGTCGGAGTACCCCGGTTCGCCCACCGCTGGCCCCGGCTGATAGCATGTCCCGGATCGGCCAGTCGAGACTGGCCTTGCGAAGTGGGGTCCTGCACCTCCACCCAGGCGCCGCGAGGGGCCGGGTCGGTACCCGTCCGAGGAATTCGGACGGGAGCGAGGGCTTCGCATGCGCGGGGCCCTTTTCGTTTGTCCGCTCACCCCACCACTGCTCTTGGAGGACACATCAGCACCGAACCGCGTATCAACGAACGCATCCATGTCAACGAGGTGCGCCTGGTCGGCCCGGCGGGCGAGCAGGTCGGCATCGTGCGGATCGAGGACGCCCTGCGCCTGGCGCGGGAGGCCGACCTCGACCTGGTGGAGGTGGCGCCGATGGCGCGTCCGCCGGTGGCCAAGCTCATGGACTACGGCAAGTTCAAGTACGAGGCAGCGCAGAAGGCGCGGGAATCCCGCCGCAACCAGACCAACACGGTCATCAAGGAAATGAAGCTCCGGCCCAAGATCGACAGCCACGACTACGAGACCAAGAAGGGTCACGTCGTGCGCTTCCTCAAGGCCGGGGACAAGGTGAAGATCACGATCATGTTCCGGGGCCGCGAGCAGAGCCGTCCCGAACTCGGCTTCAACCTGCTCAAGCGGCTCGCGGACGATGTCGTCGAGGACGGCTTCATCGAGTCCGCGCCCAAGCAGGACGGCCGCAACATGCTGATGGTGCTCTCGCCGACCCGCAAGAAGACCGAGGCGAAGGTGGAGGTCGAGGCCGCGAAGGCGGCACGCGCCGCCGTCCGGGCCGCGGACGCCGAGGCCGAACGCAAGCAGCAGGAAGAGCTGCGGGCCGCCCACCAGACCGTCGCCGCACCGAAGAAGAAGCGGGGGCCGGCCGACAACCTGGACCCCGACATCGACCTGTAAGGAAGAGGAAGAGACACCAATGCCCAAGATGAAGACCCATTCCGGGGCCAAGAAGCGCTTCCGCGTCACCGGCACCGGCAAGGTGATGCACCGCCAGGCCGGCAAGATGCACCTCAACGAGCACAAGCCGTCCAGCCAGACCCGCCGCCTCGACGGTGACAAGGTCGTGGCGAAGGGCGACGCGAAGAAGGCTCGTCGCCTCCTCGGCAGCTACAAGGCCAACTGACCCCCGATCCAGCAGCGCCCGTAGGGGCGCAGGGATCGCAGCGGTCCCACCCAGACACCAAGGAGTACCGTCATGGCACGCGTCAAGCGTTCGGTGAACGCCCAGAAGAAGCGTCGCGAAGTCCTCGACCAGGCCGCCGGCTACCGCGGGCAGCGCTCGCGGCTGTACCGCAAGGCCAAGGAGCAGCTGCTCCACTCGTCCACCTACGCCTACCGCGACCGTCGGGCCCGCAAGGGTGACTTCCGCGCGCTGTGGATCCAGCGGATCAACGCCGCCGCCCGCGCCGAGGGGATGACCTACAACCGGTTCATCAACGGCCTGAAGAACGCCGGCGTCGAGGTCGACCGCAAGATCCTCGCGGACCTCGCCGTCACTGACGCGGCCGCGTTCGGCAAGCTGGTCGCGATCGCCAAGGCGAACCAGCCCCAGGCCGCCTGAGCCCTCCGCCCGCTCCCAGCGCGGCTCTCCTTCAACCAGGGGGGCCGCGCTACCGGCATCTGCACAACACCGAAGGAGTGCGTCGATGAGCGTCGCGCTGGAACTGCCCCAACCGAGCCAGGCGACCCTGCGGGCCGCCCGGGCCCTGCAGCGTCGAGCCGGTCGGGCCGAGACCGGACTCTTCCTGGTCGAGGGACGACAGGCGGTCGCCGAGGCGCTGAAGTGCCCCGGGGTGGTGCAGGAGCTGTACCTGCGCTGGGACGCTGCGCTCGCCAACCGTGACCTGCTGGAGGCGGTCGTCGAGGCCGGCATCGACTACTACGGGGTGAGCGAGCAGAACCTCGCCACGATCACCGACACCGTCACCCCCCAGGGCGTGGTGGCGGTGGCCCGCGTCATCGACGTCCCGCTGGCCGACGTGCTCGGTACCCGCCGCAAGAACCCGGCGCAGCCCAGGAAGAAGAACCAGCGCAAGGACGTCCAGCTGGTCGTCATCTGCGCCCAGGTCCGCGACCCGGGCAACGCAGGGACGGTGATCCGCTGCGCTGACGCCTTCGGCGCCGATGCCGTCATCCTGAGCCAGGACTCGGTCGAGGTCTACAACCCCAAGGTGGTGCGGGCGTCGGTGGGCAGCATCTTCCACCTACCGATCGTCGTCGACGTCGACCTGGCCGAGACGATCGAGGCCTGCCGGGCCGCCGGGATGCAGGTGTTCGCCACCGACGGGGAGGCGGGCACCGACCTCACCGACCTCGACTCCGAACTCACCCTGCCGACCTGCTGGGTGATGGGCAACGAGTCGTGGGGGCTGCCGGTGGAGCATCTCGCCCTGGCGGATCGGACCGTCGCCGTCCCGATCTACGGGCAGGCTGAGAGCCTGAACCTGGCCACCGCCGCGGCGGTGTGCCTGTACGCCAGCGCCAGTGCGCAGCGGGCGACCAACTGAGAGGGAGAACCATGGGGCTGAGCCCTGAGGAGATCGAGGCGCTGGAGGCCGGGGCGACAGCCGCGATCGCGGCCGCGGACTCGGTGGCCGGACTGAAGGCGGTGCGGACGGCCCACCTGGGCGAGAAGTCCCCGCTGGTCCTGGCCAACCGCGAGATCGGGACGCTTCCCGCCGAGGAGCGCCGGGTCGTCGGCCAGCTGGTCGGCGGTGCCCGCGGGCGGCTCAACGCTGCCTTCGCGGCGCGGCAGGCCGACCTCGAGGCGGTCGAACTGGACGCGGCGCTGGCGGCCGAGCGGATCGACGTCACGTTGCCGGTCGAGCTGGGACCCGAGGGCGCGGCACACCCGATCACCGCCCTGATGGACCTGATGGGCGACGTCTTCGTCGCGATGGGCTGGGAGATCGCCGAGGGGCCCGAGGCTGAGGGCGAGTGGCTCAACTTCGACTCGCTCAACATCGGCCCCGACCATCCCGCGCGCGGCACCAGCGACACCCTGTTCGTGGCGCCGCTGGAGAACCACGTGGTGCTGCGCACCCACACCTCCCCGGTGCAGATGCGCACGATGCTGAGCCGGGAACTGCCGATCTACGTCGTCTGCCCGGGCAAGGTGTACCGCGCCGACGAGTTCGACGCGACCCACGTCCCGGTCTTCCACCAGATCGAGGGCCTCTGCATCGACAAGGGGATCTCGCTGGCCAACCTCAAGGGCACCCTCGACCACCTCGCCCAGGCGATGTTCGGTGCGGGGATCGCCACCCGGATGCGGCCGCACTACTTCCCGTTCACCGAGCCGTCGGCCGAGGTCGACCTGCAGTGCTTCGTGTGCCACGGCGACTCGGTCGGCAACCCGGAGGCGCCCTGCCGCACCTGCAGGTCGCAGGGCTGGATCGAGTGGGGTGGTTGCGGCGTGGTCAACCCCCGCGTGCTGGCCGCCGCCGGCATCGACACCGAGGTGTACTCCGGGTTCGCCTTCGGGATGGGCATCGAACGCACGCTGATGTTCCGCAACAACGCCGCCGACATGCGTGACATGGTCGAGGGCGACATCCGGTTCAGCCGTTCCCTGAAGGGGGTCGCACGATGAGGGCGCCGATGGGATGGCTCCGCGAGCACGTCGACCTGCCCGAGGGCATGACCGGACGCGAACTCGGTGAGGTGCTGATCCGGGCCGGGCTCGAGGTCGAGACCGTCGAGGCGGTCGGGGCGGAGATCAGCGGCCCGGTCGTGGTCGGACGGGTGCTGCGCACGGTGGACGAGCCGCAGAAGAACGGCAAGGTGATCCGCTGGGTGCAGGTCGACGTCGGGCCGGCGCACAACGAGCCGCACCCCGACTTCGCCGAAGGCTGCCGCAGCGTGGTCTGCGGCGCGCTGAACTTCGCGGCGGGCGACCTCGTGGTCGTGTCGCTGCCCGGTGCGGTGCTCGCCGGCGGCTTCGCGATCGCGGCCCGGAAGACCTACGGGCACGTCTCGGACGGCATGATCTGCGCCGAGGACGAGCTGGGCATCGGGCACGACCACACCGGGATCATCGTGCTGCCGGCCGACTCCGGGCTGGTGCCCGGGGACGACCCGGCCAACTTCCTGCACCTGCGCGACGACGTCCTCGACATCGACGTCAGCCCCGACATCGGGTACTGCCTCAGCATCCGCGGGCTCGCCCGCGAAGCGGGGCAGAACCTCGGCGTGGCGTTCCACGACGTGGTCACCCGTCCCACGCCCGCGACCCTCGCGGACGGCTACCCGGTGCGGCTGGACGACGCCGCGTGCCCGCTGTTCGTCGCCCTGTCGGTGAGCGGCATCGACCCCGCCCGTCCGACGCCGCGCTGGATGGCGCGCCGCCTGGTGATGGCCGGGATGCGCTCGATCTCGCTGGCCGTCGACATCACCAACTACGTGATGCTGGAGACCGGCCAGCCGCTGCACGCCTACGACGCGACGCTGCTCACCGGGCCGATCGTCGTGCGTCGGGCCGCGGCGGGGGAGACCCTGGTCACCCTCGACGACACCACCCGGACGCTGGCCGCCGGCGACCTGCTGATCACCGACGACACCGGCCCGATCGGGCTGGCCGGGGTGATGGGCGGGCAGTCGACCGAACTGCGGGAGACCACGACCGAGGTGGTCATCGAGGCGGCCCACTTCGACCCGGTCACCATCTCGCGCACCCTGCGGCGACACAACCTGCCGTCGGAGGCGTCCAAGCGGTTCCACCGCGGCGTCGACCCGGCCGCCGCCTACAGCGCCGCCCACCTGGCGGCCCGGCTGCTGGTGGAGCTGGCCGGCGGCACGCTGGCAACGGCCGAGACGGTCGCCGGTGCCGTCCCGGAACCGCCGCTGCAGCAGCTGCCCGCCGGGCTGCCGTCCCGGATCCTGGGGGTCGAGGTGCCCGTGACGCGGGTGGTCGAGATCCTGCGGGAGAGCGGTTGCGACGTCGAGATCGACGGTGAGCAGCTCACCATCGTCCCGCCCACGTGGCGTTCCGACCTGCGCGACCCCTACGACTACGTCGAGGAGGTCGGTCGCAAGGTCGGCTTCGACGTCCTGCCCTCGGTGGTGCCCCCGGCCCCGGTCGGCCGCGGCCTGAGCCCGGCGCAGCACGCGCGCCGGGCGGTCACTGCAGCCCTGGTCGCATCCGGTTTCGTGGAGCTGTTGACCTTCCCGTTCGGCTCCTCCGACGAGCTGGACCGGATGGGCGTGGCGGCCGACGACCCCCGCCGCGCGCTGGTGCGGCTGGTGAACCCGCTCGCCGAGACCCAGCCCTGCCTGCGGACCTCGATCCTGCCCGGCCTGTTCGCGGCCGTGGCCAGGAACACCTCCCGCGGCAACGACGACCTCGCGCTGTTCGAGGCCGGCAGCGTCTTCTTCGCCGGTTCTGGTGACCCGGCGCCGATCCCGTCGGTCGCGCACCGGCCGTCCGCGGTCGAGCTCGAAGCGATCCAGGCGGCCCTGCCGCGCCAGCCGCGGCACCTCGCAGCGGTCGTGGCGGGGCAGTGGCTGCGTCCGGGATGGCAGGGGGCCGGCCTGCCGGCGGGCTGGCAGCACGCCTTCGCTTTCGCCGAGGTCGTCGCCGCGGCCGTGGGAGCCCGGGTCGAGCGGACGCCGACCGCGCTCGCCCCGTGGCACCCGGGCCGGTGCGCCGCGCTCACGGTTGCCGGTGAGGTGATCGGCCACGCCGGCGAACTCCACCCCGGCGTGTGCCGTGCCTTCGGGCTGCCCGCCCGGACGGCAGCTGTCGAACTCGACCTCGACGCGCTGCTGCGGCTCGCCCCGGACCGCGGCGCGATCGCCCCGGTCTCCAGCCACCCCGTGGCCAAGGAGGACGTCGCCCTGGTGGTCGACGCCGACGTCCCGGTTGGGGCCGTGAAGGCCGCCGTCGCCGCCGGTGCCGGGCCCCTGCTGGAGTCGCTCGCCCTGTTCGACGTCTTCACCGGCGGCCACGTGCCGCCGGGGAAGAAGTCGGTCGCCTTCGCGCTGCGCTTCCGCGCCCCCGACCGTACCCTCACCGACGCCGAGACCGCCGCAGCCCGCGATGCGGGCGTCGCGGCGGCCGCGGCGGCGGTGGGAGCCGAGCTCCGGGCCTTCTGAGGCCGGCTGGCAGCCCTCAGGGGCGCCAGTCCAGCACGTCCGGATCGGGTCCGGTGCGTCCGGCGACGCCACGATCGAGGGCGTCGATCCGGGCGAGCTGGTCGGCGCTGAGCACCACCTCGGCGGCGGCGAGGTTCGAGACGATCCGGGACGGCGTCACCGACTTGGGCAGCACGATTCGTCCGGCGGCGAGGTGCCAGGCGATCACCACCTGCGCCACTCCGGCGCCGACCTCGGCAGCGATGGCGGCGAGCATCGGGTCGTCGAACAGCCGTCCCGAGGCGAGCGGCGACCACGCCTCGGTGGTGATCCCGCGGGCCTCGCCGGCCCGTCCGGCCGGATTGGCGAAGTAGGGGTGCACCTCGACCTGGTTCACCACGGGGGCGAAGCCGGTGACGGCGAGGGCGTCGAGGTGGTGGGCGTGGAAGTTGGAGACCCCGATCGAGCGCACCCTGCCGGCCGCCCGCTCCTGGATCAGCACCTCCCAGGCGTCCACGAAGCCCTCGGGGTACATCGCGAGCGGCCAGTGGATCAGCATCAGGTCGATGTAGCCGGTCCCCAGGTCGGCGAGGCTGCGCGCGATCGAGTCACGGGCGGCCTGCGGGGCATGGGCGCTGTTGGACAGCTTGGTGGTGAGGTAGACCTCATCGCGGGCCAGGCCGCTGGCGGCGACGGCCTCACCGACACCACGCTCGTTGCGGTACATCTGGGCGGTGTCGATGTGCCGGTAGCCCGCCTGCAGGGCGGCCAGCACGGTCTCCTTCGCCTGGGCGGGCGGCACCTGCCAGGTGCCGAAGCCCAGCTGCGGGACGGTGCTGCCGTCGGACAGGGTGAGGGTCGGTGCCACGGGTAACTCCTTCGTGTGGTGGGTGGGCGCCCGCGGTCAGCGGTCCGGGGCGGTGAGGTCGAGGGCAGCGACGTCACCGATCACGGTGACCGCTGGAGCGCCGATGCCCGCGTCGGTGGCGAGCTGCGGCAGGGTCGCCACGGTACCCCGCAGCACCCGCATGGCCGGGCCGGCGGCCTTCTCGACCACCGCAGCAGGGGTGTCGGACGGCAGCCCGCGGGCGATCAGGCCCTCACAGATCTGGCCGAGGGTCTTGACTCCCATCAGCACCACCAGCGTGGTGCGGGAGGCCGCGAGCGCGTCCCAGTTCAGGCGCGAACCGGGGGAGTCGGGGCCGACGTGGCCCGACACCACGGTGAATCCCTGGCTCAGGGCGCGGTGGGTGACGGGGATGCCGGCCAGTCCGGCGGCAGCTGTGGCGGAGGTGACCCCGGGGATCACGCGCACCTCGACCCCGGCGGCAGCGCACGCCTGCCACTCCTCGCCGCCCCGCCCGAACACGAAGACGTCGCCGCCTTTCAGCCGCACCACGGTCGCCCCGGCGAGCGCATGCTGCACCAGGAGTTCGTTGATGCGTTCCTGCGGGGTGTGTCGGCCGTGCGGCAGCTTGCCGACGTCCACCAGTTCTGCGCCCGGACGGGCCAGCGCCAGCGACGCCTGCGGGGCGAGGTGGTCGTACAGCACCACGTCGGCGGCGGCCAGGGCCTCGGCGCCCGCCAGCGTGAGCAACCCCGGGTCGCCGGGGCCGCCGCCGACCAGCACCACCAGTCCGGGCCTCGCGGCGCCGGTGCCGGTCGGACCGCTCCCTGACACTGTCGACACGATCCCTGAGCCTGTCGAAGGGTCGCCCTGCTGCCCGGACGGACCCGCGGCCGGCCCGTCGAGGACAGCCCCAACCCCGGAGGGCCCGATCCCGGCGGACGCCACCGCGACTCCGGGCACCACAGCCACCCCCACCCGCGCGGCCGCCTCGGCCGCGGCCGGAAGGGCCGCCTCGATGGCCTCGAGCACCTCGTCGTCGTGCGCGGCCGAGACGAACCAGGCCTCGTACGCGCTGGGCGGCAACGCCACCCCGGCCTCCAGCATCGCGTGGAAGAATGCCCGGAACAGTTCGGGGCGCTGTCCTTGCGCGTCCACGTAGGTGCGGACCGGGGCCGAAGCCGGCCCGTCCCCCCAGAACACGCTGAACAGCGACCCGGCGCGCTGCACCCGGTGCGGCACGCCGGCGGCGTCTAGGCTCGCGCCGACGGAATCCGCCAGCCGGGCCGCGGCGGCGTCCACCCGTGCGTACACGCCGGCGTCGGCGAGCCGGAGCGTCGCGATGCCGGCAGCGGTCGCCAGCGGGTTCCCCGAGAGGGTGCCCGCCTGGTACACCGGCCCCAGCGGCGCCAGCAGGTCCATGATGTCCGCCCTGCCGCCGAGGGCGGCCAACGGCATCCCGCCGCCGATGACCTTTCCGAAGGCGAACAGGTCGGGTCGCCAGCCCTCGACTGCGCCCTCCAGGCCCCACCAGCCGGCGGGGCCGACGCGGAAGCCCGTGAGCACCTCGTCCTGCACCAGTAGGGCGCCGTGCTCGGCCGTGAGCCGGCGCAACCCGGCGTTGAAGCCCGCCTCGGGCGGCACAACCCCCATGTTGGCGGCGGCCGGCTCGGTGATCACCGCGGCGATGGCACCGGGGTGGCGGGCGAAGGCCGCGGCCACGGCAGCCAGGTCGTTGTAGGGCAGCACGATGGTCTGCGCCGCGGTGGCGGCGGTGACCCCCGCCGAACCGGGCAGTCCGGAGGTCGCCACTCCGGAGCCCGCGGCGGCCAGCAGGGCGTCGGAGTGGCCGTGGTAGCAGCCGGCGAACTTCACGATGAGGTCGCGTCCGGTGGCGCCCCGCGCGAGCCGGAGCGCGGTCATCGTCGCCTCGGTGCCGGTGGAGACGAAGCGCACCTTCTCGACCGCTGGCAGCCGCGCGCGCACGAGCTCGGCCAACTCCACCTCGGCCAGGGTCGGGGCGCCGAACGAGAGCCCCCGGGTGGCGGCCCGCCGCACCGCAGCGATCACGTCGGGGTGGGCGTGGCCGAGCAGGGCAGGCCCCCACGAGCCCACGAGGTCGAAGAAGGCCCGACCGTCGGTGCTGAACACCCGGGCACCCTCGGCCCGCTCGATGAACACCGGTTCGCCGCCCACCGAGCCGAATGCGCGCACCGGCGACGACACCCCGCCAGGGATGACCGCACGGGCGCGGTCGAACAGGGAGCTCATGCCCGCCAGCCCGCGGCGAGTTCGAGAGCGGCGTAGGTGAGCACCACATCGACCCCGGCCCGGACGATGGCGGTGACCGACTCGGCCAGTGCCGCCGGCCCGTCGATCCAGCCGCGCTGGGCCGCCGCCATGATCATCGCGTACTCCCCTGACACCTGGTAGGCCGCGACCGGGACGGACGCCCGGGCCGCCACGTCGGCGAGCACGTCGAGGTAGTAGCCGGCCGGCTTCACCATCACCAGGTCGGCGCCCTCGGCCTCGTCGAGCGCCGCCTCCAGGGCGCCCTCGCGGCGGTTGGCCGGATCCTGCTGGTAGGTGCGGCGGTCGCCCTCCAGAGACGAGCCGACCGCCTCCCGGAAGGGCCCGTAGAAGGCGGAGGCGTACTTGGCGGCGTAGGCCAGGATCGCCACTTGGGAGAACCCCGCGGCGTCCAGTCCGGTGCGGATGGCGGCGACCTGGCCGTCCATCATGCCGGAGGGGGAGACGACGTCGGCCCCCGCGGCGGCCTGCGCCACGGCCTGCTCGACGTAGCGGACGACCGTCGCGTCGTTGTCGACCTCGCCGGCGGCGTCCAGCACCCCGCAGTGGCCGTGGTCGGTGAACTCGTCCAGACAGGTGTCGGCCATCACGACCAGGGAACCCGCCGCCGCAGCGCTCGCCACGGCCAGGGCGCGGTTGAGGATCCCGTCGGGTCGCAGGGCGGCGCTGCCGAGCGCGTCCTTGTCAGCTTCCAGGGGCACGCCGAACAGCATCACCCCGCCGAGTCCGGCCGCTGCGGCGTCCGTGACGACCCCGGGCAGCGAGGCCAGCGAGTGCCGTCGCACCCCGGGCAGGCTGGAGAGTTCGACCGGTTCGGCCAGCCCGTCCTGGACGAACACCGGCAGCACCAGCTGGGAGGGGTGGACGCGGGTCTCGCGCACCAGCCGGCGCAGGGCCGGGGTGCGGCGGAGCCGCCGAGGGCGACGCACCGGGCTCATGGCAATCCTCTCCTGCGAACAACCACAGCAGGCTAGCCGACGACGCTGGCGAGGGCGGCCACGAGGTCGCCCGGTGCCAGGGTGGGGCTGATCACCACGCGGTGGTACCCGGCCCGGCTGGCGGCGGTGGCGCTGGGGGAACCGATCGCGACCGCAGGCACGTTCGTGCCGAGCAGGGTGGCGGCGGCCTGGGCGACCGAGCCGGCGGTGATCACCACCGCGGAATAGCCGCCGGCACGCCAGCGCGCCACGACGTCGGCGGGCAGCGCCGAGACCGGCGCGGTGCGGTAGACGCCCACCCGCTCCACGTCCCACCCGCGCTCGCGCAGCAGAGTGGGAAGGGCCTCGGCGGAGGCCAGCGCCCCGGGCAGCGCCACCCGTCCCGGGCCGGCGGGCCAGGCGGTGGCGAGGGCGTGGCCGCCGATGCCTTCGGCGGGCTGCAGGTCCACCCGTCCGCACGCGGCCCGGACGGCGGCGGCCGTGCTGCGCCCCACCGCGGCGACGCCGAGCGTGGGGGTGACGAGCCGGTACAGCGGGTAGGAGAGCCTCGCCAGCGCCTCGACGGTGAAAGCGGAGGAGATGGCCAGCCACTGGTAGCGGCCGGCAGCGAGGTCGCCGGCGAGTTCGTGCAGGGCCTGGCTGGGCACCGGGGTGCGGGTGATCAGGGCCACCTCGTCGACCTCCGCGCCGGCGTGCCGGAGCGCCTCGGCGAGGCGGCGATCGCCGCGTTGGGGCAGCAGGATGCGGCGTCCGGCGAGCGGCAGGTGGTGGTGCACGTCCCTGATCCTGCCGCAGCACGGGCCGCGTGGGCGGCAGGGGCCGCGGGATGGGAGACTTCTGGCATGCGAACCATTCGCGACATCGAGTGCTTTCTCACCGACATGGACGGAGTCCTCGTCCACGAGGACGTGCCGCTGCCCGGGGCAGCCGAGTTGATCGACCGCTGGGTGACCACCTCCAAGCGGTTCCTCGTCCTGACCAACAATTCGACCTTCACCGCGCGCGACCTGGCCGCCCGGCTCGCGCGCTCCGGGCTGAACATCCCCGAGGAGAACATCTGGACCTCGGCGATGGCGACCGGTGCGTTCCTGCGCAACCAGCCCGGCGCCAAGACCGCCTACGTGATCGGCGAGGTGGGCCTCACCACCGCACTGCACGAGGCCGGTTTCGTGCTCACCGACGCCGACCCCGACTTCGTGGTGCTGGGGGAGACCCGCAACTACTCCTTCAAGGCGATCACCACCGCGATCCGGCTGATCAACGACGGCGCGCGCTTCATCGTCACCAATCCCGACGCCACCGGCCCCTCCAAGGACGGGATCCTGCCCGCGACGGGGGCTGTCGCGGCGATGATCACCGCGGCCACCAACCGGCAGCCCTACGTGATCGGCAAGCCGAACCCGATGATGTTCCGCTCCGCGATGAACCGCATCAAGGCGCACTCGGAGACCACCGCGATGATCGGCGACCGCATGGACACCGACATCGTCGCGGGCATGGAGGCCGGACTGCTCACCGTCCTGGTGCTCACCGGAGTCACCTCCGCCGAGGACGTGAAGAAGTTCCCCTTCCGTCCCGAGATCACCCTGGACGGCGTCGCGGACCTGGTGCCGCTGATCTGATCCTCGTGGTTCGCCGGCTCACCACTCGTCAAGACTTCTCCCTTCCCGCCGCTGACGCG
>Ga0073899_10002872_pt1 | contig 15397 bp, 11 predicted proteins | sample KloWWTmetaKNB5Ph_FD_88975 | JGI IMG/M metagenome (GOLD analysis project Ga0073899, IMG submission 88975) | Active sludge microbial communities from Klosterneuburg, Austria, studying microevolution and ecology of nitrifiers - Klosterneuburg... | ecosystem: Engineered > WWTP > Aerobic digester >...
CACTGTTGGCGATCGGTGACGTATCCGCCTGCAACAGCGGTAGCCATGACAGCAGCAACAAAGCGACGGCGATGCGTAGCAGCATGGGGCGATATTAGGGCAAGCGCGGCTCTGGCGCTCCCTGCCACTTTCCGTTCGATCCGAGCTTGGACTCTGCTGTGGCTCCGCTAGAATCGGCGGTCTTTCGATCCCCCGGAATCCCCATGAAGTCCAGCGCTGAGATTCGCACCGCATTCATCGAGTTTTTTAAGTCGAAGGGGCATGAGCATGTGGCGTCGAGCCCGCTGGTGCCGGGCAATGATCCAACCTTGCTATTCACCAACTCGGGGATGGTTCAGTTCAAGGATATGTTTCTGGGGGCCGAGAAGCGTAGTTATACCCGTGCCGTGACCGCGCAGCGCTGCGTGCGAGCCGGTGGCAAGCACAATGATCTCGAAAATGTCGGTTACACCGCGCGTCACCACACCTTCTTCGAGATGCTCGGCAACTTCAGTTTTGGCGACTACTTCAAGCGCGATGCCATCCACTATGCCTGGCAACTGCTGACGAATACCTACGGATTGCCAGCGGACAAGCTCTGGGTCACCGTCTACCACACCGACGACGAGGCCTTCGCAATCTGGAACGGAGAAGTCGGCGTACCGGTGGAGCGCATCGTTCGCATCGGTGACAACAAGGGCGCGCCGTATGCATCCGACAACTTCTGGCAGATGGCCGATACCGGCCCCTGCGGACCGTGTTCGGAAATCTTCTACGATCATGGACCGGCCGTGGCGGGTGGCCCTCCCGGTTCGGACGAACAGGACGGCGACCGCTACATCGAGATCTGGAATCTGGTGTTTATGCAATTCGAGCGCGCATCGGATGGCACGCTGACGCCGTTGCCGAAGCCCTGCGTCGATACTGGCATGGGCCTGGAACGCCTGACGGCGGTGCTACAGCACGTCAATTCGAACTACGACATCGACTTGATGAAGCGCCTAGTCGAGGCGGCGGCCACCGCGACCGCGACAACGGACCTCGGCAATCCGTCGCTGCGGGTGATCGCCGATCACATTCGCGCGACCAGTTTCATGATCGTCGACGGCGTGTTGCCGTCCAACGAAGGTCGTGGCTACGTGCTCCGCCGCATCATCCGCCGGGCGCTGCGCCATGGTCACAAGCTCGGCTGCAAGGTGCTGTTTTTCTCAAGCTTGGTGAAGACGCTGGTCGCTGAAATGGGCGGTGCCTACCCGGAACTGGTGCACAAGCAAGCGCAGGTCGAACGCATCCTGAAAAACGAGGAAGAACGTTTCGCCGAGACGCTCGATCAAGGCATGAAGGTGTTCGAGGAATTGACCGCGAACGGCGCGAACCAAATTTCTGGTGATGACGCGTTCAAGCTCTACGATACCTACGGTTTTCCGCTTGACCTGACCGCGGATGTCGCGCGTGAGCGGGGACTGCTGGTGGATCTGGCCGGATTCGAGAAGGCGATGGAGGCGCAACGCGAACGAGCGCGCGCCGCCAGCAAGTTCGATCAAGGTTTCGTAATCTCGGCGGAGCAGTCGGCGGGCCTTGCTGCGACGCAGTTCGTCGGCTACACCGATCTGGATTCGAAGCATGTGACGGTCGAACGTCTGCTGGTTGCAAACCAGACGCGCACGTCGATCGCCAGTGGCGAACGCGCAGTCGTGATTCTCGATCGCACGCCGTTCTACGCCGAGTCGGGCGGGCAGGTGGGTGATACCGGCGTATTGCGTCTCGGTAATGCCGAATTTGTGGTTACCGACACGATCAAGCTCGCCGGCGTTTATCATGGCCACGTTGGTGCCTTGACCAGTGGTTCGTTGAAATTGGCCGATCGCGTTGTCGCCGAAGTCGACGTTGAGCGCCGTGCGGCCATCGTGCTGAATCATTCGGCGACGCATTTGCTGCATGCAGCGTTGCGTCAGGTGTTGGGTGAGCACGTGCAGCAGAAGGGGTCGCTGGTTGCACCCGATCGGCTGCGTTTTGACTTCTCGCATTTCCAGCCGATGACCGATGCCGAGTTGAAGCAGATCGAGACGATCGTGAACACCGAAGTACGGCGCAATGCCGAAGCCGAGGTGCACCAGATGAGCATGCAGGAAGCGCTCGATTTCGGTGCGATGGCGTTGTTCGGCGAAAAGTATGGCGAGCATGTGCGTGTTTTGAAGATGGGCGAATTCTCAACCGAGTTGTGCGGTGGTACCCACGTCGGGCGCACCGGCGATATCGGACTGATGAAGATCACGTCCGAGGGCGGCATTGCTTCCGGCGTGCGCCGTATCGAAGCAGTGACCGGCACCGGCGCGATGGCGCTGGTCGATCAGCGCGAAGCACGTCTCGACGACGTCGCGGAATTGGTCGGTGCGAGCGAAGAAGACGTCGTCGCCAAGCTCAAACAGCTACTTGATCGCCAGAAAAAGCTGGAAAAGGAACTCGATGCACTGAAGGCGAAGAACGCCAACGCACTGCTGAATGAACTGGCCGAATCGGCACCCAGCATCGGCGGTATCCATATCGTTACCGGTCGAATCGAGGGGATCGACGCCAAGACATTGCGCGACGCCGTTGAAGCCTTGCGTAACAAACTCGGCGATTGCGCCGTCGTGCTCGCTGCGGTTGCAGAGGGCAAGGCCTCGCTGGTTGCCGGCGTCGCCGGCGCCGGGCTCGCCAAGCTTAAGGCCGGTGAGCTGATCAGCCATGTCGCGAGCCAGATTAACGGCAAGGGTGGTGGACGTCCGGACATGGCGCAGGGTGGCGGTGACGATACGCCGGCGCTGATCCCGGCGCTCGTCAGTGTTTTAGAGTTCGCGAAGGCCAAGATCGGCTGAATCGTGCCACGGGAGAACGCTGCATGTTCGACTGGAATGACGTGCAGGTGTTCCTCGCGATTGCACGCGGTGGTTCGTTAGCAGCAGCCGCGCGCACGCTGAAGGTGAATCATTCAACCGTATTCCGTCGCTTGAATACGTTTGAGGATGCGCTCGGCGTGCGCTTGTTCGAGCGCATGCCAACAGGTTATGCATTGACGCCCGAAGGCGAGTCGATTCGCGCCGAAGCCGAGGCAGTCGAGACCAACGTGCATGCGTTGGAGCGCAAGATCGCCGGGCGTGACTTCGCGCTGCGCGGTGACATTCGGGTCACCGCACCGCACGGGCTCGCGACGGGTTTCCTGGCGCAGTACTTGCCCGACTTCATTGCGCGTTATCCCGGTATCCGGGTTGACATCGAAGCATCGGACTCGGCGCTCGATCTCGGTCGTCGCGAGGCCGACATCGCGTTGCGTGCCACGCACGCGCCACCCGAGCACTTGGTCGGCCGCCGCGTCGCTACCCTGTGTTGGTGGGTGTTTGCATCGGCCAGTTACCGTGAGCGTATGGGCTGTCCGACCAACATGGGCGAACTTTCGGCGCATCGGCTGATCGGCGCGACACAAAGTTTTCAGCGCCTGCCGGTGTTCGCATGGCTGGCGAAACAGGTGCCAGACGATGCCATCGTCGTACGCGCCGCCGATCTGGACACTATGGCGGCCTTGGCGCGCGAGGGGGTGGGCCTGGCGCTGTTACCGAGTGACCAGCATTTACCTGACCTGCAGCGGCTATTTCCGGTCGAGCCACGCTTCACTGGTGAACTCTGGCTGCTCACTCATCCGGACTTGCGCCATGTCGCGCGCATCAAGGCCTTCATGGAGTTCCTGGCCGAGCGGCTGCGGAATGACCCGCGTCTGGCTGAATCGTCGCCAATTCCCTGATGCGTTCGTGGCGGATTGATTTATCTGGGGTTTTGCCCGATCAGCGCAGGCTTAGCCTATAATGCTTGGCTGTTGCCTTGGGGCCCCTGGGCAGCACCATACTTAAAATAGGAGACTCCGATGAACCGTAAGCATTTGTGTGCACTGATTGCGCTCGCACTAGGCGCAGGCGCCGTTTCGGCGCAAGACTATGACAGCCGCTGGTATGTAGCTCCGGCCGTTGGTGTTTCGCACAACGATAACGAGCGCTATGTAGATTCCGATGACACCGAGTTCGGTTCGCTCGGTTTCGGCCGATTCGTCGCAGAAAATACCTCGCTCGACCTGAGCATCGACTACACCAGCCGTAACCTCGGCAGCCAATATCATTTTGTCGGTGATCTCGACAGTTTCGCGTTGAGCGCCTCCCTGCGTCATTACTTCACTGACTGGTCGTGGCGTCCGTTCCTGAAGGTCGGTCTCGGCCTCTCGGAAGCGCGCGTGACCGATCAGGCGCTGAGTTACGGCACCCATCGCAACGTCAATCCGATTTTCGATGCTGGCCTTGGTTTCGGTCATGACGTCAATGACGCCGTCGCGCTGCGTACCGAACTGAACTATCGCTATGACATGGACGACCAGTCCATTCCTGGCGTTGACCATTTCGGTGACTGGATCGCGACCTTTGGCGCCACCTTCAAGTTCGGCGAATCCTCGGCACCGGCTGCCAAGCCGGCCGCCGATCCGGCTGCTGAACCGGCTACTCCGGCCGAACCAGCGGCCCCGGCCGATTGCAGCACGCTGGACGACGACAATGACGGCGTCAACAACTGCGATGACCAGTGCCTTACGTCAGCCGCCGGCGAAGCCGTGGGCGCAGATGGTTGTGCACAGGCGATCGTGATCGACTTGCGTGGCGTCAACTTTGCGTTCGATCGTGCGGAACTGACCGCCGAATCGACCGCGATTCTGGACCAAGCCGTCGACGTGCTGAATCGCTACCCGGCGCTCAAGGTGGAAGTTGCTGGTCATACCGACTCGGTCGGCACCGACGCCTATAACCAGGGCCTGTCGGAACGCCGCGCCAAGACGGTGTATCAGTTCCTCACCAGCAAGGGCATCGCCGCTGACCGTCTCTCCGGTCCGAATGGCTACGGCGAAGGCAAGCCGATCGACACTAACGATACCTCGGAAGGCCGTGCTCGCAACCGCCGCACCGAACTCGTCAAGCAGCAGTAATTCGGGTCACCCCGGAAACCAAGAAGCCCCGCCTCGGCGGGGTTTCTTTTTGCCCGATACTTGCGATTCAGGCGGCTTGATACTGACCCATGCCGCGCAATTTTTCATAGCGCCGAGTGAGCAGAACGTCGCTGTCGAGTTTTTCGAGTTCGATGATCTGATTCAGCACGACGGCTTTGAGGTTATCCGCCGTGGTCTTCGGATCGCGATGTGCGCCGCCGAGCGGCTCAGGGATGATCTGGTCGATCAGACCGTGTTCTTGGATTCGCGTGGCGGTCATGCCCATCGCTTCGGCGGCGTCCTTGGCGCGTTCGGCACTACGCCACAAAATCGAGGCACAGCCTTCGGGCGTGATCACCGAATAAGTACTGAACTGCAGCATATTCACACGGTCGCCGACACCAATCGCGAGCGCGCCGCCGGAGCCACCTTCACCGATGACAGTGCATACGATCGGCACGCGTAGCTTGGCCATTTCGAGCAGATTGCGTGCAATGGCCTCGGACTGGCCACGTTCCTCGGCACCGACGCCGGGATAAGCACCGGGGGTATCGATCAAGGTGACGAGCGGCAAATTGAAGCGTTCCGCCATCTGCATCAGGCGCAGCGCCTTGCGATAACCCTCGGGGCGCGGCATGCCGAAGTTGCGCCGAATTTTCTGTTTCGTGTCACGGCCCTTCTGGTGGCCGATGATCACGACGCCCTTGCCTTCGATGCGGCCGAGACCGCCAACAATGGCAGCGTCATCGGCAAAGGCGCGGTCGCCCGCGAGTTCGTGAAATTCCTCGCAGATGTGACCGATGTAGTCGAGTGTGTAGGGCCGTAACGGGTGCCGTGCCAGCTGCGCAATCTGCCAAGCGCTCAAGTTCTGGAAAATTTCGACCGTCTTCTCGCGCAGCTTGCCATCGAGCTTGCGGATCTCCGATTCAAAATCGAGTGACTGTCCTTGCGAACTAGCACGCAGTTCGCGCAGCTTGTTTTCGAGCTCGGCAATCGGCTTCTCGAATTCGAGGATGTTTGGATTCATCGCAGGATTCCAGTCTGATGAAGGACGAATGATAGCGTCAGTTGCCACTGGCCCGGGCGAGCGACAGTTGCACCTCGATGACCCCATCCAGCTGACGCAGATCCTCGACTACTTCGGGCAGGATGCGCACACGCCAAGCATCACCCAGCTGCAATTCAGTGCGCGCTGTCTGGTTCTTGTACAGCAGACGCACCGCAGCGGCGCCAGCCTGTGCTGGCTTGAGCGTTTTTGAAAGTTGGTCCAGCCACTTCGGAGATACGTTGGCGACCTGGATACGTAGTCCGCGCCCGAAGCGTTCGCAGGCTTGCGCCAGTGTCCAAGCTTGGCGCAACTTGAGTTGGTAGCCGCCAGAGTATTCGTCAATCGCCAGCCCGCCCGCGACCACGACCATTTGGTCCTTCGCAAACACGCCGGCGTATTCGGTCAGGGCCTCGCGGAACAGGCCGACTTCGATACGACCGCTGCCGTCTTCAATCGCTGCAAAGCCCATTGCATCGCCGCGCCGACGCAGGCCAGACGGCACGATGCCGCCGAAAATGATCGGAATCTCGATCTGGCCGCGACGCTTTTCGGCGGTGGCCTGCAAGCTGCGGTACAACTCCTCGGCTTTGCAGATCGGCCCGGATGTGAGTTGGCGCAGTTCATCCTTGTAGGCGTCGGCTGGATGCCCGGAGAGATAGTGTCCGAGGGTTTCGCGCTCGCCATTGAGGCGTGTCAGCAGTGACCATTCCGGTAATTTGCGCAGCACCACTTCCGGTGCTGCCGAGACGGCGGCGTTGCCGAAAATATCGATCTGCCCAGCATCGCGATTACGTGCCTGTTGCTCGGCGCCACGCATCGCTTCCGGCAAGTGGTTCATCAGCGTCGCACGATTGTGGCCGAGGCTATCGAGCGCGCCAGAATGCACCAGCGCTTCGAGCACACGCTTGTTCAGACGATTACTGTCGACGCGTTGGGCGAGATCATCCAGCGATGTGTAAGGACCCCGCGCGACGCGCTGATCGGCGATGGCTTCGCAAGCGGCACGACCGACGCCTTTGATCGCACCGAGGCCATAGCGGATGCGTTTTGAGTCGAGCGCTTCGAACATGTAGGTCGAAGATTGGATGTCGGGCGGCAGGATGCTGAGGTTGCAGGCTTCCTTCGCATCGTCGATGAAACCAACTAGTTTGTCAGTGTTGTCCATATCCGACGACAGCGTTGCCGCCATGAATTCGGCCGGATAGTGCGCCTTCAGCCATGCCGTTTGGTAGGCAACCAGCGCATAGGCAGCGGAATGGGATTTGTTAAATCCGTAGTCGGCAAATTTTTCCATCAGATCGAAGATGCCGCGTGCGACATCCGGGTCGACGCCGTTTTTTGCTGCGCCGTCTTGGAAAACTGAGCGTTGCTGTGCCATTTCCGAAGCAATCTTCTTGCCCATTGCACGGCGCAGCAGATCGGCGCCGCCGAGCGTGTAGCCAGCCAGCACCTGCGCGATCTGCATCACCTGTTCTTGGTAAACGATGACGCCGTAGGTCGGCTTCAAGATCGGTTCCAAGCTCGGGTGCGGATAACTCACTGCGGCGCGGCCGTGACGGCGGTCGATGAAGTTGTCGACCATGCCGGCGCCGAGTGGGCCCGGTCGGAACAGCGCTGCAAGGGCGACGATGTCGTCGAATCCTTGTGGCTGCAGCTTGCGGATGTAGTCCTTCATGCCACGCGATTCGAATTGGAACACCGCGGTGGTATCACCACGCGACAACAGCGCGTATGTGAGTGCATCGTCCATTGGCAGTTGCGTGATATCGAGTGCTACTTCACCGCTGATCGCGCGACGTACATTGATTGCTTTGACCGCCCAGTCGATGATCGTCAGTGTGCGCAGACCGAGGAAGTCGAACTTCACGAGCCCGGCTTTTTCGACGTCGTCTTTGTCGAATTGCGTGACGACGCTCTCGCCGCCTTCTTCGCAGTACAGCGGTGCGAAGTCGGGCAGGGGAGTCGGGGCAATGACCACGCCGCCGGCATGTTTGCCGGCATTGCGGGTCAGGTCTTCGAGTTTGCGCGCGAGTTCGATCAGCGTCGCGACCTCCTCTTCATTCGCCATGCGTTCGCGCAGTTCCGCCGATTCGGCGATGGCGTTGTCGAGGGTGATGCCAAGCGTGGTCGGAATGAGCTTGGCGATCGAATCGACTTGGCCGTAGCCCATGCCGAGCACGCGTCCGGTATCGCGCACTACGGCCTTCGCGGCCATGGTGCCGTAAGTGATGATCTGACTGACCTTGTCAGCGCCATATTTGCGACTGACATAGTCGATAACGCGGTCACGGCCTTCCATACAGAAGTCAACGTCGAAGTCGGGCATCGACACGCGCTCGGGGTTGAGGAAGCGCTCGAACAGGAGATCCTGTGGCAGCGGATCGAGGTCGGTGATCTTCAGCGCATAGGCGACGAGCGAACCGGCGCCGGACCCGCGACCTGGGCCGACCGGAATACCGTTGACCTTCGACCAGTTAATAAAGTCGGCAACGATCAGGAAGTAGCCCGGGAAACCCATCGTCACAATCACGTCGAGTTCGGTGTCTAGTCGTTCGACGTAGGTTTCGCGCGTAAATGGCAGCGCATCACGATAGTGCGCGATCCGTACTTCCAAGCCGGCATGCGCCTGCGCGCGGATGAAACTGTCGAGCGTGTGCTCGGCCGGCACCGGAAAGGCCGGCAAGTAGTACTTGCCGAAGCACATCTCGATGTTCAAACGCTTCGCTAGTTCGACAGCGTTCTCGATCGCCTCCGGACAATCGGCGAAGACTTCGCGCATCTCGGCGGGCGTTTTCAGGTATTGCTGATCGGTGTAGTCGCGCGGACGTTTCGGGTCGTTCAGCACCCGCCCACTGGCGATGCAGACGCGCGCCTCGTGCGCCTCGGCATCTTCGCGCGCAAGGAATCGCGTGTCGTTGCTGGCGACGACGGCAACGTCGCGGCGGCTGGCGAGGTGCAGCAACCGCGCCTGTTGAGTCGATTCGTCGGCGCGACCACAGCGTGTGAGTTCAAGATAGACACGATCGTCGAAGCCACGACGCCAGTCTTCCAGCAGTCGGTCGGCGCTATCGATATCTGCCGCGGCGATCAATTCTGATGGGCGCCCGAGTAGCGCGACCAAGCCGGCGTTGTCGGCCATCAGGCGCGAACGCGGCACGAACACACGCTCGGACTTGCCGCGTTCGCGATAAGCCGCCGACAGCAGGCGCGACAGACGCAGGTAGCCGTCGTGGTTCTGACAGAGCACCGTCGCGCGCGACAAATCGTTGCCGGTTTCGCCGACCCACAGGTCGCAACCGATGATCGGCTTCAGCCCAGCCTTCTCAGCCGCCCCGTAAAACTTCACCAGCGCGAACAAGTTGGAATCGTCGGTCATCGCCACCGCCGGCATGCCGGCAGCGATACAGGCGTTCACCAAGCGATCGATACGAATCGTCGAGTCAACCAGCGAATACTCGGTGTGCAGATGCAGGTGGACGAAGGTCGAAGTCATTCCTGCACCTTAGCCATGGCGCGATCAGCGCTCAAGGCTTGACATGACCGGCCGCTCAGCCAAACAGGTCGGCTGCGAAGAACCGTTTCACCGGCGCGAAACTGCGGCGGTGGGCTGCGCAGGGGCCAAGACGCTGCAGAGCGGCCAGATGTTCAGGTGTCGGATAGCCCTTGTGGATGGCGAAACCGTAGCCTGGATGCAGCAGATCGAGTTCGACCAACAGGCGATCGCGATGCACTTTAGCGAGAATCGATGCGGCGCTGATTTCAGCAACCAGTGCATCGCCAGCAACAATCGCGCGCGCGCGACAGGGCAGGTCGGTCGGTAACTTGTTGCCATCGATCAATGCTTCGTCGGGCACGATGGCAAGGCCGCGCAATGCGTCGCGCATGCCGCTCAAGGTGGCCTGCAGGATGTTGTGGCGGTCGATCATGGCGGCGTCGACTTCGATCACATGGAACGCTAGTGCATGCTCGCGGATCGCGCGGTCAAGCACGTTCCGGCGCAACTCACTGAGTTGCTTCGAATCGTTCAATCCAATGATCGGATACCTCGGATCGAGGATCACGGCAGCGACCACGACTGGCCCGGCCAGTGGCCCGCGTCCGGCTTCGTCGACACCGGCGATGCGCTTCATCGGCGGTCGATCAGTTCGCCGATGGCCTCGGCGGCCGCTTCGGAACCACCGCCAGCAAGCAGCGGTAGCAATGTCGACAACTGTGTTTGCATCGCTTCCATGCGGGCATCGTCGCGGAACAGAGTGAGCAAGGCTCCGGTGATTTTCTCCGGCGTACATTCGTCTTGCAGCAACTCGGGCACCACCGCGCTATTCAACAGAATATTCGGTAGCGAGACATGCTTCGATTGCAGCAGGCCAAACAGGCGCACGATGCGGTAACTCAGCGGATGGATGCGATGCGCCACCACCATCGGTGTCTCGGCGAGCCCGGCTTCGAGTGCCGCCGTGCCGGACGCAGTGAGCACGGCGTCGGCCGCCCATAACACTTCATGGGCACGGCCTTCAAAGGTCTGGATCAAACCGCGTGCGCGATATTTCACCAGCACAGCGTCGAACGCTTTTGCGCAGTCGCTGTCGGCCATCGGCGCGACCAGCTTGAGACCCGAAATCGCGTTGGCGCACTGCAGCGCCGCCTGCACGAAGATTTCGCCCAGTCGTTCGATTTCGCCGATTCGACTACCCGGCAAAATCGCCAGCACGCGATTCTTGAGCGGCAACTCAAGCGCGCTGCGCGCATCGGCTTTGGTCAGGCGATTTTCGAAACGTTCGGCGAGTGGATGCCCGACAAAACATGCATCGACGCCATAGCGTGCGTAAATCGGCGGCTCCATCGGAAACAGACAGAGCACGCGGTCAGCCGATGCACCGATTTTCTTCGCGCGGCCCGGTCGCCAAGCCCAAATCGACGGACTGACGTAGTGCACGGTGCGGATGCCCGCGCGCTTCAATGTTCGCTCAACACCAAGATTGAAGTCCGGCGCGTCGATGCCGATGAACACATCCGGCTTCCAGTCGCGCAGTCGCTGCACGACCGCAGCGCGCAGTTTGAGCAGACGCGGCAGATGGCGCAGCACTTCAACCAGACCCATCACCGCGAGTTCGGATGCATCATGCCAAGTGTCGCAGCCCGCGCGACGCATACGATGACCGCCGATGCCGGCGAACTGCGCACCTGGATACAATCGCTTGAGCGCAGCGATCAAGTCAGCGCCGATTTGATCGCCTGAAGTTTCGCCGGCGATCAAGGCAATACGGAGAGGGCGCTGGTTCACGGTCTCAGCGGATCAACGATCGTTCCGAACGGTCGATGAACTCGGACAAGATCCGCAATTCATCGCTGACTTCGGCGGCCTTGGCGATCTGGGTGCGCGCCTCGGCCAGTGGCATGCCGGACAGATACAGCATGCGGTAGGCGCGCTTGATTGACATGATCGATTCCGACGAGAAACCGCGGCGTTTCAGACCCTCGGAGTTGATGCCGCGAGGTTCGGCGTAGCTGCCGGCGACCACGGTATACGGTGGCACGTCGCGATTGATGACCGAGCCCATCGCGGTGAAGGCGTGAGCACCGATTTGGCAGAACTGGTGCACGAGCGAGAAACCGCCAAGGATCGCGAAGTCGTCGACGCGCACATGTCCGGCCAGCGACGACGCGTTCGCGAAGATGCAGTCGTTGCCGACCATGCAGTCATGCGCCATGTGCACATAGGCCATGATCCAGTTGCGATCGCCGATGCGGGTGACTCCACCACCATCCTGGGTGCCACGGTTCAGCGTCACGAACTCGCGGATCATGTTGTCGGCGCCAATGTCCAGTGATGCCTGCTCACCGCGAAACTTTTTGTCCTGTGGCGCCGCGCCGATCGAACTGAACTGGAAGAAGCGGTTGCGCGGGCCGATCCGTGTCGGCCCCTCGATCACGACATGCGGACCGATCTCGCAGTCGTCGCCGATCTCGACGCCGGCACCGATGATCGAAAACGCGCCGATCGACACGTTCGCGCCGATCTTCGCGCCGGCATCGATGACCGCACTGCTGTGGATCATGTGTTGGATTCCGGTGCTGCACAAAGAATCTCGGCGCTCGCTACTTCTTGATCACCGACCAGCGCACGGCATTCGTACAAGCCCATGCGGCGGATCAGGCGCTTTTGCGTCACATCCAGCTTGAGCTGGTCGCCCGGCACCACGGTGCGGGTGAAGCGCGCCTTGTCGACGCGCACCAGATAGTAGAGTTGGTTGTCGTGGCGCTCGAATCCGTTGGAAAGCTGCGTCAGGATGCCGGACGCCTGCGCCATCGCTTCGATCACGAGCACGCCGGGCATCACCGGATGTCCGGGAAAATGACCGGTGAAACACGGCTCATTTACGGTCACATTCTTGATCGCCAGTACGCGCTTGTTCGGCTCGAACTCGATCACGCGGTCGATCAGCAGAAACGGATAGCGGTGCGGCAGCATCGCCATGATCTCGGTGACTTCGATCGGCAGCTTGATACCGCCGGGCAGGTCATTCATCGTTCCGTTCCCCAAGAAGTTTGCGCACACGGCGTGCGAGTTGGTCGAGTTGGCCAAAGCGGGCGGCATTTTTCCGCCATTCGCGCTTCGGCTGGATCGGTGTGCCGGACACATATTCACCCGGTTCGCGCAGATCGTGCGTGACCAGGCTCATCGCACCCACCGTCACCCGGTCGGCAATCTCCAGGTGGCCGATGATACCGGCACCGCCGGCAATCAGGCAGTGACGCCCGATGCGCGTGCTGCCAGCAATGGCGGCACAGCCGGCGATGGCTGTGTGCGCGCCGATGCGGACGTTGTGGCCGATCTGGATTTGATTGTCGAGGCGCACGTCGTCTTCGAGCACGGTGTCACCAAGCGCGCCGCGGTCGATCGTCGTGTTCGCCCCGATCTCGCAATCATCGCCGACGACGACGCCACCAAGTTGTGGCACCTTCAGCCACGCGCCTTGGTCGAAGGCCAGACCGAAGCCGTCAGCACCGAGCACGGCGCCTGGATGGATCAACACGCGCGAACCAATTTTCACCCGAGCAACCAAGGTCACACGTGCAACCAATCGAGCATGGGCGCCGATGTCGCAGTCGTTCCCGATCACGCACCCCGGCCCGAGTTCGGCGCCGGCGGCGATACGGCTGCGCGCCCCGATCACACAGTAAGCGCTGATCCGTGCGGATGCATCGATGACCGCATCAGCGGCAATTACGGCACTGGGATGAATGCCCGGCGATGCCGGTTCGCATCGCTCGAACAGAGCCGCAATCCGCGCAAAGTCAGCGTAAGGGTTACGGCTGACCAATGCCGCGCCAGTCACCATGGCGACATCTTTTTCCGCAAGCACCACGGCGGCCGCACGGGTGGTGGCCAGTTGTGCCCGATAGATTGTATTCGCAAGGAAACTGATTTGGTCGGATTTGGCATCGGCAAGCGTATTCACACCGATGATGGTGACCGTCGCGTCACCGCGAAGCTCGAGGCCGAAACGGGTCGCGATGTCGGCCAGCGTATGCATCAACGTCCAGTGGCGGTCGCGGCGTCGCGCTTCAATCGTGCGAGCACGGCGTCGGTGATGTCGATCTGTGCACTGGCGTACATCACCGGCGCCTGCACCACCAGATCAAGCTGGTTCTCGCGGGCGTAGGCGATCACCGCTGCTTCAATGCGCGGCCATTGGCGGTTGAACTCTTCGTCGCCGCGGGCTTTGAATTCCTCGGCAAGGCGTTTACGGGTACGTTCGATCGATTTGCGCAAGGCCTCGATTTCGCGCTTCAACGAATCGGCAGCGGTCTTGGGCAAAATGGCGGAGTCGCGACGATCGCGTGCCTCAATCTCGGCCAGTCGATTTTGTTCGGATTCGAGCGCCTTGTTGCGTGGATTGAATTCGGCCTCAAGTGTGCGCCGTGCATCGAGCACCTGCGGCGCATTGTCGATCAGTCGTTTCATGTCGACATAGCCGATGCGTGCCGACTGTGCGAACGCCATCGTCGCGCACAGCCATAACACGACGCCGGCAAGGATCAGGCCGGTGTGGGGTCGGAACTTTGGCACTGAGCGTGCGGCCATCGTCCCGGCTCCGTCCTCAGAACTGCTGCCCGAACGAGAACTGGATGCCCTCGGTGCGATCGCCATCCTGTTTCTTGATCGGGCGCACCAAGTTAATGATGATCGGGCCGACCGGTGCCTGCCACTTCAGCGACAGGCCGGCAGATGCACGCAGATCGTTCGATTTGAACGCATCGAAGCTCTCGAACACGTTACCGACATCGATGAATGCCGACAGTTGTGCGGTATCGGAATCGCCCTTGGTCATCGCCGTCGGAATAATCAGCTCCAGTCCACCCACGGCCTTGAACGCGCCGCCCAGAGGCTGGCGATAGCTGCTGTTCAGCGACGCCGTCTCAGCCGGTCCGAGGGTGTTGTCCTCGAAGCCGCGTACAGAGCGCACGCCGCCGGCGTAGAAGTTTTGATAGAACGGCAGTCGGCCAGTGCTGCCGTAGCCGTCGCCGTAGCCGAGATCCGCCTTGGCCAGCAGTGAGTAGCTGCCCCACAGCGGGAAGTAATGGCCGATTTCGTAGCCGATTTTGTAGTACTCGAGGTCCGACCCAGGCAGTGCCACTTCGGCTCCGATACGCTGGTACGAACCACGTGTCGGCGCGAAGAACTTGTTGCGTGAGTCGCGCTGCCAACCGGCCTGCATCGACCAGGTATTGATTGTCCACTGACGATATGGCCCGGTGCAGATGCCGGTGGTGGTGTCGGTGTCGGTGTCCGGGCCATCGCCATCGGTATCGGTGTCTGGACCGTTGCATGTGTAGGTGCTGCGTTGACGATCGCCGAGTTCGTCAACGAGGTTGTTGATCAGCGATGTTGGCGTCGAACCATCGACGGTCGTGATGTCGTTTTTGTCTATGCCGAACGACAGCGACAAGGTATCGACTTCGGTCAGCGGAAGGCCAAACAGTACTTCGCCGGAAATCGTATCGGCCGTATAAGCCGCGAGATTGGCCTGACCTTGGTCCAGTTTGCGCACGCTGAAGTTGTAGCCAACGCTGAGACCATCGTCGGTGAAATACGGATCGAAGAAATTGAAGTCGAAACGTTTAACGTAGTCGTTGTTCTGGATCGTTGTACCGACAGTGTTTCCCGATCCAAGGAAATTGCGCTGAGTCAACGACACCGAGGTAATAATGCCTTGAAGCTCGGAATAGCCAACACCGAACTGGAAGCTGCCGGCGCTTTGTTCCTCGACGGTAAAATTGATGTCGACTTGGTCGTCGGTGCCGGGCACTTTCGGCGTTTCAACGGTGACTTCCTTGAAATAGCCGAGGCGTTGCAGACGGCCCTTGGA
>Ga0073899_10002876_pt1 | contig 15392 bp, 15 predicted proteins | sample KloWWTmetaKNB5Ph_FD_88975 | JGI IMG/M metagenome (GOLD analysis project Ga0073899, IMG submission 88975) | Active sludge microbial communities from Klosterneuburg, Austria, studying microevolution and ecology of nitrifiers - Klosterneuburg... | ecosystem: Engineered > WWTP > Aerobic digester >...
ATCCGAAACTTGTACTCCGGGCTGTACTGCTTGCGTTCCTTGCTCATTGTTTGTTCCCCTCCACCTGCTCTGTATCCCTGCGGTTCACTTTAGCACGTGGTCCAGTTCTTGGGGTCAATTATAGAGGGTGGCAGTGGCAGATCATCGCTGTGCGGGTTTTGGATTGAGCACCTCTTGCATCTGCTGGAGGTATGAAAGTCGTTTCTTGCGGAGGTTCGCCGATCCATGAAGAGGGGGATCTCAATGAACAAGGTACCATACGGTGAATGGTCAGCCCATCCCGAGAATCTCCAAGTCCTGCAAGGGCCATTTGAGCCAATAGCAGCAGCCAAACTGACCCGCCAGCGGCTTTGGGCGTCTATGATCACCAAACACGAAGGGAATGTCCTGTACTTCAAGCTGTGGAACTTCTGGGTACGCGCTGGCGTGCAAGCCCAAACACCGAGCAACCTATGCTTTCGAGACTACGAATCGGCGAATGCCGCAACCGACGCCCTGCTTGCAGCCGTTGGTTTTCCTTGGAAGAAGGCAGAAACCGAGACCGAAGTCTGGGAAAGGATCGGGATGGTGTGGAACTGGCTAAAGATTCATGTTGAGGATAATGGCGCCGAATATTCGACAATCTCTTCTGTTGCCGACACTTGGCCGTCGATCCTTGACTACGCTGCGTATTATTCCAGCCACGGCAAACTCGTTTGGGCTGCTTGTTTCTCCAAAGCTCATCTGTTTGTCACGCTCCTGGGACGCATGGTGTATCCGCGCTACCGCTTTGGGATTGCTCAAGCACATCATACTGAGAATGGCGCGCCCTCCACTGCCTCGCATGTGTACGCGGGTGTCTACGTTGGCGAACGCTGGTATTATCTCGACCCGACCGCCATCCCGTTCGACAACCTACCGGATTTCGCCCACAAGGCATCTATTGGCATATTCACCAGCGTGGACTACGAGCATCCCTATTGGTTCATGCCAGCGCCGTTGGCTGAATTCGAGCATGTGCCCTATCTGCCCAGTTGAACAGATATCGGCCTGGATGTGTATGAGGTGCGCGTCAGCTTTGCTGACAACCGTATCGATCTCTGATGGGTTGTCTTTGTTATGAATTCCTGTTTGTTTGTGCCCTCCGCTACCAGCGATGGACGCCCATCAGGCAACTGCACGTCCCAGGCACGGTTCCTGTTGGTTAACGCTGATAACTTCTGTTTCCAGCATTCAATACAGGTATTTGCATCATCATCCTTCCATCATGCCTGTTGCCTCTCCATCCGTACCCACCCCATCCGCCGTGTGACCCAAGCGGAGCTCGACGGCTGTGTGGAAAAGGCCTCGGACATTCTACGCGGCTATGACTTTGCCCTGCTATGGGCGCCCAACCGCAATCATACGTCGGGTCATGAGACATCTGCGCTTTTCAGGTAACCTCGATACGTCATAACCTCTTGCCTCACTACGCGGTAATCTGCCAGCGTTGGACCTCATCATCGGCCAGGTTGGCCAGCCAACTCGTCAATCGCAGAGACTCTGCCGGCTCCGGGCAATGCTCGGCACAGCGAATGGCCGCCTCCCGAGAACGCAGACCAAGCGCATAGAAGATGGCCGCCTTGGGCGAGGGCAGACCGAAATGCACCATGGCCGACCAGCTGCTGAGCCAACTCTCAGCGACCAGGTTCGGCGCAATCGATCCCACGTACCCGCGCACGGCGTTCAGCGCCCAGGGCAGGTAGACGCCGCAGAAGTCATCGATGAACGCGGTCACGTCAGCTCTGGCCAGTCCCGCCTCTTTCACCGCCGGCAGGTCGGCAATGGCGTCGACGCGCCGGCCCTCGATCCAGCCGGCCAGGATCTGTTCCGCACACGTGGGCAGTGAATGCTTCATGGCGCGGAAGATGGAGAGATCCTTCAGAAAGTCCTGGTAAGGTCCCCAAAGGATGCCGACCACCTGTTCGGCAGAGTACTTGGGAATCTGCCCGAACGCGTTAAGGACTGGCGATAATTTAACTTGTGGATTTGGCCGTCGTTTTCAGTGGCTTCATGCGCAAAATCGCTGAGTTATTTGATCGCCAGTCCTAAGCAGGGCCAGCAGCGCCTCGGCGCTGGCCTCCAGCGCTCGACAGTCCGCCGGCGCCAGGGCGGTGCGGTAGTAGGCTTTTTGTTCGCCTCAATTGACATCTCAGCCAGAGTCAGGGTAATATGTGCAAAGACTCAAGTGAAACTTTATTTCTTGCACATATTTCGCAAAATGGCCGCTTCACCTGACCATGATCAGCTCTATCAATTTGCCGAGACGCAGGCCGGCTACTTCACCACAGCCCAAGCCAGGGCTGCTGGCTTCAGCCATGCCCTGCTGTCGTACCATGTGCAAGCCGGTCTGTTCGAACGCCTCCGCCCAGGCGTCTATCGTCTGAAACGTTTCCCGGCCTCGCCTCACGAAGACCTTTTTGTTGCGTGGCTGCGCGCCGGCGCCCACGCTGTGATTTCCCACGACAGCGCGCTTGCGCTCTATGATCTGTCCGATTTGCTGCCCAACGAAATCCATCTGACTGTACCGCGTACTGCTTCCCGGCGTCATCCCGGTTTACGCCTGCACACCACTCGGCTAGAGCTTGCTGATGCAACGCAGTATGCCGGCCTGCCGGTCACGACGGTTGCGCGCACGATTGCCGATGTGGCTGCCAGCGGTCTCAGCGAGGAACTGATCGGGCAAGCGATTGAGGAAGCGGTACGGCGCGGGTTGACCACAGTCGATCAACTGCACGCTGCTGCAAGTCGCCGTGGCAGGCGTGCAGCCAGCGTGATTGAGCAAGCTCTCACCGCGGGGAAAGGGTGATGAGATACGCCACCGGCGCCGACTTTCGTCGCGCCCTCGAGACACGGCTGCGCACCTTGAGCCAACGGGAGAGTGCACCATTGGTTCGCTTGCGCAAACTCGTTGCCTTCGACCGTCTGCTGGCACGCTTGCTTTACGCTGAATCGGAAGCCTGGGTGCTCAAAGGCGGTCTTGCCATCCAGCTTCGCCTGGGCGAGCACGCCCGTACGACGAAAGACATAGACATCACGTGGCGGCAGTCTGCATCTGGTCTACATCAACTCCTGGTGACTGCAGCATCTATGGACGTGGACGACTGGTTTCGTTTTGTCGTGGAACAACCGGGAACAAGGCAGGAAGCGCTGCCAGGTGGTGGTAGCCGTTTGTTCGTCCACGCACTGCTGGATAGCCGCCCTTTTGAGTCATTCCATATGGACATCGGCGTCGGCGATCCGGTGCTGGAGCCGGTGCAGTTTCTGGCTATGCCGGCGTTGCTGGATTTTGCTGACATTTCTCCATCTGTAGTGCCCTGTTATCCGATAACACAGCAGCTTGCCGAAAAAGTGCACGCTTACACCAGACCACACATCACTGGTATAGGCAGTCGCGGCAAAGACCTTGTGGATATTCTTTTGTTGGCGGGGCTACAACCATTGCAGGGATCGGCCTTGCGTTTGGCTCTGCAAGCTACATTCGAGGCATGTGATACGCATCCGCTGCCTGCAACCTTGCCAGAACCACCTGACAGTTGGGCCCAACCACTGCGTAGAATGGCGGACGAGACAGGTCTCGCTTGGCGCGAGATTCGCGAGGCCGCGACCGCTGCCAGGCAATTCCTCAACCCAGTGCTGCAACGCCAACATGCAGGCACGTGGAACCCGGTTACATGGACGTGGGAATCGTAGAGCTCTATCAGATGGTGTCTATCTTGATCGCGCTGGTCGGGGTTTCGCGGCTATGTCGTTGTCCTGCTCTGGGCGCCTAACCACGATCGCGCGTCGAGTCATGAGCCATCTGCGCTGTCAAGAGGTTGCGATATGCCATAACCTCTCGCCTCACGATGTCCGTAACCTGCCAACGCTGTATCTCATCATCGGCCAAGTTGGCCAGCCAACGCGTCAATCGCAGCGATTCTGCCGGCTCCGGGTAATGCTCGGCACAGCGCATGGCCGCCTCGCGCGAGCGCAGACCCAGCGCATAGAACATTGCCGCCTTGGGCGAGGGCAGACCGAAATGCGCTATGGCCGACCAACTGCTGAGCCAACCCTCAGCGGCCGTGTTTGGCGAAATGGCTCCCACGTACCCGCGCACCGCGTTCAGCGCCCACGGCAGGTAGACACCGCAGAAGTCGTCGATGAATGCAGTCACGTCGGACCTGGCCAGCGCGCTCTCTTTCGCCGCCGGCAGATTCGCAATGGCGTCGATACGCATGCCCTCTAGCCAGCCATGCAGGATTTCCTCTGCACATGCGGGCGGCGCATGCTTCATTTTGCGAAAGATGGAAAGTTCTGCCAGGAAGCCCCGGTACAGTCCCCAGAGAATGCCGGCGACCTGTTCGGCAGAGTAGTCGGGCATCTGCCCAAACGTGTCAAGCAGCGCCAGCAACGCCGCTGCACTGCGTTCCAGTGCCCGGCAGTCCGTCAGCGGCAGCCCGCTGTGGCAGCAGGCGCGGCGCACCGGCGGCGGAATCTTGCGCAGGGCTTCGGCGCGTGCTGCCAGTATGCCCAAGCTGGTTTGCCGCCCGCGCCCCAGATCGATCTCGCCGGCCGATGGCGAACTCATCTTCCACCGTCCGGCCGGTTTGTTCGGCGCGGCGGCTCAGACGTCGATAGATCCCGTTGGTAGTCCACACAACAGGTTTTGGCTCCCTTGACGTTTTACGGAAAACGTAATAACCTACCTTCCATGATTCGATCGTTTGCCAACAAAAGCACTGCCGCGATTTTCGCCGGCAGAGAAGTGCGCAGGATCCCACGTGAGATTCAGCAGCGCGCAGCGGAAAAGTTGGCGCTGTTGAACGCTGCTCAAACGATTGATGATCTACGTGTGCCGCCTGGCAATCGACTGGAAAAACTAAGCGGTGATCGCTCTGGGCAGTGGAGTATTCGTGTGAACAATCAATGGCGCATTTGCTTCACGTTCGCCGACGGCGATGTGTTTCACGTAGAGATTGTCGATTACCATTAGGAGAACAGTACGTATGCCCATCCGTATCGAAGAGCTTGCTACGCTTGATTTCTCAGATGTCGCCACCGGCCAGCCACTTGAACCGGTGAGTCCAGGCGACATTTTGCTGCACGATTTTATGGAACCCTTAGGCTTGACGGCCAACGCGCTGGCTACCGCGCTCCACGTTCCGGCAAACCGGATCACAGGCATCCTGGCCGCCACACGTGGAATAACGGCGGACACCGCTTTACGGTTTGCTCGCTATTTTGGTACAACGCCACAGTTCTGGATGAATCTGCAAAGCTATTATGACTTGCGCTTGGCCGAGGCCAAAGTTGGTGGCCGGATTGTGCGCGAGATTACTGTTCATCCAGCTATCGCCATATGACGCTCTAGCGCTGGAGGCTACGGCTAACAAACCAGCAGATGTTACACAACCTATAGCGTTTCCCGGCCTCGCCCTACGAAGCGCTCATTGTTGTGTGCCTGTGCGCCGGCGCTCACGCCGTGATTTCCCACGACAGCGCGCTTGCTCTCTATGACCTTCTCGATTTGCTGCCCAACGAGATCCATCTGACTGTACTGCGTACTGCTCCCCGGCGTCACCCCGGTCCACGCCTGCAGACCAGTCGGCCAGAGCCTATTGATGCAACACATTTGCCGGCCTGCCGGCAACGACGGTTGCGCGCACGATTGCCGATGTGGCTACTAGCGGTCGGGGGTAACTCAGGTTAGAGGCGCCCGGCACGTCCCCGGCACGGTGTACGCACGGTTTGGTCATGCTGTCTTCTGCTGCACCGCGCCGGGGACGTTTCCTGCCCCAACCATGAAGTAGACCCCTAGCGGTCTCAGCGAGAAACTAATTGGGTAAGCGATTGAGGAAACGTTACGGAGCGGGCTGACGACAACCGATCAACTGCACACGGCTGCAAGTCACCGTGGCAGACGTGCAGTCAGCGTGATTGAGCAAGCGCTCGCCGTAAGCTGTTCGGGGTTTCTCCGCTATGTCGTTGCCCTGCTCTGGGCGCCTAACCGCGATCGCGCGTCGAATCGTGAGCCATCTGCGCTGTCAGGTGGTCGCAATATGCTATAACCTCTCGCCTCACGGTGCCGGAAGCCTGCCAACGCTGGATCTCATCATCCGCCACGTTGGCCAGCCAATTCGTCAACCGCATTGACTCTGCCGGTTCCGGGCAATGCTCGGCACAGCGAATGGCCGTCTCGTGCGAGCGCAGACCAAGCGCATAGAACATGGGCGCCTTGGGCGAGGGCAGACCGATATGCACCCTGGTCGACCGACTGCTGAGCCAACCCTCAGCGATCGTATTTGGCGAAATGGATCCCACGCACCCGCGCACCGTGTTCAGCGCCCACGGCAGGTAGACGCCGCAGAAGCTGTCGGTGAACGCAGTCACGGCAGACCTGGCCAACCCGGCCTCTTTCGCCGCCGGCAGATTCGCAGGAAGCTGCGGCGAGCGTCATCGGCTTTCGTTGCGTCGGTGAAGAAGAGGGCAACCCCTTCCGTCTCCTGCATTGCCCTGCCAGCGCGGCCAATCAGGTTTGCAAACCCACGCGTAGGAATTTCGGTCGACCAGCCACCGTCATGTCCGCGAACCAGGCTGTGAGTGAGAACCGCCTTCGTCGGTGTATTGCCCCCAGAAATGACAGCGATTTTGTTTGTGATATTGTCGGCTGCTGGCACTCAAATTGCGAGAACTCGTCGTCATTCCAGCCCTTGCCTCTGCATAATTCACAAATCCTTGCTCAATGTACAAGCTTTTCATCGGTTAGGTACTAACAGTAACGGAACTCCATGGCGTTTTCAACCCACCCACGAGGTGGCAACCTGGGTAAATATAATACTTCCGCCAGCCTACGGCCAGATGATCCGAACGCTCTATAATCTGATCCCCTCCGCTTCGCAAAAGCGCAGAAAGGCGCGCATAGCACGCACCGCGCCGTGTTGCGTCCAGGGCGATAGGCTCCGCTCTTTCAGGGTGAGCGTGTAATTGCGTGGGTGTCGCGTGGTAATGTCCGCTACGCAGGGCGCGCCGTTGGATTCGCACCACACAATAAAAGGGCGTAGCGGCTCAACCGGAATTGATGTGGTAGGTCTTACGTGCCGGGGACGGGCTGCTCGTTATCTGCTCGGCCGAAGCACCGCAAGCCCGTCCCCGGCACGTAACCACACGAGATCCGGTTGACCCGGCGTAGCTTGCCGTGGTAATAGGCCAACGTGCTGACAGTGACGTTTGCCGCTTGCCGGTCAGCAATGAAAGCCGCATACGCATCTGCGACAGATGTAGAACTTCGCTCTTGAGTTGGGGATAGCCTTTTGTCAGGCATAAAAAAACCCACTTCCAATAGTTGCTCAAAAGCACTATTAGTAGTGGGTCAGGCGTGGGAAATATACTATTAGTGGCGATGTCGTGACTTGAACACGAGACCTAGGGATTATGAAGCCCTCGCTCTAACCGTCTGAGCTACATCGCCGGATTTAGAAGCCGCCAGCAAATGCTTGCTGGCGGCTTTTTAGGTAGCGGGGGTAGGAATCGAACCTACGACCTTCGGGTTATGAGCCCGACGAGCTACCGCTGCTCCACCCCGCGTTAGTTACTCAATGAATATACCACAGGCGTCGCGATGGGTCAAAATCAGCGGCGTCTGTGGTGGATATAGTTTAGCTTTAGGACAGGAAATATCCCTGGTCGTGTGAAAATTTTGGCGAAAACAAGCACGGTATTGGTAGATGGCTCCTTATGCCACCGGCGCTTCTTGATCAGCGCCGAGGACGTCATGAACATTGGAGCACGCCCGTTCCTGATGGTGGTCAGGCGTGTGCAAATGGCTGCCGGAGCACCGTCTTGAGCTTGGCGGGCGCGGTGCGGCGTGGGTCGCCGAGATAAATCTCGTGATGCTTCTGTGTAAATCTACCCCCCTGAGCTTGGATGAAGTCGCGCAGGCGCTGAATCGTGGGCGCTTCGGTTGCATAAGGGCCGACATGCATAATCTGAGCGGCCAAGCCCTCGTGAAAAGCCGCAAAACGCACATGCGGCAAGGCAGAAAGCTGCTTTTTGCGCTGTACTTCGGCGAAGGCGCGCTCCATCCATACCTGTGTGACGGGCGAGGGCTGTGCGATCATCATCGTCCAGCGCCAGGCTGCTCGGTTTGCCGTGATGAAGACGTCCATATCGTCGCCCCACCACAAGCCCTCCAACGGCGCAACGCGATAATTCACCCCTTCCTCTTATAAAGCCGGTCGCGCGCGGTTACTTCCTGCTCCAGTGTTCGGATTGACATAACTATTGACCCTTTCACTCACTTCACTCCCTGTCAGAAACACCTGCGGCAGCACTGCACTCAACGGCCTAGATGCATATATTTTACACTGACTTTCCCTCCTTTGCCTGCTGCAACTCTTTATGAATAGTCGTAAAATGGGCGCCATGATACGATGTGACATGACTATAACAATCTACTGGCATTGCAGTAATATCTGGTGCTACAGATACGTCAGGAGGCAACAGCCAAATGAGCACGACTGAGGAGCGACCGACCGAAGTAGAGGCAAAGTTCACCCTTGTCGATGCTGGATTGTTGCGCAAACTCGCCAAAAAAGAGGCCACGATCCCTGGATATCGCTTTCAGAAGGCGTTTGCAACAGAGCAACGCGACATCTATCTCGATACGCCGGCGTATCGGCTGTTGCGTTATGGGTATCAGTTGCGTGCGCGGGTGCGGGATGGTCAGTGGCTGGCGACGCTAAAATCGCGCACGATGGGCAGCGAGGTAGGCATCTATCAGCGGCTGGAGATCGAAGAGCCGCTCGCTGCGGCAAATTGCCCGTGCAGTATCGACGATCTGCCTGAGCCGATCGTCGATGCGCTGGCCGGCATCGTCGATGAGAGTCAGGCGCTGGACGTGATCTGTGTGCTCGACCAAACGCGGTGGACGCGGGAAGCAAGCCCGGCGTCGTCCGGTCGCCCCCGTGCGTCCAAAGCAATTTTGGCGACGTTGAGTCTGGACGAAAGCGTCATTCGCCAGAGCATCGCAGGGGGCGGGCTCGCTCATCTGTACGAAATTGAGATCGAATTGGCAAAGGGCGTCGATATCGCCGAACTGCAAGTGTTGGCCGAGCGCTTTATGAGCGCCTATTCATTGACGCCAAGTGGTGAGAGCAAATTGGCGCGTGCGCTTGGCGTCATCAGCCGGCATCCCAGCGAAGCGCCGGAGAATTGGCAGGGGCTGCACCCCGCGATGCACATGGGCGAAGCGTGCCGCATCATCTGGCGCGAACAACTGACGAAGCTGCTGCTGTATGAAGCGGGTGTGCGCTACGACCAGGACGTTGAGTACGTGCACCAGGCGCGCGTCGCCATCCGTCGCGCCCGCGCCGCCGCGCGCATCTATCAGGATTACTTCAACCCCAAGGCTGTCAAAGGCTATTTGAAACATCTGCGCCGCACCGCCCGTCTGTTGGGCGCGGTGCGCGATATGGACGTCGCCATTGCCCGGCTGGAGGATTATCAGCACAAAACGCGCAAACACTCCGCGGGCGATCTGCAGGTGACGCTGGCGGAGTGGCGGGCAAAGCGCGCGGCCGCGCACCACGCGCTCGTTGCCTGGCTGGACAGTACAAAATATGCCAAATTTGTGGCTGACTTTTTGCACTTCTGCCAAACGCCCGGCGCCGGCATCGTCGATATGACCGCGCCGCCTGGTGAGGATGTGACGCCGTTCCAGGTGCGCCATGTGACGCCGGCGATGTTGCTCGCCAACTTTGCCCGCGTGCGCTCCTATGAAATGTGTTTTGACCAGCCGGAGGAAGCACCGGTGGAGACGCTGCATCGCCTGCGCATTGCCTGCAAATATCTGCGCTACAACCTGGAATTTGTCGCTGACCTGTTGGGCAAGGAAAGTAAAGACATTGTGGATCTGTTACGAAAGCTCCAGGACGATCTGGGCGATCTCAATGACGCTGTCGTCAGCAAGGAACTGCTGGCGGCGGGCAACTATAGCGACGCGCAAAAAGGCGCTCTCGGCTACAAACAGGCGCAGGAAAAGATCGTCGAGAAACTGCGCAGCCAGATGCGCATCGACTTTGCCCGCTTTGTCGCCGAGGAAAATCGCGTACGCCTGCTCTCCGCCATTGCCAAGATCTAGAGGCGCAAGCCAGGCTCACGACGAACGCATCGTCGCTTACCGGCATTCTTCTGGCCTGCCCACGCCATCCGCCAACTGCAATGGGGTGGCCAGGCGCAACACCAGCAGCTCGTTGGCATCCTTGATGGTCGCCCCACGCCCGCCCCTGCCATCGTAATTATTATCGTTCATGACGACAATCGTCTCTGCATCCAGGACGAGCACATCTTCGATCGTCGCAAATGGGAAGCGGAATGTTGCGCCAAAGCCGGCCAGATCGTCGGGGTCGCTGATGGTGAGCAGATAGACCACTTCTTCTTTCTGCACAAAGCCCTGCTCGTCAAGCTCGTTCAGGTTGATCTTGAAGATCTTCTTGAACGTTGCCTCGTCGCCGCTGTCGTTGTCGCGCTCGATCACCAGGAATTCGTCGTCGTTGATCACGGTGAATTCGCCGATGGAGTGATTCGGATCGGCCAGCGGATAGAAGCGCACTGTATCGGTCACATACTGCTGCGAAGCCACGTCAAAGGTGTAAATACGCAGCGCGCCTTCCGGATCGCCCGTCACAGTTCCTTCGAGCATCGGGTAGAGCGTGGTGCGCGCCGGGTTGGTGGCCATGCCTTCAAAGCCGCGCGACGCGCGCAGATTTGCCGCAGACGCCGCGCCGGGCTGCGGGCTGCGCGCCAGAATGGCCGGGTGCTGAGGCGACTGGACGAAGGGCGCTTCGCCATCAAAGTTTGGCGTCGGGATCGGCGCTTCCAGCAGGCGACCCTCTGCATCAAAGCGCAACAGGTAAGGCCCGAACTCGTCGCCGATCCACAGCGTGCCGTCGGCGTCAAAGACAAAGGATTCCACGTCAAAGTCGGCGCCGGTCAACCAGCGTTCTTCCGTGAATTCGTGGATGATGAAGAAGGGCGTCAACCCTGCCGGGTCGCGCAATTGGATAAAGTCATCGACGAGGATCTTCCCGCGCCCGCCCTCCGCCGTGCGCGGCTGCGGCGTGATCGCATAGAGGCGCAATAAATAGTCAATGCTGTTGTATTTGTTGCCAAAGCCATTGTCGGAGAGCACGTAGTAGCTGTCACACGCAGGGCTGAACTGAATCGCGCTGAAACTCTGTACGGGCTGCGCGGGAAAGCGCGGCAAGGCAGCCTTGCTGCCATCGCTGTTGAATTGCCCGGAGGGCGGGCCTTCGCTGAAGGTGTCGGGCGGGAGCACCGCATACTCGACGAGGGTGGCTGCAGGGGCGTCCGCCGGCGGCGCTTGCTGCTGCGCCAGGACAATCTGCGCGTTGCCGAGCAGCAAGGCAACGGTCACCAAAAAGTGCACAGAGCGCAGCAGTGTCTTAGATAGAGTGTGTCGTATCATCATGAAATTTGACGTGTGCTTGATGGATGCAAGATCGATGGTGCGATAAGTTGCCAGAGGGAACGAGTGCCCGCGGCTGGATTTGAACCAGCGGCCTAGGACTTAGGAGATCCTCGCTCTATCCAACTGAGCTACGCGGGCAATTTATGTCCGATACCATAGCACAGGCGCCTCTCCTCGTCAAAGGAATTGGGCGGGTTGGCGTGCTGACAAATCCGGCGTTCTGGGGCATACTTGCAGCATATAACGAAAGGTCAACCACCTGAAACGCCAGAATTGACGCTAAATGATGACCACAGAAATTCGGAATTTTGCGGAAGTGCTCCGCACCAACGTGCAACGCGTGATCGTCGGCAAGCGGGAAACCATCGACACGCTGATCATTGCCCTCCTCTGTGAGGGACACGTGCTGCTGGAGGATGTGCCCGGCGTCGGCAAGACGATGCTGGCGCGCGCGCTGGCGATGAGCCTGGGCGGCGAGTTCCGCCGCATCCAGTGCACGCCCGACCTGCTGCCCAGCGACATCACCGGCGTCAGCATCTTCAATCAAGAGACGCGCCACTTCCAGTTCATGCCTGGCCCGGCCTTTACGAACATCCTGCTGGCCGACGAGATCAACCGCGCCACCCCGCGCGCCCAGTCGGCGCTGCTCGAATGCATGGGCGAGCGGCAGGTCACGGTGGACGGCGAGACGCGCACGTTGCTGCGTCCCTTCCTGGTGCTGGCGACGCAGAACCCGATCGAGTTCGAGGGCACCTTCCCCCTGCCGGAAGCGCAACTCGACCGTTTTCTCTTTCGCGTCCGCCTCGGCTATCTCTCCGATGTAGAGGAAGACGCCATGCTGGTTGCGCTCGGCGGCCGCCACCCCATCGAGCAGATCGGCACTGTGCTTTCCGGCGACGAGGCCGCGCGGCTGGCCGAGCAGGTGTGGGCTGTTCACGTCGATGCCTCGGTGCGCCGCTACATTGTCGCGCTGATCCAGGCCACGCGCAGTCATGCGGACCTGGCGTTGGGCGCCAGCCCGCGCGGGTCGCTGGCACTCTATCGCGCGGCCCAGGCGCGCGCGGCCATCGACGGCCGCGAATTTGTCCTGCCGGATGACGTGCAGGCCATCGCACCGCTGGCGCTGCCGCACCGCTGCATTGTCCGGCCGGAGAGCGAGCTGCGCGGTCGCGCCGCGGAGGAAATCATCGCCGAAATCGTGGAGAAGACGCCGCTCGACCTCGGCAGCGTGGAACAGTAGCCGAGCCATGAACAACATTTTCTGGGCCTTGCTGGTGATCTTCCTGGTCGCCGCGCTGGTGCGCATGGACTGGGCCTATTACCTGGTCTATGTCGTCGGCGGCGTGTGGGTCTTCAGCCACTGGTGGATTCGCCGCAGCCTGACCAATGTGCGCATGACGCGCCGGCTGGCGCGCTATGCGTTCACCAATGAGCAGGTGCCTGTGCGCCTCGAGCTGGAGAATCGCGGCTGGCTGCCCCTGCCCTGGCTCCAGATTCAGGAAGCCGTGCCCCTGGAACTCAAAGACCAGGATGACTACCGCACTGTCGTCAGCATCGGCGGTCGCTCGCAGCTTGTGCACGACTACAAGCTGTTCTGCCGGCGTCGCGGATACTACACGGTCGGGCCGCTCAGCCTGCGCACCAGCGATCTGTTTGGCTTTGTCGAGGCGCGCTGGGAAGAAGCCGGCGCCGCCGAACTGATCGTCTATCCGCTGATCGTGCCGCTGAGCCAGCTTGGACTGCCCAGCCGGATGCCCTTCGGCGTGTTGCCGGTGCGGCGCCAGTTGCTCGAAGACCCCGCGCGGCTGGGCGGCGTGCGCAACTATGTAGCCGGAGACAGTCTGCGCCGCATTCACTGGAAGGCGACGGCGCATGAAGATGTGTTGCTGGTCAAGAAATTTCAGCCTTCTCAGGAACTCCCCATTTACATCGTGCTCGATCTGGATCGCAACGCCTACCCCTTGCGCACCGCGTTTGGCGCCAGCGAATGGGCCATCTCAGTGGCCGCCTCGCTGGCCGGGAACATCAGCGAGCAACGCCAGGAAGTCGGGCTGACTTCCAACGGCGTCGATCCGCTGGCCGCGGGCGCGGCGCCCTCGATTCCACCTCACGCCGGTCGCGAACACCTGATGAGCGTGTGGCGCTTGCTGGCGCGCATCCAGCTCAACCCTGAGGCTGCGCCTTTGGCGACGTTGGCATCGCGGCAGACGGCCAACCTGCCCTGGGGCGCCACTTTGATCGTCGTGACGCCGCAACTGGCTGAGGAGATGTTGTGGGTGCTGCACAATGCCTATCGTCGCGGGTCGAACGTGATCGTGCTCGTCTGCGCGGAACAGCCGGATTTTCGCGCGCTTCAGGCACGCGGCAAGCGGCTTGGCATCCATCTATTTCACACCGTCTGGGAGAACGATCTCCAGGCGCTGGCAGCATGAAGAAGGTAGATTCTATGCAGTTATCCCTGTCGGTCGAGCCTGAAGAGCTTGGCGCATTGTGCGCCCGGTGGCCCCAGGCGGTTGTAGAAAACGCAGCCCTCGCCGTCCGCCATCCTTTTTTGAGCGGCGACCACCAATTGCTGGCATCCAACGGTCGCCGCGCCGAAATCTGCTACGTCATGCACAAGGGCGACCCCGCCGAAGGCTTACTGCTGCATATCAAGACCTTCTATCCTGAAGGCGCTTATCGGCTGCCGACGGGCGGCATCCACGTCGGTGAGGCCGTGCTGGACACCCTGGGCCGTGAAATCTTTGAAGAGACTGGGCTGCGTGTGGGCGAAGGGGCGGAGCAGGTGCACGTCGAGCGGCTACTGGGTGTTTTGGCTTACGATCTGCATCACCCTGACTTGGGCGCGATCCCCTTCGCCACCTATCATTTCCTGGTGCGGATGCCGGCTGACGCGTTGCTCGACCCGCAGGATCCGGATGAATCGATCGGCGGCTGGTTGTGGCGTCCTGCGCAAGAACTGGGCAGCGTCGCCGACATCCTGGAGGCGGTTCATTCCCGTGCAACGGCGTGGGGCGATTGGGGCCGCTTTCGTGCGCTGAGTCATCGCTTTGTGGCGGCGCGGCTGGCGAGGTAACTAGCCAGATCGCGGACGTCCCCGTCCGCAAGTAAACCAGGGCGGACGAGACGTCCGCGATCCAAGGGGTTATTCGCCGTCGAGAGTCGTGCGCGTAAAAAAGAGTTCGGCGAGGTCCACCAGGTCTTGTGAGCTGGCAAGCCAGCGCCAATCCATCACCGTCTGCACTTCGGTGTCGATGACGCCAGGCGCGGTGCGCACCCAACTCATCACGTAGCCGGTAATCGAGGTGAGTTTCTTGCCCAGCAGCATCAGCATCAGGTCCGAATCCTGGCTGTGGTAACAATTGAGCAGCCAGACGCGCTTGACCTCCGGGTGACGCGGCAGGTCAAGCAGGCTTTGGAAGCACTGTCGATCCATCCCCGGTTGCACGTCGATCATGACGTTGACTGCGACCATGTTGTTGGTGCTGATTTCCATCTCCAACTCGAGCAGCGTGTCGACGTCGGCGCGGCCGCCAAAGCTGAGCACGGTGTTCGTCTCGCGCACGCCATCAACGCTGCGCACCACATCCAGCATAAACTTGTTAAAGGCGGCGACATCGTGGATCAGACACGTGAAGCGAAGATCGGCGCGTTGGCGCAGCCAGTTGGTCCACAGCGGTTTGACGCCATTGCCACGATATTGGCGCAGGTTGTACAGCATCTGTTCGCGTGCCACTTCATCCTTGCCACACATGATGTCGGCGTCGATGATCGCCAGGATGGGCTGCGCTTGCTGAGCGCCCGCATTGACTTCAGGGTTGGGATAGGCTGCCTTGTTCATGGGCTGTAGTGTAAGGCCATTGGCGTCAGGCGACAAATCGCAGAAGAGGCAGGGGCATGACGA
>Ga0073899_10002877_pt1 | contig 15387 bp, 13 predicted proteins | sample KloWWTmetaKNB5Ph_FD_88975 | JGI IMG/M metagenome (GOLD analysis project Ga0073899, IMG submission 88975) | Active sludge microbial communities from Klosterneuburg, Austria, studying microevolution and ecology of nitrifiers - Klosterneuburg... | ecosystem: Engineered > WWTP > Aerobic digester >...
CACGCCGGCCACCGCCAGCGCGCCGCGCGGCGGCATCGCCACCGGCTGCTTGCCGCGCAGCCACAGGAGCGCGCACACCAGGAACGCCAGGCCGTAGGCCGGAGTCAGCACCGCCCACGGCGTGGCGCCGCTCGAGGCGCGGATCGCCAGGTGGTAGGCGACGCCGCCGCCGATGATCAGGACCAGGGGGACGACCAGCGCGAACATGGCCTCACCCTAGCGATGCGGCATCGATGCGTCCATTGCATGTTCGGCATCCGGTCATGCATGCAACGCATGATTGAGGTAGCCTCGCGCGATGGATCCGCTGTCCCAGGACCAGCTGGCCGCGTTCGCCGCGGTGGTGCGCACCGGCAGCTTCACCCGCGCCGCCCGCGAGCTGCACGTCACCCAGCCCGCGCTGTCGCGGCGGATCGCCGGCCTCGAGGAGCGGCTGGCCACCGCGCTGGTGGTGCGCGGGCCACGCCAGCTGACGCTCACCGAGGCCGGGCGCCGGCTGCTCGGCTTCGTCCAGGCCCAGCGCGCGCTCGAGGACGAGCTGCTGGCCGAGCTGGCGCCGCGCCACGGCGAGCACCGCGGCACGATCCGCATCTGCGGCATGTCGTCGGTGGTGCCCGACGTGATCGTGCCGGCGCTGGCGCCGTTCCTCTTGGCCCACCCGGCGGTGCAGCTCGACCTGCACCACGTCGACGACGACGACCGCGCCGCCACCGTGGCCCGCGGCGCCGCCGACTTCGCGGTGTCGTACGACGAGCCCGGCCACGACCAGCTGGCCCGGGCCGAGGTCGGCGTCAAGGAGTACGTCGTCGTCGAGCGCGCCAAGGGGCCGACCCGCCCCGACGTCTTCCTCGACACCAGCCCCGCCGACCGCGCCACCGAGTGGTTCTTCGCCCACCAGCCGGCCAAGCTCCGCCCGCGCCGCTGGCAGCGCAGCTTCCTCGACGACGAGGCCGGCATCCTCTTGGGCGTCGCGGTCGGCCTGGGCCGCGCGGTCAAGGCCCGCCACACCATCCCCGCCGGCGCCGCGGTGCGGATCGATCCCCGCTTCGCCGCGGTGACCCGGCCGGTGTTCCTGTACCAGCGGCCCCAGCGCTACTATGGCCGGCTCCACGCCGAGGTGGCCCGGCTGCTCGAGCGCGAGCTGCGGGCCCGGCTGAAGCCGCGTCGGGCGGCGTGACGGTCGCCCCCGCCGCGCGCCCGGCGCGTATGCTCGCGGGCCATGTCGAAGCAGCTCCCTGAACGTGCGCGCGCCGTCGTCACCGGCGCAGGCAGCGGCTTCGGCCGCGCGGTGTCGCTCGAGCTCGCCGCCCGCGGCGCCCGGGTGCTGGTCACCGATCTCGACCTGGCGCTGGCCGAGGAGACCGCCGCGCTCGTGACCGCCCGCGGCGCCGAGGCCCACGCGCTCCAGGTCGACGTCACCGACGCCGCGCAGGTCGAGGCCGCGGCGGTGCGCGCCGATCAGCTGTGGGGCGGCACCGACGTGCTGGTCAACAACGCCGGCATCGCGGTGGTCGGCGCGTTCGCCGAGATCCCGCTCAGCGCGTGGAAGCTGCAGCTCGACATCAACCTGTCGGGCGTGATCTTCGGCTGCCACCACTTCGTGCCGCGGCTGCGCCGGAACCCGAACGGCGGCTACATCCTCAACGTCGCGTCGAGCGCCGGCATCGCGACCGCGCCGACGATGGCGCCCTACAACGTCACCAAGGCCGGCGTGATCGCGCTGTCGGAGACGCTGTACACCGAGCTGGCGCCGGCGCGGATCCACGTCACCGCGCTGTGCCCGACGTTCTTCCGCACCAACATCCACACCCGGGCCCAGGCGTTCGGCGCCGACACCGGCAAGAAGACCGATCGCCTGGTCACCGAGTCGAAGTGGAGCGCCGAGGAGATCGCGGTCCACGCGATCGATGGCCTGCTCGCCAGGCAGCTCTACGTGATCCCCCAGCTCGACGGCAAGATCGCCTGGCGGGCCAAGCGCATGCTCGGCCAGGGCTTCTACCAGGGGCTCGGCTTCCTGGTGAAGCGCGGCGTCTTCGGCAAGGTGTGACGCGGCCGCCGACGTCTCGTCCGCCCCGCCGCGCCGTGGTACAGGGGGCCATGGCCAAGGCCAAGGTCGCCATCCTCCGCACGACGCCCGCCACGGTGCTCGCCGACTACCACCGCGCGATGAACCTGGCCGGCTACCAGGACGTCATCGCCAAGGACGCGGACACCGCGCTCAAGGTGAACATCTCCTGGCACTTCTTCTACCCGGCGTCGTCGACGACGCCGTGGCAGCTCGAGGGCGTGATCCGGGCGATGAAGCAGGACGGCTATTCGCCCGACCTGATCCACGCCTGCCACAACCGCACGGTCGTCATCGACGCCCACCTCGGCGAGCGCGAGAACAAGCAGATCGACGTGGTCCAGGCCCACGGCCTGCGCAACGTCCACCTCTACGAGGGCGAGGAGTGGATCAACGTCCGCGACGCGGTCGGCGATCTGGCCAAGGACTTCCTCTGCCTCAACGACGTCTACCCCAAGGGCTTCTCGATCCCGAAGCGGTTCATCGGCGAGAACATCATCCACCTGCCGACGGTGAAGACCCACGTCTTCACCACCACCACCGGCGCGATGAAGAACGCGTTCGGCGGCCTGCTCAACGAGCACCGGCACTGGACCCACCCGGTCATCCACGAGACCTTGGTCGACCTGCTGATGATCCAGCAGAAGATCCACAAGGGCGTGTTCGCGGTGATGGACGGCACCTTCGCCGGCGACGGCCCCGGGCCGCGCTGCATGATGCCGTACGTCAAGAACGTGATCCTGGCGTCGGCCGATCAGGTGGCGATCGACGCGGTGGCCGCCAAGCTGATGGGCTTCGACCCGCTGGTCGACTGCAAGTTCATCCGGCTGGCCTACGAGCGCGGGCTGGGCTGCGGGGACGTGAAGGACATCGAGCTGGTCGGCGACCTCGACGCCACCCGCGAGAGCTGGCACTTCGAGGGGCCGTTCAAGAAGATGACGTTCGCCTCGAACATGCAGCACAAGATCTACTGGGGGCCGCTGAAGAAGCCGATCGAGTGGTCGCTGAAGACCTGGCTGGCGCCGTGGGCGTACGTCGCGTCGGTCGCCTACCACGATCTGTACTGGTACCCGTTCACCGGCGAGAAGCGGATCAAGGAGGTGCTGACCAGCGACTGGGGTCGGCTCTTCGCCAACTGGGGCAAGGCCCAGCCCGACGCCGCGGGCCGCGGCTACCCCGACGTCGGCGAGGCCAGCCCCGAGCTGACCCGCCTGGGCCTGAGCCATTTCCGCGAGGGCCTGCGTCTTATTGGCATGGCGGTGGCTGAATCCCCCGAGGTCCAGGCCCGCCAGCGGTCTCGCTCGGGCACCTGAACCGCCGCCAGTTCAAGCGGTTGCCGGTGAGTTATGGACGCTGGCGTACCCCCGTCACGCCCGCGCCTCGTTGCTGTCAACGTTTGCTTGTACTCCCGGGCGGCTCGTAATAGCTTGCGAACATTGCGTTTGACGCGGCCCGCCCACAGCCGCCCCTAGCTTGTCTCCGAGTCGTCCCTTGGCACCCCATCCACGCAGGGCCCGCCTCCTCGTCGCCGTCGCTGCCGCGGTCCTCGCGGTCGGAGCGATCATCGCGATCACCCGCGGCGGCAGCGGCCACAAGCCGAGCGTGAAGTCGGGCAGCGCGGCAGGCACCGCGGATTCGTGGGCGCAGCAGACCGCTGGGCAAGGACCGGGGCGCTTCGCGCTGCCCGCGGATCTGCCGGCGTCGCTCGGGCTGCGCATGAAGAAGGGCGGCCCGCCGGTGACGGTCACGGGCACCGTGCGGCTGGCCCCGGGCGGCACGCCAGTTGCTGATGCCGAGGTCGCCTTCATGAGCGACCTGGGCGAGAACACTGCGATCTCCGATGGTTCGGGTCGCTACACGATCAAGATCGCCTCGGGGATCCGTTGGAAAGTGCACGCCCGCAGCGAAAAAGCTGTCGGGTACCCCGAGGCGATCGAGCCCGCGGCCGACGTGGTGCGCGACCTGGAGATCCACCCGACCGCCGCCATCAAGGGCAAGGTGGTCGACGCGCGCGGGGCCGCGGCGCCTGGCGCCAACGTGTCGATCGAGGTCGACGCCGCCGATCGCGGCCTGCTCGAGGCGGCGCTGGGCATGTCGGCGGTCGCCGACGCCGGCGGCCGGTTCGAGCTGACCGCCGTGCCCGGCAACCTCAAGGTCCGCGGCGCCCAGGGCCTGGCCCAGGGCGTGGTCACGCTGGCGGCGGTCGCGCCCGGCGACACCGTCGAGGTCGCCATCACGCTGGCCGATCCGGTGACGCTCAAGGGCCGGGTCGTCGATGGCGACGGCCAGCCGGTCGGCGGCGCCAAGGTGCTGACCGCGACGATCCTCGCGGTCGGCGGGCCGGTCGAGAAGCAGCAGTTCGACAGCGCCGACGACGGCAGCTTCACCGCGCGCACCCCGGCCGGCATCGTCCGCATCGAGGCCCGCAAGAACGGCGACCTGTCGCCGGCGGTCGCGGAGCCCCGCGCCGGCGGCGCCACCATCGACGGCCTGGTGCTGACGCTGGCGGCGCCGATCGCGCTGCGCGGCAAGGTCATCACCGACGACGGCACCCCGGTCATCGGCGCCAAGGTGCGGCTGGCCGCCAACTCGATCTACGACACCACCACCGGCAGCGACGGGACCTTCGAGGTCGGCGCGCCCGGCGGCCAGGCCTACACCGTCAAGGTCCGCCACTCCGACGGCCAGGTCGATCGCGTCATCGCCGCGTGGAACGGCGATGAGACCTTCGTCATGCGCCGCTTCGGGACGCTGCAGCTGACCGTGCCCGATCAGCGCGGCGAGGTCACCGCGGTGATCGACAGCTTCCTGCCCGCCGGCGAGCAGGCGCCGCGGGCCCCGGCCGAGGCGCGCTTCCGCGGCGTCGGCGGCCAGCTCACGCTGAGCCGCCTCGAGCCCGGCGTCTACGACCTCACCGTCGCCACCGTCGGCGCCGGCGCGACCCGGGTGCCGCGGGTGGCCATCGCCGACGGCGAGACCCGCGCGCTGACCGTCGCGCTGGCCGCGCCGGTGCCGGTGCGCGGCGTGGTCAAGGCCGGCGCCCAGCCCATCGGCGGCGCCCAGGTCACGATCGGCGGACGCACGACGTTCTCCGACGCCAAGGGCCGCTGGATCATCGCCGACGTCGCCGCCGGACCGATCGCGATCGTCGCGATCAAGGCCGGCTTCGGCACCGCCTACGCCGGCGCGGTGGCCGCCGCCGACGCCCGGCCGGTCGAGCTCGAGCTGCGGCCCTCCGACGGCGCCGGCGTGGTCGACGGCGTCGGCGTCGTGGTCGGCCCGGCCGCCAAGGGCGCGGTCGTGCAGAGCGTGCTGCCGGGCAGCCCGGCCGAGGGCAAGCTGGCGCCGGGCGACGTGATCGCCGAGGTCGACGGCACCGACGTCGCCGCCGCCGCCATGGACGACATCATCGCGCGCCTGCGCGGCTCGGCCGGCTCGACGGTGTCGATCACCGTCCAGCGCGGCGCCGACACCTCGACCGTCGACGTGGTGCGCAAGCGCCTGGTGGTCCCGCCGGGCAGCGGCCCGGTGGCGATCGCGGCGATCGGAGCGGTGGGGGGTGCCGGGTGCTGAACAACGCGCTGGCCATCCTGCTGCAGGCGCTGGGCGCCGTGCTGTTCTTCAACCGGTTCGTCGCCGGCGTCGCGCTGCGGATCCTCAAGAAGAAGGCGTTCGACGAGGCCGACTACGGCTTCCAGCCGACGGTGACGGTGGTGGTGCCCATGTACAACGAGGGCGCCGAGATCCGCCGCACGCTGACCAGCCTGCTCGCGCTCGACTACCCGGCCGGCAAGCTCGACATCGTCGTCGTCGACGACTGCTCGAGCGACGATAGCTTCGACCACGCCAGCGCGGTGGCCGCGACCAGCGGCGGCCGCCTGACCGTGCTGCGCAACAAGCACAACCTCGGCAAGCGCCGCTCGATCAACCGCGCGGTCATGGCGTCGCGGTCGGAGATCATCGTCTCGGTCGACTCCGACGTGATGGTCGACGCCCAGGCGGTGCGCGAGCTGGTGGCGCGCTTCGTCCGGCCCGACATCGCCGCGGTCGGCGGCTGGGTCGACGTCCGCAACAAGGGTGACAACTGGCTCACCCGGATGCAGACGATCAAGTACTTCTTCTCGTACCACTTCCTCAAGAACCTGGAGTGGGCGTTCCGCCGGGTGATGTGCCTCTCGGGCTGCCTCACCGCCTACCGCCGCGACGTGCTGGTCGAGCTGCACCCGATCCTCGAGCACCGCGAGATCTGCGGCGTGCCGATCAAGTACGGCGAGGATCGCTTCCTGACCCGGCAGATCGTCAAGGCCGGCTACCTGACCACGATGACGCTCAAGGCGGTGTGCTGGACCGCCGCGCCGACCCGCCTCGAGGACTACTTCTCGCAGCAGCTGCGCTGGCGCCGGTCGAACATCGTCGACTACGTCGGCGCGCTGTCGCACGTGTGGCGGCTGAACCCGGTGATCGCCGTCCACTACTTCTCGCTGTTCGCGATGCTCTTGGCCTACCCGGCGCTGCTGATGACCGCGATCGCCAAGGGCCAGCTGTGGTCGATCTTGATGCGCCAGGTGATCGTCTGCGCGATCATCGGCCTGGGCTACTGGTGGAAGGCGCGCAAGCTGCCGATCGAGCGCGTCCACCCGCTGTGGTTCGTGTCGATCGCGCTGGTGCTGCCGGTCATCTACGCGATCATGACGCCGCTGGCGCTGTTCACGCTGGACTCGGGGAGCTGGGAGACCCGCCACCACCACGAGGACGAGCCCGATCCGTCCGGCAAGCGCGACGACGACGACGAGGTCGCCGACGACGCGGTGCCGGCGCGGCCGATGCTCGAGCCGGTCGCCGTCACGTCGCAGGCCGTCGTGTCCGCCGCGGTGGCGGCGCCGCGGGCCGAACGCCCGGCCGCGTAGCGCGCCGTCGCCGCCGGCCCGGGCGCCGACCGCTACGGGCGCAGCGCCGGCCGGCGGGGCCCGCGGCGGACGACGATCAGCGCGCCGAGCGCCGCCAGCGCCGCCAGCGCCGCCCACGGCGCGGCGTGGTGGGCCGCGCGCACCCGCCGGGCGATCCGCCGGAGCCAGCGCGGGTAGCGCCGCGGCGAGATCGTGCCGCGGTAGGACGTGCGCGTGTGGCGTGCGGCGACGAAGTCCGGCTCCGGGCACCCCTGGAACGCGAAGGTCGCGTAGCCGTCAGCCCAGCAGCGGAGCGCGGCGCGCGCCTGGCTGCGGAGCGGCACCAGGTCGGCCGCGTCGCGGGCCAGGCCGGCGGCGATCACGCGGTAGTGCCAGCGCTCGTCGAACCGGGGCGCGCTGCCGGCGACCCGGGCTTGCTCGGCGGCGGTCGGCTGCGCGATCGGCGGCGGCGCGCCGGCGGGCTCGTCGGCGATGGCGGCGTCCTCGGCGTCCTCGGCGTCCTCGGCGTCCTCGGCGTCCTCGGCGTCCTCGGCGTCGTCAGCGAGCGCGTAGCGGGCATACGCGGCGACGTCGTAGTTCCCGCCCCATGTCGCCCAGTCCGGGGCGTGCTCGGTGCCCATGAGCTCCAGGCCGTGGGTGCGCGCGACCTTCGACGCGGCGAACAGCCACGCGGCCCGTGCGATCGGATCGCGGGTGTCGGCCGCCAGCGCGCGCCCGGCGCCGTACGCGGCCGCGGCCACGCGCTCCTCGATCGGCAACCACGGCAGCGCCTCGGCCATCCGCCCGACCCGCATCAGCCGCCGGCCGTAGAGCGCCCGCATCGACGCGGCGCTGACCAGCTCGTAGTCGTAGACCGAGAGGTACTCGACCTCGTCGGGCGCCGCGCTCGCCGTCGCGACGTCGGCGGGATCGGCCGGCAGCGTCGCGACGAACGCGCCGAGCTCGTCGAGCGTCAGCACCCGCTCGGCGATGAACAGCGCGTCGCGGTACCGGTGGCGGGCCGCCCACGCCGCGCGCATCGCCTCGACCGGGCGATCGGCCGCGAGCCGCAACGTCGCGCACTCGGCCAGCGCGCGGTCGCGGGCCAGGTAGTCACCGCAGATGAAGTCCGGGCACGCCGAGGTCGGCGGCAACGCCGTCGCCGCGGCGCACACCAGGTCGCCGGCGGCGATCGGATCGCCGGCGCGCGCGGCCAGCTTGCCCCGCACCCAGCGCGCGATCGCGGTGTCGGGCGCGCGGCTCGCGAGCTGCGCGGCGCGCGCCCAGTCGCCGCCGCGGTACGCCGCCGCCGCTAGGCGATCGGCGCCGTCCATCTGCGGCAGCGCCGCGATGGCCTGCCACAGCCGCGCCCGCTCGGCCTCGCCCAGCTCGCCGTCGCGCGCGTACAGGTACGCCGCGACCAGCCGCTGCCCGACCGGGTGCTCGAGCAGCGCCGCCTCGCCACCATCGGCGATCGCGTCGCGGACCACCTCGAGCAGGTCCGCGATGCTGTGCTGGTTGCCGAGCGCCGCCGACGCGGCCAGCAGCTCGACGGACGTGCGGCCGCTGGTCAGCCAGCCCTCCAGCCACAGGCTGGCCGCCGCCAGCCCATCCGGGTCGACGTAGCCGGCGTCGACCAGCGCCCGCACCTGCCGGTAGGCCGCGGCCCCGCCGCCGGCGACGTTGAGCCGGCCCAGGCTGAACGCGGCCGAGGTCGACCGCGCGCGGCGCAGCGGCGGCGGCAACGCCAGCACGGCGTGGAACCAGCGCGCGGCCTCGTCGCGCCGCCCGGCGTGGAACGCGACCGCGCCGGCGCGGTACAGCATCCCCTCGATCAGGGTCGGCGGCGGCGCGACGACATCGCGCGGGCGGTAGGCCTCGTGCGCCGGCACCAGCGCGGCGGCCTCGTCGACGAAGATGCCCTCGGGGAGCCCGGCGACCGCGGCGCCGCGATCGCTCAACAGCTCGGGCGGGAAGTCGGGGCCGCAGGCTCGGGCCGGGCGGGTCGTCGCCAGCGCGGCCAGGGCGCCGACCGCGAGCAGCAGGTGGGATCGATCAGCGCGCATCGAGCGTGAGGTCCTCTCCGGTCGCCCAGCCGACGACCGCGGTGGCGCCGGGCGCGAGCTCGCGGCCCGGCGCGACGAAGCGATGGCCGTCCGCGGAGACGTAGCCGCCGATCAGATCGGCGCCGCGCACCGCGCCGCCCAGCGTGAGCGCCGGCCACGCGGCCGGGATGTTGCCGGTGTTGCGCAACCGCACGTCGGCCTGCGCCGGACCGGTGGCCACCAGCTCGGCGATCACCGTCCCGCGCAGCGGCGCGCCGGCGATCACCGCGCGCAGCGTCGCGACCGCCCAGGCGCGGTCGTCGCCCGCCACCGGCAAGCGGAACCACACGACGCCGCGGATCGGCGGCGCGTCGCCGCGCTCGAGCCAGCGCAGGAAGGCCGCGACCTCGGTCGGGCGCGAACGCTCGAGCGTGCCCGCCACCACCGCGTCGTAGGTCGGCAGCGCCACCCGCAGCGCCGCCGCCGGCACCGCCGCGGCGAACCGCGCCAGCCCGGCCCGGGCCGCCCGCGGCTCGAACAGCGCCGGCGCGCGCACCGCGTGGACCTGCACGACGAGCTCGTCGACCGCCGCCGCCACCGCGCGCAGCGCCGCGCTGTCGGCCCACGCCGGCAGCGCCGTGATCGAGAACCGCAGCGGCGCCGGCGGACGGTGGCGCGCCAGCCACGCCGCGTAGTCGGGCAAGGCCGCGCTCGCGCAGTCGTGGTCGATCTCGACGCCGACCACCTCGACCCCGGCGGCGCGCCACGCCGCGACCCGCGCCAGCACGTCGGCCATCGGCACCTCGGCCGGCAGGCGCGCGCCGGCGATCCGCACCACCGCGGTCACCGGCCGCCCGGCCGCGGCCAGCGTCGCGGCGTCGACCTCGGCCCACCCCGGGCCGGCGGCGTCGACGTCGACGGTCAGCACCCGCAGCCCGCCCAGCTCGGACGGCGCCGCCGCCACCGCGTCGCGCACCGCGCCGGTCCACCGCCGCTGCCAGACGTACGCGTCGTGGGTCAGCGGCGCCGCGCGCGGGCGCGCCGCCGGCCGGGTCGCCGCGGCGGCGACGATCAGGACCACGGCGACGATCGCGAACCCCAGGCGCACGAGCACGCGCGCGCAACGCGCGACCCGCCCGGCCTATTCCACCGCCCGCGCGATCGTCGCCCGCGCCGACGCGGTACAGTCGGCGCCGTGGATCTGGCCGCCACCATCCGCGGGGTGCGCTACCGCTTCGACTCGGTGAAGGAGCTGCTCGGCCGCGCCAACCCGCCCAAGAGCGGCGACGACCTGGCCGGGGTGTCGGCGCGCAGCACCGTCGAGCGGGTCGCGGCGCGCGCGGTGCTGGCCGACCTGACGCTGGCCGAGCTGCGCGCCAACCCGGTCGTCCCCTACGACCAGGACGAGGTGACCCGCGTGGTCGAGGACGACCTCGACGATCTGGCCTACAAGGCGGTGGCGCACCTGACCGTCGGGCAGTTCCGCGAGTGGCTGCTCGAGACCTCGACCAGCGGCGCGACCCTGCGCGCGGTGGCGCCCGGCCTGACCCCGGAGATGGCGGCGGCGGTGTGCAAGCTGATGTCGAACCTCGACCTGATGACGGTCGCGGCCAAGTGCGAGGTGGTGGTGCGGGCCAACAACACGCTGGGCCTGCCGGGCCGGCTGTCGTCGCGGGTCCAGCCCAACCACCCGTCCGACGACGTCGACGGCATCCTGGCGTCGGCGCGCGAGGGCCTGAGCTACGGCTGCGGCGACGCGGTGATCGGCGTGAACCCGGCGACCGACACGCCGGCGTCGACCGCGGCGATCCTCACGGCGCTCGACGCGGTGTGCAAGCGGCACGCGATCCCGACCCAGCACTGCGTGCTGTCCCACGTCACGGTGCAGATGAAGGCGCTGGCGCTGGGCTGCCCGATGGACCTGATGTTCCAGTCGCTGGCCGGCACCGAGGCCGGCAACCGCGCGTTCGGCGTGTCGGTGGCGCTGCTCGACGACGCCTGGGCGCTGATGAAGGCCAAGGGCACCGCGCGCGGCCCCAACGTCATGTACTTCGAGACCGGCCAGGGCTCGGCGCTGTCGAGCGCGGCCCACCACGGCGCCGATCAGCTGACGATCGAGGCCCGCTGCTACGGCCTGGCCCGGCGCTACCGGCCGTTCCTGGTCAACACCGTCGTCGGCTTCATCGGCCCCGAGTACCTCGAGGACGGGCCGCAGATCACGCGGGCCGCGCTCGAGGATCACTTCATGGGCAAGCTGCTCGGCCTGCCGATGGGCTGCGACGCGTGCTTCACCTACCACGCGCGGATGAGCCAGGACGAGCTCGAGAGCACCAAGGTGCTCCTCGCCGCCGCCGGCTGCACGTACCTGATGAGCCTGCCGGTCGGCGACGACATCATGCTCAACTACCAGTCGACCAGCTTCCACGACATCCCGAGCGTGCGCCGGCTGCTGGGCAAGCGGCCGACGCCGGAGTTCGACGCGTGGTGCGAGGACAAGGGCATCACCAGGGACGGCGCGCCCGGGCCGCGGTTCGGCGACGCGGGGGTGGTGGCGTGACCAGCCTGACCCGCGCGCTGGTGGCCGAGGCGCGGGCCCGCCGCGGCGCCGCCGATCCCATGCCGCCGCGGATCGCGCTGCCGCCGGTGGTGGCGCCGCCGGCCCGGGTCTACGTGGCGCGCCGGCCGCCGCTCACGCCGGGCGCCGCCAGCGCGCACACCACCGCGCTGCTCGGCGTCGGCCACGTCGGCACCCGCTACGCCACCGACGTCGTGCTGCAGTTCCAGGCCGAGCTGGCCGTGGCCCACGAGGCGGTCGCCGCCGAGCTCACCGACGGCTGGGCCAAGGACCACGGCTTCCTGCCGCTGCAGACCCGGGTCGCCGATCACCGCGAGTACCTGCTGCGTCCGGATCTCGGACGTCGCCTGGCGCCCGACGCGCTGGCCCGGCTGCAGGCCGAGGCGCCCAAGGGCGTCGACGTGCAGGTCATCCTCGCCGACGGGCTGTCGGCGCTGGCGTGCATGCAGGCCGGCCCGGCGCTGTACGAGGCCACGGTCGCGGCGCTGCGCGCGCGCGGGCTCACCGTCGGCGCGCCGCTGTGCGCGAAGTTCGCGCGGGTGTGGCTCGAGGACGAGATCGGCGCCGAGGTCGGCGCCAAGGTCGCGATCATCCTGCTCGGCGAGCGGCCGGGGCTGGGCACCGGTGACGGCCTGTCGGCGTACCTGGTCCACGGCCCCGCGCTGGGCAAGACCGACGGCGACCGCAACATGATGTCCAACCTGCACGCCCGCGGCACGCCGGCCGAGGAGGCCGCGCCGCGGCTGGCGGCGCTGGCCCACGCGATGATCCAGCAGGGGACCAGCGGCGTCGGCCTCGACCTGGCCAAGGTCGACGCGGTGATCGAGCGCGGCTACCGCGCGCCGCAGGTGCGGCAGCGACTGGTCGAGCGCGGAGGTGCCCGATGAGCCTGCTCGAGCCGATCGTCCCGACGCTGCTGTCGGTGCGCCGCATCCCCAACGCCGATCCCGCGCTGCTCGCCGCCTACGGCGCCGATCCCACGCGCCACACCTCGCTGGGCCTGGTGACCTGCGATCAGGACGACGCGCTGTACGTCGCGCTCGACGAGGCCACCAAGCACGCCGCGGTCGACGTGGTGTTCGCGAAGAGCTTCTACGCCGGCAGCGCCCACGCCTCGGGGAAGCTGTCGGGCGAGATCCTCGGCGTGCTGGCCGCCGCCGAGCCGCAGTCGATCGAGGACGGCCTCGCCGCGCTGACCGCGTGCCTGGCCCACGACGCCTGCTTCTACGACGCCGACGGCGCGCGCGGCGTCACCGTCTTCCCGCACGTGATCGGCTCGCTCGGCCACTACCTGGCGAAGGAGAGCGGGCTGGCGGTCGGCGAGTGCCTGGCCTACCTGGTGGCGCCGCCGCTCGAGGCCACGCTCGGCTTCGACGCCGCGCTCAAGGCCGCCGACGTGCGCGCGGTGAAGATCATCGCGCCGCCCACCGAGACCAACTTCGCGTGCGCGTGGCTCACCGGCCAGCGCCCGGGGGACCTCGCCGCGTGCCGCGCGGCGGCGGCGGCGTTCATCGACGCGGTGGTCGACGTCGCGCTGCGGCCCCACGCCCGGTAGCCGAGCGCCCGCGCGGCTATCGCCGGCCGCTCCGCTTCGCCGGGGCGGCCTTGAGCCCGGCCTTGCCCAGCGCCGGCGGCGTCCACGCGAAGTGGCTGACCTCGGTGACCTTGGGCACCTTGCCCAGGAACAGCACGGTCACGTCCTCGGCGACCAGCCGCCGGGCCTGGGCCTCGGTGCCGCCGGGCAGCGTGTCGATCAGCGCGCCGTCGTCGCGCACGACTCGCCAGTACGGCGCGACGTCGCCGCCGCGCGCGGCCCGCTCCTCCTCGGCGGCCTCGCCGACGACGCGCAGGAAGATGCCGGTGGTCAGCGGGCAGGTGTAGTCGGCGCGGTGGGCCTTGGCCAGGTTGGCGCGCAGCGCGGCCAGCGTGAGCACGCGGCCCTCGGGGATCCGGTGGATCACCGCCTCGAGCTCGCGCGGCGACGAGATCAGCATCTTCCCGACGGGGTAGTTCGGGGACTTCGACTCGGTGAGCACCTCGACCCGCGGCGGGTCGGCGTGGTCGCGCTTGTCGATCGCGGTGCGTGCCATGACCCATGGTACCGTGATCGGGATGCGCTTCGCGGTGTGGCCGACCGTCGCGTCGTTCGCGCTGGCGCTGGCGGCGAGCGGCTGCAACCAGCTTTTCGGGCTCGATCCGGTGGTGAACCGCGACGGCGCGACCGCCGATGGCGCGCTCGCCGACGGGGACCCCGGCGACGGCGCGGCCGGGCCCGACGCGCCCACCGACGCGCCTGGCGACGCCTCGGCGACCGATCCCGACGGCGACGGCGTGGCCACCGGCGACAACTGCCCGACGGTACCCAACCCGCTGCAGCGCGACGACGACGGCGACGGCCTCGGCGATCGCTGCGATCCGTGCCCGACCGTCTTCGGCGCCGGCGGCGCCAACGCCGATCAGGACGGCCTCGGCGACGCCTGCGATCTCGAGGTCGGCACGTCGCAGTGCATCGCGTGGTTCGACGGCTTCGCCACCAACACGCTCAGCCGCTACACGATCACCGGCGTGGCCTCGGCCTGGCGCATCAGCGGCAGCCGGCTGACCCAGGACGCCGCCGCCGAGCCGCGGCAGGTGGTGTTTCCGATGGCCACGTTCGCCCGGCCGCAGGTGCTGGTCCGCGGCCAGGTGCTCACGCTGATGCCAGCCGCCAACGACGCCGGCGTCGGCGTCGATCGCCACGCGGTCATCGCGTGGATCCACACCCAGACCACCAACGGCGAGCCGGTCGGCTGCCGGGTCGAGATCGACGACACCGGCGGCATGAGCAGCGGCTACGCCACCAGCTACCGCCGCATGAGCACCGGCGACGAGCAGCTGATCGGATCGGGGATGATCGGTCAGCCCCTCACCGATGGTCAGGCGGTCGGCGTCGCCGCCTACGCCAGCGCGGCGGGCGGCGAGCACCTGACGGTGCGGGGCTCGCTCGCGACCGCGACCGCCGGCTACGACGTCTTCCAGACCTGCAGCCCGCTGGGCGCCCAGGTCGCGATCGGGACGCGCTATACCCGCGCCGCGTTCGACGCGTTGATGATCGCCGACGACGCGGCCGGCTGCACCGCCGGCACCCCGTGCAACTGCCCCCCGCCGCCGGAGATGTGATGGCCCTGACCGCGACCGTCCGCCGCTTCGAGATCGCGCTCGCCGACAGCGACCGCGGCCTGTACGAGACCCTCGACCTGCGGGTCGCGCAGCACCCCTCCGAGAGCGAGCGCTACCTGGTGGCGCGGGTGATCGCCCGCGCGCTCGAGCACGCCGAGGGCGTCGACTTCAGCCGCGGGCTGGCCGCCGACGACGAGCCCGCGCTGTGGCAGCGCGACCTGCGCGGCGATCTGCGGGCGTGGATCGAGGTCGGCCTGCCCGCGGCCGATCGCCTGCACCGCGCGGCCAAGGCCAGCCCCCGCGTCGCGGTCTACGGCTGGCGCAACCTGGTGGCGCTGCTGGCCGAGCTGCGCGAGCGCAACGTCCACAAGGTCGACGCGATCGAGCTGTACGCGCTGGCCCCGGAGTTCCTCGACGCGGTGGCCGGGACGCTCGATCGCATGAACCGCTGGGAGCTGGCGGTGACCGGCGGGTCGCTGTACCTCGGCGCCGGCGGCCAGCAGCACGAGGGCGCGGTGACGCGCGTGTCGTGACCGACGCCCGCCGCGCGCACTGGGCGCGCGCCATCGCCGCGCGCGCCGCCGCCCACTGGACGCCGACCCGCACCGACGAGCTGTTGCGCGGCAAGGCGGTCGCGGTGCGGCCGGCCGAGGGCGC
>Ga0073899_10002878_pt1 | contig 15379 bp, 14 predicted proteins | sample KloWWTmetaKNB5Ph_FD_88975 | JGI IMG/M metagenome (GOLD analysis project Ga0073899, IMG submission 88975) | Active sludge microbial communities from Klosterneuburg, Austria, studying microevolution and ecology of nitrifiers - Klosterneuburg... | ecosystem: Engineered > WWTP > Aerobic digester >...
AGCACCACGTCGTATTCGGCGCCCAGGCTGGCCATCACCTGCGCGATGCGCGGGTCCTTGGCGCGGGCGAGCTTCTCCACCTTTTCCAGCAGCGCCACCTTCTGCGTGCTGTCCAGCGTGGCGATGGGGTCGGTGGGCGCGTACAGCACGCGGCTGGCCGCCAGGCGCACCGGCCGCGCCACCTTCACGCGCTTGTTCTGTCCCGCCGCGGCGATGGTGCGCACGGTGCGTGCGGCGTCGAGCAGCGAGTCCTCGCTCAGGTCGTCGGAATAGGCGAAGGCCGTCTTCTCGCCGGCCACCGCGCGCACGCCCACGCCCTGGTCGATGCTGAAGCTGCCGCTCTTGACGATGCCCTCCTCCAGGCTCCAGCCCTCGTGGCGCGTGGTCTGGAAATAGAGATCGGCGTCGTCCACCCGGTGTTCACCGATGGTCGCCAGCGCCCGCGCCAGCGTGGACTCGCTGATGCCGAAAGGTTCCAGCATCAGCCCCTGCGCGATGGCGAGGCGTTCGAGGGTGGGTTCGCGGGTGATCATGGGCGGGCTTTCAGGAGCAGTGCAGGCAGGCTTCACCAGGGTGTGAAGCAAGCCCGAATTGTAGGAGGGCCCTGCGGCGCGACGGGCGCCAGGCCCATGCGGGAGCCCGGGCGCGTGTGCGCCAGGTTCCGGGCTCGCCCGCCCGTGTCAGCGCTGCGCCGGTCCGTGCCGGCCAGGGCGCGGCGCCGGCGCCGTCAAACCGGGACCGCGTTGTCCGCGTCGTCGTCGCCGGGCCCGACATGGCCGCGCTCGGCCAGCGCCCACGGGTACAGCGCGTTGCGCGGCGCGCCGGTGATGTCGGCGGCCAGCGCCACCGCCTGCTTCAGCGGCAGCTCGCGCAGCAGCACGCGCAGGGTGTGGAGGGTGGCGGGCGCCAGCGCAGCGGCCGCGGCCGGTGTGGGCGGGAGGGCATGCAGCACGAGCACGAATTCGCCGCGCTGGCGGTGGTCGTCGGCGGCCAGCCAGGCGGGCAGTTCGGCGGCTGGCGCGGTGACGATGGTTTCGAATTGCTTGGTCAGCTCGCGCGCCAGCGTCACGCGGCGCTGCGGCGCCGCGGCGGCCAGGTCCGCGGCCAGGGCGTTGATGCGGTGCGGCGCCTCGAACAGCACTTGCGTGGCCGCATCGGCCAGCGCGGCGGCCAGCGCCGCTCGCCGCTCGCCGCCCTTGGCCGGCAGGAAGCCGACGAAGCGAAAGCCCGCACCCGCCGTGTCGCCGGCCACGCTGAGTGCTGCCAGGGCACTGCTGGCACCGGGCAGCGGCACCACCTTGTGGCCGGCGGCGGCGGCCTGGGCCACCAGCACCGCGCCCGGGTCGCTGACGGCGGGCGTGCCGGCGTCGCTGACATAAGCCACCGACGCGCCCGCCGCCAGTCGCGCCAGCACGGCCGCAGCCGCTTCGTGCTCGTTGTGGCCGTGCAGCGCCACGAGCGGCTTGTGCAGGCCCAGGTGGTGCAGCAACTGCGCCGTCACGCGCTTGTCCTCGCAGGCCACCGTGTCCACGCGTGCCAGCACGTGCGCGGCGCGCAACGTCAGGTCGGCCAGGTTGCCGATGGGCGTGGCCACCACGTACAGTGTGCCGGGTGGGTAGTGCTGGTGGCCGGCGGCCACGGTGGCCGCCTGCAGCAGCAGGGAGGGGGCGATGTTCAAGGCGGCGGCCGGTGGCAGCACCAAGGCGGCGGGCGACAGTGCCGAGTCGCTGGCCCTGGCCTGGCTGCAGGCGCGCGGGCTGGTGCTGGTGGAGCGCAATTATCGGGTCGCCCGCGGCCCCGGTGCGCGCGGCGGCGAGATCGATCTCGTCCTGCGCGACCGCGACGGCACGCTGGTGTTCGTGGAAGTGCGGGCCCGGCGCAGTGCCCGGCAGGGTGGCGCGGCGGCCAGCGTGGGCGCGGTCAAGCAAAGAGCGCTGATCTTTGCGGCCCGGTGCTATCTGATGCGCTTCACGGTGCTGCCGCCATGCCGGTTCGACGTCGTCGCCATCGACGGTGACGCGGTCGAGTGGCTGCAGGGGGTGTTCGGGCCGTGATGCAGGTGCGCAGAGCCGCGCTCGGCAGTCCGAGCCGGGTCGGCAGGACCTCCGTTGGCAGGAGCCGTCTCGGCGCCGGGCCTGCGCATGAATCAGCAGCGATGACGCGCAGCGCTGGGTGGAGAGGATGTCAAACCCTCTCGGCGCCACCGAACAGTGCGCTGCGCGCCGCGCTGCTGATGGCCGCCACGCCAGGGTGGGTGATGCGCCGCTCCACCGAGATGGCGTAGAAGTCTTCCGACATCTCGTCGCTGTGCCCGATGACCTGCACGCCGTATTGCGCCGAGGTCTCGGCCTCCAGCACGGTGGGCGACATGAAGACACCGTGGCCGTCGCGGCCGAAGGCCTTCATCAGTGCGCCGTCGTCGAATTCGCCCACCACGCGCGGCTGCAGGTGGTGCCGCTGCAGCCAGGATTCGAGCTGCTGGCGCACCGGCGAGGAGGCGCCCTGGATGAGCATCGGCGCGCCGTTCAGGCATTTCGGGAACGGGCCCTTCAGCGCCGGCAGCAGCGCCGGCGCGCAGAAAAAGCTCATCGGCGAACTGCCCAGGGCATGGTTGAAGGCCTTCACGCTGAGACGGCGCGACAGCGGTTCGTCGGCCAGCACCAGGTCCAGCCGGTGCAGTGCCAGCTGCGCCAGCAACTCGCCATGCTTGCCCTCGACGCAGATCAGCCGCACCGGCTGCGCCAGTTCGAGCGCCGGCGCGAGCAGCCGGCTGGCCACCGGCTTGGCCACCGAATCGGCCACGCCGACGCGGAATTCGAGCACCGACTGGCCGGCGATGCGCTCTTCGCGCAGTTCGGCTTCGAGCTCGTTGCCCAGGCCGAAGATCTCGTCGGCATAACGCAGTGCCACGCGGCCGGCCTCGGTGAGTTCGAGCTTGCGCCCGCTCTTGCGGAACAACTTCCGCCCCAGGCGATCTTCCAGCAACTTGATCTGGCTCGACAAGGTCTGTGGCGTGGTGTGCAGTTGCTCGCCCGCGCGCACGATGCCGCCGGCTTTGGCGGCGACCCAGAAATAGTGCAGGTGCTTGAAGTTCATGCGTTGCGCATATCGAAGTTTTTTACGAAGTGATTTTCTTCAATTATCGAATTTACGCGAAGTAAAAATGGCCCTAAATTGAACAGTGTCGTGGTTCACCACACCTCGTTTCCAAGGAGATTTCCATGCGCATGAGCACCAAAGGCCGGTTCGCCGTCAACGCCTTGATCGACCTCGCACTGCGTGAGCCCGCCGGACCGGTGGCCCTGGCCGCCATCTGTGCGCGGCAGCAGGTTTCGTTGTCCTACCTGGAGCAGTTGTTCAGCCGCCTGCGCAAGAACGGCCTGGTGGAAAGCACGCGCGGGCCCGGCGGCGGCTATACGCTGGGCCGCAGCGCCGCGGCGATCAGCGTGGCCGACATCGTGAGCGCGGTCGACGAACCAATGGATGACGCGGCCCATGAGGAGCGCGACGAGAGCTATTCACGCGAGCTGTGGCAGCGGCTCAACGCCGTGATGCTGGAGCACATGTCGACCATCACGCTGAAGAGCCTGGTCGACGATCAGATCGCCGGCGGCGTGGCGGTGGAAGCGCGGCCGGTGCGGCGCGCCATCAGCGCACGTTCGCCGGTGGCGCCGCTGCGCACCACGGCGCCGAATTCCGTCTTTGCGCTGGCGCGATCGATGGCGCTCTGAGGTCCAGCCCGCGCCTCAGGCGCTGTCCGGCGAGGCCGTGCGCACCAGCCAGCGCGCGGTGCGCAGCAAGCGGGCGTCGTCGCCGCGCCGGCCCACCAGTTGCACGCCGAGCGGCAGGCCGTTGGCGCCTTGCAGCAGCGGCAGGCTCAGCGCCGGCATGCCGAGGTAGGTCCACAGCGTGCACATCAGCGGGTCGCCAGTGGATTCCAGGCCCGCGGGCGCGGTGCCCAGCGTGGCCGGCGTGAGCAGCGCGTCGCAACCGTCGAACAGGCTGTCCAGGCTCTCCAGCAATACCGGAACCCGTGCCAGCGCTTTGCGGTAGTCCACGGCCGTGACCTGGCGACCCCGTTCGATCTGACCGCGCAGCGACGCCGAGAGCCGGTCGCGACCGCGCTCGTATTCCAGCTCGAAGGAGCCGGCGATATCGGCTTCCATCACGGCGCGGTGCCAGCCCACGGCTTCGGCCGCCGAAGCAGGCAACTCGAACGACGTCACGCGGCCCTCGAGCGACGCCAGCAGTTCGCCGAAGGCCGTCTGCGCGTCGGGCTGCACGCGGCTCCAGAAGGGGGTGGCGACCCAGCCGAGCCTCGGCGGCACGGGTGCATCGGCTGCGGCCAGACGAAGCCAAGGTGGTGCCGCGCGCAGCTGGGTCAGTGGGTCCTGCGGGTCGTGGCCGGTCAGCGTTTGTGCCAGCAGCGCCACGTCGTCCAGCGTGCGGCCGAAAACACCGATGGCGTCGAATGCCGGTGACTGCGTCAGCACGCCCGTGCGCGGGATCAGGCCGGCGCTGGGCTTGAAGCCGTAGACTCCGCAGAACGAGGCCGGCCGGATGACCGAGCCATTGGTCTGCGTGCCGATCGCCAGCGGCACCATGCCGGCGGCCACCGCCGCGGCGGAACCGCTCGAGGATCCGCCCGGCGTGTGGACCGACCCACTGACCGGGACATGCGGGTTGCGCGTCTTGCCCGGCGCGTAGGTGGCGAGTTCGGTGGTCACCGTCTTGCCCATCACCCAGCCGCCGGCCGCGCGCAGGCGCCGCACCACGGCGGCGTCGTCACGGGGCATGCGGCCGGCATGCAGCACGGTACCGTGTTCGGTGGGCAGGTCGGCGGTGTCGATGACGTCCTTCACGCCCACTGGCAGGCCGAACAGCGGGCCGTCGGTTTCACCCCGGGCACGCGCCTCGTCGGCCGCCCCGGCCTGCGCCAGCACATGGGCGCGGTCCAGATGGGCCCAGGCCTGCACCTGGGATTCGATGGCATCCACGCGCGCCAGCAGCGCACGCGCGTAGTCCCTCACCGAACAGTCGCCGGCGACCAGTCGTTCCCGCGCTTCGGTGGCGCTGAATGACGCAAGCAAGACAGGGTCGAGGCTCATGGCGTCAATGGCAGTACATCACGTCGGGCGGCGAGAACAACAGTCTGGGGACGATGGAGACCCGGCCATGGCCGTCCCGACCGACTATTTGCCGCTGATCCCCCGCGGTCAAGTCGGTATGACCCGCAGCGCACGGGTGCGATCAATGCCGGCGCCCCTCGACCTGCACCAGCAGCCGCACACGATCGGCCACGAACGGCAATCCGAACGTGGCGCCGAAGTCGCTGCGCAGCAGCTCGCCCTCGAAGTCGCCGCCGCAGACTTCGGTGCCCTCGTCGCTGCGGCAGGCGAAGCGGCGGGCGAACAGGCTCAGCGGCTGGCTCACGCCACGCAGCGTGAATTCGCCGCGCACCTCGGCCAGGCGGTCGCCTTCGAAGCGAAAGCGGGTGGCCACGAAGTAGGCGTCGGGGAATTCCGTACTGGCCAGCAGGTCGGCCTCTCGAAGCCGCGCGTTGAACACCGGCAACCCGGTGTCCACCCCGGTGGTGGGAACGCGCAAGCTGACTGCGCCGCGGCCGGCGCTGCGGTCGAGGGTGACCGCGCCCGCAATGGGGCCGAAGCGCCCGCGCGAGGTGGAGGTGCCGAAATGCAGCACCTCGAAATGCACGAAGCTGTGCGCGGGGTCGAGTACGTAGGCGGCAGGCTGCGCGGCGGCACTCGCGGCCGTCACGGTCAGCAGCAGGGCGGGAAATTTCATCCCGCCATGCTGCCGCAGAACCCGCCTTACTGCTTGACGGCTTCGACCTGCACCACGAGCCGCACGTTGTCGGGCGCCACGGCCGGCAGGCCGTAGTTCACGCCCCACTGGCTGCGCTGGATGACGGTCTCGAAGTCACCGCCGCAGACCTCGCGCTTGAACATCGGGTTCAGGTAGCAGTTGAAACGGTTGGCCTTCAGCGTCACCGGGTGCGTCTGGCCCATCATCGTGAGCGTGCCGGCGACCGCCGTCACCTTGTCGCCGGAAAAGCTGAACTTGTCGCCGACGAATTTGGCGGTCGGGAACTCGCTCACGTTGAGGATGTCCTTGCTGCGCAGGTGACCGTCGAACGGCGGCACGCCTGAATTGATCGAGGCCATGTCGATGGTGATCTCGACGCGGCCGGTTCGGGCGGCACGGTCGAACTGCACCATGCCTTCCTTCTTGTCGAAGCGCGCGCGGTTGGTGGAGGTGCCGAAGTGCGTGACCTCGAAGGTGACGAAGGTGTGCGTGGGGTCGAGGGCGTAGTTGCCGCCGTCGGCCTGGGCGCCGGTGACCACGACCGCGCAGGCCGCGGCGATGACGAGCTTGTTCATCGGAAGAACTCCTGGGTGAGATTGAGGAAAGGGACGGAGGAAATTCAGGCTGGCGGCAGCCCCGCCAGCACGAGCTTGAAGCGCACGATCACGTCGTTGGCCAGCAGCGAGGTGTCGGCCCATTCGGCCTCGCCGACCTTGAAGTCCAGCCGCTTGATCGCGAAGCTGCCGGTGGCCACCTGGTTGTTGCCGGCCGGCGCCAGTTGCACGGGCACGACGAGGTCGCGCGTGGCGCCCTTGATCGTCAACTGGCCCGCCACTTCGAAACGCCCCGGTCCGGCGGCCTGGATGCGGCTGGACTGGAACGTGGCCTGCGGAAAACCCGCCGCGTGCAGCCAGATCGGCTTGGGCACCTCGGCGTCGAGTTCGGCGCTGCCGAAGCGGGCGCTGGCGGTGTCGATGGTCATGCCGACGCGGCCCGTCTCGGGCTTGCGGGGGTCCAGCGCCACCTGGGCGCTGAACTTGCCGAACCGGCCTTCCACCGGCACGCCCATCTGGCGCGTGGTGAAGACGATCTCGCTGCCTGCGGCCTGCAGTCTTGCCGGCTGGGGCTGGGTCTGGGCGAAGGCGACCTGGGCGCCGGCGCCGGCCAGGGCCAGGAAGAGGGTGCCGAGGGCAAAAAGGGTGCGTGAAGACATGGTTCAGGACCGGATCGGTTGCATGGGGACCGCGACACGGCGGCGCGCCGGCATCATGCGCAGCAGCAGGCCGTCGCGGTCGACGAAATGGTGTTTCAGCGCCGCGGCCACGTGCAGCACGATCACCGCGGCCAGCGCATAGGCCAGCCATCGATGCACCGGCTTGAGAACTTCGGACAGGGCGCGGTCGGGCGCCACGAAGTCCGGCAGCGGCAGCACACCGAAGAGCACCACCGGAAAACCCGCTGCCGAGCTGTAGGCCCAGCCGGCCAGGGGCACGGCCAAGAAGAGCGCGTACAGCGCGGCATGCGCCATGTGCGAGGCCCGCTGCTGCCAGGCCGGCATGGGCAGAGACGCCGGCGGCCGGTGCGTCAGGCGCCACAGAAGGCGCAGGGCCGACAGCACGAGGATCGTCACGCCGGCCCACTTGTGCCAGTTGTAGAGCTGCAACCGCTGCGGCGAGAAGGGCAGGCCGGTCATATACAGGCCCACACCCAGCGAAGCCAGGATCATCAGCGCCAGCAGCCAGTGCAGCGCCATCGAGACCGGGTGGTAGCGCGCCGCGGCTGTGGCGGGTGAATGCGGGGTGGGACTGAAGCGGGAGTTCACACCCAGAATTGTCCCGGCCGACCCGCAGGCCGGCGTTCAAGCCATTTGACGGCTTGGGTCAGGACGGGCGAACGGCTCGAACGGCTCGAACGGCGCGAACGGCGCGTTCAGGCGGCGCGCTTCACCGTGGCTTCGCCGCCGCGCCAGCGCTGCATCAGCGCCGCCCACTTCGGCCGCACCGCGGCCAGATGCCGCGCCTTCACGTGGCCGTAGCCGCGGATCTCTTCCGGCAGGCGCGCGACCTCGGCAGCGAGTTCGAGATTCCCACCGTCCAGCTTCAGCAGCAGCTCCTCGATGCAGTTGCGGTATTCGTCGATCAGCGCGCGCTCGATGCGGCGTTCCTCGCTGCGGCCGAAGACGTCCAGCGCCGTGCCGCGCAAGCCTTTCATCTTCCCCAGCACGCCGAAGGCGGTGCGCATCCACGGGCCGAAGGGCTGCTTGATCAGTTCGCCGCGCTCGTTCTTCTTGGCGATGCCCGGCGGCGCGAGGTGGTGCACGAGCTGGTAGTCGCCTTCGAACATGGCTTCGATCTTGTCGGTGAAGCGGCGATCGGTGTGCAGCCGCGCCACCTCGTACTCGTCCTTGTAGGCCATCAGCTTGAAGAGATAACGCGCCACCGCCTCGGCGAGCTTCGTGCTGCCCAGTGGCGCCTCGGTGGCGCGCACCTTTTCGACGAAGGCCTGGTAGCGCGCCGCATAGACCGCGTCCTGGTAGCCGGTGAGGAAGTCCACGCGCGTGGCCACCATCTCGTCGAGCGACGGCTTCTTCACGAACTGGATCACCTGCCGCGCCTGGAACAGCGCCTGCACCGCCGCCAGGTCGTGCGCGCAGCGGCGGCCCCATTCGAAGGCGGCCTTGTTGTTGTCGACTTGCACGCCGTTGAGTTCGATGGCGCGCAACAGCGCTGCGTGGCCGAGCGGCACGCGGCCCTGCTGCCAGGCGTAGCCCAGCATCAGCGGGTTGGTGTAGATGCTGTCGCCCAGCATGGCCTCGGCCACCTGTTCGGCGTCGAAGGCGCCGACCAGGGCTTCGCCGACGCTGGCGCGGATCACGGTCTCGCAGTTGCCCCCCGGAAACTGCCAGTCGGCATTCTTCACGAAACCTGCGGTCGGCGTGCCATGGGTGTTGAGCGCGACGAAGGTGCGGCCGGGCTGCATCACCGTGAGCGTGTATTTGCTGGCGCCGACGATGCTGTCGCAGGCGATCACCAGGTCGGCCTGCGCGGTGTCGACCTTGGTGGTGTGGATGGCGTCGGGCCGGTTGGCGATCTGGATATGGCTCCAGGTGGCGCCGCCCTTCTGCGCCAGTCCGCCGGCGTCCTGCGTCACCACGCCCTTGCCTTCCAGGTGCGCCGCCATGCCGAGCAGCTGGCCGATGGTGATGACGCCGGTGCCGCCGACGCCGCCGACGACGATGCCCCAGGCACGCTCGGCCAGCGGCAGTGCGGGTTCGGGCAGCGGCGGCAGGCCGTCGAGCGAGCCCCTCTTCTCCGCTTTCGGCTTCTTCAGCTGCCCGCCCTCGACGGTGACGAAGCTCGGGCAGAAACCCTTGACGCAGGAATAGTCCTTGTTGCAGGTGTTCTGGTTGATGCGCCGCTTGCGGCCGAATTCGGTTTCCACCGGTTCCACGCTCAGGCAGTTGCTCTGCACGCTGCAGTCGCCGCAGCCTTCGCAGACCAGATCGTTGATGACCACGCGCTTGGCCGGGTCGATCATCTTGCCGCGCTTGCGGCGGCGGCGCTTCTCGGTGGCGCAGGTCTGGTCGTAAAGGATGGCGCTGCAGCCCGGGACCTCGCGCAACTCGCGCTGGATGCGGTCGAGTTCGTCGCGGTGGTGCACGGTGACGCCTTCGCCCAGCGCCACGCCTTCGTACTTGGCCGGCTCGTCGGTCACGATGACGAGTCTGCTCACGCCTTCGGCGAGCAGGCTCTTCATGATCTGCGTCACCGAATGGCCCTCGGGCCGTTCACCCACCTGCTGGCCGCCGGTCATGGCCACGGCGTCGTTGTAGAGCACCTTGTAGGTGATGTTCACGCCGGCGGCGATGCTCTGCCGGATGGCGAGCAGCCCGCTGTGGAAATAGGTGCCGTCGCCCAGGTTGGCGAAGATGTGCGTTTCGTTCGTGAACGGCGCCTGGCCGACCCAGGGCACGCCTTCGCCGCCCATCTGCGTGAAGGTGCTGGTGCTGCGGTCCATCCACACCGCCATGTAGTGGCAGCCGATGCCGGCCACCGCGCGGCTGCCTTCGGGCACGCGTGTGCTGGTGTTGTGCGGGCAGCCGCTGCAGAACCAGGGTGCGCGCTCGCCGGTATTGACCTTCAGCTCCGACAACTGGCGCTCGCGCGCTTCGATGACGGCGATGCGCTCGTCCATGCGCGCCGCGATGTCGCGGTCCACCCCCAGCTTCTTCAGCCGTTTCGCGATGGCCTTGGCGATGATCGCCGGCGTCAGGTCGGCCTTGGCGCGCAGCAGCCAGTTCTCGCTCGGGTTGGGCATGCTCCATTCGCCGCCGCTGGCATTGCCGGCCTCGTCGTCGAACTTGCCCAGCACGTGGGGGCGCACGTCGGGGCGCCAGTTGTACAGCTCTTCCTTGAGCTGGTATTCGATGACCTGGCGCTTCTCCTCCACCACCAGGATTTCCTGCAGGCCCGAAGCGAAGTCGCGCGTGATGGTCGCTTCCAGCGGCCACACCACGTTGACCTTGTGCAGCCGCACGCCGAGCCGGCGGCAGCTGTCGTCGTCCAGGCCCAGGTCGTTGAGAGCCTGGCGCGTATCGTTGTAGGCCTTGCCGCTGGCAATGATGCCGTAGCGGTCATTCCTGCTTGCGATGACGTTGTGGTTGAGCTTGTTGGCGCGCACATACGCGAGCGCGGCATACCACTTGTAGTCCATCAGCCGCGCTTCCTGCTCCAGCGGCGGGTCGGGCCAGCGGATGTGCAGGCCGCCGGGCGGCATGGCGAAATCCTCGGGCACGACGATCTTCACGCGCTCGGGGTCCACCACCACCGAAGACGACGACTCCACCACCTCCTGGATCGTCTTCATGCCGCTCCAGACGCCGGAAAAGCGGCTCATCGCGATGGCATGCAGGCCCATGTCCAGGATGTCCTGCACCCCGGAAGGGAAGAAGACCGGCAGCCCGCAGGCCTTGAAGATGTGGTCGCTCTGGTGCGGCGCGGTGCTGCTCTTGCTGACGTGGTCGTCGCCGGCAATCGCGATCACGCCGCCGTGGCGCGAGGTGCCGGCCATATTGGCGTGCTTGAAGACGTCGCTGCAGCGGTCCACGCCCGGGCCCTTGCCGTACCAGATGCCGAACACGCCGTCGTATTTCGCCTCCTTGGGGTACAGCGCCAGCTGCTGCGTGCCCCACACCGCGGTGGCGGCGAGTTCCTCGTTCACGCCGGGCTGGAAGACGATGTGCTGCGCGGAGAGGTGTTTCTTCGCCGCCCACAAGGCCTGGTCGTAGCCGCCGAGCGGGCTGCCACGGTAGCCGCTGATGAAGCCCGCGGTATTGATGCCTGCGCCCAGGTCGCGCTGCCGCTGCAGCATGGGCAGGCGCACCAGCGCCTGCACGCCGCTCATGAAGGCGCGCCCCGCGGCCAGCGTGTACTTGTCGTCCAGCGTCACGGATTCGAGCGCCTTGCGGACGGACTCGGGCAGCGGTGCATTCATGGCGTCGACTCCTGGAGGGGCCCGGGGTGAACGAAAGGCCCGGGGCAGCGCGGCAGTGTAGGCAAACGGGCGCGGTATGTCTTTTCTTTCGATGCCCGCTCAGGCATGCTTGGCGCAAGCTTCTTGCTCCAATTAACGTTGAAACGTAAAAATGACGCTCAGAACACCTGAATTGGGGAAAACCACCGTGGCTCCGGCCAGCACCACCGAAGTCCGCGGCGCGGCGCTGGACCGCTACGACGTGGCCATCCTGCACGAACTGCAGGCCGACGCTCGGCTGTCCAATGCCGAACTCGCGGCGCGCATCGGCCTGTCGGCGGCGCCCACCTGGCGCCGCGTGAAATGGCTCGAGGAGCAGGGCTACATCACCGGCTACCGCGCCGAGATCGACCGCCGCAGGATCGGCCTGGGCGTGCTGGCCTTCGTGCGCGTGGACGCCGAGCGCAACAACGCCGAGGCCACGCGGGCGCTGGAAGAGACCATCCGCGCCCTGCCCGAGGTCATGGCCTGCCACTACATCAGTGGCGCGGGCACCTTCGAGCTGCACGTGGTGGCCACCGACCTGGATGCCTTTTCGCGCTGGACCATGAGCACGCTGTTCAAGCTGCCCAACGTGAAGGACCTGCACACCAGCTTCTCGCTGGGCGAAGTGAAGGCCGGCTCCGCGGTGCCGCTCGAGCACCTGGGTCGGGGGGGTTGAGACCGCATTCGCGGTGCTACCCTCGGGCCCGTTGAAGACCGCCCCCTTCCACCGTCTTGCCGACGCGCTGCTGACCACCGAACCGCTGCAGCGGGCGCGGCTGGCGCAGGTCGGCAGGGCCATGCTGTTGCTGGCAGCAGCGGTGGTGGCGATGAACTATTTTGCCTGGATCGGCGTGGCCCCCGCCGCCGCGGTGCTGGCCTGGTCGGCCCTGACGCTGCTGGGCATGGCGCTGTTCTACGCCCTCATCCGCGGCGGCTGGTCGCGCCGGCGCGCCGACCCCTCGCTGACGGTGCCGCAGATGCTGTTCGCGCTGACCAGCGCGGCGGTGGCGTATGCGCTGCTGGGCGCCGGGCGCGCTGCGGTTTTCCCGGCGGTGATGGTGGTGCTGGTCTTCGGCATGTTCGTGGCCTCGCCGCGGCAGATGCGGTGGGTCAGCCTCTACGCGGTCGGCCTGTTCGGCGCAGTGATGACCATCAAGGCAGTCACCGCCCCGCAGGCCTACCCGGCGGCCATCGAGCTGGGGCATTTCCTGCTCGTGGCCACCATGGTGCCGGGGGTGTCGGTGCTGGCCGGCCGGCTTTCGCGGCTGCGCCATCGCGCGCGCCGGCAGCGCAGCGAACTGGCGCAGGCGCTGGCCCGGTTGCGCGAGCAGACCACGCGTGACGAACTGACCGGCCTGCCCAACCGCCGCCACATGCAGGCGCTGGTGGCGCAGGAACACCAGCGCTGCACGCGTTCGGGCCAGAGCTTCTGTCTGGCACTGCTCGACATCGACCGCCTGAAGTCGGTCAACAACGCGCACGGCTATGCCTGCGGCGACGCCGTGCTTCAGGCCGTGGCGCAGGAGGCGCTGCGTCACGTGCGCGGGTCCGACGTGCTGGCGCGCTGGGGCAGTGGCGTCTTTCTGCTGCTGATGTCCGACACCCATGCCGCACTGGCGCGCGGCGGGCTCGAGCGCGTGCTCGAGCGGCTGGCCGCGCTGCGCGTGGCGCACGGCAATGCCATCGTGGCCGTGACGCTGTCGGCGGGCCTGAGCGAACACCACGCCGGCGAGGCCGTGGCACAGACGCTGCAGCGCGCCGAACGCGCGCTGCAGGAAGCCAAGACGCAAGGCGGCGCGCAGGCCGTGGCCGCCTGAATGCCGCGGGCCGGTCCATGACGCACGAGACTTCGCCATGTGGCTGCTGATCCTGGAAGCGCTGAGCGCCTTGGCGCTGCTGGTGTTCATCGTCTGGTGGACGATGTTCTCCGGCCGCCGCAAGGACGGCGACCCGCCGGACGAGCCGCGCTGAGCGGGCCGCCCTCAGTCGCGGGGCGGCCAGACGAAGGACAGCGGACGCGTGAACAGCCGGCGCCGCATCGCCGCGGCGATGCGGCTGCGGTCCTTGAGGCGCACGCCACGCGAACTGAGCGCCACCTTGAAGGCGAGCCAGAAGCTCACCGTCACGTTTAGCACGCCGGTGGCGGCGATGCCGGCCATGCACCACCAGAATGCCGGTTCGGCGAGCAGCGGCCAACCCAGCGCCCCGAGCGCCGCGCCGAGCTGCCCGCTGGACAAGGTGACGTGGCGCACCTCCAGCGGCGGGCCGAGGAAGTCCACCAGCGCCGGCGCCAGCCCCAGCATCATGCCCAACGAGATATTGGCCGCGAGTCCCGAGACGTTGGCGCGCGACCAGCTCGACCAGCGCCGCGCCCGCGCCGCGCCCAGCGTGGCCACGATGCGCGGGTTCCAGGCCATGGCGCTGTCCAACCGATGCAGCACGAACCAGTTCTCGGCCCAACCGGCGACGAGCGAACTGGCGAACAGCAGCACCCCGGTGAAGGCGGCGAACAGCACCGTGGGGCCCAGCAGCGTCAAACTGCCCAGAACGTATTCGGCCGTCTCGGCCCCCACCAGCGGCGCACCGAACACCGTCTTTGCCAGCCACTGCGCGGCCAGCACCAGCGGCGCGCACATGGCCACGTTGCCCACGATGCCGGCGGCCTGCGACCGGATGAGCTGCGCCACGCGGTCGACGAAGGTCTCGATCTGCTCTTCGCTGGTGCTGCCGCCCGCGGCCGGCAGCGAAGCGGCCAGCGCCGGCGCCGTCATCGCCGGCTGCTTGGTGGCCACCGTCCAGTGCAGCAGCATGACGACGACGAAGCTGGCGGCATAGTTCGCGCCCGACCAGAACCCGGCCCAGAAGGCCGACAGGCCGATGGCCGCGATGGCGAACTTGACGAAGGTGGTGCCGGCGAGGACCGCACCGCCGCCGGCGGCACGGCGCAGCATGTCGCGGTATTCGTCGCGCGTGCGCGTGATGTAGTGTTCGCCGGTCTCGGCGCTGCGCTCGGTGACCTGGCGCGCCAGCAGCGAATACTGGCGCGCCAGCAGGCGGCGCACGCCGCGCACCTGGGCCAGTTCGCGCGCCAGGGCGGCCACCAGTCGTTGCCACTGCGGCGCGGGGTCCGGTGCCAGCACGCATTCCAGCAGTTGTTCGATGCGGCGGGCGCGGCCCTGCAACTGGTCGAGGTCGAACACGATGTCCACCGACACGCCGTACTGCTCCAGATGCGCCGTGATGCTGCCGGCCGCACGGCGGCAGGTGTCCAGCAGGGCACGCAGGTAGGCGGCCTCCTGCAGCGCCTCGGCGTGGCGACCCTCCAGCACCGCGGTGCGCAGTGCTCCGGCCGCCGCCGTGAGCTGGCGGAAGGGTTCGTCGTGCAGCAGGGCGGTGTCCATGCGCTGGCGCAGCGCCGGCGAATAGCCGGCCGCATGCACGGCACTGACGAGGATGGTGATGGCGTCGAGCAGCGTGGCGCGCCAGTCCTCGGCGGCCGGTGCCAGGATCGAACCGGCGCGGTGCAGCGTGGCCGTGTCGATGGCGGCTATCCAGTCCGCGTCGGCGGCTTCGAACATCAGCCGGAACAGCGCCGCCAGGTCCCGCGTATCGGGCGTGGCCGGCAGCACGCGCGCCTGCACCCGGGTCAGGAGTTCACCGGCCAGCGACATGCGCGAGCCGAAGCCGAAGTCGGCATACAGCGCGGCGGCGTCGGTCTCGCGCCGGAAGGCGCGCATCATGCCCTGCACCGCGGCGCGCGCGGCCTCGTTCTTGTCCAGATGGTTGAGCAGGTGCCGCAGCCGCAGTACCGGCAGCGGCGTGCGGGCTTCGTCGGCGGCCGCGGCGACGGCATTGCGCGGCGCATGGCGCAGCCATTCCATCAACCGCACCAGCCACAGGTTGCGGTCGGCCTGACCGGACTTGGCGTTGGCCGCGTTGACGAGCGCGGTCAGGTCCCAGACGGACATCGCCTGCGCCGCCTTCAGTGCAGCAGGCCCGGGAATACGAGTTCGAATTCGGGCACCTGGGCCTCGAA
>Ga0073899_10002879_pt1 | contig 15372 bp, 16 predicted proteins | sample KloWWTmetaKNB5Ph_FD_88975 | JGI IMG/M metagenome (GOLD analysis project Ga0073899, IMG submission 88975) | Active sludge microbial communities from Klosterneuburg, Austria, studying microevolution and ecology of nitrifiers - Klosterneuburg... | ecosystem: Engineered > WWTP > Aerobic digester >...
GGTGATGCTGATCGGGTTCAAGAAGTGATGAGTAGCGAGTGATGAGTGGCGAGTGACCCGAAGTGAACAGCTCGCTGCCACTCGTCACTCGCCACTCATCACTCGCCGCTTTTCCCTAGGAACTTTCATCCCTTCTCTCCGTAGGAACGGCTGCTCTTCTCCGGCCTGTCCCGTGCGCAAGCGACGGGTGCCGTGGGCGGGGCGTGCCGGTACATGAGCGAGAAGATCCTCAAAGCGCTGCTCCAGCTGTTCGCGATCATTGCGAAGGCTGATGGTGGCAGCACGTCGGGCCGCAGGGGTGAGCGCACGGTATCGCGCTTCCTGCTGCAGCAGTTCACCCCGGAGCAGGCCGCTGCGCATATCGCCGCTTTCGACGCGTTCGTGGAGGCCTTCCACAGCAGCGGCGGCACCAGCGACAAGGGCCGCAAGCGCACGAGCCTCAACAGCGTGAAAGTGCTGCGCATCTGCACCCAGGTGAACGAGGAACTCACGCAGCGCCAGAAAGTGGTGGTGCTGGTGCACCTGCTCGAACTGGTCCATGCCGATGGTACGGTAGGCGAGCAGGAGCGGGAGTTCGTGAGCACCGTGGCCGAGTCCTTCAACATCGCGCGCAACGAATTCGAGCGCTGCCGGGCCTTCGTGGAAGCGGGCCGCGACCATGTGGTGGAACGCGAGGCCGTGCCGGTGGAGGACCTGCTCTACATCGACGCCGGGCACGAGGCCGCCGCCGGGCGCTCGCGCCACCTGCACGCCCACGGACTCGAAGGCGAGATGCGCGTGCTGCACGTGCCCAGCGCCGGGCTCTACCTGATGCGCTACGAGGGCGGCGATCGCGTGCTGCTGAACGGCCAGCCCATCGCGCGCGACCAGGCCTACGTGCTGGGCAACGGCTCGTCCATCCGCCCGCCCCATGGCCAGCCCATCTACTACAGCGACATCCTGGCCAGCTTCCTCAACGGCGAGAGCCGCGAGCGTCTCGTCTTCAAGGCCGAGAACATCGGGTATGAATTCCCCAACGGGCGCACCGGCCTGCACGACCTGTCCATGGCCGAAACGGCCGGCAAGCTCATCGGCATCATGGGCGGCAGCGGCAGCGGCAAGAGCACCCTGCTCAACGTGCTCAACGGCAACCTGGCGCCCAGCAAGGGCAAGGTGACCATCAACGGCATCGACGTGCACCGCGAGGCGGACCGCATCCGGGGTGTCATCGGGCACGTGGGGCAGGACGACCTGCTGATCGAGGAACTCACCGTATACCAGAATCTTTTCTTCAACGCCAAGCTCTGCTTCGGCGACCAGACGGACGAGCGCATCGACGAGCGCGTGCTGCGCCTGCTGCACACCCTCGGCCTCTACGAGACGAAGGACCTGAAGGTGGGCAACCCGCTGGAGAAGACCATCAGCGGCGGCCAGCGCAAGCGGCTGAACATCGCCCTGGAACTGATCCGGGAGCCCAGCGTGCTCTTCGTGGACGAGCCCACCAGCGGGCTCAGCAGCCGCGACAGCGAGCACATCATGGACCTGCTGAAGGAGCTCGCCCTCACCGGCCGCATCGTCTTCGTGGTCATCCACCAGCCCAGCTCCGAGATCTTCAAGCTCTTCGACCGCCTGCTGCTGATGGACCAGGAGGGCCACCCCGTGTACTACGGCGATCCCGTGGACGCGGTGGTCTACTTCAAGAAGGTGACCGGCCAGGTGAACAGCGACGTGGGCCAGTGCGCCACCTGCGGCAACGTGAACCCCGAGCAGATCTTCGACATCCTGGAGGCCCGCATCGTGGACGAGCACGGCAACGAGACCGACCAGCGGCGCATCGGCCCCGAGGCCTGGAACGAGGTGTTCCGCGCGCAGATGGAGGTGCGCACCGCCCGCGTGCCCGACGGCACCACGGTGCCCAAGAGCACGTTCCGCGCCCCCGGCAGGCTCCAGCAGATGGCCGTCTTCTTCAAGCGCGACCTGATGAGCAAACTGGCCAACCGCCAGTATGTGCTCATCAACCTGCTGGAGGCCCCGGCCCTCGCCCTTGTCATGGCCTTCTTCCTGCGGTTCAACGCCGCGGACGGATCGGACGGCCCCTACATGTTCCGCCGCAACGACAACATACCGCAGTACCTTTTCATCAGCGTGATCGTGGCCCTCTTCCTGGGCCTCACCGTCGCGGCCGAGGAGATCATCCGCGACAAGCGCATCACCCAGCGCGAGAAGTTCCTCTCCCTCAGCCGCAGCAGCTACCTGCTGAGCAAGATCGGCCTGCTCTTCATCATCAGTGCCGTGCAGACCTTCCTCTTCTCCTTCACGGGCCACCGCGTGCTGGGCTTCCACGGCCTGCTGCCGGAGCACTGGGCCGTCTTCTTCACCACCGCCTGCTTCGCCAACGTGCTCGGCCTCAACGTGAGCGCCAGCTTCAACAGCGCCAAGGTGATCTATATCGTTATCCCGGTACTGATCATCCCCCAGTTGCTCTTCAGCGGCATCATCGTTCGCTTCGACAAGCTGCATCCCTGGTTCGCGGGCGAGAAGAGCGTGCCCTGGATCGGCAACATCATGGCCAGCCGCTGGGCCTACGAGGGGCTGGCGACGGCGCAGTACACCGACAACGCCTACGAGCGCCTCTTCTACGCGCAGGACCAACGTATGAAGACGGCCAACTGGAAGAAGGACCTCTGGGTGCGCGACCTGCAGGACCGGGGCACCGAGCTGCGCCGCGGCCTGCGCGCGGGCACGCCGCTCAGCACGCTGGCGAAGGACATCGCCCTGGTGCGGCACGAACTGGAGAAGGAGACCCGCGCGCTGAAAGGATTTTCGTTCCCAAGTATCGCCAAGCTGACGCCCGAGGCCCTGGACAACGCCGTGCTCGACGAGCTTGATGCCGCGCTGAACACATTGACCGGCCACTACCGCAACACGTACCGCGCCGCCGAGCGCGAGAAGGAGGCGCTCATCGCGCGGATGACCTCCACGCCCGAACTGCGCGCCAGTTATTTCGCGCTGCTGGACCGGCACCGCAACGAGAGTCTGGCGGACCACGTGACCAACAAGAACGACGTGAACGTGATCGTGGAGGCGGACGGTGAACTGGTGCAGAAGAGCGACCCCATCTACCTCGAGCCCGCCGATGGCGGCATCCTCGGCGCGCACTTCTACGCCCCGGCCAAGCGCGTGCTCGGCCTGCGCATGCCCACGCTCTGGGCCAACGTGCTCTTCATCTGGGCTATGAGCGCCGTGCTCGCGCTCGCCCTCAAGTTCAACCTGTTCCCCAAGCTGATCGAGCGGTTGAGCCGCAAGCCGTGGGAGCGGGGGAGGGCGTGAAGCGGAAAGGCGAACTCCTGACTGGCCCCACATCGGGCCCGCACCTGCCACATGCTGCGGTCCTCTCGCGGCCGGATCGGTGTCCGGCGTACCCGCAACGCGAAAACACTACTTCTGGCCATCCACCTCCTCGATCTGGATCATCTTGAAGGGGATGTTGATGATGGCGCGGTAATCCTCGCCGGCCTCGAGCATGTCCTCATCGTCCTGTTCGTAGTGCCAATGCACGGTGACCTCGTTGCCGGTAACGCGCACCATCTCGAGCTTCTTGAACACGTCGAGGATGCACTTGCTGCTGCTGGTGTTGAAGTATTCCAGCTGCACGTGCAGGACGGTCTTCGGCCGGGGATCGCGGGCGTAGCGGTCCACCCAGTCGATGAGCGGCTTGTAGAACTCGATGCTGTTCTCGGGGATGCTGCGGCCCTTGAGTTCGAGCAGGCCGGTGGCGTCGTCGAACGAGACGGTGGGCGTCTTCGGGGTTCCTTCGAGGGTAAGAGCTGCCATGTCGGTGGCCTGCCTGACGGCGGGCGCGGTTGTTTGTTTTCAGGCGGTAACGTTCACATTGAGGCTGAAGAAGGCGTTCGAGCCGTCGAGCGGTACGAAACCGTACTCCAGTTTGCGGCCGCTCTTGCGGGCGATGTCGATGAGGCCGAGCCCGCCGCCACCGGCCGGACCGAAGCGGCCGTCGTTGAGGGTGGCCTTGTACAGGTCGCGCAGCTGTTCAGGCTCGCAGCCGTTCACGCGGTCCAAGTGGGCCTTCAGCGCGCTCACCTCGGCGGTGGACATGAAGTTGCCGGTCAGCACCGTCCAGCCTTGCTCGCCGTGGGCGATCATGATAACGCCCTGCGGTTCGGTAGCGTTCTCGCTGCCAGGGCGGGTGTTGTGCAGGTAGAGATTCTGCAGGCATTCCATGGCCACGTTGAAGACACGCTTGCGCATGCGCCCGTCGGGCTCGATCACATCCAGTTTCCGCTCCACGATGCCCAGTAGCGCTGTGATCAGCTCGGGTGAAAGGCCCCCCTTGAAGGACAGCATGATGCGCTGTTTTTCCAGTTCATCATACAGGTCGAAAACGCGATCGATCATGATGGTTCGGCCGGGGACACCGGCTCCCCATCGCAAAGGAACTTATGCCCGTGACGAGCAGCGGGAAGGCCCCCCGGAGTTTTCCACCGATCCATGAACACGGACACGGATCGCGTATGACGCAGGGCCGGACGGACGGGTCGTACGCGCCATCCCTGCGAGGCTGCCATGTTCCGGGATACTTTCGCGGACCTTTTCGCATGGGGATCCTCCCGCTCGTTGCCCTGTTCCTCGTCCTGCCGCTGCTGGCGGGCCTGTGGCTGCGCAAGCGGGAGGCGGAATCCGGTCTGGTGAAGCTGCTCCTGGCCTTCAGTGGCGCCTTCCTGCTGAGCGTGACGGTGGTTCACATGCTGCCGGAACTGTATGCGGCAGGTGGCGAAGGGATCGGCCCCTGGGTACTGGCGGGCTTCATGCTGCAAGTGGTGCTGGAGTTCTTCAGCCGCGGCATCGAACATGGGCACGTGCATGCGCATCATGGCCACGCGCGCACGCTACCGCTGATGACGCTGCTGAGCCTTTGCGCGCATTCGTTCACCGAGGGCCTGCCCTTCGCGGACGCCGGTGTGCGCGCCAACCTGCCCTTCGTGGCGGGCGTGCTCATGCACAAGGCGCCCATGGCGATCGCCCTGGCCACCATGCTGCGCCGCAGTGACGTGACCGATGCGCGGTATTGGACCATGATCGGCGTGTTCGCCATCGCCCTGCCCACCGGCATGCTGGCCGGCATCGCGGGCGGTGAACGCCTCGGTGGCGCCTTTCTTGATGCCGCCCTCGCCACGGCCATCGGTATGCTGCTGCATATCAGTACCACCATCATCTTCGAAAGCACCCCGGACCACCGCTTCAACGCGAAGCGCTTCATCACCGTGCTCGCGGGCGCGGGGCTGGCTTTCCTGAGCATGCATTAAGAATGGCGGGTGGCGAGTGACCCGATGAGGGCAGCACGCTGCCGATCGCCACTCGCCACTTTTTTCCCAGGGACATACTTGCAGCGGATCGCCGCCGTTCTTTACTTTGCAGTTCAAAGTGCTTTGCAATGGGCAAGAACGACCACCGAACGGATCCCGGAATGCTGTCCGGCGACCTCGCGCACATCCGCTCGCTGATGGAGCGCAGTACGCGCTTCATCTCTCTCAGCGGGCTCAGCGGCATCTGGGCCGGGGCCGTGGCGCTGGGCGGGGCCTGGATCGCCCAGCAGCATGTGGGGGTGTACGATGGCACCACGCCGTACATGGGGGGCAGAGGTGTTCATGACCTTACTTATGGCGTGGACCGCCGGGGCGTCCTGCCCTTCGACGATCTCACCGTCACTCTACTGATCGATGCGGTAGCGGTGCTGGGGCTCGCGTTGCTGGGCGCCTTCTGGTTCACATGGCGCCACAGCCGCCGCACGGGCCAGGGCCTATGGGACGCCAGCGCGCGCCGCCTGGCGTGGAACATGCTGGTGCCCCTCGCCGCAGGCGGGCTCACCTGCCTGGCGCTCATGTACCACGGACTGCCGGGGCTGGTTGCGCCCGCCACGCTGGTATTTTATGGCCTTGCCCTGCTGAACGCGAGCAAGTACACGCTGGACGAGATCCGCTGGCTGGCGCTGAGCGAACTGGCGCTCGGCGTCGCCTCCTCTTTCTGGGTGGGTGCCGGGCTGATGTTCTGGGCGCTGGGCTTCGGCGTGCTGCACATCGTGTACGGAGGCCTCATGTGGATGCGCCACGAGCGCGGGCAACAGGCATGATCGAAGGACTCAATAAGGCTTTCGAGAGCCGGGTGCGACTGGGCATCATGGCTGTGCTCACCGTGCATGACCATGTGGACCATGGCACGCTGAAGGAACTGCTCAATGTGACGGACGGCAACCTGGCCAGCCACATCGCCGCACTGGTGGCCGCGCGGTACGTGCAGGTGCGGAAGCGTTTCGTGGGGAAGCGCCCCAACACGCGCTACATGGTCACGGCCACAGGTACCAAGGCCTTCACGGACCACCTCGGCGCCATGGAAGAACTGCTCAAACGGGACCTGCGGCGATGAAGGTGAAAATGATCCTGCCAGCGCTCACCGAGGCGGAGAGTCCCTTCTGGAGGCCGATCAAGTATTCGCTGTTCCCGCCTCTGGGTCTCGCTACACTGGCCGCCTACCTCGATCCCGACGACGAAGTAACGCTCACGGACCAGCACGTGGAACCCCTCCTCCTTGACGACGCGCCGGACCTGGTGGTGATCCAGGTTTACATCACCAACGCCTACCGGGCCTACCGGATCGCCGACCACTACAGGGCGAAGGGGGCATTCGTGGCGCTGGGGGGCCTGCATGTCACCTCCCTGCCCGATGAGGCCGGACCGCACGCCGATGCCATCTTCCTGGGGCCGGGCGAACACACCTTCCCGCAATTCCTGCGCGACTTCCGGAACGGGCGGCCCGCAAAGCGCTACGGGTCGTCCGTGCGCACGCTCGAAGGCCTGCCCCCGGTGCGCCGCGACCTGATCAAGCGCGATCGCTACCTGGTACCGAACTCCATCGTCGTTACGCGCGGTTGCCCGCACCATTGCGATTTCTGCTACAAGGACGCGTTCTTCACCGGTGGGCGCGGTTTCTATACGCAGGTGGTGGATGATGCACTGGCCGAGATCGACCGGCTGCCGGGACGCCATCTCTACTTCCTGGACGATCACCTGCTGGGCAACGTGCGGTTCGCCGAAGCCCTCTTCGAGGGCATGCGCGGCATGGACCGTGTGTTCCAGGGCGCGGGCACCGTGGATTCGATCCTGCGCGGCGACCTGATCGAGAAGGCCGCGAACGCCGGGCTGCGCAGCCTCTTCGTCGGCTTCGAGACCTTCTCGCCGGAGAACCTGCTGCAGAGCAACAAGCGACAGAACCTCAAGAAGGACTATGAACGGGCGGTGCGCCGGCTGCATGATAACGGCATCATGATCAACGGCAGTTTCGTCTTCGGCCTGGACGAGGATGGTCCCGATGTGTTCGAGCGCACGGTGGAGTGGGGGGTGCGCAACGCGATCACCACCAGCACGTATCATATTCTTACGCCTTATCCGGGCACGCGCCTCTACGACACGATGCGCCAACAGGGGCGGCTCACCACGCACGATCGGGACCTTTACGACACCCGTCACGTGGTCTATACGCCCAAGCGCCTCACCCCGGCGGAACTGGAGGCGGGCTACCACCGGGCATATCGCGACTTCTATTCGTGGCGCAACATCGTGCGGGCGAGCACGCGGCATGAGAGCGTCAAGCATGTGCTGAAGCACTTCGCCTACACCGCGGGCTGGAAGAAGTTCGAGCCGGTGTGGAACTTCCTGATCAAGAGCCGCCGCCTGAACGACATACTACCGGTGCTGGAAGGCGTTCTAAGCAAGGTGCGCCGCAAGGATCGGCCCACCGCCATTACTCCTGTGACCGAACAAGACCCCGTCCTGTCATGAAGACCACCCGCAACCTCCTTATCACCGTCCTGCTTGCCGCGGTCATCTTCGACCGGCTGTTCTGGCACCAGGGCATCGGCGTCAACCTCACGCTGTTCGCGCTCCTCACGCTCGGTGTCCTGCTCATCGACCATGGCTGGCGGCGGTGGAGTGCCCCCGCGCGGTTGAGTGCCGCAGGGGCCGTGGTGAGTGCGGTGATGGTCACGGTGCATGGCTCGGTGATCGCCACCATCGCCGCTTTCGCCACCCTGTTCGCCTGCACGGCGTTCGTGCTCTCCCCACGCCTGCGCTCAACGGTGGCGGCGCTGTCCGCGTGGGCGGTGAATCTGGCCACAACGCCGATCGGTATCGTTTCTTCGGTGGGGGAGGCGTTGCCTGGCCTGCAGGCCCTGCGCCACGGCTGGCGCCGGGGCCGCGTGGCCATCGTGCCGCTCCTCGTGCTCACCGTGTTCTTCGCCTTGTACAGCGGTGGCAACAGCCGCTTCAACGCGATGACCGCCGGGTTCATGGACAGCTTCGGCGAATGGCTGGACGAGCTGTTCGATGCGGTGGTCACGCCCCACGCGCTGTTCTTCCTGTTCGCGGTGGTGTTCGCGGCTTCGTTGCTCATGCGTTCCGCCGGTGAATGGTTGGCCGACCACGAATCCCGCTTCGCGGAAACGATGCGGCGCGTGCGTGTGAAGCGCGCACAATGGTTGCCACCGCTGGGCATGGGCGCATTGGACCGCGAGCGCCGTATGGCCGTCGTGCTGCTGGTGCTGGTGAACGCGCTGCTCCTGGCAGTGAACGCCATCGACATCCACTGGATCTGGTTCGGCTTCCAGGTGGAACCGGGCATGAGCCTGAAGGAGTTCGTCCACGAGGGCACATGGCTGCTCATCGTGAGCATCCTGCTGAGCATGGCGATCCTGCTGCACCTGTTCCGGGGCAACCTCAATTTCCACCCGAAGAACCGCCTGCTGACCCTGCTGGCCACGGCCTGGCTCGCGCAGAACTTCATCCTCGGTATCTCCGTCTTCCTGCGCAACTACCACTATATCGGTTTCCATGGCCTGGCCTACAAGCGCATCGGGGTGATCGTCTTCCTGGCGCTCGTCCTGGTGGGCCTCGTTACCCTGTACCTGAAGATCCGCAAGCGCCGCACGCTCTTCCACCTGCTGCGCGTGAACGCATGGGCCGCCTTCGCCGTGCTCGTTGGCCTGGCCACCGTGGACTGGGACAGCCTGATCGTGCGCTACAACCTGGCGCACTGGAACCAGGGCGAGATCGACGTGGACAATTACCTCGCCATGAGCGACAAGGTGCTGCCGCTGCTCTACGCCGACCGCGAGCGGGTTTTTGAGCAGATGAGCAAGCACCGCGAGAACGAAGTGCGCTGGGTGCGGCAGCTGGACCCCGAAGCGTTCCGCATCGAATTGGAGCGCCGCAAGGAACGGTTCCTCGAACGGAACGCGGAGCAGGACTGGCAGAGCTGGACCTGGGCTGATGAACGGACTCGCGCGGCCCTCGCCTCCGCAACGGCCGATGGACAATGAACCCTATCGCACCGCCCATGACCTGTCATGCAGGATCCGCCGGAACCCGCCGTTCGGCGAAGGGTCCGTGTGATCATCCACCAGTGGGCAACTGAGCTCCGAACAAGAGACAGGACCAACCGGACATGAAGAACAAGCGGATACCGATCATCCTGGGGACCGTGGCGCTGCTGCTGCTGGTGCCCGCTGTGGCCATGCGTTTCACGGATGAGGTGGATTGGTCCATGGCCGATCTCCTCATCGCGGGCACCCTGCTCCTGAGCGCCGGGCTTGCGCTCGATCTGGTGTTGAGGAAGGTCGGCGGGCGGCGCCTGCGGATCGTTCTGTGCGCCTTGGTGCTGCTGGTGCTGGCGGCCATCTGGGCGGAACTCGCCGTCGGGATCTTCGACACACCTTTCGCCGGAAGCTGACCTGTTGTGCACCCGCATCCGCAAGACCGCTATGGACGACCCCGGAACCACCATACGCCGGCGCATCCGCGTCTGGACGATCCTCTTCATCGCCGCGCTCTGGTTGAGCGGCCTCACGGCCGTCCCCCTGGAATGGGGCACGCGCTGGCTGAGCGGCCTGACCATGGACTGGCCCGGCCCCTGGCATGCCTGGGCCGATGATGCGGCCGTGGCCATCGCCGATGTGGGAGGTAAGTATCCGTTCCTGTTATACGGTACTGATTGGCTCGCCTTCGCGCACATCGTCATCGGTCTGGCTTTCTTCGGTGTGCTGCGCGATCCTGTCCGCAACAAGTGGATCATCGAATGGGGGCTCTCGTGCTGCGCGCTGGTGATCGTGCTGGCTTTCGCGTGGGCGCCCGTGCGCGGGATCCCCTTCTTCTGGCGCTGCGTGGACGCCTCTTTCGGGGTGATCGGTGCCGTACCACTGTGGCGCGTGCTCCGCGATATCCTCACGCTCGAAAAAATACCGATCTCATGATCCGCAGGTCCCTTTCCCGCTGGACCGATGGCCCGCTGACCGCCGGTGTCCTGCTCACGGCCGGTTGCGTGCTCGCCTTCGCGCCCGATCCCTACCTGCTGATGCTCGCACGCTCCTTCCTGTGGCAGTGGGCGCTGGCAGCGGCCGGCATCGCCTTATTCGCGCTGGTGACGCGCCGCTGGTGGAGCGCGGCCGGCGCCGGGGCCGCCACGCTGCTGCTGGCCTTTCCGCCCTGCCCCACGGTGGGCGTTCCCGCCGGTGGACCTGCCGGGCCCGAACTGGTCCGCGTGGCGCAGATGAACGTGCTGCAACCGAATGATGACCACGACGCGGTGATCGCCGCCGCCATCGCCACCGATGCCGATGTGATCTCGTTCCAGGAAGTGAGCCCCGTGTGGGCGGAGAAGCTGCTACGCGGGCTCTCGGACGAATACCCGTTCAGCCATATCGTTCCCGGGAACACCTGCTACGGCATAGCCATGTTCAGCCGCCTGCCGTTCGCGCGCATCGGGACCGTGCATCTGCACCGCCGCCCGATGCTGCTGGCCGAGGTGGAGACCCTGACCGGGCCGGTGCGGCTGCTGAGCGTACACGCGACCTCTCCCGGCAGCTGGGCCGAGTTCCGTGAGCGAAATGCTCAACTGGATGAACTGACCTCCCTGGTGAACGACAGTCCGATGCCCGTGGTGCTCTTCGGCGACCTCAACACCGTGAGCTGGGACCGTGCGCTCAGGCGGCTCTGCCGGCGTACGGGCCTGCGTGAGCACCCGGACGGCGCACGCGCCACCTGGCCGAGCATCGCGGGGCTCGCACTCATCCCGTTGGACCACGTGCTCGTCACCCCCGGATTGGCGGTGGACACGGTCGGTATCTTCCCCATCCCCGGTTCCGACCATCGTGGCGTCACCGCCGTTATCCGCGAGCGCACATGAGGACCCGCGCCACCTGGACGCGCTTGCTGCCTTGGATGGCGGCCTGGGCGATCGCCATGGCTTTCCTGGAGAGCGCCGTGGTCATCTACCTGCGTGAACTGTACTACCCGGGCGGTTTCAAATTCCCGCTGGCGCCCATCGCCCCGCGCGTGGCCCTCACCGAATTCCTGCGCGAACTGACCACCATGGTCATGCTGCTGGCCCCGGCCGCGCTGGTGACCGAGAAGTGGCTGGAGCGCTTCGCCTGGTTCTGCTTCGGCTTCGGGGTGTGGGACATTTTCTACTACGTCTTCCTGAAGGCCCTGCTGGGCTGGCCCGCCACATGGCTCGACCGGGATGTCCTCTTCCTGGTGCCGGTTGTGTGGGTCGGGCCGGTACTGGCGCCATGCATCATTTCCCTCGGCCTCATCACGCTGGCCTGCATCCTGCTGCGGAAACGCTACTTGGACCCGGGTTTCAGGCCGCACCCGGCGCAGTGGGCATCGCTGGTCCTCTGTGGGGCGCTGTTCCTGTACACGTTCGTGGAGGAACCGCTGCGGTTCATCGGGCGATCGGGCGCCGGCGCGTCCACTGCGACGGGGCACAGGGCCATGGATGCGCTGGGCGTCTATGTCCCCGGACAGTACGCCTGGTGGGGCTTCATCGCGGCCACCTTGCTGGGAGCGGGGACACTGGCGGGTCTTGCCGTCAGGCGGCCCGGCTCAGGCCGGACAGAGCGGCGTGCGTAACCCCCCGAGCGCCGCCGCCGTTTGAGCCCTGCGCTCGTGCAATGGGATCACAGCAGAAGTCGATCGAAGAGGCCCGCACCTTCATGCGCTTGGCCTTCGTGGCGTGTACCGGCCTGGTATTCTACTACGCCCATCTCTTCCTCGGGCTTTTCGAGAACGTCTACCTCTTCCGCACGCTGGCCATCGTCTTCATGCTGTTCGCGCTGCCGTTGCCCATCATCGCCTTCAACAACAAGAAGCTGTTCCCGGACGTGAGGGGCAATGGCAAGGTGGTGCTCAACTGGGCCACCCTGCTGCTCTTCGCGCACCACTTCCTCATGACCTTCATCTTCGTGATGATCCTGCAAGGCGGGCGGGTGTTCTGAAGCGCTTCGGTGGGGCATGTGCAAGTGTCCTTGCCGGTCCGCGCAACTTTTTCCCGGGCCATGGCGTTACAACCCCAGGGCCGACCGCCCGGCACCGATAAAAAAATCCCTGGCCACAAGAGGCAATAAAAAGCCAGAGCGCAGAAAAAGCCTCTGTCCAAGCCCGTAAGCTCGGAGACCAGGATACTCGAAGCGCGCCCCGTAAGGCGCGCTTCGTACTTTTTCAGCGGGCCGGCGGTCTCAGCGTACGAACCGCACCGCGCCATGCCGCGCATCACGCACCAGGTAGACCCCGCTGGGCAGCCCGGTCAGGGACCAGTCATAGCGGGCCCTTTGCGCGAACGCGGTACCCACCAGCCGCCCCGTGGCGTCCAAGAGGTCCAAACGCCCGAGCGGCCGGTCATCCGTACCCATGACCACGAGGCCATCGCCGCTGATGGATACCAGCAGCGTGGGATGCGTCACCGCTCCCTCAGGCAGCGCGTTGGCGAGGTCAGAACAGCGCTCGAGAATCGCGATGTGAGCGGTGTTCTCCGCGGTGCCCTGCTGGTAGGTGGATCCCGTCAACTCGGCATTCATGGGCGGGGTTACCAGGCCATAGACCAATTGCCCGCCCACGATGCCCACCTGTTCCAGATGGAGCGAATAGTTCCCGGGTGGCAGGCAGATCTCCTGGCCGTTCACGCCCTGGTTGTTCGGCGTAAGGACGTACGTGCCGCTGGACAGCACGAGGCCATCGGTGTCCTCCAGGGTGTACGGTACGGTGGCGGATACGATGCCATCGCCGACGTTCCAGAGGTAGGGCGCCACGTCGACGCATTCCTGCGCGGGGCACAGGTCCCAGGAGACCGGCCAGGCGCACTCCTGCTCGGTATAGAAAAGGGACCAGAGGTGGAGTTCACCGGAGACGGTCGAGCCCTCGGGGAGGGTGCCGGGACGCACACGCAGCACATGGTCCTGCGGGTTCGTACCGATACCAAAGTAGCTCACGGTCTCGGAGGCGATGGTGTCGCCCTCCGCGTCCAGGAGCACGAAGCCGGGGTAGTCGAACAGGTCCGAACTGGCGTTGGCCACCGTGAGGACGATGCTGGTGTCACTGAAGATGCCCCAGCGCGCCCCGAGGAACGCGAGGCTGTCACAGTCCGTGGGCCCACCGCCGCTCACCGTGAACTGGTGCTCCGGCCCCGCGGCCATGTCCAACGTGGCCGTGCCCGAAATGACGATGGTGTACGTGCCCGCCGCGAGCATGCCGAGGTTGAAGGTCTCGCTGTGCGGAACGAGGACATCCAGCCCGATACCGTCCACTGCGGCGTTCACGTTCAATTGCACGGTGGAGCCCACGATAGTGAAGCCCGTGTTCATGATGAAGGAGGCCGTGTTCGACAGGGATCCGTTCAGCGTGATGCCGATCGCGTCCGCCGTGGTGGGCGAGGCGGGCGCGACCACGATCTGGTCCACGTAGTAATAGGTCTGTCCCTTGGCGCCGAGCCCTGCGAAAGCTCCGATGAACAGTATGAGAAGGTGGCGCAAGTGGTGGAGAGGGCGCATGGGGCGGGGTTTATGTTTGAGACGCACGGGACGCGCGCCGCGCTGCCCGGTCCTCAACTCTTCATGTTGTCGAACTGCAAAGGCACCTCGAAATCCGTGGTGCGGCAAAGGGCCATCACGGCCTGCAGGTCGTCGATCTTCTTGCCGCTCACCCGGATGTGGTCGTCCTGGATCTGCGGCTCCACCTTCAGCTTCATGTCCTTGATGGTCTTCACGATCTTCTTGGCCTTTTCGCGCTCAATGCCGTTCTGGACCTTGATGGTCTTGTTCAGGAGCTTGCCGCTGGGCTCCGGTTCGGCCTTGAGGTCAAAGCTCTTCACGTCGATCTTCTGCTTGGAACTCCGCTCCAGCAGGATGTCCACGATGGCGTCCAATTTCAAGTGGTCTTCGGTCGAGACCTTGATCGTGAGCGCCTTCCGGTCGTACTCGATGGTGCTGTTCGTGCCACGCAGGTCGTACCGGTTGTCCAACTCGCGCTTCGCGGAGTTGATGGCGTTATCCAGCGTTTGGGCGTCCACTTTGGAGACGATGTCGACAGAGGGCATGGTAAGGGGGATGGAACGCAAGTGTACGGCTGACGACCCGGGGCAGTAGGCGGCGCGGGTATAGCTGGATCCAAATGCTTGGTTGCGCAACCAAGCAAGTTGTGCTCAACGAGGGGGGAGGCTGGCTCGGGAAGGTCTGCTCATCTCAACTGAACGCCCCGTACCGCCTGGGATCTGCCTAGGCGCGGCGCCGCGGCGATGCTTGGTTGCGCAACCAAGCAAAAACGCACGTGCTGATGAACGCTGTGTCGCGAAATGCCCTGTCGGCAATCACGCCAACTTGAGCCAAGCGCACTTCAGATGCCGCCAGACCCGCAGGGCAGCCCAGCAGCAATCGGCCTAATAATAGTATTGATTATCAGCCTGTTGATGTAATCCGGCCCGCTACTCAATCGATGACCTCAGCCTTCGGGTAGCGGCTCTTCCAGAAGGGGAAAGCCTTCATGCTCTTCAGATGCACGATGGTGCGCCCATCCAGACGCACTTTCACGAATTTGGTGCCTGCCTTCGGCTCCGGGGCGGTAAGGATCAAGGTCTTCTTGCGGCTGCTCATGGTTCTCTCTGCTCTGTTCGGCTGTGGGCGATCGGGGGATGCCCACGGGCCGCGTTCTATATGAAAGGCCGGACGAATGTAACCGGAATGGCTGTCCGGCGCCATGTTCAGACGGGGCTTGGCTTTCCAATGATCGTTAAGGGCTTGTCCTGACCGGGTTCAACCGGGGCTCTTCCCGGCGGAAGGGCCGCCCACCCACAGGTCCAGCACCATGTCCAGTTCAGCTTCGGTGCGCAGCAGGTCGCACGCCTTCATCATGGTTTCACGCGCCGCGACCAGTTCCGGGGCGGGATCGGTGGGTTTGGCTTCCCACGAGGCCTTGTCGGGCCACAGGGCGATGGCCACGTAACGGCCGTGCTTGTCATTATGCATCCGGCTGCCGAGGCTGCCCCGGTTCCGGATGA
>Ga0073899_10002880_pt1 | contig 15370 bp, 10 predicted proteins | sample KloWWTmetaKNB5Ph_FD_88975 | JGI IMG/M metagenome (GOLD analysis project Ga0073899, IMG submission 88975) | Active sludge microbial communities from Klosterneuburg, Austria, studying microevolution and ecology of nitrifiers - Klosterneuburg... | ecosystem: Engineered > WWTP > Aerobic digester >...
AAGGCGCGGTCGTCACCGTGCGTGGCGGCAGCATGATCGCCTCTGATATGCTGGTCGTGGTGTCCGGCAATGCGCGGGTGACCTTTGAAGACGTCAAGACGCAGGGGCGAGTCTCTATAAAAGATGGCGCGTCGGTCATTGGATTGACGCCTGCGCCATAGCGGGCCGACGGCGACCAAAGATGCGCGACGCCGCCGCGCACGGTGGGGCCGCGCGGGCTCGGCGCGCGCGGGCGCTCTGGTCGGCTCGGGGGGCGGTCCCCGGCCCCGGGGATCGGTGGCGGGAGGCCGGCGTTTGTCGCGGCGCGATCGTCGAGCGTTTCGCAGTCGCGCTGGTGCGCGCAAATGGTCACGGAGGCGGGTGCCGCCGGGCGCCGCGACGGGGTTGTGGATCGGGGCTGAATCGGCGACGCTCCCGGGTGCGGCGCTTGGGCCGCGTTCATTGAGGAGCAATCGTGATGCGCTTGACCATGGCTCGTGTTTGGACCGTCGGATTGTTTGTGGGTGTGCTCGTCGGCTGCGGCAAGGATGACGGCGGCGGCGGCGGCAGCAGCGTCGAGACGCTGTGCAAGAAGCTCATCGATTGCGGGAGCCCTGACACGGTCGAAGACTGCTCCGCAGGCCTGAATATGTGCTCGAATATAGCGACGCAGTCGGAGGATTGCGCGGGGATGAGCGGCTGTGAGGCGATCCTCGGCTGCTACATCGGCATCGCGTTGAACTGCGTCCCCGAGGGCAGCACGGGCGAGGATCCGACGGAGGCATCGGGCGGAACGACGTCCGCCACCGACGCGACGTCCACCACCGACGCGACCACCACCGACGCGACGCCCACCACCGGCGACGATCCGAACACGACGACCACGGGCCTCACCTCGGATCCAGACCCTGAACCCAGCACCGGGGGCGATGCTTCGACCACCGCCGACACGGACGTGCCCGTGGATCCCGACCTCTACGGGCCCTGCGGCGCCGGTGAGCCGCCGTGTCCGGGCGACCAGGTCTGCGCAGAGACGGTTGTCGGCACGTTCTGCTCGCCCCCGTGCGTCGATATGCTCTGCCCCGGCAGCGGCGTCAGCGCGGCTGCGGAGTGCGTGGTGCTCGCCGACGACGTCGACGACGAGCCCGACTACTGCGCGCTGATCTGCGACCTGAACGGCCCCGCGGATCAGTGCCCGGCCGGCCTCAGCTGCGAGGAGGTCCCTTTGCAGGAGATCGGCATCTGCGCCGAGTTTTGACGCCGGCGGATCTTGAGACGCGCCCATGATCATCGCAGTCCCCGCGCCCATGCACTGATTGCATGATCTGCACCCACGACCCCGAAGCTGCGCTCGGGGCTCGACTCGGCCTACAGAGCCATGGATAGAGGCCGTCGCCGGCCACGCGGCGGGCATGGGCCTGAGCCCCGCGATTCGGGGCGGATCTGCGCCTGGTGGGCGCCGCTTTGCTGCGTCGACCTCCCGCCATCGGGCGCAGATTTACGTATCCTGGGCGCGTGCGAAGCGGCGGAGAGGACGACACGCTGGTCTCGCCGGGCAGCGCGGCGCCGGCCGATCCCGCGGCGGTGACCCGCCTGCTGGCGCCGGACGCCGCCGCGGCGATAGAGCGGCCCAGCGAGGGGCTGGCGCGGATCGGCCGCTTCGTGGTCTTCGAGGAGCTCGGCGCCGGCGGCATGGGCCAGGTCTTCGCCGCCTACGACCCCGAGCTCGACCGTAAGGTGGCGCTCAAGCTGGTCCAGCGCCCGGCCGACGGGGCCGACGTCGCCGACTGGCAGGCGCGGCTGATCCGCGAGGCCCAGGCGATGGCCAAGCTCTCGCACCCCAACGTCGTCACGGTCTACGAGGTCGGGGCCCACGCCGGTCAGGTGTTCCTGGCCATGGAGCTGGTCCAGGGCCGCGACCTCGCGCGGTGGCTGCTCACGCCCCGCGAATGGCAGCGCGTCGTCGAGGTGTTCCGCGCGGCCGGCGAGGGCCTCGCGGCCGCCCACGGCGCGGGCCTGGTGCACCGCGACTTCAAGCCCGCGAACGTGCTGGTCGGCGACGACGGGCGGGTGCGGGTCGCGGACTTCGGGCTGGTCATGACGCGCACGGCCCGGGCGCTGGCGCTGCGCGAGAGCGGCACGATCGGCACGATCGGCACGAGCGGCACGAGCAGTATGAGCAGCCGCTCGAGCGACGTGTTCGCGCGGGAGCTGACGAACTTCGGGGCGGTGATGGGGACGCCGGCGTACATGGCCCCGGAGCAGATCCGCGGCGAGACGGCCGACGAGCGCAGCGACGTGTTCTCGTTCTGCGTCGCGCTGTGGGAGGCGCTCTACGGTACGCGCCCCTTCGGCGGCGAGTCGATGACCGAGCGCCTGGCGGCGATCCGTCGCGGGGAGATCCGCGAGCCGGGGCCCGGGGCCGCGCCTCGCTGGCTGCGCCCGCTGCTGCTGAAGGGCCTGGCCGATGCGCCAGGTGACCGATGGCCGAACATGCGCGGGCTGCTGGACGCGCTGGCCCGCGACCCCGCGCGCGCGCGAGCCCGGCGGCGCCGCACCGCGCTGCTGGTCGTCGGCGTGCTCGTCCTCGGCGGCGCGCTGGTCTACGGCGGGTCGGCGCTGTGGTCCCGCTACCGCGAGCGCGCCCGCGAGACGGCCGCGCAGCTGCACCTCGACGCCACGCTGGACCGCCTCACGGCGCTGCGCGCGGACGGCCGCAAGATCGAGGCCGACGCGATCGTCGACGCCTTCGTCGCCGACCCCGAGCACGCGGGCACCCGCGCGCAGGTCCGGGCGCTGCGCTGGCGCGCCGACCAGCGCCGCAGCGGCGGCGACGTCGACGGCGCCCTCGACGCGTACAGCGAGGCCTACGCGGCCGCCCACGACCCGGGCGAGGTCGGCGAGGTGCTGCTCGGCCTGGCCGATCTGTTCCATGCGCGCCGCGCCTGGGGGCAGCTCAGCTGGGTGCTGGCCAGCCTCGAGGCGCTTGGTCCGGGGCTGCACGCCCGGACCGCGCCGCTGCGCGTCGACGCGGCGATGACCCGTCGCGACTTCGCGGCGGTCGCGGCCCTGGACCCGCAGCTCGCGGGCCTGAGCGCCGCGCTGGGCCAGGCGCAGCGCAGCGACCGACACGCGGCCCGCGTTCAGGTCATCGACCTCGAGGGCGACGGCGAGCCGGAGCTCGCGCTGTTCGACACCGCGGGTCCGAGCCCGCGGCTCACCGTGACGCGGGCCACGGACGGGCTGCCGCTGGTTGCGACCTCCGCGGCGAACCCGGGCCTGAGCTTCGACCGCATGGTCCCGGGTCCGGGCGGCGCGCTGGTCATCGGCAGCACGGACGAGGTCGAGCGTCAGCTGCTCGGCTGGGGAGGCGACCGCTGGGAGGTGCAGGCGCGCTGGCGCGGCTCGATCGCTCTGGACACGGCCCGCGGCGACCTCGACGGCGACGGCGTCGACGGGATCTACGTCGGCTCGGGCCCCTACGACCGGCGCCTGATCGGCCTTCGGCGCGCGGGCGAGGGCTGGGCGGAGTTTCGCCCGTCCCCGCGGATCGACGCCGCGGCGTCGGACGTGCGGGCGCTGGCGATCGGCGATGTCGACGGCGACGGGCGGGACGAATTGCTGGTCGGCCTCGGCGCCTGGAAGGCCTACGATGTCAGGGTCCTGCGGCCGGGTGCTGGCGGGCGAGCCTTCGAGCAGGTGGCCCGGCGCAAGCTCGGGCCCCTCGATGATGTGGTGATCCTGCCGACGCCGGATGGCCCGCTGATCGCGGTCGCCAAGAGCCCGGAGACCATCTATGCCGCGCCCACGATGTTCCCCGACGGTGATCATATCGGCGTGGCCCCGGGCCTGTACCTGTTTCGCCTGCGCGGGTGCTCGCTCGAGGACGTGGCCTACGCGGCGATCGAGCCGTCGATGCGGCTGCGTGAGCTGGCGGTCGCCGACCTCGACGGGGACGGCCGCAACGAGCTCGTCGGCGAGCTCGCCCCGCTCAGCGGCCCGGCGAACGACCTGGTGATCTTTCGCCTCGGCGAGGAGGGGCTGTCGCAGCTGCGCATCGGCCAGCTCGATCTGCTCGCGGCGGCCGACCTCGACGCCGACCCCGCCGACGAGCTCGTGGTCGCCGACACGCAGGACCAGCATCGGGTCTGGCTCCTCGGCGTCGGCGCGCAGCGCCTGCCCGAGCTCGACCTCGGGCGCCCGAGGCTCGCCGTCGCGCCGCCCGCCGCGCTCGCCGACGATCTGCCGCTGCGGCGCCAGTGGGTCCACGCGGGCGAGCTCGCGGGCCTCGGTCTGCTCGGCGAGGCCGGCCGGCGCTACGCCGAGCTGGCGCACGCGCTGCCGCAGGGGGAGGCCCGCGTCGCCGCGCTGGTGCAGGCGGCCGAGCTGGCCGCGAGCATCGGTGACCTCGCAGGCGCAGCGGCGCGCTTCGAGGAGGCGGGGCGCAGCCCGGGGTGGGGCGCGCTGTTCGAGCGCGCGGCCGACCACTACGAGCGCAGCGGCCGCTTCGACGACGCGATCCGCGTGCTCGGCGAGGTCCCGCGGCCGGGGAACGCGGTGCTGGCCCGGCTCGGTCGCCACGTCGAGTGGCTGGCGAGCGAGCGCGAGTACGGCTTCGACCGCCCGCTCGACGCGGCCTGGCAGCTGCGCGACCCGATCGCGCTGCAGCACGACCGGATCCGCGGGGTGCTGACGGCGGACCTGATGGCGCCGGAGCCGGTGCTGGCGCTGCCGGTGCAGGTCGGCCCGGACTTCGTGCTGCGCGTCGAGCTGTCGCTGACGGAGATCAACTTCGGCGGCAGCTTCGCGCTGCGGCTGCGACCCGACGATCCGGCGGCGCCGCCGATCGAGCTCTCCGCGTATCGCAGCGGCTCGAACAGGCCCGAGGGCGTGAAGCTGGTGGTTCATATCGTGTCCGCCGATCCCTCGATCACGATCCCGCTGCCGGGGCCCGGCGACCGCGTGACCCTCGAGATCAGCCAGCTGGCGGCGCCGGGCGAGCAGCGGTTCGCGCTCGCCCTCAACGATGTCCCGGTCGGTGAGAGCCGGCGCTCGATCGTCGCCCCGTTCGCCGGCCCGGCGCAGCTCGAGCTGCTGCGCTCCGACCCGCTCGGCGGCGCGGCGAGCGAGAGCCCGTGGTCACGCGTCGAGCTGCGCCGGCTCGTGACCCGCGGCCTGACGATCCGCGAGGCGCCGCGGGACCCCTGGCAGGCTGTCCGGCGCGCGCTGGTCGAGGGGGAGCGCGCGACGGCCCTGGCGGCCCTCGAGGCGGCCGGAGAGGCCCCTGGCGCGCCCGAGGAGCTGCCGTTTTGGCGGGTCCTCGCGCGCCTGGGCGCGGATGGCCCCGAGGCGGCGCGGATCCTCGCCGGCGTGCTCGACCTGCGGGCGCCGGACAGCCCGCAGATGCGCGTGGCGCAGCGGCTGCTCCGCGCCCGCGGCGAGGCCGTCGCGCCGGCCCTGCGCGGCGCCCTCGGGCCCGGCTATCTCCAGCTGTTTTTTGCCACGTGGAATGACGCGCTGATGGGGTCCTTCAGCGTGCCGATGATGCGCGCGTTCCTCGAGCACGCGCCCGAACTCGACGGCGTGGGCGAGGCCGACGTGCCGGGGCTGAGCCTCCCGCTGAGCGATGTGATGCGCCTTGTGCGCCTCATTCGCGCAGGGATCTACGCGCAGCTCGGGGACGCCGCGGGCGCGCACCGCGAGCTGGAGAAGGTCGACCTGAAGCTCGTCGCCGGGGTCCAATACACCGCGCGAATGTCGGGCACGCTGCTGCACCGCCTCGCCGTGCTCGACCTCGCCGAGGATCGCGTCGACCATGCATTCGAACATCTGGCGGCCGCGCGGGCGTTTCACGCGCCCGAGCTGTTCGCCGACGAGCTGCGCGTGGACCCCGAGCTCACCGCGCTGCACGGCGATCCCCGCTGGCGCGACCTGCTCGCGCAGTGACGCGAAGCGAAGCGCCGGCGTCCGAGGTCTGCCGCGACGAGTTCGACAATCAGGACATTTGAGGCGGGCGCGTACGGCGATTTCGCGCGCGCCTCGTCGCCCGGCGGGCGCCGCGGATCGGCTAGCATCGGCGATGATGGTCGACCTTCGCCGCGCGCACCTGGCCCTGGGCGCCGTCGTGGCGCTGATCTCCGCGTGTGGCGTCGACCCGGGCGAGGCGTCGGCGGAGAGCTGCGGCGCCGGGGTGTGCGGCGCGGACGAGTCGGGCGAGGGTCCTGCGGGGAGCTGCGGCGACGGGGTGTGCGGCGCGGACGAGTCGTGCGGCTCGTGCGGCGCCGACTGTGGCGCCTGCGCGCCGGTCTGCGACGGCGACGGCGCGTGCGAGCCCGGCGAGGCCTGCGAGCTGTGCCCGGGAGATTGCGGGTCGTGCGGGGAGGGGGCGCCGTGCGCCCGACTCAACGCGGCGCGAGCGGACGAGACGGTGGTGATCTCGGGCGAGATGGGCGACGACCGCGAGGGCGCCGGGCTGGGGTGCGACGTGCACGCGGCGGCCCCGGGGGTGACGGTGACGGGCTCGTGGCGCGGCGACCTGCGCTGTCATCATTGCGACGGCTGGCGCTTCGACCATGTGAGCGTCAGCGAGGGGAGCTTGCGGATGATCGCCGGCGACGGCTGGAGCATCCGCGACAGCGCGGTCGACGGCGGCGGCCGGGGCATCATGGCGGTGGTCGGGACCGGCTCCGACGACGCGCCGGACGGGCAGGCGGTGAACTGGGTGATCGAGCGGCTGACGGCGCGGGGCGCGGGGTGCCGGCCGGCGGACGATCCTTACCCGACGCACGTCCGCGCGCTGTACATCATCGGCAAGAACGGTCAGCCCAACCACGGGGCGATCCGGGACAGCACCTTCGAGGGCGAGGGCTGCGGCGCGACCGTGAAGATCGGCGGCACCGGCAACTTCGGCTCGTGGTCCGGGGCCGCGGACGCGGCCGACGACGTGATCTTCGCGGGGAACGTGATCCGCAACGTCGGCGAGGGGCCCCAGCGGGTCGCGCTCCTCCTCGCCACCAACAGCGACGAGGTCACGGTGGCGAACAACCGGCTGGTGGCGGGCGAGCACGCGATCGTCGCGTCGGGGCCGTGGAGCGGGCTCGGCCTCGAGGTGACGGACAACACGATCGAGGCGCCGGTCTTCATGCTGGCGCGGCTGTGGAACAACCCCGAGGCCGGGGCGCTGGCCTACCTCTACGGCGAGCGCTTCGTGACCTACGTGGATCCGGGTGCGTGCCCGGAGGTCGGCGCGTGCGCCGGCAACCGCCGCTGAGGTCGCGCCGGGCTCGGGGCGCGGCCCCGGTGGCGAGCCCTCAGCAATCGTTGGGTGAGCAGATCACCCAGCCCTGGATCTCGACGTGCTGGCCGTAGTCGTTCCAGTTGCCCTCGAAGCCGCAGCCGTCCAGGCGCCGCTCGATCCGGTCGCCCGGGTTGCTGTCGCCGCTCGGCTCGAAGCTCACCATGCAGCCGACGTCGCCGTCCGCGTTGGCGGTCATCCAGAAGTCGCAGGGCTGGTTGCGGCACACCGCGCCCCAGTTCTTGAGCCCCATCGCCTTCTTGAAGTTCGGGAAGACGTTGAGCAGGTTGGCGGCCTTGCCGTTGTTCCACAGGTACAGCTGCTGCGCGTGCGCGGCGGTGCGGGTGACGACGACCTCCCAGCCCAGCGCGGCGCACCTGGCCACATACGCGGGCTGGCTCGCGCCCAGCGCGGCGTCGTCGATGCGCACCATCGTATAGGCGCACTCGTCCGCGACGAGCTCGCAGTGCACCTCGAGCGGCTGCACCTCGCCAGCGCCGTCGGGGTCGACCACGTGGGGCCCGGAGGCCATGTTCGGGGCGTGGGCCTGGAGCTCCGCGCAGGTGCTCGGCAGTCGGCAAGCGCCCTTGAAGCAGAAGGTGCCGTCGCCGCAATCGTCGTCGTCGGTGCAGCAGGGCCCGCAGGCGCCGCCGCAGTCGAGCCCCGTCTCGTCGGCGTTCTTCAGCCCATCGCCGCAGGGGTTGATGCGGCAGGTCGCCGAGCAGCCGTCGTGCGGATCGAGGTTGGCGTCCTCGCACTGCTCGATCAGGCCCTGCAGCACGCCGTCGCCGCAGCGCGCGATGACGCAGGCGCTGCACGCGTCCTGCGGCTCGAGGTTGGCATCATCACATTGCTCGCCCGCGGAGACGATGCCGTCGCCGCAGGCCGGGGTGGTGCAGAGATGCGTGCATCCGTCGAGGTCGAGGAGGTTGCCGTCCTCGCAGGCCTCGCCCGCCGACAGGATGCCGTCGCCGCAGGCCGGGAGCTTGCAACTGGCCGTACAATCGTCGTTCGGGACGTCGTTGCCGTCGTCACACTCCTCCGCGGGATCGAGGACGCCGTCGCCGCAGACGCCGTCCTGGCCGCTCGACATGCCCGAGGACGACGAGGACGACGAGGAGAACGAGGCGGATGTGGTGACGCCGGCGCTCGAGGTCGCCCCGGTCTCGCCGGTGCTGCCCTGCGTGGTCGCGGCGAGCATCGAGTCCTGGAAACAGCCGGCCAGCAGGATGCAGGCGAGGAGGCTCGGCACACGACGTTCGACCGGCACGGCCCGATGATGCCCGGGCCGCCAGCCGCGATCAAGGCGGGTGGTGGGGCCGGATCTGCGCAGGCCTGGTCGGCGCGCCGTGACGCGGCGGGAAGTGCCACGGCCGACCGAGGCGGAGGCGCTCGCGGAGGCGCTCCTGGTGCGCCGCGAGCCGGGGCGCGAGCGCGGCCGCGGCCGCGGCGAGGGCGAGACCCGCGATCACGTCGACCGCGTAGTGGCGACGACGCAGCCCCAGAAGAACCCGCCGTCGACGGGGCCCTGGAATTGGGACTCGAGGTAGAGGCTCGGCCCGTGGCCGGGCACCGCCAGGTAGCCGAGCTGGCCGGCGCAGAAGACGATGAGGGTCCCCGGCGCGAACTCGCTGGTGAGTCGGCCCGGCCTGATCCGCCATATGACGACGAGCATGTATGTGAAGGCGATGAAGAAGTAGCTGTAATAAAAGAACGAGAACCACTCGACGATGGGCCGCTGATTGAGCCGCTCGAGCCACAGGCTGGGCTCGAGGCCGAACAGGCGCTCGTCGAGGCGCCACAGGAATTCGTCGACGGAGTCGGGCCGGACCGCCGGCAGCAGATCGCGGAGCATCAGGTAGTCAGCGACCTGGTCGCCCGCACCCGGCTGCGCGGCGCCATCCTGCCTGGAGATCGACATCGGGCGGCTCGGCGTAGCTCATCTTCCTGGCGCGGGCGCGCCGAAAAGAGAACCACCGATAATCGGACGTCGAATGGAGATCACCGGGCGAGCGCGGTCGCGTCCCCGGCGGTAGCGCGCGTCCCGGCTGCCCGACGATTCACGGCGTCAGCGTGATCGGCAGCTCGCCGAGCACCTCGAAGGGCTGCCCCTCGCGCTGCCCGATCGCCCGGATCTGCACGGCGTAGGTCCCGGGCGGGAAGGGCGGTCCCTTCGGGTTGTTGAAGTCCGACGGCCCGAACCAATTGACGCCGTCCCACGGCAAGCTGTCCGGATAGGTGCCGGCCACCAGCGTGAACGGCGGCAGGTCCGGGTTCGGGCACTTGCCCTGGTCGCACAGGCAGTACGCCTGACCGTCGCCCTCGATCCGCTCGCCGACGAACAGCCCGCTGGGCCCCGGCTCGTCGCAGGTATTGATCGACTCCGTCTCGACGCCCGGGACGTCGGCCAGCACGACGACCGCGTACTTGAGCTCGACCCCGGCCTTCGCCTCGGCGAGCGTGAAGCTGTCCGGCTGCGCCGGGAACACGATGCACACCCCCTCGAGGTTCGACGGGCCGGCCCCGTCGCAGCTCGGCGCCACGCCGGTCTCGCCGCTGCCCTCGCTCGTCCCGGTCGAGCTGTCGCCGCCGGTCGAGGTCGCGGCGCCGGTCGAGGTCGTGGCGCCGGTCGAGGTCGCGGCCGCGCCGGAGCTCTCGTCGCCGGTCGCGGTGTTCGACCCGCCGCTCGTCCCGGTCGTCGGCGTCCCGGTCGTCGGCGTCCCGGTCGTCGCCGTCGCGTCCGAGCTCGAGCTCGAGCCCGCGGTGGTGCTGCCGCTGCCGGTCGTGGTGGTCTCCCCGGGCGCCGGGTCGGCGCAGGCGATCGGGTACAGCAGGCCGAGGCCGAGGAGTCTTGCGCGTCGCATGGCGACAAACAAGCAAACCGAGGCCACCCTGTCAACACGCCCGGGCCGGCCCGATCGGCGTCAGGGCCCGCGACGACGACGCGGCCGCGGGATTTTGCTAGTGTGCGCGGCCAGGGCTCCATGCGTTCACTCGGTCACTCGCTGCTCATCGCCTGCGCCACGGTCGCGGTCGGATGCTCGGCGTACCAGCAGTACCAGCTCGATCGCCTCCACGGCGACGAGCGCGTGCGGGACCGCGAGGTCGCGGCCGTGGCCGCGGGGGCGATCGACTACGACATGCAGGTGCGACCGATCCTCGAGTCGCGCTGCGTGGTCTGCCACGCCTGCTACGACGCGCCCTGCCAGCTCAAGCTCGGCTCCCCCGAGGGCATCGATCGCGGCGCCAACTCCGACAGGGTCTATAACGGGAGGCGACTGCGGCAGACCGAGCTCACCCGCCTGTTCGAGGACGCCCAGACCGCCGCCGGCTGGCGCGAGAAGGACTTCCACCCGGTGCTCAACGAGCGCGCGCAGACCCGCGAGGTGAACCGCGACGCCGGCCTGCTGCACCGCCTGCTCGAGCTCAAGCGCAGCCACCCGGTCGAGCCGGGCGCGCTGCTGCCCGACGACGTCGACCTCCGGCTGCGCCGCGCCGACCAGTGCCCGACCGTGGCGCAGCTCCGTCGCCACGAGCGCAAGCACCCCGAGTGGGGCATGCCCTACGGCCTGCCGGGCCTCAGCGCGCGCGAGCACGAGATCGTGACCCGCTGGCTCGAGGAGGGGGCCACGCACCGCCGCCCGCCCGCGCTCCCGGAGGGTCTGAGGGCCCAGGTGGCCGAGTGGGAGCGGTTCCTGAACCAGGACTCGGCCAAGGCCCGCCTCGCCGGTCGCTATATCTACGAGCACCTGTTCCTCGCGCACGTGTACTTCGACGCGAGCGGCTCGCCGCCGACCTTCTTCGAATTGGTGCGCTCGCGGACGCCGCCCGGCCAGCCGATCGACCGGATCGCCACCCGCCGCCCCTACGACGACCCCGGCGTCGCGCGCCCGTACTATCGCCTCCAACCGGTGCGCGAGGCGATCGTCGCCAAGCTGCACCTCCCGTACCGCTTCGACGCCGCCCGCATGCAGCGCTGGCAGGCGCTGTTTCACGACGCCGCCTTCGAGGTCGCGGCGCTGCCCTCGTACGCCCCGGAGGTCGCCTCCAACCCCTTCGTCGCGTTTCGGGCGCTGCCGGTGCAGTCGCGCTACCGCTTCATGCTCGACGAGGCCGAGTTCACGATGATGACCTTCATCAAGGGCGCGGTGTGTCGCGGGCCGATCGCCCTCAACGTCATCGACGACCAATTCTACGTGTTCTTCGTCGACCCCGACGCGAGGACCCAGCTGCACGACGGCGAGTTCCTCTACAGGAACGCCGAGTCGCTGAGCATGCCCGCCGAGGCGAGCTCGAACGCGCGGCCGATCGCCACCTGGCTGCGCCAGTCCCGGCACGAGAAGACCTTCGCCCTCGCCAAGCAGCAGGCGCTGCGCGAGGACTTCAGCGGCGGCAGGAAGGCGACCCTCGACCTGCTGTGGGACGGCGACGGCCACAACCCCAACGCCGCGCTCACCATCTTCCGTCACTTTGACAGCGCGTCGATCGTGAAGGGCATGGTCGGCGCGCCGCCCAAGACCACGTGGGTGCTCGGCTACCCGCTGCTCGAGCGGATGTACTACTTGATGACCGCCGGCTTCGACGTCTACGGCAACATCGGCCACCAGCTGTCGACCCGCGCATACATGGACTTCCTGCGGATGGAGGCGGAGTTCGCGTTCCTGATCTCGCTGCCGGCGCAGGCGCGCCAGACCGAGCGCCAATTCTGGTACCGCGGCGCCCGCGAGCGCGTCTACGGAGATATCGTCAAGGAGCTGGCCAGGATCGACGTCGAGAGCGGGATCCGCTTCGAGACCGACCAGCCCAAGCTCGAGCTCTATCGCATGATCTGGGACCGCCTCGAAGGCGTTCGGGAGGATCGCTTCGGCCTCGACGATCCGCGGATCCCCGGGCCGCTCGCCGCGTCGCTGCGCGCGCTGGCGGCGGTCAAGGGCGCGCCGCTGCAGTGGCTGCCGCAGATGGCGTTCCTGTACGTGCCCGACGCCCCGACCGGCGCCCAGGTGTTCACGCTCCTCCGCAACGACGGCCGCAGCAACATCGCGTCGCCCTTCGGCGAGGAGGACCGACGGCTCCCGCTGGAGGACACGCTCACCGTCGCCAGCGGCTTCATCGGCAGCCACCCCAACGCGTTCTACGTGGTCGAGCGCGCCCGCCTCGGCGACTTCGTCAGGCAGGTCGCGGCCCTCGGCGCCGAGGCCGACTACGCGGCGCTGCAGGTCGGCTTCGGCGTCCGCAGGACCGACCCCGACTTCTGGCCCACCAGCGATCGACTCGTCGAGATCTACCGCGAGGGCTGGCCGGTCGAGGCCGGGCTCATCGACCTCGCCCGCTACGAGAATCGCTGATTTGGCGAGCGCTCGGCGCCGCGGCGCGGAGCGCGTCGATCAGGTCGGCGGCTGCGGGCGTGGCGGCTGCGGGCGTGGCCGCGGTTCGGGCTGCGGATCCACGCCCGGGAACGGCTCGGGCCGCGGCTGCGGCTGTGGCTGCGTTCCGGGCCAGGGCTGCGGCTGCGGCTGCGGCTGCGGCTGTGGCTGTGGCTGCGTTCCGGGCCAGGGCTGTGGCTGTGGCTGTGGCTGCGGGCGCGGCGTGAAGGCCGGCTCCGGCTGGAACTCCGGCTGTGGCTGCGCCAGGGGGCCCTCGGGGCCGCGCGGGTCCTGCCCCTGCGCGCAGCTCTGCACGATCAACAGGCCCGCGGCCGCGACGAGCACGAGCACCGCGAGCCCACCGATCGCCCCCTGGGTCGTCGACATCGATCGCCTGGCGTCATCCATTCGAGCACCGTATCACGACGCGGCGCGGCCTGATCGCGCGCGATCGCGGTCCTGTCGGCGTCAGGGGCAGGTTGGCAGGTTGGTCCTGTCGGCCAGGGGCATCCGCCGGGCATCCGCCGTCATCCGCCGTCATCCGCCGTCATCCGCCGTCATCCGCCGGGCATCCGCGACGGCGAGGCGCTCGAGCTGCGGGTAGGCGATGACCACGGCGCGAATGTCGGGCAGGATCGCGGCATGCGGGTCGCCGTGATCGGGCATGTCGAGTGGATCGAGTTCGTGCGGGTCGAGCATGTGCCCGCCGCGGGGGAGATCGTGCATGCCCGGGGATCCTGGGAGGAGCCCGGTGGCGGCGGCGCGGTCGCGGCCGTGCAGCTCGCCAAGCTCGCGGGCGAGTGCACGTTCTATACGGCCTTCGGCGACGACGCCCTCGGCCATCGCGCCCATGAGACGCTCGCGGCGATGGGCCTGGAGATCGAGGCGAGCTTTCGCAAGCAGCCGCAGCGCCGCGCGTTCACCCATATCGACGACGCGGGCGAGCGCACGATCACGGTGCTCGGGGACCGCGCGGGGCCGGTCGCCGCCGACCCGCTGGCGTGGGACCGGCTCGCCGACTTCGACGCGGTGTACTTCACGGCCGGCGACGTCGACGCGCTGCGGCTCGCCCGGCGCGCGCACACTCTGGTCGCCACGTCGCGGATCGTGCCGCTGCTGCGCGCCGCCGGGGTCGCCCTCGACGCCGTCGTCGGCAGCGCGCAGGACCCCTCGGAGCGCTACACCCCCGGCGACGTCGAGCCGCCGCCGCGGCTGATCGTGCGCACGGCGGGGGCCGCCGGCGGCAGCTACGAGCCCGCGGGCGGGCCGCGGCTCGCCTATTCGGCCGCGCCGCTGCCCGGGCCCGTCGCCGACGCCTATGGCTGCGGGGACGCGTTCGCGGCGGGCCTCACCTTCGCGCTGGGCGCGGGTCAGCGGCCGGACGTGGCGCTGCGGTTCGCCGCGCGCTGCGGGGCCGCGGCGCTGACGGGCCGGGGGCCCTACAGCGGCCAGCTCCGCGGCGTCTGAGGGCGCCGTGACAGCCGTGACGCGCGCAGGTACAAGTGCACGGAGCGCAGCTCATGTCCCCCGCCCGGCGCGCCCTCCTTCAGATCCACTTCTGCGTCCTGCTGTGGGGCTTCACCGCCATCCTCGGCAAGCTCATCAGCCTCGACGCGCTGCCGCTGGTGTGGTGGCGCATGGGCCTCGTCACGGCCGCGCTGCTGCTCCTGCCGCGGGTGTGGCGGGGCCTGCTCGCGCTGCCCAAACGCCTGTGGCTGGCCTACGCCGGGGTCGGCGCGGTGGTCTCGCTGCACTGGCTCACGTTCTATGGCGCCATCAAGCTCGCCAACGCATCGGTGGCCGCGACCTGCATCGCGCTCGCGCCGGTGTTCCTGGCGCTCGTCGAGCCGTACATCGCGGGCCGCAAATTCGTGGGCCGCGAGCTCCTGCTCGGGGTCGCGGTGGTGCCCGGCGTCGCCCTGGTGGTGGGCGGGCTCGCGCCCCACATGCGCCTCGGGGTGCTGGTGGGCAGCCTCTCGGCGCTGCTGGTGGCGGTGTTCGGCGCGCTCAACAAGCGGCTGGTCGCGCACGCGGACCCGCTCGTCGTCACCTGCGTCGAGATGGGGACCGGCGCGCTGTTCCTGACGCTGCTGACGCCGCTCCTGCCGTATCTCCTGCCGCATGAGGGGGCGCTCTTCCCCATCCCGGGCCCCCAGGACGCGCTCCTGCTGGTGGTGCTGGCGGTCGGCTGCACGCTGGTGCCCTTCGTGCTGTCGCTGATGGCGCTGCGGCACCTGACCGCCTTCGGCGCGCAGCTGGTGGTGAACCTCGAGCCGGTGTACGCGATCGTGCTGGCCATCCCGCTGCTGGGCGAGCAGCGCGAGCTCGGGCCCAGCTTCTACATCGGCGTGGCGATCATCCTCTCCGCCGTGTTCGCCAATCCTTCCCTCGAACGCGCCGCGAAGCCGCGCCCGCCGGTCACCGCGCCCTGACAGACTGTGCGAAGCTCCCGCTCGCACGCATGAAGCCGCCACGAAGACTCGCGCCCGGGCCGACGCCGCCGGACCTCGCCAGCGCCGACGACCTCGACTTCGCGGCGTTGATGCAGCGCGACGGCGTGACGCCGGTTGCGAGGCCCCGCGCGAAAGCCCCGAGCGTCGCGCCCGCGAAGCCGGCCGCGAAAGCCCCGAGCGTCGCGCCCGCGAAGCCGGCCGCGAAAGCCCCGAGCGTCGCGCCCGCGAAGCCGGCCGCGAAAGCCCCGAGCGTCGCGCCCGCGAAGCCGGTCCCAGGGCCC
>Ga0073899_10002881_pt1 | contig 15367 bp, 10 predicted proteins | sample KloWWTmetaKNB5Ph_FD_88975 | JGI IMG/M metagenome (GOLD analysis project Ga0073899, IMG submission 88975) | Active sludge microbial communities from Klosterneuburg, Austria, studying microevolution and ecology of nitrifiers - Klosterneuburg... | ecosystem: Engineered > WWTP > Aerobic digester >...
CTGCTGTGGCGCATGATCTCGATCCTGCACATCACCACGGTCAACCCCGACGGCGGCGACCCGTTCTACTACCACATTCAGGCCGGGCTGCTCAGCGCCGGGCGGGGCTTCTCCGAGCCGTTCCGATGGGTGAGGGATGGCACCCTCGAGCCGACGGCGATCCATCCGCCGCTGTATTCGATGTACCTGTCGATCTCGTCGTTCCTCGGCGCCGACACCTACCTGGCCCACAAGGCGCTGTCGATCCTGGCCGGCACGGGCGTCGTCGTGGTGGTCGGGTTGATCGCCCGGCGCATGGGCGGCAACTGGGCCGGCTGGATCGCCGCATCGCTGGCCGCCTTCTACCCGCAGTTCTGGATCGTCGACGGCATCCTGTGGTCCGAGGGCCTGTTCACGCTGTTCATCGCCCTCACCGTCTGGGCGGCGTTCGCCTACCGCGACCGCCCCAGCCGCCTGGGTGCGATGTGGCTGGGCCTGGCGGTCTCCGGCGCCGTGCTCACCCGCGGCGAGGCGCTGATCCTGGCGCCGATGTTGGTGGCGCCGCTGGTGTTCTTCGGGCCCCGGTCGCTGCGCGTCGTGCGGGGCATGCTGGGCCGCGGTCGGGCCGTCTCGCCAGACCCGGATCCCCCTGCCGCCGAGAGTCCCGCCGCCGAGAGTCCGGACGCGGAGGCCGCGGAGGGCGAGGTCTCGTTCCCCTGGCGGGAGCGGACCCTGGGCCTGGTGATCGCCGCCGCTGCGGTCACGCTGCCGATCGTGCCCTGGGTGGCCCGCAACATGACCGCCTTCGACCAGCCGATCACCATCTCGTCCAACTCCGACGAGGTGCTGTACTACGCCAACTGCGTCGACAGCTACTACGGCGACTTCATCGGCTACTGGTCGTTCCCGTGCCAGGAACGCGAGCGTCAGGTGGTGGAGGAGCCCCGCGACGAGGCGGTGCGGGTGAAGTTCTGGCGGGACAAGGGCATCGACTACGCCATGTCCCACAAGAGCCGCTGGCCCGTCGTGGTCGCCGCCCGCATCGGGCGGGTTCTCGAGGTGTACAAGCCGGCCCAGGGGGCACGCATCCTGTCGATCGAGGGGCGGCCGCTGGGCTGGACGCAGCTGGGGCAGGTGATGTGGTGGGCGATGTTGCCCTTGGCCGCCGTCGGCGGGTGGATGCTGCGGCGCCGTGGGCGCTGGGCTTGGCCGCTGTGGTCGCAGGTGGTGATGGTGATGGCGGTGACCGTCGTCGTCTACGGCCACGTGCGCTTCCGGCCGCCGATGGACCTGGCGGTGATCGTGTTCGCCGCCGTGGCACTCTCGGCGGCGCTGCGCGCCGCGGCCGGGCGTGCCCTGGACGATCCGCTGGCCGATCGGGTGCTCGGCGTCGAGGATGCGCCCGGCGGGGAGTGGGTGCTCGACGCCGGTCAAGGCCCGACGACCGGCGAGCACGACACGGCCGGCTGGTTCGAGCGGCCCGACGGCGAGCCGTCGGGCAACGATGCTGCGACCGAGGCCGACGTCCCGCCCAGGCGGCGCCGCGGCGCCGCAGCGCGCTGGGGCGCCGGTCCGCTGCGCTGGTGGCGCGCCCATCCCGGCTGGCGCACCGGCATCGGCGTGGCGATCATCGTGGCTGCGGTGCTGGCGCCGCTGCGCGAGCTGCTGCGTCGCCAGGGGGTGCCGATGGAGGAGGGCTTCATGTTGGCCTTCCCCCAGCGCGTGCTCGCCGGCGACGTCCCCAACGCCGACTTCCTCCACCTGTACGGTCCGGGCAGCCTGTGGGCGCTGGCCGCCTGGTTCAAGGTGTTCGGCACCAACCTGGCCGCCGAGCGCTGGTTTGGGCTCCTCCAGCTGGCCGGCATCATCGGCGGTGTCGCTGCGCTGGCCCGGGCGTGGGGTCGCCGCATGATGGTGATCGCCGGAGTGACCTGTGCGGTGATCTCGATCACTGCGGTCGGCCTGGCCGCCCTGGCGTGGAACGGCGGGCTGGCGTTGCTCGTCGGCTCGGTGCTCGCCCTTCGCTGGACGGTGGCCGGACGGCCAGACTGGGACCAGCCGACCGTCGGCGCCTCGGCCTCCGACACCTCGGCCGACGGGCCGACGAACCACGCGCTCCGCACCGGACCGCTCGTCCTCACCGGCGCGCTCGCCGGGGCGGCGCTACTCGTACGGCCCGACCTGGTGCTGGCGGTCGCACTGATCGCCGGCGTCGCCCTGTGGATCGCCGGCGAGGGCCGGCGTCGGCTGTGGAAGGCCGGAGCGGCGCTGGCCGGGGTGGGTTCGCTGATCCTCGTGCAGCTGGCGTTGGCCGGCCCAGGTGCGGCGATCAAGGGCATGGTGATCCAGCCCGTGTTCGACCTGCGTGCCGGGCGGGCCCTTCCGGTTCCGCCATCGTGGGGCTCGATTGACGGGTTTACCCAGCGGGTGGGCATGTTGGTGCCGCCCAGCTGGCCGTTGCCCATGCCGACGCCGTCCCAGCAGGTGTTTCTGTGGTTCGTTGGCCTGTTGGCCGGCACCCTGCTGGCCGTCGTCACCGCATGGGTCGTCGGTCGACGGGCCGGATGGAACACGGCTGTGCTGCGTCGCGACCGTGGCGCCCTCACCACCCTGCTGATCGCCCCGTTGGTCCTTGGCATCCTGCCGCAAGGCGTGCAGCGAGCCGACACCACCCACCTGGCCTGGGTGGGCTGCGTGGTCATCCCGCTGGTACCGGGGCTGGTGTTTCAGCTCACCCGGGCTTGGGTGCGGCCCCGCTACCGGGGCGCCCTGGTCTCGGTGCTCGGCGTCATGGTGCTGCTCGCCCTGTTGGTGATCGCACCGATCTACACCGTCCGCCCCTACCTCGAACGCGTCGAGGAGTCGTTGGGGGCGCCGCCGCCGGCCGAGTGGTCGATCGAGCGGGAGGGCAGAAACTTCTGGTTGGGCGGCGCTCCGCTCACCGTGGCGGCACAGCAGTTGGCCGCCGACCTCGATCGGATGAGCGAACCGGGGGAGCGGCTCTTTGTCGGGCCCTCGGACCTGTCGAAGACGCCCTACAGCGATGCCTACTGGTACTACCTGTTCGGCGACCTCGACCCCGCCACCCGCTACATCGAGATGGATCCCGGCATCGCCGATGCTCCCGATTCGGCGCTGGCCGAGGACCTGGCCAGCGCCGACTGGGTGATCCTGTCGCACCTGTGGGATGACTGGGACGAGGCCAACACCTCCGGCGAGCCGGGCTCGAATGAGCCCAACCTGGTGCTGGCCGAGCAGTTCTGTGAGTACCGCAGCTACGGCGATGCCTTCGAGCTGTGGCGGCGACGCCCGGATGGCGGCGCCTGCCCGGCGCCCCAACCTGCCACCCCGGTCGAGGCACCACCCGAGCGCGGCTGAGGTTCTACCCGCTTAGGAGTAGTGGTCGGGCACGTAGGTCTGGGTGTCGATCGGCGGCCGGATGTAGGTGTCGGCCTGCCGGGGCGGCAGCTCGAGGCGCTTTGAGGTGATGTCCTCGTACGGCACCGACCCCAGCAAATGGCGGATGCTGTTGAGGCGGGCCTTGCGCTTGTCGTCCGCGTCCACCACCCACCACGGGCACTCCTTGGTGTCGGTGGCGGCAAACATCGTGTCCTTCGCCTTGGAGTAGTCCACCCAGCGGGCCCGTGACTCCAGGTCCATCGGGCTGAGCTTCCAGCGCTTTTCCACGTTGTCGATGCGCCTCTGGAAGCGTCGCTCCTGCTCGTCGTCGGACACCGAAAACCAGTACTTCAACAAGATGATGCCGGAGCGCACCAGCATGCGCTCGAAGTCGGGACAGGAGCGCAGAAACTCGATGTACTGCGCCTCGGTGCAGAACCCCATCACCCGTTCGACCCCGGCCCGGTTGTACCAGCTGCGGTCGAACAGCACGATCTCACCGGCCGCAGGGAGGTGTTCCACATAGCGCTGGAAGTACCACTGCGTCTCTTCGCGGTCGTCCGGCTTGTCGAGGGCCACCACCTGGACCACCCGAGGGTTGGTGCGCTCGACGATGCGCTTGATGACGCCGCCCTTGCCGGCCGCATCGCGGCCCTCGAAGATGACACATACCCGCAGCCCCTCGTTGCGGACCCATTCCTGCAGCTTCACCAGCTCGCGTTGGAGGCGACGCAGCTCGGCGTCGTAGTCGGCTCTGGGCATGCGCTTCGTTTTCGACATCTTGGCTCCTGGTGGGGCTTGTGGCTGGGTTCAGCCCTGAAACTTGCCGCGACGGAGGCGGTCGGCCTCCATCAGCTCCACCTCGTGGGCACCCGAGAGCACGATCTTTGGGTCGGGCACAAAGTCCAGATCCGGATTGCGGTCGTCGTAGTCCACCGAGTTGAGGATCACCTTCATGGCGTTGAGGCGTGCCTTGTGCTTGTTCTCCGAGCGGATCACCGTCCACGGCGTGTGGCTGGTGTGGCTGCGCCGCAGCATTTCGTACTTGTGCGTGGTGAAGTCGTCCCAGTGCTCTTGGGCCTGGAGGTCGATCTCCGACAACTTCCATTGCCGCAGCGGGTCGTCGCGGCGCCGTTCGAAGCGGCGCTGTTGTTCCTTTTTGGTCACCGAGAAGTACAGCTTCACCAGCGCCGTGCCCTGGCGCACCAGGTCCTTTTCGAAGCCCCCGACGCCGCGCAGGAAGTCGTCGTATTCCTTCTGGGTGCAAAAGCCGAATACCGGCTCGACCATCGCCCGGTTGTACCAACTGCGATCGAAGAGCACCATCTCGCCGCCATGGGGGAACTCGGCGACGTAGCGCTGCACGTACCACTGGGTGCGCTGCTCGTCGGTGGGCTTACCCAACGCCACCACGCGGTAGTGCTTCTCGTTCATGTAGCGGGTGACCCGGCGGATGGTGCCGCCCTTGCCGGCAGCATCGCGTCCCTCGAACAGCACGATCATGCGCTGATCGGTGTGCTCCAGATGGCGTTGCAGCTTCAGCAACTCCACCTGGTAGGGCTTGAGGTCTTCCTCGCGCCGGTCTCGCTTGACCAGCTTCCGGTGCTGACGGTTTGTGCGCTTGATTTCGTTGCGCAGCCGGTCCACCTCGGCCACGGCATTGTGGGAGGCATCGGCGGGCTCGGTATCGCTCGGCGGCTGCGCCGTGTCATCGGTCGGCTTGTCCGCCGAAGCTTTGGCGGTCTTGGCCGGCTTGGCGCTCTTGCCGGTGGTCGTGGTGTCGTCGTTCACGTGGTCCCCTGTCGCGTTGGCCGGCACCGGGCGGTGGCTGCGGTCAGTGCACGACCGGGGAACTCTACTTCCTCGGCTGTCGTCGTTGCGTGTGCGCCGTTGGTGCCGGGCAGCGGTTCCTTACGGATCCGCAACTCAAGGGGCGTTCCAAAAGATCGGTAGGTTGAATTCCGATGGATTGGCGACGCAGCGGACTTTCTCTGGCGGTGGTGGTAGCCGTGCTCGGCTGTGGGTTGGCAGGCTGCACCAACCCCAACGAGGGCGACTCGGTGGCCGTCATCGGCGACTCGATCACCGACTTTGACCAGACCGACCTGCACGAGCAGTTGGGAGACGAATACCACCTGGTGATCTCGGGCAACTTCGGTTTCACCATCGAGGCCGTCCAACCCCAGGCCAAGTTCGTTGGGGCCCGCGACTTCGATCAGGTCATCTTCAACATCGGCACCAACGACGTGCTCGAGGACTTGGACGTCGACACCTCGATCGCCGCGTTGAAGGAGGAGATCGGCTACTACGACTCCGCCCGTTGCGTGTTTCTCGTCAACATCAACGAGCACATGATCAATCGTCGGACCGGCGAGGTGACCACCGACGCCGCCGAGCGGTTCAACGCTGCCTTTGACCGGCTGGCAGAGGAGAACCCACGGATCTCGATCATTGATTGGAGCGGCGAGACGTCGGCGACGCTCAACAACGATGACCCGCCGGTCAGCACGCTCACCCATGATTCGGTCCACCCCACCGCCGAGGGCAACCGCAGGCTCAACGAGCTGTACGCCTCGGCGCTCAGGCGCTGCTGACCGACGGGTCAGGGCACCCGGTAGTGCAGGTCGCCGTTGGGTTCCTGGCCCACCAGCTGCAACGGGTCGGCCTGGGCCGGATCGAGCAACGCTTGCCACGGTGTGCCGGCGACGGCGGGGGTGACGACCACGTCGGTCACGTCGAGCCGCTTCAGCTCGGCGATCGCCTCGGGGTCGGGCAGCGCTTTCAGTTCGTTGGAGATGTCGAGGAACGACTGCGGGAAGGTGCCCGAATAGCCGTTGAGGATCGGCCGGTGATGGGCGGTCGAGCGGAACACCGCCGAGATCTCCGCCGGCGAGATGAAGTCGATGCCGTCCTCGGCGATGTTGAGGGGTAGGTAGGCGATTGCGCCCGAGCCGGCCTCCAGTCGCTGGTCGAGCGGCGTCACCGTCGCCGTGGGCAGATCGGACAGGTCGGGCCAGCCCTCGACGATCGGCAGCGCCAACAGCACACCGGCCACTCCGACGCGCATCAGCGACCCGGTACCTCGATCGCGCAGGGTTCGGTCGAGCCACACGACGGCGCTCGCACACAGGATGGCCAGCCCGAACAGGGCGAGGGTCCAGTAGCGGCCGGCACCGCGGATGGCGTTGAAGCCGGGCATTTCGAACAGCAGGCGCATCGGGGTGAAGCGCCGCCAGCCGGTGTCGCTCAGCCCGAAGCCCAACACGGCGCCGAGCACGAGCAGGCTCAGCCCCAGCGTTCGTTGGTGACGGTGGTCCCGCCCGGCGGCGAACCAGCCGGTCGCCGCGCCGATCAGCGGGGCAACGCCCGGAAAGGTGGGCAGCAACAGCCGTTCGGCCGGGGTACTGGGGCCCAGCCAGCCGCGCCACAGCAGCACCCGTCGGTCGACCAGTCCCACCTGGGCTGACAGGTTGGCCACGGCGGCCAGCCCGTAGCTGGCCACCTCACCGGAGTTGAGCACCCGCAGGTGAGCGAGGACGATCGGCACACACGGCAGTGCGCCGACCGCCAGCGCGGCGACGATCTCGCCCACCCGGCGTGGCGTCAGATCACGCCACCGCACGATCAGCGCAACGAGCACGCCGAGGGCGAGAAAGCCGGCCTGGTAGATCGAGGTTCCCAGCGCCAGCAGCGATGCTGTCGCCAACGCCCCCCACGCCGACCAGTCGGCCCGATCCGGCGTGTCCTGCTCTTCGTCATCCGCTGGGTCCTCGGCCGCCCGGTTGGCGATGCGCCAGATGCCGACGATGGCCAGTGGCAGGCTCATGCGCCAGGTCATGTGGACGTGCAGCATGAAGAACGACGGCAGCGGACCAAAGGCGTACACCACCCCGACGACCGCGCCGGCCAGGTGCGTTCGGCGCAGCGTCCAGCCGGCCCACCAGGCGGCGACGAAGTTGCCCACCACGCCCAGGTACAAGGCGACGTTCAACACGGTGGTGGGGGAGGCGCCCAACCACCGCACCGGCAGTGTCGCCACCGCCGGCGCAATGCGGGTGTCGGAGTAGGCGAGCGTGTCGGGCGTGGGGTGGAAGATGTTGGCGTCGAACAGCGAGTCGCTCGAGGTCAGCGCGTGCTGCACCCAGTCGACGTTCCACGCCTCGAACTTGGCATCGCCCTCGTCGAGCAACCGACCGCCGCCGCCCAGCACCAGCGGACCCCAGACGACCAGCGCCAACAGCAGGCCGGCTACGACCACCGCGACCGGCATGGGCAGCCGCCGCCACAGCGGGCGCACCTCGTCGTCCTCGGCTCGGTTGGCGCCGTCAGCCACGTACCCACCCGGCACGACTGGACACGTGACCGCGGGCAGTCGTGCCGAACGTCGCCGTCAACGTCTCGTCGGGGCCGGGGATGTGGGCGGAGGACACGGGGCAGAGTGTAGGACCTGGGTTTGCTGGCGCTGAGGGCCCTCCGACGTGCGCGGCCTCAAGGGATCCCCACCCGTTGGGTCACCTGGTGGGGTCGCCGAGGTGCCCGTTGGCCCGCAACCACTCCTCGGTGCGGGCCATGCCTTCGTCCAGGCTCACCTGCGGCTCCCAGCCCAGCAGTTCGAGGGCCTTTGCGTTGGACACGGCGCGCGACTTGTTGAGCATCTCCATGACTCCCCGGCCCAACTCGGTGGGTTTGTGCGCCAGCTGGTAGCTGCGCCGGGCCGCTTCGGCGACGGCGATGGCGGTGCGGGTGGAGTAGCTGCGGGGCGGGCCCTCCAACCCCAGCATGCGGTAGAAGTGGCCGAAGTACTCGGCGGTGGTGACCGGCTGCTCGCCGCCCAGGTGGATGATGTGGCCTGCGGCCACCTCGGTGGTGGCTGCGGCCAGGATGCCGTCGACCAGATCGTCCACGTAGATCGCGGTGAACAGTCCCCGGCCGTGGTTGGGCAGCAGGAATCGGCCGGCTCGAATGGCGGCCAGCGGCTCCAGCACCCAGGGCCGACAGCCCGGCCCGTAGACGTCGGCCGGACGGATGATCGTGGCGGCCACCTCTCCGGCGGCATGGGCGGCCAGCACCACATGCTCCCCGGCGATCTTGGTGTCGGTGTACGGGTTGCCGGTCGGCATCAGCGGCCAACGTTCGTCCAGGGGTGCGTCGGGGTTGAATCGCCGCACCGCCTCGGTTTGGGTCTGGGCGAACCGGGCGACGCCCATGGAGGACAGGTGCACGAACCGGCCGACCCCGGCGTCGGCGGCGGCCTCGATCACCCGGCGGGTGCCGACCACGTTGACCGACCACGCCACGGCGGGGTCGACGTTGTTGGTCATCACCGCAGCGGTGTGGATCATCAGGTCGCAGCCGTGCAGCAGCCCCTGCCACGGTGCCGGATCGGTGATATCACCCGCCACCACGCCACGGTCCAGTGCGGCAACCGTGTCCAGGCCCATCACGTCGGCGCCCAGGCTTCGGCAGCGGTCGGCCAGCGCCCGGCCCACGAAGCCGTTGGCGCCGGTGATGAACACCTGGCGCCCGTCGAGGGAGGCAAGTTCGGTCACAGCGTCCTGCTGTACTGGAACTGCTCGTAGCCGATGGCGTTGGTGTTCAGCTCGCCGTCGACCCGCACGTGGATCACCGCCGGCTTGCCAGATGCCACTGCGGCCTCGAGGGCCGGGACGAACTGGTCCATCGCCGTGACGTAGGCGCCGTGGGCGCCCATCGCCTCGGCCATCAGGTCGTAGCGCACCTCGGGCGAGATGTCGGTGCCCTGGTAGCGGGCCTCGTCGATGCCCTTAAACCGGTGTGCCGCCCGTTCCATGCCCCAGCCGCTGTCCACCGCCACGATGGTGATCACCGGCGCGCCCGCTCGAACCGCCGTCTCCACCTCCATCGGGTTGAACCCGAAGGCACCGTCGCCGCTGAACAGGTAGACCCGTCGTTCGGGGGCGGCCAGTTGCGCACCGATGGCGAAGGGTAGGCCGGTGCCCAGGTAGCCCATCTTCACCGAGTACAGAAACGAGTCGGGTTCGAAGATGGGGTTGAGTGCCACCGCCCACAGGGTGGTGTTGCCGCCGTCGACCACGCAGATGGCGTCGCGGGCGAAGAACTCGCGGGCGGCCATCACCATCTGGCCCGGGTTGACGCCGTCGGCGCCCTCGGCCATCACGAACGGCACCGCGTTGTTGACGGTCTCGGCGTTCATGGTGGCGTAGCGCTCGGCATCGACCAGCTCGGAGCGCGGTTCGCAGCGGGCCCGCACCGCCTCGCCCAGCGCGGTCAGCGCGGCCTTGGCGTCGGCGACGACCGCCTCGTCAATCGGTCGGTTGAGGCCCATCGACATCGGGTCGCAGTCGATCTGGATCGTGTGCTGGGCGTCGGGGTCGCCCCAGGCCGGGGGCATGCCCCAGCCGTCGTACTCGCCTAGGCGGGCGCCCACCACCAGCACCACGTCGGCGTCGCTGCGCACGGCGGTGGTGGTGGCCATGTCAAAGATGTGGAAGTAGTGGGGGTGATCCTCGGGCACCACGCCGCGTGCACCCAGGCTGGTGGACATGGCGGCGGCGAGGTGGTCGCCCAGCGCCACGAACTCGTCCGCCGCCCCCGCCCAGGCCACGCCCTTGCCCGCATAGAGAAAGGGGCGCTCGGCGTTGGCCAGCGCGTCCGCCGCCCGCTCGATGGCGGCCGGGTCGCCGGCGCCCATGCTGATCATCCGGTTGCGGGCTGCCGGGGTGATGCGCAGGGTCGAGGTGTCGATCTCCTCGGCCAGCAGTTCGTCGGGGATGGCCAGAAACGCCGGGCCATGGCGGCCGGTGGTGGCGGCGCGAAAGGCCGCCCGGATCAGTTCGGGTACCCGGTCGGCCCGCGCGATCAGCGCCGAGTACTTGGTGATCGGCTTGGCCATGTCCACCAGGTCGGTCGCCTGCCAGGCGCCGGCCCGTTCGGGCTGGGTGGTGGCGCTGCGCCGGGTGCACGCAATGGCCACCACCGGGTGCCCCTCGCCGTGGGCGCTGGTGAGCCCGGCCAGCATGTTGGCTCCGCCCGGCCCCGGGTTGCCGATGACCACCGTCGGCCTGTGGCTGATGCGGGCGTGGGCCTCGGCGATGTGGGTGGCCGCTTCCTCGTGGTGCGTGTTCAGGTACTCGATGCCGTAGTCGCCCAGGTGGGAGACGAGCGGGATGTGCGCACCGTCGACGATGCCGCACATGAACTTCACCCCCTCGGCTTGGAGGCACTTCGCCATCAGCTCGCCCACGGTCATCATCGTTTGGTCATCGGCCATCATGAGAGGATGGACGACGCGGGGCCAAAGGGCCAGGGGCAACGGTGATTGGTGCTTTCACCGTGCACCCTTCAGCGCTTTGGCGACGATGCGGTCGGCAACCGCGGTGGACACCCGTTCGGGCAGCAGCCGGGTCATGAGGGCAGCGCGGCGTGCCTTGGTCCCGGGGATGATGGTGAACTGGTCCCTACCGAGCTTTTCGAGCATCTCCCGGCATGCCTCGTCGAGCGGCAGCGTGCCGGCGACGTCCTTCAGCGCTCGGGTAGCGGGGTGCATCGTGGTGTCGTACTGGCGCACCATCGGCGTCATGATCTCCGGCGGGCAGATCACCGACACGCCGATGCCCTCGGGCGCGTACTCCAGGCGCAGCACCCGGGCCAGGCCGATCACGCCCGCCTTGGAGGCGGCGTACCCGGCGTAGGTGTAACCGCCGGTGATGCCGGCCAGGGATGCGATCAGCCCCAGCCGGGAGCCCGTGCCCATGTGGGGAAGCACGGCTGCGGCAAAGTTGCGGCTGCCGAACAGGTTGACCGCCACGGTGCGCTCAAAGTCCTCCCGCCGCGCCTCGGCGAAGCGGTCGTTGATGCTCACCCCGGCGCTGTTGATCGCCAGCCGTGGCGGGCCGATGGCGGTCACCGCCTCGGCGACCGCCGCAGCCAGCGCGTCGGCGTCGCACACGTCCGCCTCGGCGGTGTGCACCGGCCGGTCGACGTCGCTCCGAGCCGCCTCGATCTCGGCTGTGGCGTCGGCCGGGATGTTCCGGTCGAACACCGCCACCGCAGCGCCTCGCCCGGCCAGCATCCCGGCGAGGTGACGGCCGATGCCGCTGCCCCCGCCGGTGACGTAGAAGGTGTTCCAGTTGGTCGACGCGGTCATGCCCATCTGCCCTCCGACCCTGCGGATCCGTTCCGTTGTGTCTATCGCACCGCCCCCCCGAGGTTGTTCGGCAACACCCGTGAGCTTCCACCGCCCAACGTCGGTTTTTCGTGCTCCGACGGGAAAGTCGTGGGCTACGCTTTTCGACATCGACCTCCAGGTCGCGGTCGGCTCCGCTGGCGACGCGACGATGCGGATGGTGGCACATGTCCGAGGATGACGGAACCACATCAGAGCCCAGCGGTTGGGCTGCGTGGTGGTCCACGTTCGCTTCGTTCAAACCCACCCGGGTGGGGTGCCACCGGTGAAGCGCCTGCTGCCCATCTTCGAGTGGCTGCCCAGGTATCAGCGATCCGACCTGCGCTACGACGTGATCGCCGGCGTGACCGTGTCGGCCCTTGTGGTGCCAAAAGCGCTCGGCTACGCAGGGATCGCCCTCATTCCGATCCAGAACGGGCTCTACGCCGCGGCTGCGGGTGCGTTGATCTACGCGATCTTCGGAACGTCGCGCCAGATCTCCACCGGCCCCAGCTCGGCGATCGCCGCTGTTGCCGCCAGCGCAGTGGTGACGACGGGGCTGCCGGCCGACGAGGCCCCACAGCTGGTTGCGGCGGTGACCTTGATGGCGGGAGTCCTGTTCCTCGCGCTGTCGGTGCTCAAGATGGGGTGGATCTCGCGGTTCCTCTCCAAGGCGGTGATCACCGGCTTCTTGTTTGGCGCTGCGATCGAGGTGGTCGTCGGTGAGCTGCCCAAGACGACCGGTACGGAGGCGTCGGGTGAGAACAGCTGGCGCGAGGTCGCCAGTTGGTGGAACTCGCTCGACTCCTTCCATGGCACCACGCTGCTGGTCGGCGCGGTTGCTCTGGGGGCCATCCTCGCAATGCGGTTCATCTGGCCGCGGGTGCCCGGAGCGCTGGTGTTGGTGGTGGGCGGTCTCGTGGCGGCCCAGGTGTTCAACCTGGCGGATAGCGGCGTGGCGACGGTTGGTGAGGTGCCTCGCGGCGTGCCGGCGCCTGCGTTCCCCGGATTGTCGGTGTTTACAGAGAACTTTCCGACGATCACCGTCGCTGCGATTGCGTTGCTGCTGATCGGCTTCTCTCAGACCGCCGGCGACGCCCGCATGTTCGCCTCCCGGCACAAGTATCGGATCGACGTCGACCAGGAGTCGCTCGCCCAGGGCATGTCCAATGTGGGGAGCGGCCTGTTTCAAGGCATGCCGGTCTCAACGAGCCTGTCGGCAAGCTCGCTCAGCGACTCGACCGGGGCGCGCACCCAGATGAGCTCGGTCGTCACGGGTGCGATGGTGATCCTGACGCTGCTCGTGTTCGCACCGCTGTTCTCCGACCTTCCCAAGCCGGTGCTCGCGGCGATCATCATCGACGCGGTGGTGTTCGGCATGATGGACGTTGCCGAGATGCGCCGTCTCTGGCGGGTTGCGCGTGTCGATTTCTGGATCGCCGTCGGTGCGATCCTGGGAGTGTTGACCAGCGGAGTGCTGGCCGGTGTCATCATCGGGATCGTGCTGTCGCTGGGGTGGCTGGTGTACGTGAACGCTCGCCCCCCGACCCCCGAGCTTGGCCGTCGTCCTGGGACCACCACGTTCCGCCCGCTCGAGCAGTACCCGGACGACGAGACCTACCCCGGGGTTCTCGTGCTTGGCTTCGATGGCGGCCTCTACTTCGCCACGACCGAGGTGCTGACCGACCGACTGCGCGACAACGTGGTCGATGCCGACCCGCCGATCGAGGATGTCATCTTGGACTTCGAGGCCGTCAACTTCATCGACTCACAGGGTGTCGGCGAACTCGACCGCTTGGCGGGTGTCGACGGCGACCTGGGGATCACGGTCCACTTCGCCCGCATGAAGGACGACGTGCGAGCGGTACTTGCGGCGGACGGTGTGGTCGATCGCCTCGGGCCGGATCACTTCCACGTGACCGTCGACGGCGCCATGAAGGCAGTGCTCGCAGCCCGACAGACCCGCTGATCAGGGCGACGCTCTGTCAGCGCGAGCTCCCGGGTGCCCGTTCCCCTTGGTACATCATCGAGCCGGGGGTGGTGAGCAGTTCGCCGGTCTCGAGCCAGGTCTTCAGGCCGGAGAGGATCATCGGCCAGCCGCCGAACAGCTGGTCGTTGGCGCCCTCTCGCAGTTGGTCGTGGGTGACGGTCAAACGGCACGAGTCGCCGACGGGTTCGATCTCCCAGGTGACCCGGCTGGTTCCCTCGGCGATCACCTCGGGCCCCCACAGCGCCCGCATCGATTGCACCAGCCTGCGGGGTGGCTCCACCTCCAGGTTCTCGCCCTCGCCGAGCAGGTCCAAGCCGTTCGGGTGGGCCATGGTGAACGAGGAGCCGGGCGTCCAGTCCGATCTCACGCCGGCCCCGAAGTTGTACTTTGCCCTGATGTTCGGGTCGGTGATCGCCTCCCACAGCCGCTCGGGCGTGGTTCGAATGTAGATCTCGAAAACCTTTTCCATGGTGTGCTCCAGTTCTTCCTTGAGGTCGACGAGGCCGGCGGTCCAGCCTTCGGTGAACTTGGACACCCAGCGGTCGTGGACCAGCCGGATGGGAACCGGGTTGAGGTAGTGCAGCTTCTCGCGGCCCCGTCGCTTGGTGACGACCAGCCCTGCCTCTTCCAGCAGACGCAGGTGCTTGGCCACCCCGATGCGGGACATGTCGAAACGCTCGACCAAGGCATTCAGCGGCTGCCCGTCGCGCCGGAACAGCTCGTCGAGCAGTTCCCGCCGTGTCGGGTCGGCCAGCGCCTTGAACACCAGTTCCATGCCTGAACAATAGGAAACCAAAAGGTTACATGTCAATGGGTTTGTCGGAGGGGACTACTGCACGCAGAACTCGTTGCCCTCGGGGTCGGCCATCGTCACGTGATGGCCCCCGGGCTCGTCGATCTCGTACAGGACCTCGCCGCCAAGCCGCTGGAGCCGCTCGACCTCGCCGTCCCTGCGGTCGTTGCCGACGTTGAGGTCGAGGTGCAGCCGGTTCTTGCCGGTCTTGGCCGTGGGGTTGCGTTGAAACAGCAGGCGCGGCCCGGCCTTGCCGGGGTCGCCGACGCCGACGAGGTCGTTCCAGTAGAGGCGTCCGCCGTCCTCGTGGATGAGGTCTCGTGTGGCCAGCCCGGCCTCGAGCACACGGTTGATCAGATCGGTGGTGTCCTCAACCTCGTAGTGCAGGGCATCGGCCCAGAAGCGGGCCTGGGCGAGAGGGTCGGTCGCATCGATGACGATCTGGATCGGAGTAGCGGCGTTGGTGCTCATGCAACCGGTGTACCGGTCGCCTCTGGGCGGGCGCAACCGATTGGTGGGCCGATGGTGGCGAAGAGCGAGATCCAGGCGCCCTGTGCGATGAGCACCGCGACCCAAAAGATTGTGCAGTTTCGAATGGTTCGCGCACCGGCCTCGGTGAGTTCGTCGCGCACCGACCCAGTCTGGCGGATTGAACCACCTGCGCGAGGATCCCCCCTATCGCGTTGCTGGATGACGCGAGAGGAGGGATCCTCACTTCCCTCAGGACGTCCGCCGGCGTGCGACGACGACGCGGTCGGTGTGGTTGTGGCCGCCATCGGGTGAGCGTGGCTGTGGGCGCTGCTCGTCCACCTCGACATCGAATTCGCCGCCGAGCAGGGTGATCATGTCGTCGACCGACAGGTAGTCGTCCGGGTTAAACCCGTGCCCAGCGGCCTCGGCCAGCGCTGCCTCGTCGTGAACGTGGCCGATCAGCAGCAGGCGCCCGTCGGGGGCCACGGCGTCGGCGATCCCGGGGAACGACGTAAGCCCGGGGGCCCGCCTCAGCGCGGGGAAGGCGAGCATGACGAGGTCGAACGCCTGC
>Ga0073899_10002882_pt1 | contig 15366 bp, 9 predicted proteins | sample KloWWTmetaKNB5Ph_FD_88975 | JGI IMG/M metagenome (GOLD analysis project Ga0073899, IMG submission 88975) | Active sludge microbial communities from Klosterneuburg, Austria, studying microevolution and ecology of nitrifiers - Klosterneuburg... | ecosystem: Engineered > WWTP > Aerobic digester >...
CCCACCGCATCCGGGCCGGTGAAACGCTGTTTGCCGATCTCCACCGAGATGTTGCCCATCGTCTGGGGCTCCATTCGGGACAGGTCAGCCTTATGGGCCGCCTGTTTCTTCTCCAGCGACGCGATCAGCAGCGGCAGATCGGCCACCTCGCGCTCGTTGGCATAGCGCTGGTTGCGCCACACCCAGTGGAGTGTGGAGAGCTTGGCCACCTCCGCGTCCACACCTGCCTTTTCGATGACGAGCGGGTTGCCCGAGGCCAGGGCCTTTACCTCGGCGTAGGACAGCGTGGCCAGCGCCACATCCTCGACCGAGCGCAATGCCCGGTCGCCGCGCATGACCTGTGCGATGAAGCGTGCCTTGGTTTCCAGGGTCTGCCAGGAATAGGCATCGAAAGAGCCCTCGGTCACGTAGCGGAAGATGTCCACCTCCTCGTTCATGTTGCCTTGCCGCAGGATGCGGCCCTCTCTCTGTTCCACGTCGCACGGGCGCCATGGCGCATCGAGGTCGTGTTGAGCGACCAGGCGATCCTGCACGTTGGTGCCGATGCCCATCTTCTGGGTCGAGCCGAGCAGTACGCGGATGCGGCCTTCCCGCACCGCCTTGAAGAGCTTCGCCTTTTGGGCGTCGGTGTCCGCGTCATGGATGAACGCGATCTCCTCTTCGGGAATGCCTGCGGCGATGAGCCGCATGCGCAGATCCTCGTAGACGCTGAAAGCCTTGCCGCCCTTGGGGGACGACAGGTCGCAGAAGATCAGCTGCGCGCCACGCGTTGGCGTCGTGCGCTGCCAGATGGCATACACCTCGCGCACGCACGCGGCCACCTTGCCTTCCGTGTCGAACCGCGCCGAGGGCGCGATCAGCCGGAAGTCCAGTGCAGCCTTGCGGCCATCGTTGGTGACCGCCAGCATGTTGTCCTCTTCGGGCTTCACATGACCGGTGCGGATCGCCGCGGCACGTTCGACCAGTGCCTGCACGAAGGCCTTCAACTGCGGGCTCGGCGGGCAGGTCATGGTGCGGGCCTTTCCACCGCGCAGCTTGGGTACCGGCAGCTTCAACATCTCGGCGGTCTGGATGTCCGCCACTTCCCCGAAAATCGACATCAACTCGGGCACGTTGATGAAGCGCGCGAAGCGCGTGTGCATCCGGTAGCCGCTGCCGTCCGGGGCGATCTCCAGCCCCGTGACCGCTTCCCCGAAGGTGGCGGCCCAGGCGTCGAACTGTTGCAGGCCGAGTTCCGCGAGCCGCTTGGGTTGCAGGTAGCGCTGCATGGTGTGGATCTCGGCCATGGTGTTGGCCACGGGCGTCGCGGTTGCGAACACTACCCCGCGCTGCCGGTTGCCGTGCAGCTGCATCGTGTAGCGCGTCTTCAGGTACAGGTCGAAGGCGCGTTCGGAACTCGCCATCGGCAAACCGGCCACCCGCATCTTGGAGAAGCGGAACAGGTTCTTGTGCAAATGCGCCTCGTCCACGAACAACCAGTCGATGCCCAGTTGCTCCCAGGTCAGCAGGTCGTCTTTCTTGCCCTGCGCCGACAACTTCTCCAGGCGTGCCGCCCAGTTCTTCTTCATCTTCTCCAGTTGCTTGACGATCCGGTTGGATCGGTCTTCACTCTTGGCCGCACGCACGGCCAGTTCTATGTCATGGATGACCTCCTTGATGAACCCCTCGGAAAACTCGGGGGATGTCTTGATACGCTCGAAACTCGAATGGGTGATGACCACCGCATCCCAATCGCCGGTGGCGATGCGTGAGACGAGCTCCCTGCGGCGGTCGCCTTCCAGGTCTTCCTTCGTGGCCATCAGTACCGAGGCCTGGGGATAGAGCCGGACGAATTCCGCCGTGTACGATTGCAGCATGTGGTTCGGGACCACATGGCAAGGCTTGGACGCGAAGCCCAGCCTGCGCAGCTCCATGCTGGCGATGACGCACACCGCCGTCTTGCCGGCGCCCACCGTATGGAACAACCCGGTGTTGCCGGACTGCACGATGCGCCACACCGCGTTCGGTTGTTGCGGGTGCAGCTTGAAGCACTGCGAGAAGCCCGGTAGCACCAGGTGCGAACCGTCGTAAGTCCTCGGCCGGGTGGCGTTGAACAGGCGGTTGTAGAGCGCGCACAGCCGCTCGCGGCGTGCCATGTCTTCGAAAGCCCAGGCGGCGAAGCGATCCTTTAGCAGGCCGAGCTTTTCCCGGGCGGCCAAGGTTTCCATGGGGTTGACCACGTAGGCGTCCTTTTCCTGCACGTAGTCCTTGACCGTCGGCGTCTTCACGTTGAGCGCGCACAGGACGAGCTCCACCGCGTTCATGCGCGAGGTGCCGTATTCCTGCGTCGCCTTGACGCTTTGCCGCACTGACCATTCCGAGTACTGAACCCACCAGGCGCCTGCTTCGGCCGAATAGGCGACCTTGCAGTCCTTGAGTTCCAAACCCTCTTGCAGGAAGGCCTCGATGTCAGCCGCCGGAATCCAGACGGCACCGAGGCGAACCTCGATCGACGCCGGCGGCAGATCCTCCGGCTGGACGCGCTCCAAGGCCTCGGCGTTGCGCCGGTAGGCCTCGCTACCCATCCTGGCCTGTTCGAGCTTGACCTTGACGTTGCCGGACAGGTACTCGTCGGCCGTCTTCCATTCGTCGTCGGATGGGTCGTGGAAGATGTGCCCGGCTTCGGCCAGTGCCGACGTCACCGCATCTGCCGGTGCGCACAGCAGCTGTCCCATGTACCCAGGATCGACGCGACCGCGCCATTGCATCGACGCGGCCAGTGCGGCCGTCGGTTCGTCGGCCGAGGTCGGCGCCGTGACGCGCTTCAACGTCCGCTGGGTGAACAGGGCCGCCTTGCGGGCGGAATCCGTTTCCTCGTCGTAATGCTCGAGCGAGAGCAGCAGCGGATAGTCCGGGTCGCGCCGGAACGCGAGCGCATTGGCCCGCGTCGACAGGCAGCCGTACTTCGCCACGTAGCGGTCGTAGGTGCCGTTGAGCATGGACCGCAAGGGACGCAGCTTGTCGTCACCGTCTTCGGCCAACTGGGTGTCCAGCAGGGCCCGGGCATGGTCGCGGATCGCGCACATGCCGGTGATCCGTGCCCGCTGGGTGGCGTTGAACTGCTCGTGGACATCGGCGATCGCGCCGCCGTCCACCCGGTGGATCCGGCCGTTGCGAATGCGGAAGGTTCCTGGCCTTGCACCAGGTTCCGCAGGCTCGTGCGCGTGCACGATCCGTGCAGTCGCCTTGGCGGCGCGATAGGAGCCCTCGGGCAACATCGCGATCCGCTCGGACAGGGCGGTGGGAAGATCGCCCTCGAAGACCGCCGTCGGCACTTCCTCGTAGCCGTTGCTTTCCATGCGCAGGCGGCCGATCACCCACTCGGGATTCCGGGCGTACCAGGCATTGACCGGCATGTAGGGGCGCGGACGGCTCGGGTCGATCAGGCCATCGGGTGCCTGGGTACGTTCGATCCAGTCACCGTCGACCGTTTCCGAACCTTCCCGCTTCTTCAGGATCAGCACGTCGGTCTGCACCTCCGTGCCCGCCAGTTCGGCAAACGCCCCCCTGGGCAGGCGGATCGCGCCCAGCAGGTGGGCCTGCGCAGCCAGATGCCGGCGCACGACCGTGCTGGAGGACTCCAGCGTGTGGCTGCTGGTGATCAGGACCACCAGGCCACCGGGGCGAACCACATCCAGCGAACGGGCGATGAAGTAGTTGTGAATGCTGAAGGCCGCATAGGGCCGGTTGCTCGTGTCCGGAACCTTGTAGTTGCCGAACGGGACGTTGCCGATGACCAGGTCGAACCAGCCGTCCGGGAAGGACTGCTTCTCGAACGGCCCCACATGCACGGCGACGCCGGCCGGCGCATACAGCGCCTGCAGCATCCGACCCGACAGGCGGTCGATTTCCACTGCGGTGACCTGTGACTTGGCCAGCAGGGCATCCGGCATGGCGCCGATGAAGTGACCAATGCCGGCTGCCGGTTCAAGAATGCGCCCGCCCGTGAAACCCAGGCGGTGCACCGCTGACCACAGGCCATCGATCACTTCCAACGACGTGTAGTGGGCGTTGTTGACCGAAGCCCGGGCCGACGCGTGGTCGGCCTCATGCAGCAAGGCTTGCAAGCGCTGGGCGCGTGCATTCCAGGCCGCATCCTTGCCGGCGAGGTTGAAGGCTGCCGGCAGGCTGCCCCACCCGGTGTAGCGCACGAGGCTACGGCGCTCTTCATCGTCCGCAGCACGTTGCTCGGCCTCGATGCGGCCCAGGGTCTCAATGGCGCGCACGTTGGCATCGAACTTGGCCGTGGCGCTGGTCAGGCCATTGAGGTCAATGGGGCGCAGGCGGGGGAAGGTCTGCCGGGGCGAACCGGTCGGTTCGGCGGGGGTTGGCCGCCAACTTGCCCGCAAAGGCACCGTGGCTTTAGTGCTTGTTTCGACGTCGGCTGCGCCGTTGAGTGCGGCTGTGACCAGGGTCAGGACCGATGGAGGTTCGGGCTGGACCGCCGGCATGGCTGGCAAGGGAATCGGTTGTTCGTCGCCGGCTGGGGCTTCGGGCTCGAAACCCGGTAGCCAATAGGACGCCGAACAACGTGAGGCTTTTCTCACCATGGGAGGACTCCAGATAAACAAGGAGTCCCCCCGCCCGTCATGAGGAGTGGAACTCCTCGATGAGGTTGAAGAGAGGGGCCGATGCGGTACTGCCCGTGGGCAGACCAGCGGTCGCGTGAGGACCGGAATGGCTGGGTGCGATGAACGATGACTTGGTGTCGGGCAGCGTGTGCTGCCAGGACTTGCCGACGCGCGCCGTGTGGCGGGGTGTGCGGCTTCGTCTGCAAGGCGGGTGACGACCGCGACGCCGATATGATCGGAATGCCCACTCGGGACATGCATCGGGTCGCGATGACCCGCAAGCCCGTTCAGTGTCTCGCACCCCGCTCGGGCTGTAACGACAGCAGGCGATGCATCACGCCCAAAGTTCCGGCATCCCGAATCTTTGGGTGTGCCGTTGCAGCCGACCACGTGGCTTGGCGGAGCGATCCGCCGCCGCGGTCGGATGCTCTCCCCTCATCGCGTGAGCCAGCGGCGGTGGTTGGCTGTGGGATGTTGTGCGATGCCAGGCATTTCCTTCTTCAGCACCGACCGTTCAGACAAGGCGGCATGAGGTGGGGAATGTATGGTCAGTGCGATCTGTGTGCGGAGCCGGGAACGCCAGCCGGGAGCAACCGGCAAGCCATTCGGCCTGGAGCTGATGTCGAGTTCGGTCCGATTCGGGCCGAACTTCTCCTGTCTCGCCTCGAGGTGGAACGGGAGCATCAGAGACAGGCCAATCCGCATGAAGCCCGCCTGAAATGCACAGTGAGTCAACCCGTCTGTCCGTTGCGATACTCAAGGCAGTTCTTGCCGGGGAGACCTATGACGTCGCCGCTGCCACCTATGGGCTGACCCGCACCGCGATTGAGCACCGGGTCAAACGTCTGGCCAGGCTGCTGCAGCGGCAGGTCGGCATCGACGGGCTCAACCCGGAAGCAACGGGCTACGTCCATAAGTTGCGTGCATTCCGAGTCGAGGTCGAGGCGGCGATAGCCCGTTTTGAGGCTGGCGAGGCGGTCCCGGTCCCACCGCCGCAGGTGCTTTCCGACAAGGACGTGTGCACGATGATCTACCGTGCCGGCTTGCGCAGTCCCGCGGCGCTGCGCGACATGGCGTTGATCCACATCGTGCTGGCCACCGGCGCCCGACCGCTGGAGGTGGCACGCCTGGAAATCGCAGACTACCTCCATCCAGATGGTTCGGTGCGTTCCTGCTCGGAGATGCGCGCGGCGGTGTCGGTCAACCGCAAGGCCCGCCCGCTGTTTTTTCGGAGCGCGCCGGCGGTCAGAGCCATCGACGCCTACCTCGGACAACGGTTGGCTGAGTCGGGGATGCCAGCGGATTCCGCTGCACCGTACCGGGGCTTAGCGCCGGACGACCGGCTCTTTCTCAACGATGCCGGGGTTCCCTACGTCGTGCACTGCCATGAGGTAGAGGGTCGGCTCCGCTTCTTGTGCCGGCAGATGCTCGATACCTATCGCAAGATCTTCAAGCGCATCAACATGCTTGGCCTATCGGCCGTGACCCTGAGGCGCACGGTGGCGGTTCGCCTGGACGCCCGCGGGGCGGACGAAGATCAGATCGGGCTCATCCTGGGCATCACCGAAAAACAGGCCGTCCGCCAGTTGCTGCCGCCGCGCCCCGATATGGTGGAGTTGATGACAGACTTGTACCCGGATGCAAACATCCCCGCGCTTTCCTTCTCCAGCACCAAGCTGTCGGATCAAGTGACGAATTGAAGTGAATGCTTCCGATAGGGGCGCAGTGCGCCTTTTGCCCACAACGGCCAAGCCGAGGCTCCCCATGCTACGCCCAACGTGTTGGCTGAAATGCTGATACGCGTACTTTGGGTTCAACATGACGGCGCAGGAACTCCATCGCGTGAGCTCAGAGCCGCGCACCGGATACATTCGAAGCGGCTAATTCTCTTGACGTTAACTTCAGGACGGAAAGATAATGAGAACCATTATCAATAGCTAGCCAGGACTTCATGTAGCCAGCCAATAGTTCTTGTTTCTCAGGAGGCTTCCCTTGAGCGCCGTCGCTTCACCCCAACCCGTTGCTAATCTGTACCATGAGCATCATGGCTGGCTGCATGGCTGGCTGCGCAGGAAACTCGGCTGCACGCACCAGGCCGCCGATCTGGCGCAGGACACTTTCATCGAGGCGCTGCTTGCGCCGGGCCTGGGCGAAATCCGCGAGCCGCGTGCCTGGCTGACCACGGTGGCCCACGGCATCATGGTCAACTATCTGCGGCGAAGGAAGCTCGAGCTCGCCTACCTCGACGCCATCGCTAGTCACCCTGAACCGCTGGCTCCCAGCCCGGAAGAGCGGGCATTGATCATCGAGGCGCTATGCGAAATCGACACGCTGCTCGATGGCCTGCCCGTCAAGGCGCGCCAGGCATTTCTCCTTTCCCAGGTCGAAGGCCTTACCTATGCCGAAATCGCCGGGCGCCTTGGCGTCTCGCTCAGCATGGTCAAGAAATACATGCTGCGTGCCACGCTGCACTTGGCCGGCTTCGTCAAGCCGTGAGCACGGCCGTCGAGCCGGCGTTGATCGAAGAGGCCGCGCGCTGGTTCGTGCTGCTCGCCTCTGGCGAGGCCACGGCCAAGGACTGGGCGGATTGCACCGGCTGGCGTTCGGCTGACAGCCGCCATGAGGCCGCCTGGCAGCACATTCACAGATCCATGAGCCGCTTCTCCGATATTCCGCGCGAGCACGCGCAAGCTTCAGTCGTCGCGCTCACCGCTACCGGTAAGGACAAGCGCCCCGGGCGCCGACGCTTCCTGGCACAACTGGGCATCTTCTGCGCCATCGGTGTCGCGGTCCGGCAGGCTTGGCGGCAGGGCGACTGGTCGGCCGACCAGCGCACCGCCATCGGCGAGCAACGCGACATCACCCTCGCCGACGGCAGCCGCGTGCGCCTGGATACCAACACCGCCATCGACATCGCGTTTTCTGCCTCGGCCCGCCTCATTCGCCTGCGGCATGGGCGCATCATGGTTGCCACCGCCCCTGCCCACTCGCCGGCGGAAACGCGCCCGCCGTTCCTGGTGGAAACCGCCGAAGGGCGCGTCGAAGCGCTCGGCACCCAATTTGTCGTCCAGCAGGAAAGCGACAGCACCCAGGTCACCGTCCTGCAGGCCAGGGTGGCCATTCACACCAGCCTGGCCGCGGGTACTCCGCCCATCCTCGCCGCCGGCGAGGCCGCCCGCTTCGGGCGCCAGGGCATCATCGCGCAAGAGGCTGCACGCCCCGGCAGCAGCGCCTGGATCAAGGGCATCCTGGTGGCCGACGACATGCTGCTCGCCGATTTCGTCGCCGAACTCGCGCGCTACCGCAGCACACCCCTGGAATGCGCCCCGGCCGTGCGCCAGTTGCGCATATCCGGCACCTATCCCCTCATCGACACCGACGACGCCCTGGCCGCCATCGGCCGCATTCTCCCTGTGCGCACCCAGCCGCTGCGCCCGGAAGACCCGGCACGCGGCACCCTCGTCGTCGCCCGCTGACGTCCGGGCAAGAAGCCACCTCACCAGCAGCGTATCGCCGCAGAATTTGTATGCAGCGCTGTACTTTTTCTGGTTTCGTTTGACATAGAGAGTGAAGACCAGTCGAGCGTCTCTGGGCATGGGTGCCGGGGCGCTGACGAGGCTCATGGCATACCGTGCAGAGTCTTGCGGACGCTGAATTGCCAACTTCCGGGCGTGGAAGTTGCCGGATGTCGAATGGTGATATCAGGGCCGCCCCCAGGCGGACTCGGGAGACATGCAGGCCGGTAAGCCTGCAGGCCGAGCCCTTGGAGCATGGATTCGGTTCGAACCTGGACCAACTGCTGCAAGGTTTTAAAAGCTCGCGTGTCTTTTATGAAAAAGACAATCATTCTCATTTATGATCAGTGACTGAAACAACGATTCACCTGTATAGAGAGGCGCTGCAATGTCGATGGATTCGCCGGGAACGGCACTTGGAGAGATCTTTGTTGCGCATCGCACACAACTCAGCCGCATCGCCCTGAAGATCGTGGGCGCCCGAGAGATTGCGGACGAAGTGACGCAGGACGCCTATCTCAAACTGGTCGAGGGGATGTGCGCTCGCAATGTGGACAAGCCTTACTGCTATTGCTGCCAGGTGGTGCGCAATCTCGCGCTGGATTACTGCCGCCGCCAGAGCGTTGAGTCAACCTACCGGGTACATACGGAGGACGGGGAACTCCCCCAGGTCGCGAGTGGCTGCGTTCCTGAGCGGCATCTCCATGAACGGCAGGTGCTCGATGCCATCGACAGGGCTCTCGGTACCCTGCCGCCGAGGACAAGGCATGCATTTGAACTCTACCGACTGGTCGGGCTGACCCAACGGGAGATCGCGCAGCAGCTGGGATGCTCCGCCACGCTCGTGAATTTCATGCTCAGGGAGGCGACGCAGGCCATCGCCGCGTGCCGCGATCTGCTGGACGACGCATGATGGTGCCAAGCCCATGGCGCCGAACCCCGTTGCATGGGGGATTAGAGGGAAGGGGCCGGGAGCCCTACGGGTTTTGCATCTTGGCAACATAGCTGTCATCATTCAAGGGCTTGCGCTATCCGGTAGCGCAGATCAGCCACCCAGAATCCAGAAGGCAGCCAATGGGCGAAGAAGTGAATCCGAAGCAGGATCCGGTTTGGGATACCGCCTGGTCCTGGGTGATGCATCCGCATGAGCACCAAGGCTTTGATGCGGCCGCCGAGGCCGAATTGGCATGCTGGCTTGCCGCCGACCCTGCCCATAGGCAGGTTTACGACAAGGCCAGCCGCTTGTGGCTGATTGCGGGCCTTGTCCCTCCTGACAACGATATCGGCATCCCCGACTGTACGGAACCCGACGGCGAACGCTAGCCGTCGGGTTTTTTCTCCTGCTCTGAGCCGAGTGCCGGGTCCGGCGGACCTGGCCGGCGGCCTCATTCCCGTTCGGACGATACCCGGCCGCCGTCAGCGCGGCCGTCGCGCCGACGGTGTCTCATCGCTCCATCCCCACCTCGAATGCCCCCCGCATGCGTCGCCGAACGAGTGCCTCGTGCACATCTGCGACGACCTCCGCCGTCGCTTCCGGTTCGTCATGAGCCGGTCTGAGCGGTCTGGCGACTAAACAAATCGAAGGCTGTTTCGTCATTGAAGGCTGTGACCAGCGTGTCGGCAAACGGGCCGGCAGCGCGTGAGTTCGCTATCCCTTAATTGCACGAGGATGACCATGTCGACCAGTTGCTTTGACCGCGAGGACGAGACCTTCATCGTTCTCGTCAACCACGAAGAACAATATTCCATCTGGCCCCACTGGAAGGCCGTGCCTGGTGGCTGGAAGGCCGTCGAAGGCGTCAAGGGGGACAAGAAAGCGGTTCTCGAATATGTCGAAAAGACGTGGACGGACATGCGCCCCCTGTCGCTGCGCAAGTGGATGGACGAGCAGGCTGCGAAGGTTGATCAGTCCCCTGTCGCGGCCGCTTGATGAGCGGTTCCATGAGGTCGCCGTTCATCGATCTGCTGGTCCTGCCGTGCGCGGGGGCGAGCGCCACCATGTACCTGCGCTGGCGCCGCTCGCTGCCGGAGTGGATCCGCGTGGTGCCGGTGGAACTGCCAGGTCGGGGTGGCCGCTTGGGCGAGCCCTTCGTCGAGGATTTCGAGGGGCTCGTTGCGCGGATCTGCGACGAACAGGCGGCGGCGATGCAGGGCCGCTATGCCCTGCTTGGCCACAGCATGGGTGCATTGCTGGCCTACGGCATGGCGCAGCGCCAGCGTGCCCTGGCCAAGCCCTTGCCCCGCGCGGTGTTCGTGTCCGCAAGTCCGGCACCCTCGCGCCGTGATCCGGACCGCTTTGCCGGCAAGAACGACGATGCAGCCCTGATCGCCGATCTGCGCAAGCAGGGCGGCACGCCTGAGGAGGTGTTTTCCAGCGACGAACTGCTGCGCCTGACGCTCGATACGCTGGGCGCGGACTACCGGGTCTGCGAGAGTTTTCGCTACCAGGTGGGCGAGCCGCTGTCAGTGCCGTTGCACGTCCTTGCGGGACGGCAGGACGACATTGCCGCGGAGCGCATCGAAGCCTGGCGGCGCGAGGCTGGCGGCGTGTTCACGCTCGATTGGTTCGATGGCGGGCATTTCTTCATTCGCCAGCATGAGCAGCGGGTGATCGCTGCCGTGGTGCGGGCACTGACGCACCAGTTTTTCGGGGTGGACCATGCAGCCGCAGCGTCTGCCTGATCCACTGCCCGCTGGCATCGAAGTGTTCCAGCTCGAACTGGATCTGGTTGCGCCGTTGTCGTATGCCGACTGGGCCCTGCTGAGCGAGGAAGAGGGCCGGCGGGCGCTGCGTTTCCACAAGCATGACGACAAGGTGCGCTTCGTGGCCACGCGTGCGGCATTGCGGCGGCTGCTCGGCGTGCGCCTGCGCTGCCGCCCGCAGACCCTAGGCTTTGTGACCAACCCTTATGGCAAGCCGCGCCTGGAGGCGGCGTGCTCGTCCAATCCGGCGATCTGCTTCAACGTGTCCCATGCCGGCCGTTTCGCCTTGATTGCTCTGTCCGAGCTTGCCCCTGTCGGTGTCGATATCGAGCGCCGCGATCCGCATTGCGATGTCAGCGAATTGTCCTTGCAGACGCTGTCGGCGCTTGAGCGGCAGCTATCCGATGACCGGTGTGTCGACTTCTTTGAGTGCTGGGCCACCAAGGAAGCCGTGTTGAAGGCGCTGGGCCTTGGTGTTGCGGAACATTTGCAGCGGCTTTCCGTGCTGAGGCCCGAGTCCGCCGGGGAGGCCTGCTATGACATCCGCCACGAGGGGCCTTGGCCCCGCGTGAATGCCCTTCGCCTCGATTCGCCGCCCGGCTATGCCGCCACCCTGGCCTGGCAAGCGGACGGCGTGGGAGAGCGAGATGAATGAACTGATTTTGAACGAGGCGACCTGCGAGGACACCCGATGACGATTCCATCCCTTTCTCCCGAGCATGCCTTCATTCCGCCGGACAACTTCGTCGAATGCCTCCGGCGTCTCACGGCCGGCCGGCCGGACGACCTGGCTCTGGTCATGGTGGAAGAGCGGGGCGGCGAACTTGCCGAGACGAGGCTCACCTACCGGGTATTCGACCAGCGCGTGCGGGCTCTGGCTGCCGTGCTGCAGCGCCGCTTCGACACGGGCGACCGCGTGCTGATCCTGCTGGACAATGACAGCGACTACGCCGTCAGCATGTTCGCGTGCTTCTTCGCGGGCGTGATCGCGGTGCCGGCATTCCCCCCCGAGTCGGCGCGCCCACAGCATCTGGCCCGCCTGATGGGCATCGCGGCCGATGCCCGGGCGCGCGGCATCCTCACCGCCAGCGCGATCCAGGCCCTGGTCGGCGGTGCTGCCGCCCAGTTCGGGTTGTCGGCGGTGATTGCCGTCGATGGGGTCGATCCGGCCATGGCGGACGAGTGGTACCCGCACGAACCCGCCCCCGGGGACGTCGCATTCCTGCAGTACACGTCCGGCTCCACCTCGTCGCCCAAGGGGGTGATGGTGACGCACGGCTGCCTGATGGCGAACGAGCGCGCCATCCGCGAGGGGCTCTCCATCGGTGCCGAGGACAGGTTTGGCGTGTGGTCGCCGCTGTTCCACGACATGGGGCTGATCGGCGGCCTGCTGCAGCCCTTCTACAGCGGCATTCCCTGCGTGCTGTGCTCGCCGCGCTTCTTTCTGGAGCGCCCGGTGCGTTGGCTCGAGATGATCTCGCGCCATCGGGTCACGATCAGCGGCGGTCCGGACTTCGCCTATCGCCTGTGCCTGGATCGGGTCAAGGACACCCAGCTCGACGGGCTGGATCTCTCGAGCTGGCGCATCGCCTATACCGGTGCCGAGCCGGTGCGGCATGACACCATGGATGCCTTCATCGAGCGCTATGCGCCGGTCGGCTTCGATGCCGGCGCGGTCTATCCGTGCTACGGCCTGGCCGAGGCCACGCTGTTCATCACCGGCGGGCGCCGCGGCAGCGGCATGGCGGTGAAGCGCTTCGATCCCGACGCGCTGTCGCAGCGCCGGGCCGTGGTGGGCTCCGACGGCGCAGCGCTGGTGGGCTGCGGGCAGGTGCCCTCCCTGCACGAGATCCGCATCGCCGATCCCGAGACCTGCGACGTCGCTGCGACGGGTGCGATCGGCGAGATCTGGGCTGCCGGACCCAGCATCGCGCCAGGCTACTGGAACAAACCGAACGAGACCGCGCAAGCCTTCGTGGAGCGCGATGGCCGCCGCTGGCTGCGCACCGGCGACCTCGGATTCGTGCACGAGGGGGAGCTCTTCGTGGCCGGCCGGCTCAAGGACATGATCATTGTGCGCGGGCACAACCTCTATCCGCAGGACATCGAGCGCGCCGTCGAGGCCGAGGTGGATGCGGTGCGCAAGGGCAGGGTGACGGCCTTTGCGACAGGGGGGGACGGGCAGGAAGGCATCGGTCTCGCGGCCGAGGTGTCGCGGGGCTTGCAGAAGCTCATCACGCCCCAGGTGCTGGTCGATGCGCTGAGCGCCGTGGTGAGCGAACAGTGCGGCGAGGCGCCGCAGGTTGTCGTGCTGCTCAACCCGGGCGCTCTGCCCAAGACGTCGAGCGGCAAGCTGCAGCGCAGCGCCTGCCGCAAGGGATGGATGGACCGATCGCTCGACGCCTACGCGATCTTCGAGGGTGGGCGTGTCGTCGGTGGGCTGGATGGGGGCGAGGGCTTTCCCGGCACCGGCGAAGCGCCGCTCGATGACATGGCGCAGGCGCTCGCCGCCGTATGGCGGGACGTGCTCGGGCACGACGCCGCGCGGCCCTACGCCGGCGATGCCCACTTCTTTGCCGTGGGTGGCAACTCGCTGGCCGCCGTGCAACTGGCGACGCACATCGCGCGGCAGTGGGAGACGGAGTTCCCGCCACGCCTGGTGTTCGAGCATCCGCGCCTGCAGGAGCAGGCCGACGCGATCCGGCGCAGCCGGCAAGCGGGTGTGAAGGTGGCCACGCCTATCATCCCGGCGTTGCCCGCCGCGCGCCGCGCCCAGCCCTTGCCGCTCTCTTCGGCACAGCGGCGGCAGTGGTTCCTGTGGCAGCTCGATCCCCGGAGCACGGCCTACCATGTCCAGGGGGCGCTGCGGATCACCGGTGCGCTCGATGGCGAAGCCCTGCGCGAGGCCGTCGCCGGCCTGGCCCGGCGGCACGAGTCGCTGCGTACATCGTTCCATGCGCAGCCGGATGGCGAAGTAAAGCAGATCGTCCAGCCTGACGGGGCGCTGGAGCTGCAGCTGATCGACCTGCGCCATATCGCGGACACCGAGCGTGAGGCGCGCATGGCCGAGGCCTTGCGCGCGCTCAATGCCCAGCCTTTTGATCTCGCCCGCGAGCCGCTGGTGCGCGCCGCCCTCGTCCGGCTGGCCGACCAGGTCCACGTCTTGGCGCTGGTGATGCATCACATCGTCTCCGACGGGGCGTCGATGCAGATCCTCGTGAGCGAGCTGGCGACACTCTATGCGGCGCGGATGGCTGGCGAAGGCGCTGCGCCACCCCTGCCGCGCCCGGCGATCCAGTACGCGGACTACGCAGTGTGGCAGCACGGCAACCCGGACAAGGATGCGCACGAGCGGCAACTGGCCTACTGGCGCAAACAGCTGGACGTGGCGCCGGGGGAGGCGCAGCCGGTTCTCGCCCTGGCCACGGATCATCCTCGCCAGGCGCTGGCCCGTTACCATGCCTCACAGCACGGCTTCGAGCTCACGGCCGATCGGCTGGCGGGCCTGCGCCGGCTGGCCGGGACGCATGGCGCGACGCTCTTCACGGTGCTGCTGGCGGCTTTCCAGGCGCTGCTGCATCGCTACACCGGCCAGCACGACATCCGTGTCGGCGTGCCGGTCGCCAACCGCGGCCGTCCCGAGCTGCAGGGCGTGGTCGGCTTCTTCGTCAACACGCTCGTGCTGCGCCTGCGCCTCGACGGGCGCACCAGCCTCGCCCAGGCGCTGGACCGCACCAGGGAGGCGGCGCTCGGTGCACAGTCGAACCAGGACCTGCCCTTCGAGCAGCTCGTCGAAGCGCTGCAGCCCGAGCGCAGCCTGAGCCACAGCCCCTTGTTCCAAGTGATGTTCAACCACCTGCAGGAGGATTACGGCACATTCGCGCGCCGGACGGGGCTCACTGCGGAAGGGCAGGGGCTGCCCGGACAGGAGGCGCAGTTCGAACTGACCCTGGACACCCGGGAATACCCGGACGGGAGCGTGAGCGCCCGCCTGACCTACGCCCGTGAGCTGTTCGAGGCGGGCACGATCGAGCGGATGGCGGTGCATTACGTGGCGCTGCTCGACGCGCTGGCCACGCAACCGCAGCAAGCGGTCGGGGACGTACCACTGCTGGGCGAAGGGGAGCGGCAGCAGCTGCAGGCGTGGGGCGTGAATGCGACGCGCTACTCGGATACGGAGCCGGTGCACCGGTTGATCGAACGCCAGGCGCAAGCGCAGCCGCAGGCCACCGCGCTGGTGTTTGGCGACGAGCAGCTGAGCTATGGCGAGCTCAACACGCGGGCGAACCGGTTGGCACACCACCTGATCAAGCAGGGCGTCCGCCCCGAGACGAAGGTGGGCATTGCGGTGGAGCGGTCGCTGGAGATGGTGGTGGGTCTGCTGGGGATCCTGAAGGCGGGGGGTGCGTATGTGCCGCTGGACCCGGAGTACCCGGCAGACCGGCTGGCGTACATGGTGGAGGACAGCGGGATCGGGCTGCTGCTGACGCAGCATGCCGTGCGCGAACGCATTCCGGCCCCGGCGGGGCTGGCGGTGC
>Ga0073899_10002883_pt1 | contig 15364 bp, 12 predicted proteins | sample KloWWTmetaKNB5Ph_FD_88975 | JGI IMG/M metagenome (GOLD analysis project Ga0073899, IMG submission 88975) | Active sludge microbial communities from Klosterneuburg, Austria, studying microevolution and ecology of nitrifiers - Klosterneuburg... | ecosystem: Engineered > WWTP > Aerobic digester >...
GCGGCAGCCGCAGGTCGAGCATGTCGCGGTAGACGTAGTTGACCAGCCCGCTGCAATCGAAGCCGCCCTCGGGCGTGTTGCCGCCGTAGCGGTAGGGGGTGCCGACCAGGCTGATCGCGCGCATCAGCACCGCATTGGCCTTGGCCGGGTCGGCGGGCTGCACGGTCGGCCATTCGTGCGGGGCGGGTTGCCTGCGTGCGCTCGGGCGGACGTTGTCGTTGCCGCCGCAGCCGGCCAGCAACAGGGCGATCGATAGCGCCAGCAGGGCATTGCGCCGACAAGTCGGCGTATCATGCGCCCCCGGTCGCTGCTGGCAGTCGGCTGGTTCCATCATCCGCGCAGTGTTGCCGCATCCCCGATGGCCGGCAAGCGCCCTACGAAAGCAGAGCATCCATGAAGATCGAGAAAGACCGCGTCGTCCGCTTCCACTATGCCGTTGCCGTGCATGCCGATCAGGAGCAGGGCCAGGAGTCGGTGGAGAATTCGAAGGATGGCGGCCAGCCGCTGGCGATCCTGTTCGGTCACGGCAACATCATTCCCGGCCTGGAAAAGGCAATGGACGGCCGCGAGGCCGGCGACAGCTTCAAGGCCACGGTGCCGGCAGCGGAGGCCTACGGCGAGCGTCGCGACGGCCTCAGCCAGCGTATCCCGAAGAAGCATTTCGGCGCGCAGAAGCTCGAGCCGGGCATGCAGGTGGTGCTGCAGACCAACTTCGGCCCGCGTGCAGTGACCATCCAGAAGGTGGGCATGAGCGTGGTCGATGTCGACCTCAACCACCCGATGGCCGGCAAGGATCTGGACTTCGACATCGAGATCGTCGAAGTGCGCGAGGCCAGCGCGGAAGAACTGGCGCACGGCCACGTGCACGGCGAGGGCGGCCACCACCACTGAGTCCCGCCAGCCCTGGCGACCCCGGACGGCCCGCATCTGCGGGCCGTTGCCGTTTTCAGGACAGTCGCTCGATCCACGGCTGCACGGCCGCGATCAATCCACCCGACAGCGCCCCGGTGGTGCTCAGCGCCGCCACGCCTACGATCCACGCGACCAGCATCAGCACGCCATCGCGTTCCAGCAGTGCCAGTGCGAACAGCAGGATGATGCCGCCGAACACGTAGTTGGTGAACGGGATCGGCAGCGACAGCAGCAGGCCCAGCAGGAACAGCAGCAGGCCGGTGCAGGCCGTCGCAAGGCGGTGGTCGAGCACGCCGGTCAGGCGTGGCCGCACCAGGCGTTCGAGCCGGCGCAGCCACGGATCGATGATGCGTTCGAAGCGCGCCAGCGATTGCCGCTTCGGGCCGCGGCTGGCGATGAAGCGCGGCAGCCATGGCCGGCGCAGCCCGAGCAGCAATTGCGCGGCGATCAGCACCACCAGCGGGCCGCTGAGCGCACCGCCGATCGGGATCGGGATGAAGGCCGGCAGCGCGGCGACGAACAGCAGCATGCCGAATGCGCGCCGGCCCAGGCCGGACAGCAGCGCACTGAAATCGAGCGTCTGCGCATGGTCGCCATCGAGCAGGCCATCGAGGATGGCGCGGGTGCCGGCTTCGCGCGGCTTGCGGCGTCGCCTGTCGCCCGGATCAACCGCCGGCATCGTCGCCATCCCGGGCGTCCGGCATGCGCTGCAGCAGCAACTTGTCGATCCGCGGGCCGTCCAGGTCGACCACCTCCAGCCGCCACAGGCCAAGCTGGAAATGCTCGCCCACGTGCGGAATGCGGCCGAAATGCGCGATCACCAGGCCGGCGGCGGTGTGGTAATCGAGTTCTTCGGCAACCGCGAGGCGCTCGCCGGTGAGCTCGCGCAGTTCGTCGATGTGCAGGCCGCCGTCGACCAGCAGTGAACCGTCCTCGCGTTCGACCACCAGCGCTTCCTCGTCGTGCGCCTCGCCGGCCTGCAGGCGGCCGAGCACCGCATCCATCACGTCGCTGATCGTCACCAGGCCCTGGATGTCGCCGTATTCGTCCACCACCAGCGCCATCGACTGCTGCTCCTCGCGCAGGATCTCCACCAGTTTCAGTGCGTGGGTGGATTCGGACACGAACAGCGGCGGGCGGATGTCGCGGAACAGCTCCGGGGTGTCCTTGCCCAGCTCGTCGAGCAGGGTCTTGACCTCCAGGGTGCCGGCCACGTCGCTGTCGCTGCCGCGGTAGACGGGATACCGCGCGAACGGCGTTTCCTGCATCACCGCCAGGTTGTCGGCCAGGCTGCCGGCGGCGTCCAGCCAGGCGATGTCGGTGCGCGGGGTCATCAGGCTCTCCGCGGTGCGGTCGCCGAGGCGCATGACGCGGTTCATCATGTTGCGTTCGTCGAGGTCGATCACGCCCTGCTCGTGGCTTTCGCTCACCAGCAGCTGGATCTCCTCCTGGGTGATGCTGTTGCGGGCATCGTCTCGGATGCCGAGCAGGCGCAGCACGCCGCGGTTGATCGCGCCCAGCAGCAGGACGACGGGTTTGGCCGCGGTGGACAGCGCATCCAGCGGGATCGCCACCCGGCAGGCGATGCCCTCCGGATTGGTCAGTGCCAACCGCTTCGGGATGAGCTCGCCGAAGATCACCGAGCCGGCCGTGATCAGAATCACCGCGGTGCCGATCCCGACCGGATGCGCGTATTCGCCCAGGGAAGGCCAGTTGCGCGCCAGCCACGCGGCGATCTTCTCGCCGATGGAATCGCCACCCAGCACGCCGGTGAGGATGGCGATGCCGGTGATGCCGATCTGCACGGTGGACAGCAGATTGTCCGGGTGTTCGGCCAGTGCCAGCGCCTTGCGCGCGCCGCGGCTGGGGTGGTCCGGGTCTTCGGCCAGCTGCTTCAGGCGCAGCTTGCGCGAGGTCATCAGCGCCATCTCCGACATCGCGAAGAAGCCGTTGAGCGCGATCAGGGCGAACACCACCAGCAGCTCAACCACGGGTGCTCCCGTCCGACGCGGCGCGCAGGCGGGCGAGGGGAGTCGACGGCGGTGGCGTGGGGGAGTCGTCCATGGGATGCGCCGGAGCGCGCCGGGATCATAACAGGGCGGGATGCCGCCTCGGCTGCGCAAACCGTCATCCAGCAGTCATAATTCCGCCCCGACGCCACACGACCGGCAGGCAATCCGATGTTCTCGCTGCAGACCATATTCGGGCAGGGCAAGCAGTTCTATTCCCTGTTCAACGAAGCCGCCGACGCTGCCTACGACAGCACCAAGGCGCTGCACGCGATGCTCAGGGAGCGCGCGCGGCAGCCGTCGATGGAGCCGTTCAAGACCGCGCGCCAGCGCGAACGGGTGGCCATCGACAAGATCAGCCAGGCGCTGGTGGACAGCTTCATCACCCCGTTCGAGCGCGAGGACATCGAGGCGCTGAGCTCCGCCCTGTACAAGATCCCCAAGCAGGTCGAGCGATTCGCCGACCGCTATGCGCTGGCCCAGCACCGGCTGGAGGGCATCGATTTCGCGCCGCGTGCGGCGATGCTGGAGCAGGCCGCCGGGGTGGTGGTGGAAATGGTGCGCGAACTGCCCACCCTGCGCCTGGAGCCGATGAAGAGCCTCAACGATCGCCTGCGGGTGATCGAGATGGAGGCCGACCGGCTGATCCTGGAACTGCATCGCGACATCTACTCCGGGAATCTGGAGGCCAGCGAGATGTTCCTGCTCAAGGAGTTCTTCGAGATCATGGAAAAGGCCATCGACCGCTGCCGCGAGGCGGGCGTGGTGTCCTACGAAATCGTGCTGAAGAACTCCTGATCCAACGGCCGGAAGACGCACGATGCTGACCCTGTTGCTGCTGGTGATCCTGTTTGCGCTCGTGTTCGAGTTCATCAACGGATTCCACGACACCGCCAATTCCATCGCGACCGTGGTCGCGACCAAGGTGCTCTCGCCCGGGCAGGCAGTGATGCTGGCCGCCTCGATGAACCTGATCGGCGCGTTCTGGGGCACGGCGGTGGCCAAGACCATCGCCAGCGGCCTGATCGATACCGAAGTGGTCACGGTGACCTCGCAGGTGCTGATCTGCGCGCTGGCCGGCGGCATCACCTGGAACCTGATCACCTGGTGGCTGGGGTTGCCGTCGTCGTCCTCGCATGCGCTGATCGGCGGGCTGTGCGGTGCGGCGCTGGCCGCGTCCCACAACAACTGGGGTGCGCTGATCTGGTCGAAGCTGGGCGATGGCGGCTGGACCAGCAACAAGGGCCTGCTGTGGAAGGTGGCGGTGCCGATGGTGAGCTCGCCGATCGCCGGGTTCGTGCTGGGGGTACTGATCCTGGCCTTGCTGTATGCGTTGATTGCGGGCTTGCGCAAGCTCGGCGGGCCGCTGGCGCGGATCGCGCGGCCACGCTGGGTGAATGCCTTCTTCGGCAAGGCGCAACTGGCGTCCGCGGCCTACATGGGTTTCGCCCACGGCAGCAACGATGCGCAGAAGACCATGGGCATCATCGCGCTGGCGATCTTCGCCGCGCAGGGGGCCGGCACCCTCGACGCGCTGCCGGGCTGGGCGCAGTTCCTGCATCCCGATGGCGGCGAAACCGACATCGACCGCTGGATCGTGGTCACCTGCGCGCTGGTGATGGCGGCGGGCACCGCATCCGGCGGCTGGCGGATCATCAAGACCCTGGGCCACAAGATGGTCAAGCTGCAGCCGATCGACGGTTTCGCGGCAGAAACCGCTTCGGCCACCATTCTGGTCACTGCGGCGCATTTCGGCATGCCGGTTTCGACCACGCACAGCATCTCCACCGCGATCATGGGCGTGGGCTTCGGCAAGAACCCGCGCAAGCTCAAGATCACCGTGATCGAGCGCATCGTGTGGGCGTGGATCCTGACCATCCCCGCGGCGGGCGGGATCGCCTATCTGCTGCTGCGAGTCTTCGAGGCGGTGGGCTGGGCCTGATGACGGGGTTCCCCGGACAGCAAAAGGCCCGCATGCGCGGGCCTTTTCGTTCGCGGAGACGGGTGGTTCAGAGCAGGTCGCCGCCCGCCGACATCCGCCGCTCCATTTCGTCGCCGGTACCGCCGATCTCCAGCACCAGGCGATCCACTTCGGCGGCGTCCAGGCAGTCGTAGGGGCGGTTCTCGCACAGTTGCAGGTAGGGCACGCCGTCAAGTTCGCCGATGGCGAGGAAGCCGACCCGGCTGGCCCAGTTGAAGGCGAGTGCGCGGCGGGCATCGAGTCCGGTGGTCGGGGCGATCGCGGTGGACACGCGCAGGTAATCGCGGCCGTCGTCATCCTGCATTTCCGACAGGAAGATCGCCTGGTGGCGCTTGCCCTGCGCCAGCGACAATTCCACGCACAGCACGTACGGCTCCTGCAGGGTCAGCTTGTAGCCGGAGGCGGTGAGGTGGCTGCGGATCTGTTCGAAATTGTCCATGCGATGCGGCTGGCGGTTCGGGGAAGTGGCTATGCTAACCCGGATGCCGAAGGCTGCCGTCCCCGAGTTGTCGCCGCGCGAGGCGATCCTGGCCGCGATCCGCGCGGTGCCGCGCGGGCAGGTGGCCGGCTACGGAATGATCGCGCAACGCGCCGGCCTGCCCGGGCGAGCGCGGCTGGTGGCGCGCATCCTGTCCGAAAACGACGACAGCATGCTGCCCTGGCATCGGGTCCTGCGTTCGGACGGACGCATCGCGTTTCCGGTGGATTCGCCGGGGTTCGTCGAACAATGCCAGCGCCTGCGCGTCGAGGGCGTGGACGTGCGCAACGGCCGGGTGCGGATGCCACGCGACGCCACCCTGGACGCCGCAATCTGGTCGCCGCGTTGAGCGCTTGCGTATGATGCAGCGCAACGAACACGGATGATTCCAGACAGGATTCCGCACGGATGCCTTTCAACATGTCCCGCATCACCAAAGCGCTGCTGATCGCCAACCTGGTCGGCTTCGGCCTGCAGTGGTTGCTCGGCGATGCGCGGATGCAGGTCTTCGAACTCTGGCCGATCGGTGACGGCCTGTACGATCCCTCCGGCAGCGCACCGTCGTTCATGCCGTGGCAGTTGCTGAGCTACGGCTTCATGCACGACCCGACCAACATCTTCCACCTGGCCTTCAACATGCTGGCGCTGGTGATGTTCGGTGCGCCGCTGGAATACACCTGGGGCGAACGCCGCTTCCTGACCTACTACCTGGTCTGCGTGGTCGGTGCCGGCCTGTGCCAGTTGCTGGTCGGGTCGATGGCGGTGGCGCAGGGGCAGGATCCGTATGCCACGGTTGGCGCATCGGGCGGGGTGTTCGGCCTGTTGCTGGCCTACGGCATGCTGTTCCCGAACCAGCGGGTGATGCTGCTGTTCCCGCCGATCCCGATGAAGGCACGCACGCTGGTGATCCTGTACGGCGTGTTCGAACTCGGGCTTGGCCTGACCGGCCTGCAACCCGGCGTGGCGCATTTCGCGCATCTGGGCGGGATGCTGTTCGGCTGGCTGTTGATCCGCTACTGGCGCGGGCAGCCGCCGTTCGGCGGCTCGAAGCGCAAACCCAAACCGCGGATGCGCATCGTGCCGTGATGCGCGAGGCCTGTTGTGCGGAGCGAGCTCCGCACCTGCAGCGGAATACCACGCACCCGCTACGCGTCAGCGGAAGATGCCGATGCGCTGCTCCGGCTTCGGTTGCATCGGCGTGCCGGCCTTGCAGCCATAGGCGCTGCCGAACGCACCCTGCTGCATGATCGGTCCGTTGCTGCGCCACAGGCCCGGCGCGCGCACGTCCTGCAGGCTGCGGCGCTGCGCTTCGTCGATCGTCACCTGCTGTGCCCAGACCTGCGCCCAGCCGCGGTAGAAGTCCTTGTCGGCGGCCGCGCCACCTGCGGGCAGTGTCGCGACCAGCGCCGCACGCGCGAGTTCCAGGCCGGCGATGTCGGCAATGTTCTCGTCGCGGGTCAGGCGGCCGTTGACCTTGGTGCCCTTGAGCTGCGGCCAGGCGAAACCGTCGTACAGCGCGGCCACCTTCTGCGCGTTGGCATCCCAGGCGGCGGATTCGGCACTGGACCACCAGTCGCGCAGTTCGCCCTTGGCATCGACCATGCGACCGCGCGCATCCACCGCGTGGCTGAGTTCGTGGCCGACCAATGCGCCATAGGCACCGTACTGCGCGGCTTGCGGCATCGCGGCGTCCAGCACCGGTGCCTGCAGCATCGCCGCAGTGACGATCAGCCGGTTCTGCGCCAGGTCGTAGGCCAGCGCGGGTTGCTGCGGCAACACGTCCCAGCGGCGATCGGCATTGCCGCGCCCGATCCGCTTCATTTCCTCGCGATGCCGCCAGGTCGAGGCGATCAGCATGTTGCCGCCGAAACTGCCGCGCCCCATCGGTTGCACCGTGTAGTCGAGGTCGCGACGCGGGGTGCCGACTTCGATCCGCAATTTGCCGAGCTTGGCGCTGGCCTCGGCCTTGGCCGCATCGCCCATCCAGCTGCTGTTGCCGACGTTGCGCAGCAGCGCGTCGCGCACCTGGCCGGCGATGTCCGCCGCATGCCTGCGGGTGGCGTCGGGCAGGTAACGCGCCGCATATTCGCGGCCGAGCATCGGCCCGGCGGCGTGGTTGATCGCGTCCAGCGTCTGTTGCCAGCGTGGCGCGGGTTCGGTTTCGCCGCGCAGCACCTTGCCGCGGAAATCGAAGGCGGCATCGCGCCAGGGTTTCGCGAGATACGGTGCCATCGCATCGCCGACCCGCCAGCGCAGGTAGGTTTTCCATTGCGCCGGCTTGAGCGTGCCGACCAGCGCATCAAGCTGGGCGAACATCGCCGGATTGGCGATGGAGACGGCATCGTCGCTGATGCCTTGCACTTTCAGGAACGCATCCAGCTGCAAATGCCGGTACTGCTTGCCGAGCCCGGCGGTCGCTACCGGCGCGAAATTGGCCCGCGGATCGCGCAATTCGACCAGCGGGCGCGCAGTCGCGGCGATGCGCTTTTCGAGATCCAGCACCAGTGCGGTTTCGTGCTCCAGATCCTTGGCCTGGATTCCGGTCAGGGTCAGGATCTTGCGGATGTAGTCGGCATAGCGTGCGATCAGCGCTTGCGTGTCGGCGTCACTGCGGGTGTAGTAGGCCGGATCCGGCAGGCCGAGGCCGCCTTGCGCAAAGTAGCCGAGGTGGCGGTCGAGTTCGCGCAGGTCGACATCGGCGCTGAAGTTGAACAGTGCCGGGATGCCGACCTGGTGCAGCGCGGCGATCGCCGGGGCAACATCGCCGCTCTTGCGGATGCCGTCGATGCGCTTGAGCAGCGGTGCGACCGGGGCGGCGCCGTCGCGTTCCACCGCGGCTTCGTCCAGGCCGCTGGCCCAGAAGTCGCCCAGCAGTTTCTGCACATTGCCTTGTGGCGCGGCCATCGCCGCATCGAGCAGGTCGCGTTGCTGCTGCTGCGCGCGCGCGGTGAGCTGGCCGAGCGCGGAAATAGCGCCGCTTTCGGGCATCGGGTTCGTCTTCAACCAGTCGGCGTTGGCGCTCGCGTGGAAATCCGCACACACCGCAGATGCCGCTGGTGCCTTGGCCTTCTTCGGCGCGGGTTTCTTTGCGGCGTCCGCGGCGGGCGCGGCGATGCCGGCGGCAATGGCCAGGATCAGGGCGATGGCGAGCGGGCGCGGGTTCGGCATGCGGCAGGTTCTCGGATCGGACAATCGCCCGAGTGTAGCAGCGGCGGATTGCGGTACGTTCCGCTGCAATTCAGCCGCAATCGCTCACTTCACGCCGTGCATCATCCGGCGCAACAACGGTGCCAGCAGCAGGAACAGCAGCGCGGAGCCGAGGCCGATCCACAGCAGCAGCTGGAACAGGTCGGCGTATTTCGATGCGGCGCCGGCCATGTCGATCGTGCCGTCTTCCGGGACATCGAGCGAAGCCAGCTTGCCGAACTGCGCGGCCAGCATTTCCGAATAGGCCGTGGCCAGCCAGAAGCCACCCATCATCAGCCCGACCACGAGCGCGACCGACAACTGCGTCACCGCCGACAGGCCGATCGGCGACAGGCACAGCTCGCCGATCTCGAAGATGAAATACGCCAGCACCAGCCACCACACGCTGGCCATCTGCCCGGTGTTGCCGATCTGTTGCGCGGCCAGCAGCATCGGCACGAAGGCAAGGCCGCCGAACAACAGGCCGATGGCACTTTTCATCGGTTTCGACGGATTGCGGCCGCGCGCTTCCAGCCAGGGCCACAGCCAGGTGAACAGCGGCGTCAGCAGCAGGATGAAGAACGAGCCGAGGAAGGCCAGCGAACCTGCGGTCTGCGGCACCAGCACCACATCGCGGAAACACGATATGGCCATGGCAAGGACCAGCAGCGCGATCAACGCGCGCGCAAGCCGTGCATTGCCGCGATCGCTGGCGCGCAGCGCCATCACCATCAGCGGGATACTGGCCGCCATCATGTAGAGCGACCACGGGACGCTGCCGCCGGCATCGCTCACCATCGACGGGAACATGTCCTTGGTCAGCAGGCGGTCGGTGAAGGTCAGCCACGAACCGAAGGTCTGTTCGTACAGGGTGAAGAACACCAGCACGCCGAGGATGGTCACCAGCAGCGCGATCATCTGTTCGCGCTGCACCCGGTTGCAGTGACGAATCAGGAACCAGACGAACCACGCACCGAAGGCGAGTGCGACCAGGTGCATGGCGCCCTGCACGGTCCACGTGCGCTGGATCAATTGCCAGACCACGCCCGCGCCGGCGAACGCGCCGAGATGGATCCACCACTCGCGGGGCAGCGGGCCGATGCGTTGGCGAAGTGCGGCGGGGTCCTTCGGCTCGGCATGGCCGTGCAGGTACTTCTGCCCCCACAGGAACATCGCCAGCCCGGCCAGCATGCCGATGCCGGCCGCGCCGAAGCCGTATTTCCAGCCGTAGGTCTCGCCGACGAAGGCGCAGGCCAGCGGCGCGAACAATCCGCCCACGTTGATCCCGGCATAGAACAGGGTGAATCCGGAATCTCGGCGCGGGTCATCCTCTGCATACAGCTTGCCCACGATCGTGGAGATGTTCGGCTTGAGGAAACCCACGCCCATGATGATCAGCGCCAGCGACAGGTAGAACACCTGCAGCGCGCCCTCGTCGCGCACCACCACGCCGTTCACCACGCGCGCATCCGCGCCTTCCACCGCCATCCCCAGGTGGCCAAGGCACAGCAGCACGCCGCCCAGCACCACCGCCTTGCGCATGCCCAGCCAGCGGTCGGCGACCATGCCGCCGATCACCGGCACTGCATACACCAGGCCGCCATACGCACCGATCAGCTCGTAGCCCATGTCGTCGCTGAAGCGATGGTGCTTGAGCAAGTACAACAGCAGCAGTGCCTTCATCCCGTAGAACGAGAAGCGTTCCCACATCTCGGTGAAGAAGCAGACGTAGACGCCCTTGGGGTGGCCCAGGAAGTCGTCGCTTGCGGGAGAATCGGTGCAGGCCGTCGTGTTCATCGATCGCATCCGTGCAGGTTCCGCGGAGGATAGCAAGCGGCATTCCGCACTGGACTTGCCTCGCCCCAACCGCTAGGTTTCGTCGATTGCATGGCCCTGGGAGGGGTGACGATGTCGAATACCGGCTTGAAGGCGGCAGGTGCCGCGGCACCGCAACTCACGTTCCGCGCGGTGATCCTGGCGGTGGTGCTGGCAATGATCCTGTCCGCCGCGAATGCCTATCTCGGCTTGTTTGCCGGCCTGACCATCGCCACCGCGATCCCCGCTGCCGTCGTTTCGATGGGCGTGCTGCGCCTGCTCGGCGGCGGCACCATCCTCGAGAACAACATCGTGCAGACCGGTGCCTCCGCCGGTTCCTCGATCGCGGCGGGCGTGATCTTCACCATTCCCGCGCTGATCATCCTGGGCTACTGGCAGGACTTCAAATATTCCTGGGTGCTGGCGATCGCCGGCCTCGGCGGATTGCTGGGCGTGCTGTTCTCGGTGCCGCTGCGGCGCTCGATGATCGTCGAGGATCCGCTGCCGTTCCCCGAAGGCAAGGCGGCCGCGGAAGTGCTGAAGGCCGGCGAGAACCCCGGCCCGGGCCTGAAGATCCTCGGCATTTCCGCCACCCTCGGTGCGCTGGTCAAGCTGGCGGCGGAAAGCGGCCTGCGGATGATCCCGGACAATGCGGCCGGTGCCGGCTTCTTCGGCAAGTACCTGGGCTACATGGGTACCGGCCTGTCGCCAGCGCTGCTCGGCGTGGGCTACATCGTCGGCCTCAACATCGGCATCGTGGTCGTGTCCGGCAGCATCCTCGCCTACAACATCGCGATTCCGTTCTATCACGCGTTCCTGGCGGGCGCCGACCCGGAAATGGCGGCCAAGCTGGCCGGCAAGACCGCGGCGGAAGCGGCGGCGATCATCCGCGGCGACAAGATCCGCTACCTCGGCGTGGGCACCATGCTGGTCGGCGGCATCTGGACCCTGTTCTCGCTGCGCAAGTCGCTGCTGTCCGGCGTGAAGAGCGGCATCGCCGCCGCGCGCAAGGGTTCGGGCGAGGCCAACCTGCCGGAAACCGAACGCGACCTGCCGATGAAGTGGATGCTGATCGCGCTGCTGCTGTTCGTGCTGCCGCTGCTGGGCCTGTACCAGGCCATCGTGCAGAACTGGGGCGTCAGCATTCCGATGACGATCATCATGATCGTGGCCGGCTTCCTGTTCGTGTCGGTATCGGCCTACCTCGCCGGTCTGGTCGGTTCCTCCAACAACCCGGTCTCGGGCATCACCATCGCCACCATTCTGTTCGCGTCGGTGGTGCTGATGCTGCTGCTGGGCAGCGACTCCAAGATCGGTGCGGTCGCCGCGATCATGATCGGCGCGGTGGTGTGCTGCGCGGCGGCGGTCGGCGGCGACAACCTGCAGGACCTCAAGGCCGGCTACATCGTCGGCGCGACGCCGTGGAAGCAGCAGTTGATGCTGGGCATCGGCGCGTTCTCCTGCGCGCTGATCATGGCACCGGTGCTGAACCTGCTGGCGCAGGCCTACGGCATCGGCGACCCGACCCGTCCCGGCTCATTGCAGGCACCGCAGGCCACGCTGATGGCCTCGGTGGCACAGGGGTTGTTCGGCGGCAAGCTGCCCTGGGACATGATCGCGGCGGGTGGCGTGATCGGCGCGATCGTGATCGCGTTCGATGGCTGGCTGAAGTCGCGCAATTCGACCTTCCGCGTGCCGGTGCTGGCCGCTGCGATCGGCATCTACCTGCCGCTGGAGCTGATGGTGCCGATCTTCCTCGGCGGCCTGCTGGCGTATTTCGTCGAGAAGCGCCACGGCATCGTCGGCACCCACGACGAACCGCTGCGCGATCGCGTGCATCGTCCCGGCGTGCTGTTCTCCGCCGGCCTGATCACCGGCGAGGCGCTGATGGGCATCGCCATCGCGATCCCGATCGTGGTCAGCGAGCGCGCCGACGTGCTGGCGCTGCCGGAGCAGTTCCACTTCGGCCAGTTCACCGGACTGGTGGTGCTGGCCATCGTCGGTTGGCTGATCTACCGCACCGGCGTAAAGGCCAACCCGCACGCCGCCTGATCCTTTCCCGACGCCCGCGCATGTCGCGGGCGTTTCTTTTTGACGCATCACGGAACATCGCCATGAAACTTCGCCATGCCATCCTCCCGCTCGCCCTCGCGCTGTCGTTGCCTGCCGTGGCCGAAGCCGCGCGCGGTTTCGAAGTGCGCGACATGGCCTACCTCGACCGCCATTCGTCGCCGACGCTGTCGCCGGACGGGCGCGTGCTGGTGTTCGCCAAGCGCGTGGTCGACAAGCAGACCAACAAGGCCAGCACCTCGCTGTGGATGCGCAACCTGGTGACGCGCGACATCCGTCCGCCGCAGCAGCTGACGCCGGAGGGCTGGAACGTGAATTCGCCGGCGTTCTCGGCGGACGGCAAATCCGTGTACTTCATGAGCGCCAAGTCCGGCTCGATGCAGCTGTATGCGATGCCGCTGGCCGGCGGCGAACCGAAGCGCCTCACCGATACCGTGATCGATGTCGATGGCTACAAGCTCTCGCCCGACGGCTCGCAGGTCGCGCTGGCATTCGCGGTGTTCCCGGACTGCAAGGCCGACCTCGACTGCACGAAGAAGAGGCTCGACGAGGTCGAAGCGAGCAAGGCCAGCGGCAAGGTCTTCGACCGCATGTTCATCCGCCACTGGGACGCGTGGAACGACGGCCGCCTCAATCGCGTGTTCGCGGCCAAGCTGGGCGGTGCGGGCATGATCAAGTCGGCGACGTTGCTGAGCGGCGACATCCACGGCGACATCCCGTCCAAGCCATTTGGCGACCTGTCGGATTTCGCGTGGTCGCCGGATGGCACGTCGGTGGCGATGAGCGTGCGCCAGGCCAACCGCGAGGAGTCGTGGCGCACCAACTTCGACCTGTGGCTGGTCAAGGCCGATGGCAGCGGCGCGCGCAACCTGACCGCGAACAATCCCGCGTGGGATGCCGGCCCGGTGTTCTCGCACGATGGCAAGACCCTGTACTACCGCGCGATGGCGCGGCCGGGCTTCGAGGCCGATCGTTTCGCGCTGATGGCGATGGATCTGGCATCGGGCAAGTCGAAGGAGATCGCATCGAAGTGGGATGCCTCGGCCGACGGCATCACCTTGTCCGCCGACGGCAAGTGGATCTACACCACCGCCACCGAAATGGGCCGGCATCCGCTGTTCCGCGTGTCGTTGGCCAATGGCGAGGTGGAGGGCGTGGTCGGCGACGGCAGCGTGTCGGCGTTCGCGCTGGCCGGCGACACCCTCGCGCTGTCGCGCAATTCGCTGCAGACCGGTGATGTCATCCATGCCACCAGCAGCGATGGCAAGGCACCGCTGCGTGCAATCACTCCGAGCGCCGGCGAGATGCTGCCGGACGTGGCCTGGGGCGCGTACGAGCAGTTCAATTTCATCGGCTGGAACGGCGAGACCGTGCATGGCTACGTGGTCAAGCCGTGGAACTACGAAGCCGGCAAGAAGTATCCGGTGGCGTTCCTGATCCACGGCGGTCCGCAGGGCAGCTTCGGCAACGGCTGGAGCTATCGCTGGAATCCGCAGACCTATGCGGGCCAGGGCTATGCGGTGGTGATGATCGACTTCCACGGCAGCACCGGCTATGGCCAGAAGTTCACCGATGCGATCAGCGGCCACTGGGGCGACCGCCCGCTGGAAGACCTGCAGAAGGGCTGGGCCGCGGCGCAGAAGAAGTACGCCTTCCTCGACGGCGGCAAGGCCTGCGCGCTGGGTGCCAGCTACGGCGGCTTCATGGTCAACTGGATCGAAGGCAACTGGTACGACAAGGACGGCAACTCGCCGTTCAAGTGCCTGGTCAGCCACGATGGCGTGTTCGAGAACAGCGCCATGGGTTACGCCACCGAAGAATTGTGGTTCAGCGAATGGGAAAACGGCGGCACCCCGTACGACAACCCGGCCGGCTACCAGAAATTCAACCCGGCCAACCATGTCGCCAACTTCAAGGTGCCGATGCTGGTGATCCACGGCCAGCTCGACTACCGCATCCCGGTGGAGCAGGGCATCGCGTTGTTCAGTGCACTGCAGCGCAAGGGCGTTGAATCGAAGTTCCTGTACTTCCCGGACGAGAACCACTGGGTGTTGAAGCCGCAGAACAGCGTGCAGTGGCACGACACGGTGAACGGCTGGCTCAAGCAGCACATCGGCCAGTGATTCCACCGTTGTTCGCGTGCCTGTGGGAGGGGCTTCAGCCCCGATTGCCCGCGCATCGGGGCTGAAGCCCCTCCCGCAAGGAATCACATGAACGAAACAACGTCCACCGCGCTCATCCAGAACGACATCGTCCTGTTCGGCCTGATCGCCGCCACCCTGGGCGCGGTGTTCTGGACGTCCTCGCGCGAGACCGGTGCGTGGAAGCGGTTCTACGGCATCGTGCCGCCGTTGCTGCTGTGCTACTTCATTCCCGGCATCTTCAATTCGATCGGCCTGATCGATGGCAGCGCCAGCAAGCTCTACAACCCGGTGGCCAGCCGCGTGCTGCTGCCGGCATCGCTGGTCTTGCTGACCTTGACCATCGACCTGAAAGGCGTGATCGGGCTGGGCTGGAAGGTGCTGGCGATGTACTTCGGTGCCTCGCTCACGGTGATGGCGGGCGCGTTCGTTTCGTTCTGGCTGATGGGCGTGCTGCATCCGGAAACGGTGGCCGGCGATACCTGGGGCGGCATGGCCGCGCTGGCCGGCAGCTGGATCGGCGGCGGTGCCAACATGGTGGCGATGAAGGAAGTGTTCGGCGTCGGCGAAACCACCTTCGGCCAGTTCGTGGTGGTGGACGTGGCGGTGGGCTACGTGTGGATGGCGGTGCTGATCTTCCTCGCCAACCGCGCACCGGCCATCGATGCGCGCAGCGGTGCGGACACCAGTGCCATCGAGACCCTGAAAGCGCGGCTGGCGAGTTACCAGAAGCAGCACGAGCGGGTGGCGAGCTTGCCCGACCTGATGATGA
>Ga0073899_10002884_pt1 | contig 15362 bp, 12 predicted proteins | sample KloWWTmetaKNB5Ph_FD_88975 | JGI IMG/M metagenome (GOLD analysis project Ga0073899, IMG submission 88975) | Active sludge microbial communities from Klosterneuburg, Austria, studying microevolution and ecology of nitrifiers - Klosterneuburg... | ecosystem: Engineered > WWTP > Aerobic digester >...
GATCGGCGGGTGTACGATCGGCCGGGCGTGACGCACGTGCTCCTCGCGCTGGCTGATGTTGGACTCGGGATCCCGACGCAAGAGGGGCTCGAGCGGCTGGGGCGCGACGTGCGCTGGTCGGCGGCCCACGCGGCGGGCCCCGACCCGGGGCTGACGCCGCTGCCCGACGTGGTGGTGGTCGACGCCGACGGCGACGGCGCGGCGCTGGCGGCGGCGGTCGAGGCGTGGCGCGCGCTCGATCCGCCGCCCGGGATCCTCGGCCTCGGGTTGACCGCCGCCGCCGCGGGCCACGCCACCGCGTGCCGGATCCCGCTGTGTTCGCCCGGCGCGACCGCGGCCGAGCTGGCGGCGGCGATCGACGCGGCCGCCCGGATGCGGCTGGCCGCGGGCCTGTCGCCGGCGCTGGCGCGGCGCGCGCTCGACCTGCCGGCCGACGCGCCGGCGGCGATGGTGACCGCGGCGGGCCGCGCCGTCGACGTCGAGCTGGCGCGCGCGGCGCTGCGCTGGCACGCCCACAGCTACGCGACCGCGACCGACGTGGTCGCCGAGCTGCGGGCGGCGCGGGCGCTGATCGTCCCCGAGATCGAGACCCTCGGCCAGCTGTCCGGGACCCGGACGGTCCAGACCGTGGTGCGGGCCGGGCCGCTCGAGCCCTACGCCACCGCGCGCCTGTTGTGGGTGCTGGCGTCGCTCGGCGCGGTGACGTTCTCGCCCGAGCCGATCGACGCCGCGACGCCGGCGCGGCGGGCGTTGCCCGAGCTGCGCGCCCACCTGCGGGCCCGCGCGGCGCGGCTCGATCGCGGCACCTTCTACGACGTGCTCGAGGTGTCGCCGGCGGCCGAGACCGAGCACGTCATGGCGGCGGTGGCGTTGCTCGAGCGCCGCTACGGCCTGGCCGCGACCAGCGCCCACGATCTCGGCGACTGCGCCGCGCTGGCGGCGCCGGCCTGGGATCAGATCGAGCGCGCCAAGAAGGTGCTGCTCGACATCGCGTCGCGCGGTCGCTACAACGACTGGCTGCGCGACCACTGGTCCGAGATCCGGACGTCGTGGGCGATCGACGCCACCGCCACCCGGACCGCGGGCGAGGCCTACGCCCGCGCCCAGCACGCGCTCGCCGCCGGCGATCCGCACCGGGCGCTGTCCGAGGCCGCGACCGCGGCCCGCCTCCACCCCGGCCACCCCGACTACGAGACCGGCCTGGCGTGGGCCCGCTACCGCGTCGAGGTGATCGGCGGCGCCGACGCCGCGGCCGCCGCGCGCCGCGAGCGCAAGGTCGCCACCGCCGCCACCGCCGGCGTCCGCCCCTGGCCGCGCGCGCTGGTCGCGCTGGCGCTCCTGTGCATCGCCGATCGCGATCCCGACAGCGCGCGCTGGCACCTGCGCGAGGTGCTGGCGATCGATCCCGGCTCGCCCGCCGCCCGCCAGCTGATGACCCGCCTCGGCGGCTAGAAGGCCGTGCCGAGCTGCACCGCGACCGCCTGGCGGTCGTTGACGTCGGCGGTGCCGAGCAGGCCGGCCGGGCGCAGCGCCTTGGCGTTCTGGTAGGCGAACTGGGCCTGGACCCGCCAGCGCTTCCACAGGCCGCCGGCGACGCCGACCACGACCTCGGCGGTGTCGTCGCGCTTGCGATCGGCGATCGGGTTGAACCAGCCCGCGCCCAGGTACGGCTCGACGTAGCGCGCGCCGCTGTCGGCGCCGCCGAAACGGTAGCCGGCGGTCAGCGCCGCGGCGGCGAACGGGCGATCGGCGTCGCCGAGCGTCGCCGCGCCGAGGTGGCTGGTGCCGTACATCGCGTCGCCCCACAGCCGCAGGCCGGCGCCGGCGTCGGTCAGGTCGACCTCGAGCTCGAGCCCGGCGTTCCAGTAGCGCGCGACGTCGCTGCCGTAGTTGACGACGCGCGACGCGCCGACCGCGGCGACGCGGTAGCTCGGGCACGGCTCGACGCCGACCCGCGCCGCGACGGTCAGGCCGCCGCCCTCGTCGACCAGCCCGGGCTGCTGGCCGCCCGCGGTGCGGACGCCCTGGGCCACCGCGAGCGTCACCGACGGCCGGGCCGGGCCCTTGCTCTTCCAGCGCAGCTCCATCGCGCTGCGGCGGCCGGTCGCGCCCAGCCCGTCGGCGACGACGTCCGCGACCATGCCGCGGCCGATCGTCGGCAGCGTCCACGACGAGGTCTGCTCGATCGCGCCGACCGGCAGCTTCATCCGGCCGGCGCGCAGCCGCAGGCCGTGATCGAGGTCGAGCTCGACGTAGGCGTCGCGGACGCTCGACTTCGCCGCCTCGTACGACAGCTTGGCCCGCAGCTGCTCGCGCCACTGGTAGTCGACGCCGATCCGCGCGCTCGCCAGCGTCAGCTCGCTGGTCCACGCGCCGGCGCCGAGCGCGGTCTCCTCCTTGGCCGCGGCGCCGCGCGCGAAGACCCGGCCGTGGACCTCGAGCGTGTCGCCCTGCTTGCGCTTGGCCTCGTCCTTGGCCTTCTTCTTCTGCTTCCTGGCGGCGGCCAGCGCCGCGGCGTCGGCGTCGGCGGTGGTGTCGTCGGCCAGCGCCGGGTGCGCGGCGGCGACGGACAGCGCGATCACGATCAGGCTACGCATCTTCGACCTCGACGCGGGAGCGCGTCGTCACGGGAGGGTGTACGAGACCAGCTCTTCGGTCTGATCGCCAGTTTCCTTGATCTTGCCGACGCCGGCGGCGAACCAGAACATCTTGTCGGCGGCGCCCGAGGTCACCTTGTGCAGGCGCATCGCGGTGAACGTGCCGGCCGGCACCGTCACCGACTCGGCGGTGGCCTCGACGGTCCAGGTCTCGTCCTTGGCGATCGTCGTCATGACGTTGGCCGAGTCGGTGGTCACCTCGGTGTACGAGACCTGCCAGGTCGCGCCCATCGCGACGTGGGCCGGCGTCTCGTCGATCCGGATCTTGTCCGGCGTGTAGATGGTGTCGACGTTCTTGACGTTGGCCAGGTCGAAGGTCTGCTCGCGGTGGCGGGTGATGCTGGTGCAGCGATCCTCCTGCCAGCTCACCGTCGCGCCGTCGGTCTTGGCGGTGCGCACCCGGAACGCGGTCACGCCGGCCTTGGCGCCGCCGACGTCCTCGAGCGCCTCGACGGTGCTGCTCTTGTCGACCGGCGTGCCTACCAGCGGCGTCACGCGGTAGGTCCAGGCGGCGCCGACCGCCAGCGGCAGGTAGCGCTGCGCGCGCGGCGTCGTGCACTCGACGGGGCCGGGCGCGTCGACGCCCGACGCGACGTCGTCGCCGCACGCGGCGAGCGAGAGAGCGAGGACCAGGCAGGCGCTGAGACGAGCGAACGACATCGTGACCTCGAGGCTAGGGGAGGCGTCGCGTGACGGCGACATCACGTCATTGTAGCGGTCGCGTGACGGCGGCGCGACCGAGCGTGGGCCTCCGGTGATGGTTTCCACGCGCTGTACGAAACCTGCACACGCTTCAGGTCCGCGTCGGATGCGCGCGCGGCGCTGCCGACGCGCTCACCCGGCGGCGAGGTAGGTGATGATCAGCGTCGCGAAGAACAGCAGCAGCGCGCCGCCGACGATGAACAGCGGATCGCGCCACAGCGGGCGCGGCGGCGGCGGCGGCGGCAGCGCCATCAGCATCGCCGGCGGCGCCATCGCCATCGGCGCGGGCCCCACCGCCGACGGCCCCATCGGCATCGGCATCGGCGCGGGCATCGGCGCGGGCATCGGCGGCGGCGCGCTGCCCGGCGGCGGCACCGGCACCGGCGCGATCGCGGTGGCCTCGTCGAGCGCGGCCACCGTCATCGTCGGCGCCACCGGGGCGGCGGCCGGGACGTTGCTGCGCGGCGGCGGCCCCGGCGTGATCATCGGCGGCCGCGGCACCGCCACCGAGATCACGTCGAACGGGTTGCCAGCGGCCGGCTCGCGGGTGTCGACCACCGAGTCGACCGGCATCCACCGCGGCACCGGCGCGGCGCCGGCCGTGGCCCACAGGCTCTGGTCGGGGCGCGGCGGCAGCTCGGGCCGGGGCGGCGCCAGCGGCACGTCGGGCAGGTAGCGGCTGACCATGTGCGCGACGCGGTCGGGCCCGACCGCGAGGCCCTCGTCGACGACGCAGCGCTCGAGCGCCGCGCGCAGCGCCTCGGCCGACGGGTAGCGCTTCGCGGGGTCGGGGGCCAGCGCCTTGCGCAGCACGTCCTCGATCGACTGCGGCACGTACGGCACCGCCTGCGAGGTCGGCACCGGCATCAGCCCGTCGCGCAGCGCCAGGCCGGTGGCCGCGCGCAGGAGGATCGCCGCCAGCGCGAAGACGTCGGCGCGGCGATCGATCGCGGCGCCCTCGGCGCGTTGCTCGGGCGCGGCGTAGCCGGGGTCGGGCGCCGGCACGCCGCGCACGCCGCACAGCCGCTCGAGCCCGGCGATCCGCGCCACGCCGTCGAAGCCGATCGTCACCAACGGCGGCGCCAGCGTGCCGTGGATCAGCCGCACCGCGGTGCCCTTGGCGTCGCGCAGCTCGTGGAGGAAGTGCAGGCCGCGGGCGCAGTCGCGGGCCACCGCCAGGAGCTCCGGCAGCGGCAGGCGCTCGGGGAACGCGGCGTCGATCAGGGCGCCCAGCTCACGGCCGCTCACCTGCTCGAGCATCAGCCGCGGCCCCGACGCGACGTGGTGGACGCCCAGCACCCGCACCACGTTGGGGTGGCTGCCGTGGGTCGCGAACCACGTGGCCCGGGTGGCCGAAACCACCAGCGCGGTCGGGGCCGAGGCGTCCATCCGCCGCCTATCAAATCACATCCGCCGCCGCCGCGCCGCTCGCTGGGGTACGCTCGCTGGCCATGCGCCGGGTCGTCGCCATCGCCGTGATCGTGGCCGGGTGCGGTGGCGGCGCCGAGGGCGGCGCCGACGGCGGCGCGCCCGACGGCCCCCCGGTCGACCCCAGCGCCGCGATCTACGATCCGGCGACGGTGCTGCAGGTCGAGCTCAGCCTCGACGCCGCCGCGCTGGCGGCGCTGGCGGCCGAGCCGCGGGCCTACGCTCGGGGCGCGGTGCGGATCGGCGGCGAGACGCTGGCCGACGTCGGCGTGCGCCTCAAGGGCGAGTGGAACTTCCGCGACCTGTCGGCCAAGGCGCCGTTCAAGCTGAAGTTCGACGAGTTCGTGCCCGGGCAGCGCTTCCACGGCCTGGCGCGCATGACGCTCAACAACGCGCTCGAGGATCCGTCGTGGGTGGCCGAGCGCCTGACCTACCAGCTGTACCGCGACGCCGCGCTGCCCGCGCCGCGCGCCAACCTGGCGTGGGTGACGGTCAACGGCGCGGCGTTCGGCCTGTACGTCAACCTCGAGACCGAGGACAAGCACTTCGTCGGCCGCTGGTTCGCCGACGCCGGCGGCAACCTGTACGAGGAGCACGGCGCCGAGTTCACCGCGGGCAGCGAGGGCGGGTTCGAGCTCGAGACCAACACCACCGCGCCCGACACCGCGGATCTGACCCGGCTGTTCGCCGCGGTTGACGGCGCGTCGCCGGCCAGCTTCGCCGCCGACGTCGGCGCGGTGATCGATCTACCCCGGTTCTTGCGCTACTGCGCCTACGAGGCGGCGGTGTGGCAGTGGGATGGCTACTGCTACACGCGGTTCGGCCCCAACAACTTCCGCACCTACCACGACCCGGCCGGCGACCGCTTCCACCTGATCCCGTGGGGCATGGACATGTCGTGGAAGCCGCACGAGCCCAGCCTCGACGTGTTCGACGCGCGCGGGCTGATCTTGCAGAAGTGCCTGGCCTCGCCGGCGTGCGGCGCCGCCTACCGCGCCGAGCTGGCCGCGGTCGCCGACGCGCTGGCCGCGCGCGATCTCGCGGCGATGGTCGACGGTTGGGCCGCGCAGGCGCGCCCGCTGGTGGTGATGGACCCGCGCAAGGAGGTCAGCGACGCCGACTTCGAGGCCGCCGTGGACGTCGTGCGCGAGGTCGCGGTGGGCCGGGTGGCCGATCTGCGCGCGCAGCTGGCCCGGTGAGCGCGCGGCCCGCGCGCCCCAGGCGCCGTGACCGCGCAGCGTTCGTGCAGCGCGCCGTGCAGCGATCGTGCACCGCGGCGCGCGATCGCGGCGGCGATCAGGTCATCATGACGACGACCATCACCATGATGAACGCCACCATGTAGAGGGTCCACAGCAGGACCTCGACGCCGACCAAGAAGGTCGAGCCGGTCGGATAGGAAGGCACCAACTGGGAGGGCGAGGCTTCGGTGGTCATGGCGATCTCGCGTGGCAGGTGATCAGGGTGGTGGCCTGGCGGCAGGCCCTCAGACGGTGGCCGAGCCGCGGCGGGTGCCGGGCGTGTGGTAGCGATCGAAGCGGGCGCACACGTTGCGGATGAGCACGCGGCCCAGCGCGGTGGCGCGCACGGTGCGGGTGGCGGGGTCGAGCGCGGCGAGGTCGGCGTCCTCGCGCAGCGCGGTCAGCGCGTCCGCGAAGTACGCCTGGCTGTCGATCTCCCAGCGGCGGTCGAGCGCGCCGAGGTCGAGCTCGCCGGTGCACATCAGCGTCGTGATGGCGTCGCCGCGGATGCGGTCGTCGTGCGACAGCGCCAGGCCGCGGTGCACCGGCAGGCCGCCGGCGGCCAGCGCCTCGGTCCACGCCGCCACCTCGCTGTGGTTCTGCCAGTGGGCCCGCGGCGTCGACGAGATCGCCGAGGCCCCGACGCCGATCACCGCGTCGGCCAGCCGCTCGGCGTAGCCCTGGAAGTTGCAGGTCATGCGGCCCTCGGCGGCGGCCCGGGCCAGCCGCGACGTCGGCTTGGCGAAGTGGTCGAGGCCCAGCGCGACGTAGCCGGCCGCGCGCAGCCGCTCGGACGCCGCCACCACCAGCGCCGCGCGCTCGTAGCGATCGGGCAGCCGGCCCTTCTTCTCGAGCATCCGCTGCTGCGGCCGCATGTCGGGGACGTGGGCGTAGCCGAACAGCGCGATGCGATCGGGCGCCAGCGCGATCACCTCGTCGAGCGTGACCGCCATCGACTCCTCGGTCTGCCGCGGCAGGCCGTAGATCAGGTCCATGTTGAGGTCGTCGACGCCGGCGGCGCGCACCGCCTTCACCAGCGCGGTGGTCTCGGCCACGCTCTGGTGGCGCCCGATGATCTCCTGGACCCCGAGGTCGAAGTCCTGGACGCCGATCGACACGGTGTTCCAGCCGGCGGCGGCCAGCGCGTCGATCTGCTCGGGCGTGGTGGCGCGCGGGTCGAGCTCGATCGACCGGCGCGCGTCGGGCGTGATCGCGAAGTAGCGGCCGATCGCCGTGGCCAGCTGGGTGAGCGCGGCCGGCCGCAAGAAGTTGGGCGAGCCGCCGCCGAGTGAGACCTCGGTCACCGGCGCCGCGGTGCCCAGCGCCTCGGCCACCCGCACCATCTCGGTGGCGATCGTGTCGACGTAGGCGTCGCCGCGGTCGGCGTTGCGGCTGATGGTGACGTTGCAGCCGCAGTACCAGCACAGCGACCGGCAGAACGGCACGTGGACGTACAAGGACAGCGGGGCGCGGTCCTTCCCCAGCCGGCCGAGCTCGCTCTTGGCGAGCCGGTCGGTCTGCGGGCCGAACGCGGTCGCCGGCGGGTAACTGGTATAACGTGGCGCCACCATCGCTCGGTCAGCGATGGCCTCGACGCACGGCAACGCGGTGGCGCCAGCGATCATGCGGAAGGTCTCTTTCACGAGTCGTGCCGCCCAGATGGGCGCACTCTGCGGCCGGCCCTGCGCAACGCCTGCGCCGCCTTCCAGGCACCGTAGAAGAATGACGCAAGGATTGCGGGGACATCCCCCCCCGTTCCTGGCATGATTCTCGCTCGTGAAGCGCTCCGTGGCGAATGGTCGAATTCTAGTCGTGGACGACGAGGTCAACGCCCGGACCGCCCTCGCCGAACTGCTGTCCGAAGAGGGCTACGACGTGGAGACCGCGGCCGACGCCTTCAAGGCGCTGGGCAAGGTCGAGTCGTTCGCCCCCGACGTGGTGGTGACCGACCTGAAGATGCCCGGAATGGACGGGATCGAGCTGGTGCAGCGTCTGCGCGCCCTGGAAGAGCCACCCGTTGTTGTCGTTATGACAGCGTTCGGCGCGGTGCAGTCCGCCGTCGAGGCGATGCGCGCGGGCGCCAGCGAGTACCTCACCAAGCCGATCAACATCGACGAGCTGCTGGTGTCGCTGGCGCGCGTGCTCGAGCACGAGGCGCTGGTCCGCGAGACCCGGCAGCTCCGGCAGCGGGTGCGGGACCGCGTCGCGCCCGCCAACATCATCGGCGACAGCCCGGCGATGCAGCGCATCTTCGAGGTCATCGACCAGGCCTCGCCCAGCCGGGCGACCATCCTGATCACCGGCGAGAGCGGCACCGGCAAGGAGCTGGTCGCCAACGCGATCCACGATCGCTCGCCCCGGGCCAAGGGCCCGTTCGTCAAGCTGCACTGCGCGGCGCTGGCCGAGAGCCTGCTCGAGAGCGAGCTGTTCGGGCACGAGCGCGGCGCCTTCACCGGCGCGGTGGCGCGCCGCGACGGCCGCTTCCAGCAGGCCCACGGCGGCACGCTGTTCCTCGACGAGATCGGCGAGATCTCGCCGGCGCTGCAGGTCAAGCTCCTGCGGTTCCTGCAGGAGCACGAGTTCGAGCGCGTCGGCGGCGGCCAGACCATCCGGGTCGACGTGCGCATCGTCGCCGCGACCAACCGCGACCTCGCCGAGGAGGTCTCGAAGGGCCGGTTCCGCGAGGATCTGTTCTACCGGCTCAACGTCGTCAGCCTGCACATGCCGTCCTTGCGCGAGCGCAAGAGCGACATCCCGACCTTGGCCAAGTTCTTCCTCGACCGCTTCGCCAAGGACAACGCCAAGGGGGTGACCGAGCTGGCACCCGAGACCCTGGCGCTGCTGACGTCGCACGACTGGCCGGGCAACGTCCGCGAGCTCGAGAACGCGATCGAGCGCGCGGTCGTGATGGTGCAGGGGCCGCGCATCGAGCCCCGCCACCTGCCGGCCAACGTCCGCCCGGGCACCCCGATCCAGCCCGGGCTGCCGACGATCCCCGGCTCGACGCTGGCGCAGCTCGAGCGCTACGCGATCCTGGAGACGCTGCGCGCCACCGGCGGCTCGACCTCCAAGGCGGCCGAGATGCTCGGCGTCAGCGTCCGCACGATCCAGTACCGCCTCCACGAGTACAACGCCGCCCCGCGCTCGGACGTCGAGGTGGCCAACCGCAAGCCGGGCCGGGCAGGTGACGAGCCCCCGCCCCCTGTGGTACCCCCGCACCGCGAGTGAGCGACTTCTTCGACGAGTGCAAGGCGTACGTCGGCTTCGGCCCGCGTGACGCGGCGACCCTGGCGGCCCTCGAGCCGGTGCTGGCGCCGCACTTCGCGGCGATCTGCGATCGCTTCTACGCGGCGGTCGCGACCAACCCGACCGCGTCGGCGATCCTCGGCGACCCGGCCCGCGCGGCCCGGCTGCGGGTCACGCTGATGGACTGGATGGGCTCGGGCCTGCGCGGCCCCCACGACGAGGCCTTCTACCAGAAGCGCTCGCGCATCGGCGCCCGCCACGTCTCGATCGGCCTGCCGCAGCACTACATGTTCACCGCGATGAACGTCGTGCGCCAGGGCTACGCGGACCACCTGGCCCGCGCGCTGCCGGCGGCCGAGGCCGCGACCGCGGTGGTGGCGGTCGACAAGCTGCTCGATCTCGAGCTGGCGATCATGCTGCGCCACTACCAGCTCGACTCCGAGGAGCGGCTGCTGGTCCGCGAGCACCGCATCCAGGACGAGAAGCTCGGCGCGATGCGCACGCTGACCGCCGGGCTGGCCCACGAGGTGCGCAACCCGCTCAACGCCGCCAAGCTGCAGCTCGAGCTGGTCAGCCGGCGGATCAAGCGCAGCGGCGACGATCCCAAGCTGGCCGAGCCGACCCGGCTGGTCCACGACGAGCTCGAGCGCCTGACCCGGCTGCTCAACGAGCTGCTGTCGTTCGCCCGGCCGTCGTCCTTGACGATGGTCGAGCACGACGTGGTCGCGGTGGTGCGCCAGGTCATGGAGGTCGAGCGGCCGCTGGCGATGGCCAAGGACGTCGAGCTGGCGCTCCACGGCGACGGCGGGGCGATGCCGGCGGAGATCGACGCCGGCAAGGTCCACCAGATCGTCCAGAACCTGGTGCGCAACGCGATCGAGGCGGCGCCGCCGGGCGGCCACGTCAAGGTGGCGCTGGCGACCACGCTGACCGACCTGATGATCGCGACCTCCGACGACGGGCCCGGCATCGCGCCCGAGATCGTCGCGCGGATCTACGAGCCGTTCTTCTCGACCAAGGAGTCCGGCACCGGCATGGGCATGGCCATCGTGCACAGCCTGGTGACCCAGCACGGCGGCGTCATCGACATCGCGTCGCGCCCCGGCGCGACCACGATCACGGTGGCGTTGCCGCGTCGTCAACGGGGCGGTTGACCCGCAGCTCGTCGTTGAGGATGCGGCGCGGCGGGGTGTCGAGATCGTCGAGCTGGCCCGAGCGCACGGTCCACGCGAACGCGGCGACGGCCAGCGCGGCGCCGCCCAGCGCGAGGATGAGGATCAGGTAGAGGGTGGTCATGGGGTGGTCCTGAACGCGCGCGAGCGCAGCGAGCTGCCGAGCACCGACAGCGAGGACAGCGGCATCATCACCGCGGCCAGGAGCGGGTGGATCAAGCCGGCGATCGCCAGCGCGCCGCCGATCGAGTTGTAGAACAGCGAGACCCGCAGGTTGCGGCGGATGGTCGCCATCGTCGCCTGGGCGCCGGCCAGCGTGTGGACGATCGCGTCGAGGTCCGGGGTGCGGACGTAGACGTCGGCGGCCTCGACCGCGACCTCGGCGGCGCCGGCGACCGCGATCCCGGCGGTGGCGGCGGCCAGCGCGGCGGCGTCGTTGACGCCGTCGCCGATCATCACCACCGGGCCGCCGGCGCGGGCGGCCTCGACGTGGGCCAGCTTGGCCTCGGGCGACACGCCGCCGCGGTGGGGCAGCCCGCCCAGCTCAGCCGCGACCGCCGCGACCACCGCCGGGTCGTCGCCCGACAGGATCTCCGGCGTCCAGCCCAGCGCCCGCAGCCGGGCGATCGCCGCGGCCGCGCCGGGGCGCAGCGGGTCGGTGATGCCGGCGGCGGCCACCGCGACGCCGTCGACCGCGATCGCGATCGGGGTCTCGGCGCGGCCGACGATCGCCGCCAGCGCGTCGGCGATCGGCGCCAGGTCGACGGCGTGGCCGACCCAGCGCGGCGCGCCGATGGCCAGCGCGTGGCCGGCGACGGTGGCGGTGAGGCCGGCGCCGCGCAGCTCGACGTGATCGGCCACCGACGCGGTGACCTCGGGCGCCTTCGCCGCCAGCGCGCGGGCCAGCGGGTGGGCGCTGCCGCGCTCGGCCACGGCGACCCAGCCGCGCACGTCGGCGGGGCCGTGCCAGGTGACCACGCTCGGCTCGCCCTTGGTCAGCGTGCCGGTCTTGTCGAGCACGACCCGGCCGGGGGTGGCCAGCCGCTCGAGCGCGTCGGCGCCCTTGATCAGCACGCCGCTGGTGGCGGCCCGGCCCAGCGCCACCGTCACCGCCAGCGGCGTGGCCAGCGCCAGCGCGCACGGGCAGGTCACGACCAGCAGCGACATCGCGTGCTCGACGCCGGTGGTGCCGCCCCAGGCCAGCGTGGTGATCACCGCCAGCGTCAGCACGACGAACACGAAGCGGCCGGCGACCTTGTCGACCAGGCGCTCGATCGCGGCCTTGCGGGTGGACAGCTCCTCGACGTGGCGCACCAGCGCGCCGACCCGCGTGGCCTCGCCCACCGCGGTCGCGGTGAGATCGATCGGCGCGCCCAGGTTGGTGGTGCCCGCGCAGACCGCGTCGCCGACGCCGATGGCCAGGGGCCGCGACTCGCCGGTGAGGATCGCCGCGTCGACGCTCGAGCGGCCGTCGACGACGACGCCGTCGACCGGCATCGCCTCGCCGGCGCGCACCCGCAGGCGATCGCCGACCGCGACCGCCTCGATCGGCACCTCGGTGACCGCGCCGTCGGCGCCCACCCGCCGCGCCCGGCGCGGGGTCAGCGCCCACAACAGCTCGGCCGCCGCCGCCGCCTTGCGGTGCGAGCGGCTGACGATCCACCGCGACACCAGCAGCAGGAACGTCAGCATCGCCAGGCTGTCGAAGTAGATCTCGCCGGCGTCGAGCACGACGTTGACGCTGCCCCACACCAGCCCGACCGCGATGCCGAGCGCCAGCGGCACGTCGACGTGGGCGCGCCGCGCCCGCAGCGCGGCGATCGCGGTCCGGAACAGCGGCACCGCGCCGAAGCCGATCGTCGGGACGGCGATCAGCATCGACGCCCAGCGGAACAGCGCCCGCTCGTCGGCGGCCATGCCGGTGAACCAGCCGCCGTACAGGCCGATCGCCAGGAGCATCAGGTTGCCGAAGCCGGCCCCGGCGACGCCCATGCGCAGCAGCATCGCGCGGTCGTCCTTGCGCCGCGCGCCGTCGCGATCGGCGCCGCGGTACGGGTGCACCGGGTGGCCGAGCGAGTCGAGGTGGCGGGCGATCGTCGACAGCGGCACCGCGTCGGGGCGGAACACCAGATCGCAGCGGCCGCGGCCGACGTCGACCCGGACGTCGACCACGCCGGGCACGATGCTCGGCGTCGACTCGACCAGCCACACGCAGCCCGCGCAGCGCAGGTCCTCGAGGTACAGCGTCACCGCGCGGGCGCCGTCGGCGCGGTCGCGGACGTGCAGCCGGCGGAACGCGTCGTCGTCGAGCTCGTCGTAGGCGCGATCGGTGACCCGGGCTGGCAGGGCCTGGTCGCGCACCTGGTAGTACGCGTCGAGGCCGGCGGTGCGGATCGCGCGGTAGACCACGGCGCAGCCGGTGCAGCAGAACGCCAGGCCGTCGACCGACGACGTGGCCGGCGCGCCGCAGTGGGCGCAGCCGCCGGTGGCCGGGGCCGCCGTCGCCGCGGGGGGCGCGGCGGGCGCCGGGGGGCTAGCGGCCAGCGTGGCCATCGCTGGCTCCCTGGCTGTGGCAGGAGGGCTGGGTCACGCCGCGGGCGCCGGCGTCGTGCCAGCGGCCGTACAGCGTCACCAGCCCGAGCGCCATGACGGTGAGGCCGGTGATGATCGGCAGGCGCGCGCGCAGCCGCGCCATCGTCGGGCCGAGCACGGTGATCAGGCCGAGCATCGCCGGGGCGGTGCCGACCCAGAACGCGGCCATCGTCGCGGCGCCCAGCGCCAGCGAGCCGGTGCCGGCCGCGACCACCACCATCGCCCACAGCCAGCCGCACGGGATGAGGCCGGTCAGCGTGCCCATCGCGAACGCGCGCGCGGTCGGGCGCCGGCGGCCGATCTGCATCAGCGCGCGGTCGAAGGCCGGCGCGGCGGCGGTGGCGCGCGCCCGCGGGGTGCGCATCAGCCACAGCCCCCACAGCACGATCGCGCCGCCCGCGACCAGCGCGGCGATCCGCTGCACCGACGCTAGCCGCCCCGCCAGGTCGACCGCGCCGCCCAGCGCGCCGGCGGCGGCGCCGATCGCGACGTAGGTGGCCAGCCGGCCCAGGCCGTGGGTCAGCGCGAGGCGCGCCGACGGGCCCAGCCGGCCGGTGGCGGCCACGCCGACCAGCGGCCCGCACATCGCCACGCAGTGCAGGCTGCCGGTGATCCCGGCGGTCAGCGCGGCGGCGACGACGGCGCTCACCGGGCCTCGCGGGCCGCGGTGGCGACGTAGTGCTGGTCGCCCGCGTCGGCGATGATGATCACGTCGTGGACGCCGGCGGTCAGCGTCATCGGCACCACCGCGCAGCCGTCGGCGCCGGTGGCGCCGCCCGCGAGCACGTGCAGCGACGGGTGGGTCCGGTGGGCGGCGTCGAGCTCGACGTGCGCCGTCAGCGGCTGGCCGCCGCGGTCGAGCAGGCACACCCGGGCGTTGTCGACGGACAGGGTCAGGATCGCGGTCCACCCCAGCGCGCGGCTGGCGTTGGCGGTGGCGATCTCGGCGTCGAAGCGCGACGCGCGGTTGTAGTAGTCGTTGACGATCCGGCCGGCGGTCGCGCGCTGCGCGAACACGATCAACACGACCATCGCCAGCACGCCGCCGGTGAGGGTGGCGACGACGCCTGCGATCCAGCGGGCTCCGGGGCTCATGGCTTGTGCTCCTGCGTGGGTGCGGCGCCGGATGGGGCATCGCCGCTGTGATCGGGCCCGATCAGGTCGACGCTGATGGTCTTCTGCCAGCCGTGATCGTCGCTGAGCCGCAGGTGCACGACCCGCTGGCCGTGGTGGAAGACCGTGGTCGCGGCGTCGACGAACAGCGGCAACTCGGCCGACTTGCCGGGCGCGAGCGTCCAGCTCGGCATCGGCGTGCGCAGCGTCCCGACGTCGCCCTCGACCAGCTCGACCCGGTAGGTGCGGCTGATGTCGGTCTTGTTCTCGAGCTTGATGCGGACCTGGGCCGCGACCTTGCCGCCCTCGAGCGGGAAGAACGTCGGGCCGGCCGGGCGCAGCACCCACACCTCGGTCGCGGTGCGGTTGCCGAGGTTCCACACGAACAGCGCGCCGACCACCGCCAGCAGCACCGGGTACACCAGCGTGCGCACCCGCCACAGGTGGCGCGGCCGGCCGGCGAGCTCGTCCTCGGAGGTGTAGCGGATCAGGCCGCGGGGCCGCTCGAGCTTGTCCATCACGTGATCGCACGCGTCGATGCACTGCGCGCAACCGATGCACTCCATCTGCAGGCCGCCGCGGATGTCGATGCCGGTCGGGCAGGTGGTGACGCAGGCGCGGCAGTCGACGCAGTCGCCGCGCCGGGCGGCGTCGGTGGGCTCGCCGACCACCGGCAGGCTCTTCTTGGCCGGCTTGCCGCGCGGCTCGCCGCGGGTGGTGTCGTAGCCGATGATCAGCGACTGCTTGTCGACCATCACCGACTGCAGGCGGCCGTAGGGGCAGGCCACGATGCAGGTCTGCTCGCGGAAGTAGGTGAAGTCGAAGAACATCGCCGCGCTGACGAACACGACGACGCCGAAGCCGACCGGGTGCTCGGCCGGCGAGCTGGTCACCCACCGCTCGAGCCGGTCGGTGCCGACGAAGTACGCCAGGAACACGTTGGCCACCGCGAACGCGAGCGCCGCGTAGCTCACCCACTTGCCGACCCGCCGCCACGACGGCAGCTTCGCGGCGTCGAGCTTGCGCTGCGCGCTGGGGTTGCCCTCCCACAGCCGCTCGATCGGCCGGAACACGTGCTCGAGGTAGACCGTCTGCGGGCAGGCCCAGCCGCACCACACCCGGCCCCACAGCGCGGTCACGAAGAACACCGTCAGCACCACCGTCAGGCCGAGCAGCATCAGCAGGAAGCCGTCGGAGGGGCGGAACACCGC
>Ga0073899_10002890_pt1 | contig 15344 bp, 16 predicted proteins | sample KloWWTmetaKNB5Ph_FD_88975 | JGI IMG/M metagenome (GOLD analysis project Ga0073899, IMG submission 88975) | Active sludge microbial communities from Klosterneuburg, Austria, studying microevolution and ecology of nitrifiers - Klosterneuburg... | ecosystem: Engineered > WWTP > Aerobic digester >...
ACGTCGTCTGGTACTGATGAAAACCTCAAGATCGACGGCAAGGGCGCGGGGACTGTTACAGTCAACGGAACGGCGACTGGTGCAATTTCGCTTGCTCGCAATACTAGTGTAACCGGCACGTTTGCGGCGTCTGGTAACGTTGCGATCAACACCGACAAGTTCACGGTGACGGCTGCGAGCGGTAACACGGCGGTTGCTGGCACGCTAACGGCATCGGGTGCAACCACGGTGGACGTAGCGAGCGCGTCGGCTTTGGCAGTCGGCAACAATGGTGCAACCAACCCGGCGTTCGTTGTCGATACGAACACGGCTTCGCAGGCAACCGGCGTCAAGATCACGGGCGCGGCGGCTGCGGGCGGTGTTGCGGTTGCGGTTGTATCAAGCGGCACAAACGAAAACCTCACCATTGACGCAAAGGGCTCTGGTACGGTGACGGTCAATGCGACGGGCACGGGCGCTATCGCGCTTTCTCGGAACACCGCTGTAACGGGCACGTTGACGGTATCGAGCACGGTCACGGCGTCCGGTGCGACAACTATCGATGTAGCGTCGGCGTCTGCCCTAGCGGTTGGCAATAACGGCGCGACAAACCCAGCGTTTGTGGTTGACAGCAACACCGCGTCTCAGGCGACGGGTGTCAAGGTAACGGGTGCCGCCGCAGCCGGTGGCGTGGCTGTCGCCGCGATTTCGTCGGGCACCAATGAAGCGCTGACGATTGACGCTAAAGGCTCCGGCACGATCACCCTAAACGGCACGGGCACGGGTGCGGTGACGACACCGCGCGCTTTGACCTCAACCGGCACGGGTGGCGTTGGTTATGCGACGGGTGCGGGCGGCGCGGTCACTCAGGCCAGCAGCAGAACGACCGGCGTGACGCTCGATAAGACGACAGGCGCAATTACGCTTGTGTCGGCAGCGGGATCAACGACGCCGTTCTCGTTCACGGTCACGAACTCGACGGTTGCCGCGACTGACGTGATTGTTGTCAATCAGAAGAGCGGAACGGACAAGTACGATATGGACGTAACGGCGGTTGCGGCGGGCTCGTTTGTGCTCACGCTCAATACCAAATCGGGCACCACGACCGAACAGCCGGTGTTCAACTTCGCTGTTATCAAAGGCGTTGCTGCATAATGGAACAACCGATGAGCACAGAAGCAAAGCGAGGCCCTGGACGGCCTCGCCGGGTTGAGGCTGTTGAGCCAGCTCCATTGGCCTCTCAGACCGCTTGGAAGCGCGTTAAGATCACTGTTCACAAGGTCTACACGCCACATGGCCGCTTCATTGAAGGGCAGTTTGCGGTGCTGCCTGAAGATTTGGCAGATGCACTTATTGCTGAGGGAAAAGCCAAGTGATCGCCAACCCCTATGAGTGGCGCGTGATCCGCGAGACGGCATCGAAGCGCGTGCTAGCGAAGATCGACCGCGCGACGGATGAACTCGTGATCTGCGAAGAGTTTTTGGAAGACCAAGTTCTAACGCAGGCCCGCCAACAGCGCGATAGGCCGGAACTCGTGTCACCGGATTTGAAGCCGCTCGGCATCATCCCGCCGTCAGTCGAGGCCCGCGCCATCAATGAGGGGTGGATTAACGACAAGGACCAGTGGCGGCGCTGGCTGAACGACATTGATAACAACAAACTTCGCACAACGGACGGGGTGGCCTAATGTACGCAACGCGCCTTGCGCTTCAAAACGCGATCATCGCTGAAACACTGCGTTCCGGCGATAGCTCGTTTACGGCGCTATGCGCGGAGTTTATCACGCGGGCCGAAAGACGAATGTTTGCAGGGCTTCGGCCTTTGCGTGCGCGCGAAATGGAAACGCGATCCACCTTGACGATTACTGCCGGCGTTGGTGCGACCCCAACCGGGTTTTTGCAGGCGCGCCGCTTAACATGGGTTGCGGACGTGCCGTATAAGCTGATCTATCGCGATCCAGAAGATTTTTACGACCAGACCGGCGCTTATGCGCGGGCCGCGATCTTCACAATCGACGGGACGGTTATCAATGTCCTTTCGCCCGATACGGGCACGGCAACATTGAGCTACTACGCCACGCCAACGGCGCTGACTGCGGATAACTCAACTCACACGACACTGACAGCGCACGGCCACGTCTACCTCGCTGGTGCGCTGTTGGAAGCCTACGAATACTTGGATGACCCGCCCAAGACGGCCAAGTGGGAACAGCGGTTTTTAGAAGCGATTGAGGGCGTCAATCTGGCTGCGGTCAAGGCCCGCTATAGCGGCACCAACCTAGCGCCGCGCATTCCGGGTGCCGCCTGATGGTGCAGAAAGTCGGATTACCGTTTGCGCCCTGGGAGCCGGACAAGAGCACGATTTCTGGCGTCTCAAGCGAGGCGCTCGGCGTGATCCGGGTCAATGGCAAGTATGTGCCCGACAAAGAATTGCTGGCGCTCCGTGAGGGCGTGGCCATGAATGACGTGTGCCTTGGGGCAGCGGGCTTCTACGACACGAACGGCGGCGTGCAAATCTATCTGGGAGACCGTGGCAAGCTCTATCGCATCCAAGCCCGCGCGCCGGTCGATATTTCAAAGATTGGCGGATATTCCGTCAATCCCGACTGGGGCTGGATTTTTGAGCAGTTCGGAACTTCGGTTTATGCGACGGGCCGGGGCTTGTCTCAAATCCAGCGCTTTGAAATGGGTGTTTCGACGGCCTTTGCGGACGTAGCCACCGGGCCGGGGTTATCGGATACGCTGTTTCGGGTGCGGGAATTCATGTTCTCGGGCGAAGGCACCACGCTCAAGAACTCGTGTTTCAATGATCCGTTGGACTGGGACCCGGAAAGCGCGACCGGCATCCAGGCTGCGATCAACTACCTGCCAAGCGATGGCGGCGATATTGTCATTGGAACGGGCGGGCAGTTTGGCTTGGTGTTCCAAGAGCGCAAGATTCACCGGCTGACGTATGCCGGCGCGTTGGATGCGCCTTTTCAACGGGATGAGATTGAAGACAAACGCGGGGCAATCGGCCCTAACGCGATCAGCCGCTACGGCATGTTTACGTTTTTTGCGTCGGAAGATGGAATCCGCATCACGGACGGGGCCGGCGAAAGCCAAGGCATCGGTGAGGGCAAGATTGACCGGTATTTCGCGAGCAACTTGAACTATTCGGCAAGGCACCGCGTCTCACTCGCGGTTGACGTTGAAAAGCGCCTTTTGCGGGTCGCATTCCCCACGGGCGGCAACAGCTACGCCAATAAACTTTTGACGTACAGCATGGCCGATGGCCAGTGGACGAATGACGATATTAACGTCGATCTTTTGTTTGAAGCTCCAAAACAGGGCGTTACGATTGACGATACGGCGGCGGTTCAGGCCATCGCCGGCACGACGTTTGTCGATAGCATCAGCCTCACGGTAGACAGCCCGGTTTGGAGAGAAACCCGCAAGCAAATCATGGCTGTCAATTCTTCGCACGCGGTCTGCACGTTCGACGGCAACAACCGCGCGGCTGTGCTTGAAACCGGATATGGCGAAGTCGTTCCAGGGCGCATGGGCCGCGTGACGGAAGTTTGGCCATTGGTAGACGCTGCAACAATCACAGCGTCGATCACGACCAAATACAAAAAGCTATCAGATACGTCCGCCAACGGCACGGCTGTTGCTATGAATGAGCATGGATTTTGCCCGGTCATGGCACATGCCAGATTTATGCGTGCGCGCGTGATGATACCGGGCGCAACGACATGGACTGAAGCGGTCGGGATAGATTGGAACGCGAGGCCGGCTGGTGGCATATGAAGGTCTGCAGCTCCCCGTATCGGCCACGACCAACGGGCTGTATTCGTGGGCCGTCAATCAGACGATTGAGCTTCGGCGCATTCTCAATGCAGCCTCCGAAGCCGACACCGATTTAACGGTGCTCGAAGCCGCAGTTACGACGCTAACCGACCGCGTGACGGCGCTAGAGACGGACGCCATAGACGGAATACTAACGCCGCAGCAAGCCTTTGAACTGTCACTGACGACTGAGACGAACAACGTTCTCGGTTCGATATCATACCAAGATCAACTCCGTCGCACACATTTGCAGGACGCCGCCGACGCGGCCATAGCGGCGGCGATTGACGCGAACCGCGCGAACATCGGCGTTCGAACCGAAGTTCTTGTTAGAGCGCAAAACGATCTGGCACTTGCCCAGCAAATCGACACTGTTACGGCATCGCTTGGCGTCACGAATGCCAACGTGACGACACTTACGCAGGCGGTAGCAGACGGCGACAGCGCGCTCTCTACACAGATCACGAGCGTTCAAAGCTCTGTTGCTGGCAACACAGCGAGTATTGTTGTTCTGACCGAAAGCGTTGACGGGGTGCAAACCCGGTTTGCGGTCAACCTGAACGCGCAGAATGAAGTGATTGGCTTTATTCGTCTCGACGGCGGCGTGACGGGTTCGAACTTCACGGTAGCAGCGGACAACTTTTACGTTGGAAAAGTAGGAACCACGGGCGGAACGGCTATACCCGTGTTTGCAATTCAGAACGTCAACGGTGTCGCAAAGATCGCGTTTAGGGGCGATATGTACGCCGATGGAACGATCATCGCGCGCCACATTGCAGCGAACACGATCACGGCTGACAAGCTCAATGTGTCAAGCCTTTCGGCGCTGTCTGCCGATCTCGGGACAGTAACCGCGGGGCTTATCAGAAACGCCGCCGACACGCTGCGTTTCGACTTGCCAAACATGCGGCTGTTTCGGGTAGACGGTAAGGCAGACATCGATCTTTCAATTCCGCGCATCAGGTTCACGCCATAATGCCAACGCTTGATCTGCACGGGGCGATCAATAAATACGCGGTTTATAATGGCGCTAGCGACGCGCCGTTGACGGACCCGATGAATAATCTTGGTAACTTGCTGTGGCACTCTGATTTGCCGTATATCGGCGCTCAGCAAACGGTCATTGGCACCCTGAACTTAGACCCGACCACAAGCGGATGGGTCGGCACGAACTATTCCGGCACGATCAGTTACCCGTACACGTACACGCTGGCCACACACGGTCTGGCTTTCACGCCTTACTTCTTAGGATACATCGAAGTTAGCGGCGTCAAGCTCCCGTTGAACGGGTCTTTCGTCTACGGTTACAACATCTACAACGTGCATTCTGATGAAACCGGCATAAAAATCGTGGTCGATTACGGTGCGTTGCTGAGTTTTGCCTACAATGTGGTTTGCCCCTTTAGCCTGCGCATTCTGAACGCTGGCACCGATGCGGGCGGCGGCACAGTGTCTCCTGCTCTTTATAATGGTTTCGAGGCGACGACAGATCGCCTGCGGTGCGGTTACTTCGACACGAATAATCGCTATGTCATCAAAGACGTGGCGGGCGACATTCGTTTTCACACCGGCAACACTATCGATGTGCAAATACTGCAACCTAAATATCGCTCGGCAACGTGCCGGGCTACGTGCATCATTTTTAAGAGCGACGCTTATATCGCAAGTGCGTTAGGGGCAAATTCTCAGAGCACCGCGTTTGCCGTGCCAGCCTATGCGTTGACGATCAAATGAGCTTGACTCTTCAATCTGGTGAAGTTGCGTTTACTGGAGCGGCGGGCGCAACGCGCTTTAGCAGCAATGACAAAAACCTGCTTTTGCTCGCAACGGTTACGGCTAGTTTTACAATTAACGCGGTTGACCGCCGTAGTTCCTCGCAACTTGTTTCAGATGTTGAGACGGTGCTTGCGACCGTACCTGCAAACTCAACCTTTATTCTTGGGCATACCGTGATCAGCGGGCGACGCCGGTCAATCGGCGGTGATCAGATCGTGGTGATCGGCAGCGAAGTTATGCAGAATGCGGCGGGGTATTTTGCCTCGACTGGCACTGGCGTGACGTGTTTTGCTTCAACGATTTGGTACAACATTTTTATAAGTGGAACGCAGTTAAAGGTTCGGGTGTCGTATCGCTTTCCGTCTGCGGCCCGCACCACATACGCAGGAGCAACGGCGCAGGTTCGCGTGCTTGTCGGCGGTTTCGAATTCTAAAAAGGCACTCATAAAACATGGCTGATTGGTATCGCACCGGCACGTTGACGGTTACGAACGGTTCGGCGTCCGTCGTCGGTACGTTAACGGGCTGGACGGACTCGACGGTTAAAGAAGGCGACGCGCTATTCGTTCCGGCGTCATCGAGCTATCCAGGCGAAGTCCTTACCGTTAACAGCGCGACCTCTATTACGCTTGCCGCAAACTGGCATGGCACAACGCAGGCGGGTGCGACTTATTTCATCTTCAAGGGTATGGAATGGGGCGACGTTACGCGCCTTGCGGTTGAGATTTCAGCACTGATCGCTAGCCAGACAGAAGTTTTATCAGGAACGGGCGTTCCGTCCGATTCATTTGGCGCAGATGGAAGCGTTTATTTCCGGCAGGACGCGCCGGAATACTACGCCAAGGCGGCGGGCACTTGGGGCGCTGCAATCAGCCTTACAGGCCCAACGGGCGCGACGGGCGCAACGGGCCCAACGGGTGCGACTGGCCCCGCTAACGCGCTGTCTGTCGGCACAGTTACGACCGGCGCGGCGGGTTCGTCGGCGGCTGTTGCGATCACAGGCACCGCGCCGACTCAGGTTGTTAATTTCACGATACCGCGCGGGGCGACCGGGGCGACGGGGGGCACAGGCAGCACCGGAAGCACCGGGGCAACCGGGCCTGTAGGTCCGTCATTCGCTGCGACGTCCACAACATCGAACAGCATCGGCACGGGTTCGAAAACTTTCACGACGCAAGCGGGTCTCGCTTACGTCCCCGGTGCATCCCGCGCACGCGCCTCCGATAGCGGCGGCACAAACTATGTTGAGGGTTTGGTTACAGCCTACAGCGGAACGTCGCTGACGATTGCATCAGACAACACGGGCGGGTCGGGTACGATTGCCGATTGGGTAATCTCTCTTTCAGGCGACAAGGGGGATGCTGGGGTTGACGGCTACACGTTCGAATACCGAAGCGCCTATTCGGGTGCGACGGCCTACGCCATCAATGATGTTGTGAGGGACCAAAATTCTACTTGGATTTGTATACAGGCCGGAACTGGCAACGCGCCGCCGACATTGCCGACGACGACAAATGCGTATTGGGAAGCGCTGGCGATTGCAGGCGCGGACGGTGCAGGGTCAACCGATAGCGTAAACGCCATCGTGCCAATCGGTGGCAACATCACGCTTGGAGCGTCGGACATTGAGGCGGCGTTAACGCCAACAAACTATTCAACTGCCGGCTCTTCTATCAATGACCATCTGACCGGCATCGATGACGCGCTGCAAAACGCGGGTTCTGACTATACGATCACGGCACTTGCAAGCGCTGCGACTGTTGATATAGGAGCGGCGGCAACCGAATCGATCACGATCAGCGGCACGACAACGATCACGTCGCTTGGAACGGTCGCGAACGAATACAAGATTGTACGCTTTCTTGGCGCTCTGACTCTGACATATAACGCCACAACGCTGATCTTGCCGGGCGCGGCAAACATCACGACGGCAGCGGGTGACGTGGGCCATTTCCTTTCGGATGGCTCGGGAAATTGGCGGTGCGTCATTTACACGCCCGCTGCAAATGGCCCGCTTAAAATCATCCGCGGCGATAGCTTAAACACGGTTCTTTCAAGCACTGAAAAGCGGGTTGCACGTGCGAATATCTTGACGTCTTCCTATGACGCTGGTGCCGCACTCGGCTTGATCACGAATCCATTTTTTGAAATCAGCCAGGAGAATGGCACGACGGCGGGGGCGGCTGCTGCTGCCTACTATTCAGCCGATCAATGGTTTGCGCTCGAAAACTCGGATGCTGTTTTGAGTGTGCAGAACGTCGCTACACCGTTTAGCGGGACGGTAACTCTCAAGAGGTTGCAAAATTCCATTAAGGCGACGGCGACAACCGCAGACGCAAGCCTATCGGCGGCGCAATTTATAGCGCCATGTGCCCAGCCGATTGAGGGCATTCATTGGTCATCGCTGGGTTGGGGCACATCAGACGCTAGAGCAATCGACATTGTGTTCGTCGCTCAATGTTCTGTGACGGGTACATACCCTGTTTCGGTGAGAAACGCCGCTAGCAATAGATCATACGTCGCCACCGTGTCTCTGACAGCCAATACGCCGACTGTCTGTTTAGTGACGGTCCCCGGCGACACAGGCGGAACATGGGTCACGACGAACGCACACGCGGCTAGTCTATGGATTGGGTCCGCATCAGGAACGGACTTCCAGGCGGCTGCGCTGAATACCTGGGAGGCTGCTAATAGGATTAGTCACTCAACCTGCACGAATTGGGCAGCGTCGGGGACAACGAACTTTTTTCAGGTGGGGTACTGTCAGGCATTCGCCGCCGGGGTCTTGCCGTTTACGTCGGCGGCGGAAATTACCGGCGAATCGCTGCAACTGTTGCTCAACATGCGCCAACCTTATGATCAAGAATTCAACAGATGTCTGCGGTATTATTGGAAAGTGCCGCTTGGTGTCGCTACTGCGCCGTTCGCTTCTGGTTTTTGTTTCACCACAACCAACGCGCTTTGTGTCGTGTCGCCGCAAGTAGTGGCACGCAGTATTCCGTCGATGGCCGTCTCCGCCGCTGGTGATTTTAGTGTCTATAAGGCGGACGGGTCAGACGCGACGGCTACGGGTTTTTCCATGTCAGCCTCGTCCACTCTCGCAGGATATCGCATTGACGTGACGGTGGCGTCAGGGCTGGTCGCGGGGAATGCAACCATTATAACCCCACGGTTCACAACGAGCACTTTAGCATTCAACTCAAGGCTGTAACATGACCATCAGAAATGTTAGATACATCCAGCCGGGAGTTGTCGCCGCTGAGATTGGCGAGCACTTTTGTTCTGGCATCTTGCAAGCGTCTATTGAGGCCCGCGACGGTGAAATCCCGTCAATGATCGCTGATTGGATTGGCACCGGAAACGTAGTCGCGCCTTACGTGCCGCCTCCCCTTACGGCTGACGGCTACGCGGCTGGAATTCAAGCGCATGTAGACGCGACGGCCAAGGCGCGCGGATACGCGGACGGCACAGCGTTTGCCGGATATTCGACAAGCACAATCCCGGCATGGGCGGCGGAAGCGGCGACATTCGTCGCTTGGCGCGATGCGGTTTGGATTTATGCCTACACCCAACTCGCCAAGGTCCAGGGCGGTCAACGCGCCATGCCAACGCTCTCGGACTTCGTTGCAGAACTCCCGGCAATCAAATGGCCGTAAGCTTTGGTCAGGACGTTGAATGCGCATCTTGGAGCAAGGTTCGCGCCTGGATCGAAGACGCCTGCGAGCATGGGGACGGCTGGTGGACGGTCGAAAAACTCTTGCCCATGCTGTGCCAAGGGCAAGCGGTATTGTGGGTGCTTGAAGAAGATCACGAACCTAAAGCGGCGATCATAACGGCCATTGCTGATTGGGATGGCACGCGGGTTGCTGAGTGCATTGCACAAGGCGGGTCAGGCGTGAATGCGGCGCTCGGTGAGCACTTACACACCATTGAAGATTGGGCGCGCAAGCAGGGCGCGACAGAACTTTACATGCGCGGCCGCCGTGGCTTGGCCCGCGTCTACAAGCCCCACGGATACGAAGAAATAGCGGTGACTATGAGAAAGGCTCTCTGACATGCCCGGCAAAACCAAATCAACGTCGAACAGCACGCAGACCAACACTGCGTATGCGCCGGTAAAGCCTGTCATCGATCAGGGCGCTGGTATCATGCAGGACTATTTGAGCAATCCCAAATCAAACGCGGTGTATCAGGGGCCTCGAGTAGCAGGGTTGTCAGGCGATACGCAGGCCGGTCTTGGGCTTATGCGCGGTTCCACCGGCGCGAACGGTGCGATGGACTTTTACAAGGGCGTCATGGACACGCCCGCGGGCGGGAACAACCCTGCCATTCAGGCCATGCAGGACCAAATCCGCCGGCAGGTTATGAGCGCGAACGCGGCGCAGTTTTCCAACGCGGGGATGACGGGTGGAACGCAGCATCAAGGCAGCTTGGCCCGTGGGCTATCAGACGGCCTCGCACAGCCGCTTTTTGCGTCCTATGAGAATGATATGGCCCGGCGCATGGCAGCCGCTGGCGGGTATCAGGACGCGGACCAGACGCGCATCGGCAATCAGATGGGCGCCGGTCAAGTGATGGACAGCTTCAACCAGGCCAAAATCAACGCCAACATGAACAAATTCGAGGAGCAGCGCACGTCGCCCATGCGGGCATGGTCGGAAGTGGCGCCTCTTGCGACGCAGATCGGGTCGCAGTTCGGCACGCAAAACGGCACGCAGACGAGTGTGCAGAAGCAGCAACAAAGCCCCCTTGCGATGGCCGGTGGAGCGTTGATGGCAGGCGCTGGTTTGATGACGGGCAATCCGATGATGGCAATGGGCGCGCTCGGTGGTGGAGGTGGGTTGTTCGGCGGCGGTGGTGGTGGAGCTTCGGCGCCGTGGTCCATGCCGTCTGTCCCGTATGCGTCTAACGGGTCGTTCAATCTGAACAGCTTGTTTGGGGGGCGCTAATGGCTGGTTTCTTCGACGGTCTACTTGATAGCGTTCAAAACCCTCTGTTTCTCGGAGGTGTTGGATTGATGACGGACGGGGGGCAGGGGCTACAGCAAGGCCTTATGGCCGGCAACCAGTTCGCACAGCAAAAGAAGCGTCAGAAGAGTCAGGAGGCCATGCAGAACGGCCTTATGGCGATGGAAGGATTGAGCGATCAGGACAAGCAAATCCTCTCGAGTAGCCCAGAACTGGCGGCGGACTACCTTGGACGCATGTATGCCAACAAGGCAGACCCGATGGCCGATATTAAGCGGCAGACGGCGGAGGCTGAACTTGGAATGTTCCCGCTCAAGCGCCAGCAGATTGAATCGCAGATCGCACAGAATCGCGCTCAGATCGAACAGGGCCGCGGTGGTCGCTATGGGTTGCAGCCCGTGTTCGGGCAAGACGCAAACGGCAACCCGGTGATCATGCAACTTGGGCCGGGTGGGGAAGCGGTACAGACACGACTCCCCGACGGCGTGCGGCTTGATCTTGGCGTGAAAGCGCGTGAGGGCGCGGCGGGCAAAGTGCAAGGCACCGCTCAAGGTGAGGCGAAGGTCAATCTTCCCATGGCCGAGTATAACGCCAAGAAAATTACGACGCTGTTGGATGGCGTTCTTAGTGACCCATACCTGCCAAACATGACGGGGCCGGCCGCGGGCCGATTGCCCAATATTTCCGGCCCATCAAACCGCGTTCAAAGCAAAATCGACCAGATCCAGGGCAAGACGTTCTTGCAGGCTTACGAAAGCCTCAAGGGGTCGGGCCAGATCACGGAAATAGAAGGTGCCAAGGCGGAATCTTCCTTGCAGCGCTTGCAAAATACGAGAGTGGGGACGGCGGACTACGCCAACGCACTCAGGGAGTTCCGCCAGGACGTTGCGGACCTTGCAGAGATTACCAGAGCCAAGGCCAACGGCGGATATGCGCCTCAACAGCAGCAAATGACCGCCCCGCCACAGCAGAACGGCTCATGGTCCATTAAGAGGCTCGATTAAATGGCGCGCTATCAAATCACCGGACCCGACGGCAAGAACTACGAAATCAACGCCCCGGAAGACGCCTCGGAACATGACGTCCTGGCGTTCATGCAGCAAGAGATTTCAAACCCGCAACCGCCCGATGTGTCTCAGGCCGAAAGCCTTGGTCGGGGCGCTGTTCAAGGCGTCACGTTTGGGTTTGGGGATGAAATCTACGGCGCCGCCAAAGGCGCGTATGACAAGGTGATAGGCAGTGGAGACTTTTCCGGCACCTACGCGAAAGAGCGCGATGCGGTGCGAACTGCCAATGATCGCGCACAAGAGGCCAATCCAACATCGTACTTCGCCGGGGAGCTTGGCGGCGGTGTCGCGTTGCCGTTTGGTTTCGCGCGGGCTGGCGTCAAGGGCGCTCAGTTGGCCAATGCGGGACTAAAAGCCAGATCAATGGCGGCAGCCAAGGAAGGTGCTGTGTACGGCGCGGCCTATGGGCTTGGCAATGGTGAAGGTGACGTTGGCGACCAAGCTCTGAGCACGATAGGTGGGGCCATTGGCGGCGGTGCCGTAGGTGGGGCGCTACCGGGGGCAATTCAGCTTGGCGGTGCGGCGCTTCGTGTGCCGTCGCAAGTGGCGCGCGTGGCGTCCAATCCGCAGGGTGTCGCGGCGGAAAAGATGGCGGAATCCTTTGCTCGTGATGCGGGCCGCGAAAGTCTGCGAGCGAGTAACCCAATGTCTCGAGCCGCCAGCTATATGGCCACCAATCGGGCCAACGGCGACAAGGGTATGATGCTTGCCGATATGGGCGGCGAGAACACGCGCAACCTTGTGCGCGCCGCTGTCAACATGCCGAACGCAAGGGCCGAGCGATTTAATCAGGTGTTGAACCGGAGGCAGATGACGCAGCCGGCAACCTTGGAAAAGGCGCTGTCAAAAGAACTTGGCGCCGGGGATGATTTTTACAAAAACATCGATGATCTGGTGACCAAACGGGACGCAGCCGCCGCGCCATTGTTCCGCACTGCGTTTATGACGGACACGCCGATGACCAAAGGTCTGCAAAGTGTTCTCTCGCGTCCGACCATGCAGGAGCTTGATAAGCAGGTTTCGCGCCGGATGATGGATGAAGGGGTTGATGCCTCCAACGTCAAAATCACGGAATGGCTGCACCGCATGAAATTGGAGCTTGATGAGCAGATCGGCATGTCAAAGCAGGCCGAGAAAATGGGCAATCGCCCAACGCAGGGATGGGATACTCGCACGCTCACCGTGCTCAAAAACGATCTACTCAAGGAGATCAAAAACAACCCCTACAAGTACGCTTTGCAGAAGTATTCCGGCCCATCCTCGCTCAAGCGCGCCGCAGAAGAAGGCTTTGACGAAGCATTGTCGGAAGCGCCGGAAAAACTGGCTCAGAAGTTGAGCGGGCTTTCGCCGTCAGAACAAGAAATGTTGCGCATGGGCGCGGCACGCGCTCTGATCGACAAGGTCCGCCAAGGCAACTTCATGCGCGATCGGACCAAGTCAATCTTTGATACACCAGATATGCAGATACGCCTGAAAGAAATCTTTCCAACAGATAAGGCGCGCGGTCGGTTTCTGCGAACTGTCGCCAATGAGCGAAAGAAAGCGATCACTCGCCAGGCCGCACAGGGCAATTCGACAACGACAAAGCAGCTCACCAACGCGCAGGAAGCAGGCAAGGCGGCGAAAACCGTCGCGGACGTGGCTGGTGCGGTGACTGGAAAGCCGGGAGCGCTTCTGAACATGCTCGAGCGCGGTGTGAATTATGCGTCCGGCATTACGCCGTCGGTCGCGGCAGAAATACTCAATCTTTCGATGTCGCAGGCCGGGGCACAAGCTCGCGGATCGAGTATCCGGGCCATTCAGGATGCGTTCGCTCGGGGCCAAGCTCGTAAGGTCCGTCAGGGTCTTCTAACTGACGCGCTTCTGCCGGCTCCAGCCGTTCTATCTGCGGAGTTTTCGTCTTCTTCGGCCCGGCGATAAACTCGTAAATCGGCCTTCCAACGTAGACCGAAAGCAACAACGCGATGCCTATGGCCATCGCCATGTGAAGTGTGCGTTCCAATAAATCGCGCAAGAGGTGACCTTTGGCGGAAATTCACAATCTAAACATCGCAGACGCGAACAATACCGCGCGCTGGCCTAGCGGTACGATGACCGTCGAACAGATAGACGACGCAGGCCGCGCGCTGGAAGGCATTCTAGCACGCGCTGAGAAAGACCGGAACGGAAGTAATACCACAACCGGCGACGGCGCGGCTTATGCTCTAACGCTCAACCAATCGGGCATTACGGCGGTAGCCAACGGTGGGGTTTTGATCGTGCGCGCGCACGTCGCCAATACCGGGGCGGCAACCATTAATATCAACGCACTGGGCGCGAAAAACATCCGCAAAATGGGCGATGCTGCGCTCGTGGTCGGGGACATTTTGCAAAACGATATCATCATGCTGGTCTACAACCCGGCGCGCGATAATTTCCAGCTCATGGGGGTTGCATAATGTCAGCAATCCCGACCGTCCCATTTGACCCCTACAAACACGTTCTAAGCGTCCGTGAGACGCGGGAAGGGCGGCAAGAGTGGTGCACGCTCGAAAGCCTTGTTGCGGCTGAGCGGCCACTAGAAGCCCGCCATGAAGCGGTGGCGCTGGACGCGATCCGCGCGGAGCTCGACACCCTTAGAAATACGCCGGCGCTCCCCCCAGATTTTGAGCAACGGATCATTGGGCTGATTCAGCACCACACGCCGCCCGTGCAGCTTTCTCAGGATACGGCAGCGGTACTTACGGGGCTTACGCAAGCGGTCATCAAGCTACAGCAGGATCACGCGGAGACGGCGCGGCGCGTCGATGTGTTAAGCGCGTCGATTATAGCCGTTGGGGAAAAGCTGGGGGTATAAATGCAGATCAGTGACGAAGGCATACGGCTAATAAAGTCGTTTGAGGGCTACCACACGCGGCTCAAAGATGGTTCGTGCGCCGCGTATTTGTGCCCCGCGTCCGTGTGGACCATCGGATTTGGCTGCACAGAAGGCGTCAAGCCGGGGATGGTCTGGACGGCGGGCGAAGCTGAAGCCGGTTTGCGCCGTGAGATTGCGAAGTTCGAGACTACCGTTAACAGGCTTGTCACTGTCAGCATCAACCAGAACGAATACGATGCCATGGTGTCCCTCGCGTACAACATTGGGTCTGCTGGCTTTGCAAGGTCTACCTTATTGCGGCGGCTAAACAATGGCGATAGGTCTGGCGCTGCGAAGGCTTTTGAAATGTGGAAAAGCGGCGGTGGCCGTGTGCTTCCGGGTCTTGTCTCGCGTCGTCAGCGCGAAGCGGCGCTATTCCTCAAGCCCGTTGAAGCGCCGGATGAACCGTTCATGGCTCAGTCCGTGACTGAGGCGAGGGAAGTCTCGAAGCCCGCTGTTGCTGTTGGAACCACAGCCGCAGTGATCGCAGTGACAGAAGCGGCACCGGCAATCATCCCGCCTGCGGTGCCTGATGCAATCACTCAGGGGATCAGCAACGTCGGAGCCTGGAAGGGCGTGGGGGAAACTTTATGGGCATTTCGGGATTGGGCTCTTCATCAGCCGACTATGGCCGGCGCAGTTACGATTACGGTCGCAGGATTTTATCTGTGGTCCAAGAAAAAGGCCGCGCCATGATTGGGGCGATCATCCCTTTCCTGATTACACCGCTTGGACGGTGGGCAGCGATCGGCGCGATGATCCTCGCGGCGTGGATCGGGTTTGCGTCGCATTATAGAAAGCAAGGTGCAGAGCGCGTTGAGGCTCGGATAGA
>Ga0073899_10002891_pt1 | contig 15340 bp, 12 predicted proteins | sample KloWWTmetaKNB5Ph_FD_88975 | JGI IMG/M metagenome (GOLD analysis project Ga0073899, IMG submission 88975) | Active sludge microbial communities from Klosterneuburg, Austria, studying microevolution and ecology of nitrifiers - Klosterneuburg... | ecosystem: Engineered > WWTP > Aerobic digester >...
ATGCTTAAAGCGCGATGAGTGAAGAGTTGTGAGTTAAGAGTTAAGAGAAGAGTTATGAGGAAAGACAAGGGGTAGCCGAGCGAGGTTTCTCTCCTCACTTCTCACGCCTTGCCGCTCGCTAGATTTTAAGTATCCTGTCGCCGCGACCGATGCCGCAGACACCGGTACGCACCGTTTCAAGAATCAGTGCGCTGTCGATGGCTTCAAGGAAGGCGTCGAGCTTGGCGTTATTGCCGGTCAACTCGATGGCATACGTCGACTCGGTGACATCAATGATGCGGCCGCGGAAGATATCGGCAATACGCTTCATTTCCTCGCGATCCTTTCCGGTGGCGCGCACCTTCACCAGCATCAGCTCGCGCTCAATGTGCGCGGCTTCGGACAGATCCACCACCTTGACGACATCGATCAGCTTGTTCAACTGCTTGGTAATCTGCTCGATGACATCGTCGGAACCAATGCTGACGATGGTCATGCGCGACAGCGATGGATCCTCGGTCGGTGCCACGGTGAGTGATTCGATGTTGTAGGCGCGTGCCGAAAACAGGCCGGAAACCCGCGACAGCGCGCCAGCTTCATTTTCCAGGAGGATCGAAATAATATGTCGCATGAGTATTATTCTCTTACAGGTCTTCGGCCAGAATCATTTCGGACAGCCCCTTGCCGGCAGCAATCATGGGAAAGACGTTGGCGGTCTGGTCGGTGAGGAAATTCAGGAATACCAGATCGTTCTTGTGCGTTGTAAATGCTTTGCGCAAGGCCGGCTCGACATCCTCGGGCTTCTCGATATGCATGCCGACATGGCCATACGATTCGGCCAGTTTGACGAAATCGGGGAGTGCATCGACATAGGACTCGGAGTAGCGATTGCCGTGAAACATCTCCTGCCACTGCCGCACCATGCCGAGGTAACGATTGTTGAGGTTGACGATCTTGATCGGCAAACGATACTGCTTGCAGGTCGACAGTTCCTGAATGCACATCTGGATCGACGCTTCGCCGGTTACGCAGGCAACGGTGGCCTTCGGGTTGGCGAAGCGCGCCCCCATCGCTGCCGGCAGGCCAAAACCCATCGTACCCAAGCCGCCTGAGTTGATCCAGCGGCGTGGCTTGTCAAATTTATAATATTGCGCAGCCCACATCTGATGCTGGCCGACATCAGAAGTGACAAAAGCGTCGCCACCAGTTACCTCGTAGAGTTTTTCGACGACGTACTGCGGCATGATGACATCGCTGCCCTGCTTGTACTTGAGGCACTTCCTGGCGCGCCATTCCTCGATCTGCTTCCACCAGACAGCCAGCGCCTTGGCGTCTGGTCGGGTATCGGTAGCAGCCAACTGCTTCAGAAGATCGTCAAGAACATCTGCAACATTGCCGACAATCGGCACATCGACTTTGACACGCTTCGAGATCGATGACGGGTCGATGTCGATGTGAATGATCCTGCGCCGCGCGTCATTGAAATGTTCCGGATTACCGATAACGCGGTCATCGAAGCGGGCACCGATAGCGAGCAGCACATCGCAATTTTGCATCGCCATATTCGCTTCGACGGTGCCATGCATGCCGAGCATGCCAACAAACTGCTTGTCCGTGGCGGGATAGCCACCAAGCCCCATCAGCGTATTGGTGATTGGATAACCCAGCGCCCGGATAAAGCTGGCAAGCTTGTCCGCGGCATCGGAAAGGATGACCCCGCCGCCGGCATAAACCATGGGGCGCTTGGCTTCGAGCAGCAACTGGAGCGCCTTTTTGATCTGCCCCGAATGCCCCTTGGTGACGGGGTTGTAGGAGCGCATGGTGACACTCTTCGGATAGGAGAAATCGCACTTCTGATTGGTGATGTCCTTGGGAATATCGACGAGCACCGGGCCAGGCCGGCCGGTCTTGGCGATATAGAAAGCCTTCTTGATGGTCAGCGCAAGATCCTTGACGTCCTTGACCAGAAAGTTGTGTTTGACGCAGGGCCGTGTAATGCCGACGGTATCGGCTTCCTGAAAGGCATCCTGGCCGATGTAGTGGGTCGGCACCTGACCGCTGATCACCACCAGCGGGATCGAATCCATATAGGCCGTGGCAATGCCGGTCACGGCGTTGGTCACGCCGGGACCCGAAGTCACCATACACACGCCGATCTTCTGCGAAGAGCGCGAATAGGCATCGGCCGCATGTACCGCAGCCTGTTCGTGGCGTACCAGGATGTGCTTGACCTGATCCTGTTTAAACAGCTCGTCGTAGAGGTACAACACCGAGCCGCCAGGATAGCCGAACACGTAGTCGACTTTTTCTTCCTGCAAGCACTTGATTACAATTTCCGCACCAGTCAAAAGCATCTTGTTTTCCAGATTTGATTGCCGTTCAAGAACCGCTCACCTTACTGGCTGAAGCGCATTTGGTCAAGATATTCGCCGGTATTTGCAGGCATTTATCGAGAAATAGAGGGGATTACGCGCATTCTTCCTGCGTCTGCGAATCCCTCATTGCATCGACAAAACCAAATTGCCTGAAATCAACCATGCGCATCGGATAAAGAATGCCGTCGAGGTGATCGCATTCATGCTGCACGACGCGGGCATGGAAGCCGTCGACTTCACGCTCGATGCGCTGACCTGAGGCATCGTAGCCGGCATAGCGCAGACGATTCCAGCGCGGAACAACGCCGCGCAGGCCGGGCAGCGACAGACAGCCTTCAGCGCCGTCGACCTTCTCTCCGTCAAGTGGTGTCAGTTCGGGGTTGATAAGCACGGTGAAGGGAATTGGCGCGGCTTCGGGGTAACGTTCGCTATCTTCGAAGCCGAAGATCACTACGCGCAGGGATACGCCGATCTGCGGCGCCGCCAGACCGATCCCGCCGTAATCGCGCATGGTATCGAGCATGTCGGCAAGCAGCGCATTCAGCTTGCTGAAGTCGACAACCGGCTGTGCCTTCTCCAGCAGACGCGGATCCCCCATGTGCAGCACTTCACGGATCATTTCAAAAGCCCTAAGCGAGAAGATGACAGGCGCATGTTCATTCAGATTTCCTGATGGTAAAGGCGGTCAACTGCGGTTTTCAGGATTTACAGTCGCCGGTATCGCAGAAACTTTCGAGCACCTTGCGCACCTGTTTCATCGACTCATGCAGCACCGCTTCGAGGCTCTCGAACTGGATGGCGTGCGTGTTGTTGCCGCGACCGGCCGCCCAGTTGGCGACCACCGCCAGCGTAGCGTAGGGCAACTCCGCTTCGCGCGCCAGAGAGGCCTCCGGCATACCGGTCATGCCAACGACATGCGCTCCGTCGCGTTCGAAACGGTCGATCTCGGCGGCGGTTTCAAGACGCGGGCCTTGTGAGGCGGCGTACACGGCACCATCCATAATAGTCTGACCGGAACGTGTTGCTGCATCGAATATCTGCCGACGCATCGGTTCGGCATACGGATCGGTGAAATCGATATGCACGGCCGGCACATCCAGGCTGTCGTGAAAGGTCATCTGCCGGCCCCAGGTGTAATCAATAATCTGGTGAGGAACCACCAATGTACCGGGTGCGAGATCGGCGCGGATGCCGCCGACCGAAGCTACCGAAATGATGCGCGTAGCACCGGCACCCCTGGACAGTGCCCAGATGTTGGCGCGGTAATTGACCAGGTGCGGCGGAATGGTGTGGCCGTAGCCGTGGCGTGCCAGAAAAACCACCTCCTGCTTGCCGATGCGGCCGAAGGTCAGTGCTCCGGAAGGTTCGCCATAAGGCGTGCGCACCACCTGCTGGTGCGAAACGTCGAGACTGGAGAGCTGGGTCAGGCCGCTACCACCGATAATTGCAAGCATGTTTGGAAGCCGAATACACAAAGGGATCGAGATTCTAGCAAAACTGTCTTTGGAACGAACCTGCCGCGCATGCTATGATGCGCCCCCTTCATTGTGCACCGCAAAATTCCCATGTCCCGCGCCATTCGTAATATCGCCATCATCGCTCACGTCGATCACGGCAAGACCACCCTCGTCGACCAGATGCTGCGTCAGTCTGGCACGTTCGCCGCCCACCAGCACATCGCCGAGCGCGTCATGGACTCGAACGATCTGGAAAAGGAGCGTGGCATCACCATCCTTGCCAAGAACTGCGCGATCAACTTCGAGGGGACGCACATCAACATCGTCGACACGCCGGGCCACGCCGACTTCGGCGGTGAAGTCGAGCGCGTCCTGTCGATGGTCGACGGTTGCCTCCTGCTGGTCGATGCCGTCGAGGGGCCGATGCCGCAGACGCGCTTCGTCACGCGCAAGGCACTCGCGCTGGGCCTCAAGCCGATCGTCGTCATCAACAAGATCGACCGCCCCGGCGCTCGCCCGGACTGGGTGATCGATCAAACCTTCGATCTCTTCGACAAGCTCGGGGCCAGCGAGGAACAACTTGATTTCCCGGTGGTCTACGCCTCGGCACTCAACGGTTATGCGATGCTCGACGCGAAGCAGCAGGGCGAGAACATGCGGCCGTTGTTCGAGGCAATTCTCAAGCATGTCGCGCAACCCAACGTCGATGCCGAAGCACCGCTGCAACTGCAATTCTGCTCGCTGGATTACTCCAGCTACGTTGGCCGTATCGGTATCGGTCGCATTTCGCATGGCCGCATCAAGCCCGGTCAGGAAGTCGCAGTCATGTACGGCGACGAATCGCGGGGTCGCGCCAAGATCAATCAGGTATTCGTCTTCGAGGGTCTCGAACGCGAACAGGCGGCCATGGCGGAAGCCGGCGACATCGTGCTGGTCACCGGCATCGAGCAGGTTGGCATCGGCATCACGATATGCGATATCAACACACCGGCCGGCCTGCCACCACTCAAAGTGGACGAACCGACGCTGACCATGAACTTCCAGGTCAACACCTCGCCGTTCGCCGGCAAGGAAGGCAAGTTCGTCACCAGCCGCCAGCTGCGCGAACGCCTGCAGAAGGAACTGCTGGCCAATGTTGCCCTGCGCGTTGAGGATACCGAAGATGCCGATGTGTTCCTCGTCTCCGGGCGCGGCGAACTGCATCTAACCATCCTCCTCGAAAACATGCGTCGCGAAGGTTTCGAGCTGGCCGTCTCGCGGCCGCGCGTGATTCTCAAGGAAATCGACGGCGTGAAAATGGAACCGTACGAACTACTCACCGTCGACGTCGAAGAAACCCACCAGGGCGGCGTCATGGAAGAGCTCGGCCGGCGCCGTGGCGAATTGCAGGACATGCAGCCGGACGGCAAGGGTCGCGTGCGCCTCGAATACCGCATTCCGGCGCGCGGCCTGATCGGCTTTCAAGGTGAGTTTCTTACCCAGACGCGCGGCACCGGCATGGCCAGCCACGTTTTCGACGAATACGGCCCGCTGGCCGGTGAAATGGCCGAACGCCGCAACGGCGTGCTTGTTTCACAGGAAAACGGCATGGCGGTTGCCTATGCATTATGGAAATTGCAGGAGCGTGGGCGGATGTTCGCCTCGCACGGCGATCCAGTGTATGAAGGCCTGATCATCGGTATCCACAGTCGCGACAACGATCTGGTGGTCAACCCGATCAAGGGCAAGCAACTCACCAACGTGCGCTCATCAGGGACCGACGAAGCCGTGCGCCTGGTGCCACCGATCCAGGTCACCCTGGAGAGTGCCGTGGAATTCATCGCCGACGACGAACTCGTTGAGATCACCCCGAAGTCAATTCGCATCCGCAAGCGCTACCTGACAGAGAACGATCGCAAGCGTGTCAGCCGCGCCGCCGCCACATAGCTGTTTCCACGCGGTTGCCAGCCTCTGCATCATGGCCGGGCACAGTTCCACCCGGCCATGATAATTGCCAATGTCATGTCAACCAGAGCGCTTATCGAACGTTGTTTATTGGCCACGGCACCCTGCCGTGCCACAAAATTCAGGAGATTTCCATGAACAAACTGATAATTGCCGCCTGCGTATCCATGTTTGCCGTCAACGTTGCCATGGCCGAAGCCCCTGCCGCCAAACCGGCACCAGCGATGCCCGCCAAGATTGAAGCGAAAAAAGCCGAGACCCCTGCCGCAGCACCTGCTGCCCCTGCCGCAAACGATGCCTGCGAAGCCAAAGCTGTCAGCAAGGCTGGCAAGCCGCTCGCCGGCGCAGCCAAGACTGCCTTCATGAAGAAGTGCGAAAAAGAAGGCACAACTGGTGAGGTCAAAACAACGGCCAAGACCGCCCAGCAGGAAAAGATGAAGACCTGCAACAAGGAAGCCACTGGCAAGAAAGGCCCCGAGCGCAAGCAGTTCATGAGCGCGTGCCTGAAGAAATAAGCCTGTCGTCCAAAGGTTTCCCAAAAAATACCGGCCGAATTTGGCCGGTATTTTTTTGTAGAGTGAACCCACGCAATCTAATGGGTGGCCCCTTGGGTCTCTATAGCCCCAACCTCGAATAACGCCAATTTTCCCGTAGGTCGGGTTAGCAGTTTTATCGCGTAACCCGACGTTGGGCACTCATAACAATGTCTGGTTACGCTGCGCTAACCAGACCTGCGTAACCTTCAGGGCATCCCTCAAGGAACTACTTTCAGGGCGTATATCGCGGGAAGGTTGCGCCAGGCCCCTTCGACATCCATACCGCAGCCGAAGACATAGCGATCTGGCAGCGGCAGGCCGACGAAATCGGCGGCGATCGGTTTGCTGCGGCCAATCTGTTTGTCGGCGAGTACGGCCGTCAGACACATGGCGGCACCCTGTTCAAGAAGGCGGCAGCGAATCGCGGCGAGGGTGATGCCTTCGTCAAGAATATCGTCGAGCACCAGCACCGTGCGACCGGTCACCGACACATGCGTTTCCTTGAGCCACTTCAGATCACCGCCGCTGGTGCCCTTGCCGTAGCGCGTGGCATGCACGTAATCACACTCGAGCGGAAACGCCAGTTGCGGCAATAATTGTCCGGCGAAAATCACCGCACCGCCCATCACCGTCAGCACCAGTGGATGCGCATCCTGCAAACGCGCCGTGATGTCGGTGGCAAGATGTTCAATTGCCGCGTTCACCGCGGCGGCAGAGTGAATCAGATCGGCTTCGGCAAGAATGCGTTTGGCATCTTCCGGCGTCATTATCGTCCCCGGTTGTTCAGATAGTCGGCAAAATCAGCGCCGACTTCCGGATGGCGCAAGCCAAAATCGACAGTGGCTTGCAGATAGCCGAGCTTCGATCCGCAATCGTAGCGCACGCCTTCATAACGATGGGCAAGTGCCTGCTGCTCGGTGAGCAGCGCGGCGATACCGTCGGTGAGCTGAATTTCACCACCGGAGCCAGGTGTGACATTTTCGAGAAAATGGAATATGCGCGGTGTCAGGATGTAGCGGCCGACTACGGCAAGCGTCGATGGCGCATCTTCTGGCTTCGGCTTCTCGACGATGGCGGTGATCTGTTCGAGGCGGTCGGTGACCGGATGCGCGGCAACAATGCCGTAGCTGCGCGTCTCGGCGCGCGGGACTTCCTGCACGCCAAGCACCGAGCATTGATAGTAGTCGAACACGTCGACCATCTGCCGCATGATCGGTGGATCGCCGTCGAGCAGATCGTCTGCAAGCAACACGGCAAACGGTTCGTCGCCAACCACCGGCTTGGCGCAGAGCACCGCGTGGCCAAGCCCGAGCGCCTCGGCCTGACGAATGTAGATACAGTTGATATTTTTTGGCAGCAGATTGCGGACGAATGCCAGCGTCTCGGTCTTGCCACGAATTTCCAGCTCGCTCTCCAGTTCGTAGGCCTTGTCGAAATGATCCTCGATCGAACGCTTACTGCGGCCGGTCACGAAAATCATGTCGGTGATACCGGCAGCAACCGCCTCTTCGACGGCAAACTGGATCAGCGGCTTGTCCACGATGGGCATCATTTCCTTGGGGCTTGCCTTGGTGGCCGGCAGGAAGCGGGTACCCAATCCCGCCACGGGAAATACGGCCTTGGTAACTTTTTTCATGTCTGCAATAGCTCCATGAGTTGCGATTCGTCGAGTATGGTAACGCCCAATTGCTGCGCCTTGTCGAGTTTCGAGCCCGCCTCGGCGCCGGCCACCACGAAATCGGTTTTCTTCGAAACGGAGCCAGCGACCTTGCCGCCGGCCGCCTCGATCATTTCCTTCGCAGTCTCGCGTGCCAATGTCGGCAACGTACCGGTTAGCACGAAGGTCTTGCCGGCGATGGGCGAATCGCGCAGCGGCGACGGCTGCTCGTCTGGCCAATGCACATTCGCCGCACACAACGCTTCGATGACCTCAAGATTATGTCGCTCACCAAAGAAACGGCGAATCGACGCCGCGACAATCGAGCCGACCTCCGGCACCAGCAGCAACTGCGCCTCGTCGGCGGCCAGCAGTGCATCGAGGGTGCCGAAGTAGCGTGCCAGATCCTTCGCCGTCGCCTCGCCGACATTGCGAATACCGAGCGCATAGATGAAACGCGCCAGCGTGGTTGCCTTGCTGTGTTCGATGGCTGCAAGCAGATTGGCGGCGGATTTTTCGGCCATGCGTTCGAGATTGATCAGCTTGTGTAGGTCGAGTGTGTAGATGTCAGCCGGCGTGCGTACGAGATCAAGCTCGACGAGTTGCTCGACGAGCTTGTCGCCGAAACCCTCGATATCCAGCGCATGGCGCGAGGCGAAATGCCAGAGCGCGCGCTTGCGCTGCGCCGCGCAATACAGCCCGCCGGTGCAGCGGGCGATGGCCTCATCCTCCGGCTTCTCGATGGCCGAACCGCACACCGGACAGGTGCTCGGCATGGTGAATTCCGCCGCCATGATCAGGCGGCGCTCCGGCAGACTGGCGACGATCTCGGGAATCACATCGCCGGCCCGCCGCACGATCACCGTGTCACCGATGCGCACATCCTTGCGCCGCACCTCGTCCTCGTTGTGCAGCGTGGCGTTAGTCACCGTCACGCCACCAACGAATACCGGAGCGAGCCGGGCGACCGGCGTCAGCGCGCCGGTGCGGCCGACTTGTATCTCGATGGCCTCGACAGTGGTCAGCGCCTCCTCGGCCGGATATTTGTGCGCCACCGCCCAGCGCGGCTCGCGCGTGACGAAGCCGAGGCGGCCTTGCAGGTCCAGCGCATTCACTTTGTAGACGACGCCGTCAATGTCGAAGTTCAGCTTGTCGCGCATTGCACGGATACGTTCGTGGAAGGCGATCAGGCCATCGGCCCCGCTTGTCACGACGCGCTGCTCGCAGACCGGCAGACCGAAGGCGGCCAGCGCATCGAGCACATCGCTGTGCGTCATTGGCAGGCGCCAGCCTTGCGTTTCACCAAGACCATAGGCGTAGAAGGAGAGCGGTCGCTGCGCAGCGATTTTCGGATCGAGCTGACGGATACTGCCGGCGGCGCCGTTGCGAGGATTGACCAGCGTCGTGCGCTCCAGGGCGCGTTGGCGTGCGTTGTAACGCTCGAAGTCCGGGCGACGCATGAACACCTCGCCGCGCACTTCGAGCACCGGCGGTGCATCTCCGTTCAGTCGCAAGGGAATGCACTTCACCGTGCGCACATTCTGCGTCACGTCCTCGCCGGTCTCGCCGTCGCCGCGCGTCGTTGCCTGCACCAGCACGCCGTGCTCGTAACGCAGGTTGATGGCCAGACCGTCGAACTTCAGCTCGGCCGCGTATTCGAGGAATGCGTCGCTCTCATTTAGTGCGAGCTCCTTACGCACGCGCGCATCGAAGGCGCGCGCGCCAGAGGCCTCGGTATCGGTTTCGGTGCGAATCGACAGCATCGGCACGACATGGCGCACCGGCACAAACTGCGGCAGTGGCGCACCACCGACGCGCTGCGTTGGCGAATCGATCGTCAGGAGTTGCGGATATTCAGCTTCGAGCTGCTGCAGTTCACGGAACAACCTGTCGTATTCGGCATCAGGGATCGTCGGCCGGTCAAGCACGTAATACGCATGGTTGTGGCGCTCGATTTCTATACGCAGCGCTGCGGCACGCTCAACTGCGGCACGCAAGGCTGTCATTGCCGCTCAGGAATACAGGCGCAGGGCGCGGCGGCTGCCGGCGGGAATGTCATGCTCGGTCATCTTCTGCTGGAATTCGTCGATCTTGGCACGAATCATGGCGAGTGCCGCATCTGAAATCGCCATGCGTTGATCATCGACCAGCGCCGCGTCGAGAGCTGTCACGAGATGGCGGGCAAAATTCAGCATGCGGTCGAAAACCGTGCTGCCGTCGGCAACGTTCGGCACGTCGATGGTCAGGGTGACACCGCTGGTCGTCAGGCCATGCAATGCCTCACCGGCGAAGGGCAGACCGCCGAGATCGGCCAGGGTGAACAAGGTCTGCCCGGCGCCATCCGTCGCGTGGAATACATGGTCATTACCAAGGCGCAGCCCGGCCGCCTCGGCGAGTTGCGAGATGCCGGCCAGCGGTAGAGTCAGGCCGTTGCAATGCACCAGGTTGATGGCGAGACGCCAGTCGACCGCTGCGCAGAATTCGTCGAGTGCCTGCGCATGTGCGAGCACTTCCGGCATGGCCGGCATTTCGAAATGCGCACTGAAATTGTCGGCGAGTTGGTGGACACCTGCGGCGAACAGATCGAGATCGTCGGCATCGACCGGACCATTGCGGTCAGCAACTTGCAGGGCGCCCAGCAGACGCCGGTAGCTCGCTGCATCATGGGCATCCATCTGACGCCATTCGCCATTGTCTTCATCCATGCCGAACCAGCGCAGACGACCAGCAAGTACGCCAAGCACCTGTTGCTGTGCCATCCAGAACTGCGGCGCCGTGATCGGCTCTGTGATATTCAGATAGACAACGCAGTCGACCAGTTCATCGGCAGGTGTTCCGGCAAACACTGCCGGCGGCGGTACATCGACAACATCCTCTGCAAAAGGCGGCATTACCGGCTCGATGCGTTCCGTCGTGCCGGTAAATACAGCATTTGTATCGCTCTGCTCCGGTGCGTCACCCTCCTGCTTTAACATCAGCACATCGCTCTGCTCAGCACTGAAAATACGCTGCGCCTGCTTGCGATGCTTGCGCTCCTGCCAGAAGTTGTATCCCCATACGACGACAATCGCGATCAGCCCGATAGCCAGCAGGCTGAGTTGCAATTCGCTCAGCGGCAGCTTATGAAGGAACGACATCATGTGGCGACCTCCTCATTCATGCGCAGCGCCTCTTCCATGTCGACCTCGACCACGCGTGATACGCCCTGCTCCTGCATGGTGACGCCGACAAGTTGCTGCGCCATTTCCATGGCGATCTTGTTGTGACTGATGAACAGGAACTGCGTCTGCTGCGACATGCGCCGCACCATGTTGCAGAAGCGTTCGGTGTTGGTATCGTCAAGCGGCGCATCGACTTCATCGAGCAGGCAGAACGGCGCCGGATTGAGCTGGAACAGCGCGAATACCAGCGCAGTTGCCGTCAGCGCCTTCTCGCCACCGGAGAGCAAATGGATGCTGCTGTTTTTCTTGCCAGGCGGTTGCGCCAGTACCTGGATGCCGGCATCGAGAATCTCGTCGCCAGTGAGAATCAGCCGCGCCTCGCCACCGCCAAACAATTGCGGGAACAACGTGCCGAAGTGGCCATTGACGGCATCATAGGTCTGCTGAAGCTGCTCGCGTGTCTCGCGGTCAATGCGGCGAATTGCATCTTCCAGCGTGCCGATTGCCGAATTCAAATCTTCCGACTGCGCATCGAGATAACTCTTGCGCTCGCGTGCTGTTTCGAGTTCTTCGAGCGCAGCGAGATTCACCGGACCGAGCGCCTCGATCTCCTGCGTCAGTCGCGCCAGATCAGCCTGTAATGCGGAGTCCTTGAGGCCCGGAATTAGTTCGACGAGCAGTGGCGCCTCGTCTTCCTCGCTCTTGATATTGGCTTCGGCAAGACGTTCGATGAACTGTGCTTCGTTCAACTGTGCCGCCTGTTCCTTGAGACGCAGATCGTTGATGCGCTCACGCAGCGGGTTCAGGCTCTGCTCGATACGCAGGCGACCTTCATCGAATTCGCGCAACGCGGCAGCGGCTTCCTCAAGCGCATTGCGCCGTCCGGCAAGCAGCGTCTCGCGCTCGTTACGCGCTTGCAGGGCGCTTTGCAGACGCTCCTGCTGCGCAGCATCGCTGATGCCGGCATGCTCGGCTTGCGCCGTGGCTTTTTCCCGCGCGATGCGTTCGACCTGCTCGCTTGCGGTTTTGCCGGCGCGGCCATTGTCGTCGAGCTTGCCGATGCACTCACGCTCGGCGAAACGACTTTCCTGCACCTCGCGCGCCAGCGTCTGCTCCTGATTACGCGCCTCACGCAGCGCGGCGTCGCACGCACGCTGCACCTCCTGCGCAGCGTCGAAACGGCTGCGCGCTGCTTCGAGCTGCTCGCGGAAACGCGCGCTGTCTTCCTCGGTGCGCAGTAGTTCGAGACGTTCGGTTTCCTCGCCGCTGGCGATCTCGGCCAGGTCGCGATCGATCTGCGCCGCACGTTCCTCGAAGCGGGCTTGTGCCTGCGTCAGCTTCAGCGCCTCGACCTGCGCGGCATGTACGCGTTGCTGCAATTCCTGAACCGAGCGCCGCGCCGTGGTCAGCGCCTGCTGGCTGTCGGCAAGCGCGCGCTCGGCATCGGTTTGCGCTTCGCGCGCAGATGTTTCTTCGCGTTGACGCTGTTCGAGCAGCCCGGCGAGTTCCTCGATTTCGCGCTGACGCTCGATGACGCCGTGCGTCCGCGCATCCGGTACATACAACAGCAAACCGTGCGCCGAAAGCAGATGACCGGCGCGACCAACCCAACTGCTGGCATCGCCTCGTTGGGCGGGTGACAGCGCTGCAATGGCTTCGATATCTTCGCTGACCGCAACACCGGCCAGCCATTCATCGAGCACCGCAGCCCAGCCCGGATCGGCACAGCGCACCTTGGTGCGCAACGCCTCGCCAACCGGCGGACGGCTTACCGCACCATCGGCCAGCGCCAGCGCAAAGGTTGTCGGTGGCGGATCGCGCAGCGCCTGCACCGCCATCTCGCGACCGACAGAAAGTGCCGCCAGACGCTCGCGCAGAACGGCCTCGACGGCGGTCTCCCAGCCGGTATCAACCTGGATCGCCCGCCACAACGGCAGCGCCTCGGCGAGGCCGCGCTTCGCCAGCCATTCACCGAGCTTTTCGACGCCGCCGTTCTGCTGAACGCGCCGCTGCAACTGCTGCAAGGCGTCGTGACGTGCTCGTGTTTCGGCAAGCGCGCGATGCGCACCCTGCATACGCTCGCGCGCCGTGCGCACCTGCCCCTCGATGCCGGGCAGACGCGACTGAAGTTCGTTCAACTGCTTCTGCTGCGTTTCGTGTTCTTCGGTCGCCGCCCGATGCGTTTCCTGGCCGGCCGTCAGCAGTGCCGCATCCGGTCTGGCGAGTGCCGTGCGCTCCTGATCGAGACGCGTGCGTCGCTGCACATGGCCTTCGAGTGCGCGGACAGCATGGAGACGATTGGCTTCGCCGAGACGCAGGCCCTGCTCCGTCTCATTGACGGTGCGGCGCGCCACGCCAACGGCTTCCTCGGCTTTACGCAGGGCTTCCTCGGCCTGCGGCAGAAGCGCTGCCGCCGCCTCATGGCGTGCGACGCTGGTTTCGGCGCGCTGCCGGGCATTCTCCAGCAAGGTCTGCCAGCGCACGGCTTCGCGTTCAAGCTCGACACGCTGGCCGCCCCAGTGCGTTTCTTCCGTGGCGAGCTGCGCGAGACGGGTTTCCAGCTTCTGCCGGGCATCGCGCAAATGATGGATTTCAGCCTCAAGGCGGCTCACCTCGGCATTCGCGCCGACCATCTCGCTCTGCGCCGCATGCAGCGCATCGCTGGCGGTGTAGTGCGTTTCGCGGGCCTTTTCGACGGCGGCTTCGAGCTCGCGCAACTGGGCAGTCTCGGCGTCGAGACGCAACACGCCCTTCTCCACCTCACGCGTCACGCGCTGATGTTCGGTACGCGCATCGTTGCGTTTCTTCAGCCACAACAACTGCTGACGTCGATCGTGCTGCGCCTGCAATTCGTGGAACTGCCGGGCGACCGTAGCCTGACCATCAAGGCGGATCACCTGGCCTTCCAGCTCGTTGCGGATGTCCTCGACGCGCAGCAGATTCTCGCGTGCGTCGGCCAGACGATTCTCGGTCTCGCGGCGCCGTTCGCGGTATTTGGTAACGCCGGCCGCCTCTTCGAGGAACATGCGCAGCTCTTCCGGCTTGGCCTCGATGATTCGCGAAATCATGCCCTGCTCGATGATCGCATAGGCGCGCGGACCGAGGCCGGTGCCGAGAAACACATCGATGACGTCGCGGCGGCGGACGTGCAGGTTGTTGATGTAGTAGCTGGAATTTCCCTCGCGGTCGAGCACGCGTTTGACGGCGATCTCGGCATACTGCGACCATTGGCCCGCAGCACGCCCCTCGGCGTTATCGAAAATCAGCTCGACGCTGGCGCGGCCAACCGGCTTGCGTGTTCCCGAGCCATTGAAGATGACATCCTGCATCGACTCGCCGCGCAGTGCGGTCGCCTTGGATTCGCCAAGCACCCAGCGCACTGCATCGATGATGTTCGATTTGCCGCAGCCGTTCGGCCCGACGACGCCCACCAGTTGCCCGGGGAACATGATCGTGGTGGGATCGACAAAGGATTTGAAACCGGCAAGTTTGAGCTTGGTAAGACGCACGACAGGGAATGATTATCCGAATTCGAATTCGTTGAGCGAAAAAATCGCGAGCCTCCGTGAAACCTTCATGGAGCCCGCCTGGATCGCGCATTATAATGGAATCCTTGTTCCTTTCCGTTGCCCGCCCAGCCATGTCCAGCCAACCCGCCAGAAAGCTCGAAACCTTCGCCAACCCGGCGCCACAGCGGGATTACCAGATCCACATGGAAATTCCCGAATTTACCTGTCTGTGCCCGAAAACCGGCCAGCCGGATTTCGCCACGCTGATCCTCGACTACGTGCCGGACAAGCTCTGCGTCGAATTGAAAAGTCTCAAGCTGTACATCTGGAGCTTCCGCGACGAAGGACATTTCCACGAAGCCGTCACCAACCGCATTCTCGACGATCTCGCCAAAGCTCTGAAACCACGCTTCATGCGCCTGACAGCAAAGTTCTACGTGCGCGGCGGTGTATTTACAAATGTCGTCGCCGAGCAGCGCAAAAAAGGCTGGAAACCCGCTGCCACCATCGAACTGGCAAGTTTCGACGACTCCTCGAACACGCGCGGCTGAGCCTGTCGACTGCGCATTCCGGCGATGAGCGCCCCGGCAAGCATTTGCGTGGTGCGCCACGGTGAAACCGACTGGAACGCGACAGGCATTCTGCAAGGCTGGATCGACGTACCCCTCAACGAAACCGGCGTGCGTCAATCGCGGGAAATGGCCGAATCCTTCGCCACTGCC
>Ga0073899_10002892_pt1 | contig 15339 bp, 9 predicted proteins | sample KloWWTmetaKNB5Ph_FD_88975 | JGI IMG/M metagenome (GOLD analysis project Ga0073899, IMG submission 88975) | Active sludge microbial communities from Klosterneuburg, Austria, studying microevolution and ecology of nitrifiers - Klosterneuburg... | ecosystem: Engineered > WWTP > Aerobic digester >...
ACCCGAAACCGAGTCGCTGCCTTCGCCGCCGTCCAGGTCGTCGCTGCCCGTGTCGTTGGCGTCACCACCGGTCACGGTGTCGTTGCCCGACCCGCCCAGCACGCTGTCGTTGCCGGCGCCACCGGAAACGCTGTCATCGCCCTCGCCGCCGTCGACGCTGTCGTCGCCCGTGCCGCCCTGGGCCGTGTCGTTGCCCGCGCCACCCGAAACCGAGTCGCTGCCTTCGCCGCCGTCCAGGTCGTCCGAACCCGCATCGTCACCACCGGTCACGGTGTCGTTGCCGGTGCCGCCCAGCACGCTGTCGTTGCCGGCTCCACCGGAAACGCTGTCGTCGCCTTCGCCGCCGTCGACGCTGTCGTCGCCCGTGCCGCCCTGGGCCGTGTCGTTGCCCGCGCCACCCGAAACCGAGTCGCTGCCTTCGCCGCCGTCCAGGTCGTCCGAACCCGCGTCATCTCCGCCGGTCACGGTGTCGTTGCCCGACCCGCCCAGCACGCTGTCGTTGCCGGCTCCACCGCTGACGCTGTCGTCGCCTTCGCCGCCATCCACACTGTCATCACCGGCGCCACCGTCGACCGAGTCGTCGCCGGTCCCGCCGACAACGGCGTCTCCGGTGCTGCCACCCGCGATGGGCAGGTTGTCCACGAGGGCCACGGTCGTGCTGCCCACCGCGACGGTGCCATTGAGGATGTCGACGATGGTGACCTGGACCGGGGTGCTGACGTCTCGAACGGTGTCAGGCCGCAGGGGCACGTCGAAGCTCACTTCAGTGACACCGGGCTGGACCACCACGCGGTAGGTTCCGTCGGCAACGCGCCCGGTACCGGCACCAGCACCCGAAGCGACCAGCAACGTGATGGTGACCGGCTGCGTCGTGGCCGCCGAGAGGCGCAGGACGTAGTGGATCGGGCCGACCTGTTCGTCTACCGCCGCGGCCAGGGCCACAAGCGTCACGGACGGGATGACGGCGGGCGTGTTCTCCGTGCTGGACGTGGTGCGGGCACCCGCTGACGTACCGCCGGAGCTGCTGCTTCCGGTGGATCCGGAGTTCGAGCCGTTGCCCGAGGATCCCGACGAGGACGTGCCCCCGGTCGATCCATTGGAGGACGCGGAAGACCCCGAGAAGGCGCCCTGGCTCAGGCTCGGCGTCGTGCCACCCTCGGTGCCGGACGACGGGGCGCCGACCGACGCGTTGCCGCTGAACCCGCTGTTCTGCGACGAGTTCGAGGGAGTCGGAGCGTTCGAGGCATTGGACGGGTTCGCCCCATCCGCGACGGAAGATGCGCCGGCCGGGCCAGCGCCGAGCAGGCTGGCGATGGGCTGCGTCTGTTCGCTGCGTGCGATGACGGCACCGGCATCACCGCTGCCACTGCCCGACGAGTTGTTCAGCACGACGCCGTCACGCGGGACGGCGAGGTTGGTGGTGGCGCCGCCCGCATCCTGGAAGGAGACGGTCCCGGTCGTGGCGGGCGCGCCGGCGTTGCCGGCCGTGCCCAGCACGACGACGGTGGTCTCGCCCGACTGCGGCGCGACGTTGACACCCACCCCGGCCCCCTGGGAGGCCAGCTTGCCCGCCGGCGTGTCGATGACCACGCGGGACATGGCGTCCGACGCGCCATCCACGGTCAGGGCACCGCCGGTGACCTTGACGAACATGGTGTCGCGGGCGCTGCCCGTTCCCACATCGGAGGTCAGCGTGACGGAGGCCCCCTCGCCAAGCGCCAGGGCCACGCTCATGCCGTCGCGGGTCTGGAGCTGCAGCTTCACCCCGGCGGTCTCGGTCTGCACTTCGTCGCCCGCCAGCAGGGTGTCACCGGCACGCAATTGCAGACGCTGCCCGGCACGCAGCACGCTCACCGTCCCCGAGGCCTCCTGGATCCGCCCCACCGCGGTTTCGGCACGAACTTCGGTCACGACCAGGGCCGCAGGCTGTACCGGCCCGGCCTGGGCCAGCACGACCGGTGCACCATCGGCCTGGAGCAGGGCCTCCAGTTGGGCGCGCAGATCGGGATTGAGTTGCGCCTCCAACTGGTCGAGCAGTGCGGCCTGGTCGAGGGCGCCTTCCAGCCGCAGCGTGCTGCCGTCGGCCAGTGTCAGCACCAGATCCCGGCCGCTGGAGGTGACACCAGCCGCCTCACCCACCTGCGGGTCAAGCCACTGCGCGCCTGACTCCTGGTTGGGAAGCACGTTGTGCTGACTCGACGCGTCTTGAGCCTTGCTGCTGCGATTCGCCATGATTTGCCTCTGCCGTTCCGGTCGCTGTGGGGGACGTGGCACACCCGCGCGGGTGCACTGACACGTTCAGTTGCTCCGGATCGTGGAATGCGCCCCTGGCAAAGGCTGGCAAATCCTGACAATTGCACCAACATGGTGCAACTTGGAATTCGTTCGTGGAACTGCCGTGACGCCTATCACTGACGTGAAGGTCGGCGCCGCATCGCTGTTGCGCCGGCGCAGCAGAACATTCGTGACTGGCGTCACGAACTCATCTCGCGATGTATCGAAGCGGCTGACCGAGGCCGGTCAGGGGGTCCAGATGCGGATCGTCGCAACGAAGGCGTAGCCCACGCTGCGCACGCTGCGCAGAGGGGGAGCCTCACCCGCGCGGTGCTCCAGCTTCTTGCGCAGCCGGCTCATCGCCGTTTCCAGGCGGCGGTGGTCAAAGTCGTGGTCCCGGTACCCCAGGGCCTCGACCAGTTGGGCCCGCCGCACCCCCTCAGGGGCCATTTCGGCCAGCACCCGCATCAACTTGAACTCCGTGGGCGTGAGGAGCACCTTTTCGCCGCCGGGTGCCAACAATTCCAGGGTATGACCGTCAAGTTGCCAGTAGTCCTGGCGCGCCGGACGGACCAGGCGGTGGGCGCGGCGGTACAGGCTTTCCACCACGACCGACAGCTCGCGCAGGTCGGCCGGCTTGACGAGGTAGATGTCGGCGCCGCTGTCGAATCCGGCCACCCGGTCATCGACTTCGCCGCGGGCGGTGAGCATCACGATGCCCATGGTCGGGTGGACGGATCGCAGTCGGGCCGCGATGGACAGCCCGCTCTCGCCCGGCAACCCCACATCCAGCACCAGCACGTCAGGGGTGTTCTCGCGCAGCCAGGCGTCGAGTTGCTCGCCGTCGGCAAAGCCGTCCACACCATGCCCCAGTCGGCGCAGGTGGAAGGTCAGCTCGTCACGCAGGTCGGCGTTGTCTTCAACGAGGGCGATGCGGATGGTGGTCATCATCGGACTGGGCGATCAACGCCGGGGGAGGGCTCGAGGGGCAGCCAGCAATCGATGCACGCACCACGCTGGTCATGCACGGGCTGGACTCCCACGGTACCGCGGTGGCGCAGCACGATCTGGCGCACGAGATAGAGGCCCAGGCCCATGCCGGCGATCTGGGCCGTCTCGTCGGCGCGGAAGTATTTGTCGAACACCCGCTCGGCGTCGGCCTCGCGGATGCCGATGCCCTGGTCGCGCACACGCCACCGCAGGCCCGGCGTGCCTGCCGGGCCGGCCACGGCGGCAATGTCCACGTCCACCGGGCTGTCGGGGGGTGAGTACTTCAGCGCGTTGTCGATGAGGTTGAGCAGGGCATAGCGCAGCATCCGGCCATCGGCTCGAAGGGGCGGCAGCCCATCGGGGGCGCTGATCTTCACGCGCGTCTGGGCCACCGGGCCCAGGGCATCGAGCGCCTCGGAGGTCATCGCCACCAGATCGGCGGGCAGTTGGGACTCGGTCCAGCTGGCCACGTCGAGCCGGTCGCGGGCCGTCGCCAGGTCGACCAGCTGCGTCAGCCGGCCCAGCGCCCGGTCGATGCGCTGGTGCCGCAGGACGCGTTCGGGCGTGGGCTGCTCGTCCAGCATCTGCAACGACTGCAGCGAGGCGTCGATCACCGACACCGGGGTGCGGATCTCGTGCGCCAGCATCGCGATCAGGTTGCCGTTGTCGGCCCGCGCCTCCGCCTCCAGCCGCTGCCGCAGCTCGGCTGCGTGGGCACGCTTCTCCGACTCGGTGGCGGCCTGGCGGGCCATGCGGGTCTGGCGGAACAGGAACCAGATCAGCACGGTCAGGTGCATCACGTGGGCAAGCGGGCCGGCCGCCAGCACGAGGCCGGAGGGCGGGAGCACGCCGAAGGTCAACAAGGTGTTGACGGTCGTCAGCAGCACCAGGCACAGCACCGGCAGGACCAGCACCCGTTCGCCCATGGCCATGCGCGGCCACTGCCGGAACACGATGCAGACGGTCAGGGCCTGCAGGGCCGTCAACAGGGCCAGGACCCAGGGGTTCCATTGGCTGTTCCAGCCCAGCCACGGCAGCACGGCGCCGACGACCAGCAGCAGCGCGCCCACCTGCGCCAGCCGGAACGCCCGGCGGGAGAGGTCCTGCAGCGCCAGCAGCCTGACGTAGAGGTAGGGGCCGGTCGACGCCGACAGGGCGATCGCGCTGGCGGTCATCCGGTCGGACCAGGGGGGTTGCAGGTCAAACCAGAGCAGGTGGGCAAAGCCCGAAATACCGACCCAGGTCAGCGAATTGGCCAGCACGAAGACGGCATAGAGCACGTACAGCCGGTCGCGCAGCCACACGGCCGCACCGCAGGCCACCGTGAACATGATGAACGAGGCCCCCAGCAGCATGCTGGTCAGCAGCAGCTCCTGCGGCAGGCTCCGCTCGGCCGCCGGCTGGCCCATGAGCGACACCGGGATCAGCGCGGACGATGCGGTGTACACCCGCACGTACACCTCGTGGACACCCGGCGCGGTGAGGTCCAGCGCAAAGGTCGGCGTCGGCAGCGCCTGGGCACCCTGGAGCGTGACCAGGTCACCGGCGCGACGGGGGCCGCCGATCAACCGCCCGTCTGGCCCGAAGTGCCACAGCTGCACGTCGTCCAGGTAGGCGCTGCCCAGGCGCAGCCACCAGATGAGCGTGGTGGAGTTCGCCGCGTCCAGCTGCAGCCGGAACCAGAAGGCCCGGTCCCGCCGGTAACCCGCCGAGAAGACGCCGTCCAACGGCATGAACACCCGCGGCTGCGCCCGGGCATCGTCGATGCCCCACCGCGCCCCGTGGTCGACATGGCTGCCCAGGTAGGGCAGCAGCTGGGTCGGTGTAAAGACCTCGTCGGTCGACAGCGTCAGCACGGGCGGTGCCGGTGGCGCTGCCCGGGCCACGGTCGCCCCAAGCACAAGCGCCAGCGCCCAGGCGACACACCACCGGGTGGACCACAGGTATCGAGACAAATGCAGCAGAAGGAGGACGACAGGGCGCATCGAAGGGGACGCGGTCCCGCCGCAGCGGGATGACGGGATGAGGGATGGGCGACACGGGCCCGCAGCCACAGGCCCCCTCTTCATGTTGCCGCGTAGCAAAGGGGAAACTCGGTGCTCAATCCCTCAAAGTCCGGTCACCCGTGATTTGTCCGTCAGAGCCAGGGTCACGACGCGGCCTGGGCTGACGCACCGGGTTCGGCGGAACGGGTGGGCAGCCAGGCCTCGAAACAACCACCCGGCAGGCCCGCCACCGCAGGAATGGCACGCACACGCCCCCCTTGCCGTTCGAAGATCTGGCGCACGAGGTACAGCCCGAGCCCGAGGCCGGGGGTGTCGGCCGCACGAGGCGAGCGGTAGTACTTCTCGAAGATGCGATCCTGCTCGCTGGCCGCGACACCGGCTCCCTGGTCCAGCACCGTCCACAGGCAACCCACGCGCCCGCCCTGCACCGCCGGGCCGAGCCGCACCTGTACGCGGGCCTCACCGGGTGAGTATTTGAGCGCGTTGTCGATCAGGTTCAGCAGGGCATAACGCAACATGCGCTCATCGGCCAGCACCCGCGGCAGCGGCTCTTGCGCCTGGAGCACGACCCGGGATTCGGCGGTGGCTCCCAACGTGGCCACAGCGTCGCGGGTGACCTGCAGCGGCTCGACCGGGACCATCTCACAGCTCCAGGAGGACACGTCGAGCCGATCGCGCGTGAGCACCATCTCGACCAGGTCGCCCATGCGGCCAAGGGCCCGCTCGATGCGGTCGTGCCGGCGCGCGCGCTCGGGCGTCACGTCCTCGTCCAGCAGGCGCAGCGATTGCAACGCCGCGTCGATGATGGCCACCGGCGTGCGGACCTCGTGCGCGATCATCGCCAGCAGGTGGCCCTGATCCTGGCGGGCTGCGCGCTCATGGGCATGCAGGCGCTGAGCCTCTGCCGCCAGGGCCTCGGCGGCGGCACTGCGGCGGCGGATCTCGCGGACGCGCAGCACCACCAGCACCGCCATGCCGGCCAGGTGGACCAGGTGCGCAGCCGGCCCGGACTGCACGAGCAAGGGGGCTGCGGGCATCCAGCCCAGGGTGAGCAGGCTGTTCGCACTGGTCAACACCCCGCTGACCAGCAGGATGAGCACGGTCAGGCGCGCTGGCGCAGGCCCGTGGCGCCAGGCACGCCACATCGGCCAGAGCACCAGCAGTTGCACGCCCAGCATGCAACGCAGCACCAGCGGCGTGAACTGGTTGTCGCTGCCCAGCAGCGGCCCCAGCGCCAGGAGGGCATAGAGCGCGACCGCAGCAGACAGGACCCGCCCCAGGCGCGGCGCGAAGGCACGCACCTGCAGCAGCTCGATGAACAGCAGGGTCCCGAGCGCAGCCGCCAGGCACAGCGTGGTCGCTGCCCAGGCGTTCGTGTGCCCGGCCACCCACGCGGGGGCGAACTGGCGCAGGCCACCGAACAGCGTGAACCACAGCAGTCCGTTGGCGAGGATGAAGCCGCTGAAGTAGAGGAACAGCCGCTCGCGCAACCACACCGCGGCCCCCAGGCTGAACAGCAGCAGGACCACGGCAGCGCCATGGAACAGGCCGATCTGGAGGTACTCGCGCATCAGCGCCGGCGCCACTTCGGGCCCGGGCGTCAGCGTGAGCGGCAGCAACAGGGTCGAGCCGCTGCGCACCCGCAGGTACAGCTCGTGCACGCCGGGCCGGGACAGGTCGAGCTCGAAGGCCGGCACCCGCAGCACCATCGCTCCCACCGGGGCCACGCTGTCACCGGCGACACGCAGCGGCAGCACGCCACCATCGGGCAGGACCTGGTGCAGCTGCACCTCGTCGAGGTAGGCACGGTCCAGCCGCAGCAACCAGCGCTCGGGCGCCTCGGCGCCGCGCTGCAGGCGCAATCGCAGCCAGTGGGCGGCATCGGAGAACCCCTCGGCGACCACGCGGCCCGGACGATCGAACCGCCGGGCCGGCTCGGCACCACGAACGGCATCGAGCGTGAGCTGAGCGCCGGGGTCACGCAAACGGTCGATGTGGGCCGCCAGGTCGGTGGCGGAGAGTGGCCGGTTCCCCACGACCAACGCCGCGGCCGGACCGGCCAGACTCCCGCCCGCGTCGGCAGCCCGGGCCCCGCCCGCCAACACCCAGGACAGGAGCAACCCGGTCAGCAGCCAACCGCCGCTGCGGAGCCACGACACAGACCAGCAAACAGACCAGGAACAGGTCACAGGCAAGATACCGGCCTCCGGGCCGGCCCATGGCAGAAGGGGGCCGCGGGCCCTGCATGGGCCCTCGGCCTCCGGCGGCAGGCGACCTGCGGGTCAGACACCCGGGCGGCCTGCAAGCGGGTCGCCGGGATCTCCGCGCTTATCGGCCGTGCCAGCGCCACCTGTAGCACGGCATGCCCAGGACGCACGCAGCGCCCTGGTGTGCCCGCCCGCAGCCGGCTCAGCCGCCGACGCCGTCGGCCTTGAACATCGCCTTGATGCCACGCACCGCCTGGCGGATGCGGCCCTCGTTCTCGATCAGGGCAAAGCGCACATGGTCATCCCCGTGGTCGCCGAAACCGATGCCCGGGCTGACGCAGACCTTGGCCTTCTCCAGCAGCTGGCGCGCGAACTCCAGCGAGCCCAGCGCGGCGTAGTGCGGCGGGATCTTGGCCCAGATGTACATCGACGCCCGGGGGCAGTCCACCGGCCAGCCCGCCTCGGTCAGGCCCTTGTAGAGCACGTCGCGGCGCTTCTGGTAGGTCGCTGCGATGTCCTTGACGCACTGCTGATCGCCTTCGAGTGCGGCGATGGCCGCCACCTGCAGCGGCGTGAAGGTGCCGTAGTCGTGGTAGCTCTTGATGCGCGCCAGTGCGGCCACCAGGTCGGGGTTGCCCACCATGAAGCCGATGCGCCAGCCGGCCATGTTGTAGCTCTTGCTGAGGGTGAAGAACTCGACCGCGATGTCCTTGGCCCCGGGCACCTGCATGATGCTGGGCGCCTGCCAGCCGTCGAAGCAGATGTCGGCATAGGCCAGGTCGTGCACCACCAGGATGTCGTGCTTCTTCGCCAGCGCGATCACGCGCTCGAAGAAGCCCAGCTCCACGCACTGCGCCGTCGGGTTGCTCGGAAAGCCCAGGATCATCATCTTGGGCTTGGGGTAGCTGCCACGGATGGTCCGCTCCAGCTCGGCGAAGAAGTCCACGCCGGGCACCATCGGGATGCTGCGGATGTCCGCCCCGGCGATCACCGCACCGTAGATGTGGATGGGGTAGCTCGGGTCGGGCACCAGCACCGTGTCGCCGCGGTCCAGCGTGGCGAGCATCAGGTGCGCCAGGCCCTCCTTGGAGCCGATGGTGACGATGGCCTCGCTGTCCGGGTTGATCGCCACGCCGTAGCGGTCCTGGTACCAGTGGCTGATGGCGCGGCGCAGCCGCGGGATGCCCTTGCTGGCCGAGTAGCCGTGCGTGTCGGGGCGCTGCGCCACCTCGCAGAGCTTGGCGACGATGTGCGGCGGTGTGGCCCCGTCGGGGTTGCCCATCGACAGGTCAATGATGTCCTCCCCACGCCGGCGGGCAGCGAGCTTGAGCTCGGCCGTGATGTTGAAGACGTAGGGGGGCAGGCGATCGATGCGCGCAAAGCGGCGCTTGCCGGAACCGGCAGTGGACATGGCAGTGACTTTCACGTGAGCGCCCGGAACCGTCCGAGCGACGTGGCCGCGGGGAGCGGCCGGGCGCCATCTTAGGCGATCACACAGGCCGGCCGACGCGTTGGCACCTCATCGACCGGCCGCCGCCCCGCCCTGCTCACGCAGCACCCGGTGCTTCAGGCCCTGCAGCTGCCTGCGCAGGCGCAGCGCCTCGTTCTCCTGCGCTCGCCAGGCCTCCCAGCTCACCAGGCCCTGCGCATGCAGCTCGCGGTAGCGCAGGCGCATCGCCTCGGCGACCTCCCACTCGTGCGCCAGCATGGCGATCTGCCGGTGCATGCCACCGGCAGCGACATTCGGGTTGGCTGGCGGGCGCGGCGGGCGCAGCTCGGAGCGGGGCGCCACGACGGCGCTGGGCACATCGGCGGGCACAGAGGCCTCCACCTGCGGCGCAACCGTACCCCCGACCTCGACCGCAGCCGCGACCTGGCCCACTGGCTCAGTCCCGGCCCGGCCCGAGCCAGCCGGTGCCGCCTCCGCCGGGCGCGGCGCCGCGGCGGTGGCGTCACCGGCGCTCAGCGGCGGCCGGTCACCATCGAGGGCCAGACCGCCCAGCAGCGCGAGCGCGAGCGCCAGCGCTCCACCGACCACTGGCCCGATGCGGCGGTGGGCGGCCCCTCGCGGCGCCGCCATCCGGGGGCGTGCGGGTCGCAGCAGCACCGCCGGGCGGTCCAGCGTAGCGGGTACCAGCACAGGGATCACGATGGTGTCCGCGAACGCGGGGTCACCGGCCGAGGGGCCGCGGCTGCGCCCCAGGGCGCCGAAGCTGGGCATGGTGGGTGGGGAAGATGGTACGGAACAGGCCTTGACCCGAGCAGCGGGATCCGGTGGTTACATTCTCTGACAACTTGATCACGGCGACCGCAATCGACCCCGCGTGTACCCAGGTCGTACCCCAGGGATGGGCGGGCTGCGACATCATCACGCGCCCCACCCCGAATCGCCACGCCACGCCACGCCACGCCATGAAGCCCCCCTACACCGCTGCCGCGAACCGCTACGAGTCGATGCCCTACCGCCGCTGCGGCGCCAGCGGCCTGAAGTTGCCGGCCTTGTCACTGGGGCTGTGGCACAACTTCGGCGACCACACGCCGCTGGCGCTGCAGCGCGAGATGGTCACCACCGCGTTCGATGCGGGCATCACCCACTTCGACCTGGCCAACAACTACGGCCCGCCCTACGGCAGCGCGGAGCTCAACTTCGGCCGCCTGCTGCGGGAGGATCTGCGCCCCTACCGCGACGAACTGATCATTTCCACCAAGGCCGGCTGGGACATGTGGCCCGGCCCCTACGGCCAGGGCGGCGGCTCGCGCAAGTACCTGCTGGCCAGCCTGGACCAGAGCCTGCAGCGCCTGGGGCTGGACTACGTGGACATCTTCTACTCGCACCGCTACGACGCCGAGACCCCACTGGCCGAAACCGCCGGCGCGCTGGCGCATGCGGTGCGGCAGGGCAAGGCGCTGTACGTGGGCATCTCCTCCTACTCGCCGGGCAAGACCGCCGAGATGGCGCGCCTGCTGACGGCCGAGGGTGTGCCGCTGCTGATCCACCAGCCCAGCTACAACCTGTTCAACCGCATCATCGAGCGCGGCCTGCTGGACACGCTGGCGCAGGTCGGCGCTGGCTGCATCCCCTTCACCGCGCTGGCGCAGGGGCTGCTCTCGGACAAGTACCTGAACGGCATCCCGGCCGATGCGCGCGTGAACCGCCCGGGCGGCGGCTCGCTGCAGCGCGAGCACCTGTCAGACGCGAACCTGGCACGGGTGCGCGCGCTGGACGGCATCGCCCGGCGCCGCGGCCAGAGCCTGGCGCAGATGGCGCTGGCCTGGGTGCTGCGCGATGCGCGCGTGACCACCACGCTGATCGGCGCCAGCAGCGCCGCGCAGATCCGCGAGAACGTCGGCGCGCTGGGCAACCTGGCCTTCAGCGCCGAGGAGCTGGCCGAGATCGACCGGCACGCGCAGGAAGGCGGCGTGGACCTCTGGCGCGCCCCCAGCTCGGACTGGCGGGTCTGAACAGGAGACGGCTCAGGCGGGGGGCAAGGCGCCTTCGGTAGGCGCCTCGCCGGGCAGGGCGTCCAGCCCGTCAAACAGCTCGGCCGCGCTGACGCGGCAGCCGATGCTCTCGCAGGCCACCTCGGCCTGGCCGCTCAGGTCGTGCAGGGTGAACAGGCCGTCCGCGCCGCGGCGAAAGAGCTGCACCTCGCGGCTGTCCGGGTGGATCAGCAGGTACTCGCGCAGGCTGGCCAGGCGGCGGTAGGCGGTGAACTTCAGCCCGCGGTCGTGGGCCTCGGTCGAGGGCGACAGCACCTCGGCGATCAGCGTGGGTGCGGTGAAAACCTGCTCGGTGCGCAGGTCACTTGCGTCACAGGTGACGAAGACGTCGGGGTAGAACAGGTCGTCGGCCACCTGCAGCTTGGCCGACTCGATGAACGGCCGGCAGGGCGTGCCCTTCAGCTGGTGCTTCAACTCGGCAAAGAGGTTGCCGGCAACGATGTTGTGCACGCGCCGAGCCCCCACCATGGCGAAGATCTCGCCGTCGACGAACTCGTGGCGTTCGGCCTGTGTGTCCTCCCAGGCGAGGAAGTCGGTGGGGGTCAGGCGGGTGCGGGTCAGGGCGTGTCCCATGGCGGCGGGCTCCGGCGGATCGGTCGATGCGTGGGCGCGATGATGCCAGCGCGGATGGCGGCCATGTTGGTATGGCGTCGGTGCGTGGGCCCGCACGCCTCTGGGCGGGCATGGCCGGTCAGGCGAGCACAGCCGTCGGTGCGCAGCGCTTTCGTGAATCGGTCACATCGTGGGCCTCAAGCACACCAGAAACGCAAATAGCGCCGTCGTTCTGCCCTTCATCGGCGCACCGCGCCGGCCGATAGAACCGGTGACTGCTGCCTCGCTCCGGCCAACGGCCGGCGGCGCCCCCTGCTCCCCGACGCGGTTGACTGCGCGTTCCCCCTTTCGAGACCTTCCACATGACATCCCCCCGGGTGAAAAGGCTGCTGCCCCTGGCCGCAGTGGCGATCTGGCTGGCCGCCTGTGGCGGCGGCGACAGCACGGCCGACGCGGAGCCGGCAGGCACCACCGCCGGCAGCGTGACGCTGGACCTGGCGCCCTACAGCGCCGAGGAGCAGCAGCGGGTCAACGCGCTGCAGGCGCAGGCGGGCAGCAGCGAGCCGCGCTACATCGTCACGCTCAACCCCGCGGCGGTGGCCGAGGCCATGCCGCGCAGCCGCGCCATCCTGAGCACGGGTCAGCTGGCGGCATCGCGCCAGCAGGTGGCCGTGCAGCAGGTCGCCCAGCGGCTGCTGGCCGGGCGGGGCGCTCGCGTGCTGGGCCACTATTCGCAGGCGCTGCAGGGCTTCGCCGCCACGGTGCCCGAGGCCCAGGCAGAGCGCTTTGTCGCCGAGCTGGCCGACCACCCCGCAGTGCTGGCCATCGAGCGGGACCGGCCGGTCCAGGCGGGCGCCCTGCGCCAGGCCGCCGCTGCCGACGGGCGCTGGGGGCTGGACCGCATCGACCAGGCCCGGCTGCCGCTGGATGGCTGGTTCACCAACACCCGCGACGGCAGCGGCGTGACGGTCTACGTGGTGGACTCGGGCATCTCGGCGCACGGCGAGTTCGGCGCCCGGCTGCTCGCTGGCCACGACACCATCGGCGACGGAACGGGCACCGCCGACTGCACCGGACACGGCAGCCACGTGGCCGGCATCGCCGCCGGTGCCACGGTGGGCGTGGCGCCCGGGGCCCAGCTGGTGCCGGTGCGGGTGATCGGCTGTGGCGGTTCGGGTTGGGGCAGCTCGCTGATCCAGGGTCTGGACTGGATCGCCACCCATGGCGTGCGCCCCGGTGTGGTGAACTTGAGCCTGGGCAGCAGCGCCTCGGCAGCGACCGACCAGGCGGTTGCGCGGCTGACTTCCGCCGGCTTTACCGTGGTGGCCTCGGCGGGCAACGACAACGCCGACGCCTGCAGGTACTCGCCCGCACGAGCCGCGTCGGCGCTGACGGTGGGGGCCACCGACGTGCGCGACACCCGCGCCGTGTTCTCCAACTTCGGCAGCTGCCTGGACCTGTTCGCGCCCGGCACGAACATCGCCTCGGCCTCGCACGCCGACGCCGCAGCACTGGTGACCAAGCAGGGCACGTCGATGGCCACGCCCTTCGTCGCGGGCGCCGCTGCGCTGGTGCTGCAGGAGCGTCCCAAGCTCACCGCGGCCCAGGTGGGCACGCAGCTGACCACGCAGGCCATCGCATCGGCGGTGAAAAGCTCCGGCGCCGGCAGCAAGAACAAGCTGCTCTTCGTCGGCCCGGCCCGGCAGGTGGTCTTTCCCACGCCGTGGGATGTGCACGTCGAGTCGCTGGGCGTGGCCACCCGCAAGAGCGGGCGCAGCGCCTGGGTGGCGACGGTGACGGTCGCGGTGCACCAGGAAGAGGGCCAGCCGCTCAAGGGCGTGAAGGTGTCGGCGCGCTTCTCCAACAACAACGCGCTGCGCAGCTGCGTCACCGCCGCCAACGGCACGTGCACGCTGAGCTCGTCCACGCTGAGGCTGGACCTGGCCTCGGTGACGCTGGCCGTGAGCGACCTGTCCGGTACCGCGCTCACCTACCGCCCGGCAGACAACCTCCTGAGTGCCGTGACGGCCACGCGGCCTTGACGAGCCAGGCCGGACGGCGAGCCACACCGGGTGGACGGGCCGGTTCGCCCCCCGGCCGCGATGGGCATGCGCGGCCGCGATACTTGGTGCATGCACCGACCCCCGTCTGCGCCGCTGCGTCTGCAGCTGCTTTCCGACCTGCACCTCGAAAACGACCCGCACCGCGTCTTTGACGCCGCGCCAGGCATCGACCTGCTGGTGCTGGCCGGCGACGTGGGTTCTTACCAAGCCGGCTCGGCGCTCGCCGGGATGGACGGCGATTTCGGGCTCGGCCAGTTCTCCCCCCGCCGCCCGGGCTCAACCTGGCCGCGCGTGCTCTACGTGCCCGGCAACCACGAGTACGACGGCCTGCCCTACGCCGCCACCCGCGCCCGGCTGCGCGCCACCTGCGATCGCCTGGGCATCGACTGGCTGGACCGGGAGGTGCTGGTGATCGACGGGCGGCGCTTCATCGGCTGCACGCTGTGGAGCGACTTCGACGCGCTCGCCTCGCCCGAGGCGCTGGCGCTCAAGGCCGAGGGCCTTGCCGGCGGCACACTGACGGGCACCCCCACGCGCCGCACGCTGCGCCGCCAGCTGCACGAGGCGACAACCGCCGCCGCCGATCCGGTCAGCGAACTGACCCGCCGGCTGCGCGAGCGCGAAAAGGCCTTCCGCGCCGCCAACTACTACCTGGGCAAGAACAGCACGCTCGACGACGCCGACGGCACGCCGCTGCTGGCCGAGCGGCTGCGCGAGCTGGGCCTGGCGGACCAGGCCTGGCTGCAGGCCGCGCTGGCGCAGCCGCACGGGGGGCCCACGGTGGTCGTCACCCACTTCGCCCCCAGCCTGCGCAGCGCCGATCCACGCTACGGCCTCACGCCAGGGACTGCCGGCTTCTGCAACGCCCTGGACGGTTGGCTGGCGCAGGCCGACCTCTGGCTGCATGGCCACCTGCACTGCACCCAGGACTACCGGGTGGGCCGCTGCCGCGTCGTCGCCAACCCGCTGGGCTACGCCGCCAAGGGCGAGCAGGCCGGCTTCCTGGCACGGATGACACTCTCGCTGTGAAGTTTGCTGCAACGGCTGCCCACGCCCGCCCGTCGCGTCCTAAGATGTGCCGATTCGGGCAGCGCGGCAACCCATGTGCGCCGCAGCCGTCCCTCGGGAGCCTTCCTTGACCCCAGCCACGAGCCAACCTCCGGGCCAGACACACGCCGGCGCTGCCGCCCCGGGCGTGCAGGCGCTGATCAGCCCGGTGCCGCACACGCTGGACCCGCAGGCCACCCTGGCGCAGGCCCTGCTCCTGATGCACGAGCAGCCCGGTGACTGCCTGCTGGTCGTCCAGGCGCAGCGCCCGGTCGGCATCCTCACCCCGCGCGACGTGCTGCGCCTGTATGTGCAGCGGCTCGACCCGCAGGGCAAGTGCCTTGCCGACGTGATGAGTGCACCGGTGCACAGCGTGGCGACCACCACCTCGGTGCCGGCGGCGCTGCAGCGCATGGCGGAGCTCGGCATCGGACGGCTCGCGGTGGTGGACGAGGCCGGCTGCCTGGCCGGGCTGCTCACCCGCCCGGTGCTGGAACGTGCGCTGCTGCTGGCGCGGCAGGTGTCGGCCCTCCAGGCAGACCGGGCACGCCAGCGTGCAGTGCTCGACGCCATCCCCGACCTGGTCTGGCTGAAGGACCCTGACGGCGCCTACGTCACCTGCAACCCGCGCTTCGAGCGGCTGTACGGTGCACGCGAGTCGGACATCGTCGGGCGGACCGACTACGACTTCGTGCCCCG
>Ga0073899_10002893_pt1 | contig 15337 bp, 8 predicted proteins | sample KloWWTmetaKNB5Ph_FD_88975 | JGI IMG/M metagenome (GOLD analysis project Ga0073899, IMG submission 88975) | Active sludge microbial communities from Klosterneuburg, Austria, studying microevolution and ecology of nitrifiers - Klosterneuburg... | ecosystem: Engineered > WWTP > Aerobic digester >...
ATCATCGAGACCGGCATCCATGATGCCATTGCCAAAAAGCTCAACGAGAAGGGCAAGCTTTCAAAGAACGCTATCGCCGAGGGAATTATCAACAACGTCCGCAAGACGATCATCCGCGACCAGCTCACCGACCCCCGGTTCTACGCGCAGATGTCAACGCTGCTCGACGACCTGATCAAGCAAAGCCGGACGGATACGGCGGCGTATGAGGAGTTTCTGCGCAAGGCCGAAAATTTAGTGAAGCGGCTGGCGGCCAAGCAAACCGAGGATGGCATTCCAGTCATATTGCACGGCAATCACGAAGCGACGGCGCTCTTCAACAATCTTGGAACGATTGCGGCGGCGAGTTTTCAGTGTCCTGCGGACGATGAAGCAAAGGCGGAACTGGCGCTGGGGATCGATCTTGCTGTGTGCGAGCACGCCCCCGCCGGTTGGAAAGGCGACCAGGCACGAGAGGCGCAGGTGCTCAATGCCGTGTTCCCGATTCTAGGCCGCGACCGCGAGGCCACTCTGGCGATATTCGAGATTATCAAGAACCAGCCGGGGTATCAGTGACCGAGAACATTCGACTCGGCGACATCCAAATCGTCGTTACCTGCAAGGCAGTGAAGAATGTGCACCTCTCGGTACATCCTCCGGCGGGACACGTCACGTTGGTCGCTCCCACGGGCACAAGATTGGAAGTGGCCCGCGCCTATGCGATCTCCAAACTTGGATGGATTCGTGACCAGCAAGCAAAGCTGCTTGCTCAAGCACGCGAGACACCGCGCCAGTTTATCGAGCGGGAGAGCCATTCCCTTTGGGGGCGACGCTATGTGCTGTCGGTTGTCGAAGAGGAGGCAAAGCCAGCCGTTAAGCTGGATCATCGGCGCATAACGCTTACCGTACGCCCTGGCAGTACGCTGGCAAAGCGGGAGCATGCCATCGAGGAATGGCACCGTACCCTGCTGCATAAGGTCGTGCCTGCGCTGATCGAAAAATGGGAAGCAAGGCTTGGCGTGAAGGTCTCCGGCTACTTCCTCCAGCGCATGAAAACGAAATGGGGTGGCTGCAACCACCGGGCGGGAAACATTCGCCTAAATACGGAGCTGGTCAAGAAGCCCAAGGACTTGCTCGAGTACGTTGTCGTGCATGAAATGCTGCACCTGGTCGAGCCGAGTCATAGCGAGCGGTTCGTGGCGCTGCTGGAGCAGCACTATCCTACGTGGCGGGAAGCGCGGGCGGAATTGAATGAGCTGCCACTAGCGGCGGAAGCTTGGGGGGCGCGGTAGGTGTGTTTCAGGCGGTAGCGGGACGGCGGGAGATAGTGTGATGTGTTGTTGAGTGCCGCCTTCTGAGACCTGCATTTCTCTGTACTGGATGGCTGCTTTAACGCGCCATTTTTGAGTTTGCGAATGGCTCTTCTGGGCACCCTGCTGTCGGACGGCCTGGAATCCTGAATGGCAGCAAACCGGCGGAAAGCTGACTGTGGCCGTGGTGACGAATACGTTTCGCTGCCGGCGGCGGGTTTAGACTGATTCCGGACTGCTGACAAATGCATAGCCAAAGGCCGTTCCCCTCCGTTTGCCGCCGCTCAGCCTTGACTCTGTCGGATGGCTCTTGGGTGCCCAAACCGGCCGTTGCAGTTTCCCGATAGCAGCCACTCAGCCAAACCCGGGATTTTTGAAGTGAAATGCTCCGAACCGGCCATTCGCGACCTCACCCATTCGGCCATGAACTGCCGGTGACGATATCTTCCCAAAGCCGACGTTGAGGTGGACCACGCGCCCGTCAGCGGCCATTCGCCCGTCAGCGTCGGTCCTCGCAGACGACGGGACGCTTTAAGATGCGGATTCAACTGGTGGAAGCAACAGATTGGCAGGGTCTCGGTCCGGCCAACTGCACCAACCTTTGCTGCACTGGCTCGAATGACCCGCTTTCGGAAGTGGCGGAAGTCCAACTGGCGGCCCATGGGGCGGCGCCTACCGCCTGGTTTTCCAGAGGCGCTGGCCTATGCCTTCGATCGCCACAAGACGCTGTCGCCGCGCCGGCGCTCCGCCGTGGCGACGAGCGCATCGAGCGTGTGGTCAATGTGGCCGTGGCGATCGTGGCCTAGTTGGCGAAGCAGCCCCAGGGCGCTGTCACTCGCTACCTGGCCGAGCGCCACGATCGGCTGCATGCCTGGCAGCCGGCCGGGCCGTGGGCGGGCGAGCTCTACGCGTTGATCAAGCGATGCGCTACTGGTCAAGCATCGCAACGCCCTGCGCCAGCTGTCGGTCGAGACTTCGTTGCTCAACGAGGAGTGGGATGGGCTGCAAGCCGCCTTCGCCCGCTTCATCGAGGCGCTCGATACGCGCATCGAGCGCCTCGTGGCCCAGGACGCTGAGCTGGCACGCCGCTGTGCGCGGCTGCGCACCATTCCCGGCATGGGGGTGCAGACGGCGGCCTTGCTCGCGGCGCTGCCGGGTCGGATCGGGTTCGCCAACGCCAAGCCTTGGTCGTCTTCTGTGGCCTGGATCCGCTGCCAAACGACTCGGGCGCCGGCATGGCAAGCGACGGTTAACGCGGGCTGGCGCTGTGCGAAGCCGGCCGTGTCACCACGAGGCGATGCCGATCCTCGGAGGCAAGCTGCTGCGCACCGCTTTCGCGCTCTGGCGCAGTAATCAGGTGGTCGAGCCGGTCCGGTTCAGCGCTTTATCCACTTGACGACAAACATAGAACCCCAGACGGATGACTACGCAGGCTCCGCTGCCACCGTCGCGCCCACACCCAGCCGCTGCGGCCTCTTCACGCCTGTCGCGAGCCCGTGCACTTGCGAAATCCGGTGGGCGCTACTCAATCACCAGCCGCGCGCCCGCCACGCGGTCGGAACAGCCCTGGGTCGCGTTGCGTCACGCGCTGGAACTTCACGGTGATGCGGCTTTCGTCAAGCTTCTCCGCCTGCAGTTCCAGTCGCGACAGCGGCACCGTGACCGTAACGTCGCCGCCGTAACCGACCTCCAGCGTGCCGCGAAGCGCCAAGTCGGTGGCGAAGTAGGCACGTAGGCCGCCTTCGTCATCGTCGATGTCGACCAGATGAGCTGCGACCGTCTTGCCGTCGGTGACCACGCGGGCGAACGGCTCCAGCGCACGCTGCGGGAAGCGGCCACCGCGCAGCGCGATGCGTAACAGCAGATGAGGCAAATTGCCGACCTCGCGCAACACCTCCACGGCGTCGATCTGCAGCGCCACCGGTTGCTGGTAAGTAAACTTGATCATGGCCTGGTTCCTGGTTAGTTGCTGAACTCGAGTTCATCGACAGCCAGCTCGCCGCTGGCAATTTCCGAGAATGCGAACTTGATCTGCATGACGTCGGTTAGATCGACGGTGACGGCACCTGCGCAGACCACGGTGAACGCGCTCAGCGGGATGCGCAGAGTCGACAGTGACGACTTCGTGTTCGCCACCTCGTTGGCGACCGCGGTCTCGGGCACGCCGCCGAAGGCAGACGCGCGGATCAGCCGCTCGTTGCCGCTGCCGTCTCGCAGGCCGATACGCAGGTTCTGCGGCCCGCTGGGGTTCGATGCGCTGGCCACCACCTTGCCCAGCCGCACTGCCAAGTGGCTGAAGGCCGTGACGTTGCGTTGGCCGGCCGGCACGTCGAAGGCGAGCTGGTCGCCGCTGTCGTTCCATCGCAGTCGCAGCCCGCCGGTATCGTGCGGCGACTGGTTGTCCTGCGGAAAGAGCTGGGTCTCGACCGGAGTCGCCTGCAGCCCGGTCTGGACCGCCGCGCCGCCGATGGTGCTGGTCTGCCAGTCGTCAGCAGCATGCGGCCCTTCAAAGTCGTCGACCGTGCGGCGCACCGCGCTGCGATACTGCACCGCGATGACGGCACCGGTGGCACCGACCGCAGGCGGTTTCCATTCGCCGGTGAACATGCCCTGCCACTGCGGTTCGGCGAGCACATGCATGCGGCAGAACGCGTTGCAGTATGCGAGCAGGATTTTCTGCTGGTCGGCCACCGCCATCAGCGGCGGCACCGGTGGCGTGCCAAAGGCTTCGTTGTGGGTGACGAAGCCGTTGTGCGTGGCGTCGGACACATAGGCCATCGCCTTGTCCTGGCCGCTGAAGCGGTCGTACAGCGAAAAGCCCGACTGCCGCACGTTGTAGCCGGCGTACGGCGTGCCGCCCGAGACGTCGTCGTCCTTCGCGCCGTACAGCACGAACAGCGGCTGAGCCGCCGCGCCGCCGAGCGTTTCGCGTCCGTACTGGTCGGTCGGCCCTAGCGCCAGCAGCGCGCGCAGCCCGACCCCGAGGCCGAGCGACTGGTTCAGCCGCGCGATCTTGAACACCGCCTCGCCGCCGCGGCTGTGGCCGAGCACCGCGACTTCGTTGCGCAGCGACGCACCGAACACCGTGCCGAGCGTCGCGACATGGTCGAAGAAGGCATTCGCACGCGCCAGCCCGGCAAGCCCGCCGTTGAGGTGGATGGCCACCGCGATGAAACCGTTGCGTGCCATGTGCTCCAGCAGGAATGCGTAGTTTGTGTAGGTGTGGCCGTTGCCGTGTACCACCATGAACAATGGGTAGTTCGCCTGGGTGGCGCTGATCTGCGACGGCAGTGTGGCCCCCGCCACGTCGGCAGGAAAACGCACGATCGCCAACCTCGGTATGGTCACGTTGACCGGCGTGAAGCTGCCCGGGTTGAAGTACGCGCCGTTTTCGTCCTGCACCGTCATTGACGCGGCGATGCCGTGGCCCGACAGGAAGGCGGCGTCGACGGCGAACGCGCCGACCTGGCCCCAGGGCGCCAGCGTCCCGGGGTCGGCCACGACGCGCAGACCCGGTGTGAAGTAGCCGTCGATCATGTCAGCCGGCGTGTCGAAGCTGCCGTCAGGCACGAAGTTCGCGGGGTTCGGGTCGTTGTTGCCGAAGTCGGCCACGATGTCGAAGCTGCCAAGCTGGTTGGCGCTCGGCCAGACGAGCTGCATGTTGGCGTTGATGCAGCCGCTCTGCAAAACGATTTGCAGCGGCCCTACCGGCGCCACGTGCACCAGCGCCGAGCTTGTGTTCCACTGCGTCGCAGTCTTCGACGCCACCACGTTCAGCGCGATCTTCTTGCCGATCTGGCCTGGCATCACGATGCCCGGGTCCATCGCGGCGTAGATGTTCTCGCCCAGCGCGAAGGTGTCGCGGTAGCGGAAGTAGGGCGCGCCGCTGACGGGGCTGCCGCTCATCGGGAACGCGTTTACGCAGCCGCCGAGCACGGGCTTTGCGCGCCAGAAGTCTTCGCGCACGACGAGCCCGGCAAAACCGCGGCCAACGACGATGTCGTGCGCCTGCAGGCGCCACGCGGTATCGGCCTCAAAGCCGTAGCGCACCGGCCGCAGCACGATACTGTACGCCCCTGGCGGCACGCGACCGGCCGACGCCAGGCGCACCGTTCCGTTTTCGCCGCGCGCGAGGTTGTCGAACACCATCGGCTGACCCTCGCGGTCGCGCAGCGGCACGACCGGGTCGCCGGCCACCCAGCCGTCGCGCCGATCCACGAGCCAGGCGCGCAGCGGTGCTTTTGGTGCGTTAGCGATGGCCAGGATCAGGTCGTCGCGGTCGCCCTGGATCGCATTGAGCAACTCGCCTTTCGCGTTGGCGACGAAGGCCAGCGGCACCTTGCCCCGCAATTCGATCGCCAGCGTGCCATTGGCGACGGTGCGCCCGCCGTCGCGAAGCGCCCAGCCGAGCTGCTGCCCGGCCAGGCGCTTGCGCGCCGCCGCGAGCGAGACAGCTTCGTCGGCGTCGAAGGCCGACAGGCCGAACTGGGCCAGCACAACGCTCCTGTCGATGCAGCCCTGCGCATTGCTCGCCACCGTGTGCACGAGGCTCCGGTCTCCTTTGCCGCCCGCCTTGGCGCTGCGCGGGCCGGTGCTCAGGTGCAACGCGTAGACGGTGTTCGGCCGCAGTCCGGCGCCTTGCAGCGCCAGCGTCTGCCCAAGGCCGACGCTGCCGGCTTCCTGCTCGTCGACCAGCAGCGCCACGTCGGGCCGTCGGTACCCACGCTGCAGGTCGCTTTCAGGCACCTGCAGCAGCAGGCGGCCCGCCGGCAGGTCGGCCAGCCGCAGCGGCTTCGTCGTGTGGAATGGCGCCCCCTTGGGCTGGCGACTCACCGTGAACACCAGGCAGGTGCTGTCCTGCAGCTTGAACGCCCGGCCAATCGGCAGCACGATGCTGAAACGCCCGAGCGCGTTGCTGATGCAGCGGCCGGCCGGCCGCTTCGGGTCGGCGACGAGCACCTTGACGAGCACCTCGGCCAGAGGCCCCGCGGCTGCGGTTACGGTGCCTTCGATGGTCACTGCACAGACTTCGTTCATGGTCTACCTCCTGATTGACGACAACGGGTGGGCGCCGCTACTACGCCTGCAGCATGCGCAATGCCACGCGCCGGAACGGAGCACCACCGGGCAAGCGGCCCTGTAGTTCGATATCGACCTGCGCCAGGCCACACGGCACGGATTCCCGTCGATTTATCTTTGACGATGAGGCGCTTGACGCTGATTCCGTACGCTTCGAGCGTCATGATCTCGCCGTCGGTCAGCGTCAGCTGCGGCGCGCCGTCAACCGCGTAGCTCGGCGTCCGTACGCCGAGCGACTCAACACCGAACGATGATCTTGCGGAGTCCATGATCGCCGAGACAGACGGTCACCGTGCAACCCTCGCGACACGCACGCAGCACGACCTCCGCCACCCCCTTCTCGCGCGAACTGACGTGATGATGCTCGGAACACGACTCAAGGATGAAGCCGATGAAATCACCGAAGCAATCGAAGATCACCTCGCGCACCTTGCCGGTAAGCTGTCCGGGTCTTTCGGGGCTCGCTTCGCCCGGCAAGCCGGGATCGTCCGGCGATGCCGGAACCAGAGCGGGGTCGAGTCCCAGTCCGGCGATCTGATCGCCCAACTGAAACAGGTACCGGACGAACACCGGGTGCCAGGTGTCAGTGGCTGGAATTGCCTGGAAGATGTAGCGCAGGGCCGCGAGATTGCGCACGAGCTTGCGGAGAAGAGGCTCGCCGGATCCAACGACCACCCGCAACTGGAAGGCACCGAGCACGTGGCGGCGGGACAGGTTCACCTTTTTCGCCTTCTTCTCCCCGCGGCTATCGGTCCGGATGGTCAGGCCCGTATGGTGCTGTACGTCGACGGAGAACCGCTGACCATCGATCACCGTCTGTGGAAGTTGCAGCGTCAACAGGCCGGGAGTCGCATCTCGGATCACTCCCGGAATCGGGATGTACGCGATATCACCGACCGTGAACGAGACCGTATTAGTATCGACCTTGGTGATGATTTGCGGTCCTGGCCGAAGGCTCTCCGCCAGGGCAATCACGTCGTCCGCCTGCCACGCCGGCAGGTAAAGGCTCGCGACTGCCTCGCGCGGCAGATTGTTCCAGCGGAATACGAGTTCGTCATACCGCATCTGCTGGTTCGATGCAGTAGCGGCGGATCTGAGCAGGCCGGCGCGCGCCGACTGCGATGGCTTCAACAAGAAAGTGTGCTGTACTCGGTGCGTCGACTCGATACCGGGATTGTCGGACTCGACGATTGAGAGGTTACGCTGTGCTAGCCGGTCGCTTGTTGCCGGCTTTGCGCCGTTCGAGATCGGATCGGCGACGCCTGGCTGGAAGCGGATTTCGGCGACCAGGCACTGGTGGACCCCCCGCACGAGCTGCATGATTGGAATCCTGTTCGTGAACGGGCCGTCGCTCCCGACCGGGACGTTGGCCGGGAACTGCGGCTCGGTCTGGTTAAAGTCGAGCCAGACGCCGAAGTATGTGTGCGCTTCGACCGAGCCCGCGTGCACGAGGGTATGCTTGTTCGTGTTGTCGAGCTGCGCTGTCATGCTTTGCGACGCTGTGTTGACACGGGCCTCCGCGAAATATGGAACCGACGTGATCTGGTTGCCCGCACCGCTGAAGAAATTGTTGATGCCGAGCAGCGGAATCGTCCCTGCGGGCGTCCGGCGGTAGTTCTGCATCTGGGCAGTCGTGCTGTTCGTGTAGCTCAGATCCGAAACCATCGTGTTGAAGGTCCGGAAAAAGGCGCGCACGTCGACGGCGTCCTGCGAATTGGCGCGATAGCGGACTTTGGCCACCGCGAAATTGAGAACGCGAACCCCGCCGACCGTGCGCGAGAGTTCGAGCTCGTTCGACGAAAGGCTTTCGAAAGAAGGCGCGTCCGCATTCCCGTATCCACGCAGCTCCGCAACCAGCGCCTGTATGTAGTTGTATGGCGCGGCGACGACCGTGTTCGGATCCTGGAGCGAGACCGAACTGGAGCTATGGACTTTCTGGCCCGGTCGCAGTTGAAACACGCGCACATCCGTGCTCAGCCAGGTTACCGGCCCGTCCAGCATGTACGGACTCGGCTGATCGAGAAGGTGCATGAGCGCGACATCCGTGATTCCGCCAAGGGTGGCTTCAACATAGATGTCGCGTTTCTCCGCGGTGAACGCCGACGTGTTGTTGAAGTGGACGCGGTACTCGAACATGATTCGTTGCGGCGTCGTCGGAGCGCCGGCGTTCTCCAGTACCACATTCGTCTTGACGGAAGTAATCGTATTGATCGCCGACCCGCCGATCGAGCTCAGGAACCTGATGTTTGGCTTGGCGGCTGGAAGTCCCAGCTCAGAAGGCGAGAAGCCATCGTAGAACACGTAGAACGCCTCGTCGTAGTTTTTGGTGGAATCGACCCCGTCCTTTGAAAAGCTGTCGCGATTGGTGACAATGAAGCTGTCGATGCCGAGTGCTTTGAGGCCAAGCCCCATGAGGCCGGCGGAGACGTCCTTGATGATTTCCTGCATTTCCGCCCAGGGCGGCTGAAATTCGGTGCCCCATTCGACGGTGAATGAGAGGGCATTTGACAATCCGGGACTGGCGAAGTGACGGCTGTACGCGTAGTCCTGGTTCGTTCCCGACGTGGGATACAGCGAGAAGCTCGGCTTGGCGACATAATACTTCCCGCGCACTTCGCCGAGCGTGCGCGTGAACGCCTCGGACAGTGCAATCAGGTTCGAGAGATCGTTATCGGGGATGTACTCGTCGTAGTCGTCACCTAGAAGTCCGCGCTGGTGGTTGTATGCCGAATTCTGGAAGTTCTTCCCGGTGTCCGCGACCTGCATCTCGTCGTTGCCCCATACGTAGAGGATGTCCTCCGAATAACTGTGAACGTCGATATACCAGCGGATACGCGTATAGGTATCGTGGATGTAGTTGATGTTCTTGGTTTCGGCTTCGCTGTGAGGTGTGCTTCCGTGGTAGGTGTCATCCCCCGGATTGGTGGACGCGAGGAAAACGTTGACGGCCGCGGGGGCGAACGCCGTGTTGAAATCCCAGAGAAAGTCCTGGTTGCGGTTGATGTCCACACCGATCCGGGACGGGTCGCCCCCACTGGCGGCCACATTGCGGTTCTTGCGCCACAAGGCGACCGATGTCTGCGAAAAGTTGCGGCCGTCGGGGTTGACACACGGGAAGATGATCACGTTGATCCGCTCCATGAGGGCCTTGACCTCCGCAGCGGAAAAGTGCCTGCCCCCATAAGCCACACCCGTGCCACCGGCGTAGGCGTCGCACAGGTCAGTGGCGAGGTTGACAAGGATTTCGCAGCTCCCCCATTCCCGGGCGTGCACACCGCCGGTCAGATAGTACGCATCGACCGCGTTCGCAGGCGCCGTGCCGAGGCGGACCGCATGGTTCGTGCGCCCCTCGACCGTGGTGTGCGGAAGTGTGATCAGTTCGCAGATCGTCGGATGAGCGGCAGCGAGCCCGATCAGGGCCGACTCAACTTCGGTGACATTCATGTATGGCATGGCCGTTACCTCTTCTCGCCAATTCCGGTTGGCTTGATCTTTCCTCCCTTGAAGCGGTCGGTCTTCGAGACCTCCTTCTGACGCTCAGCCAATACCTTCCCGAAGTTCGCCTCCGCTTCATGTCGAAAGCCCAGAGCCTTGATCTTCCTCGCCTCCTCCGGCGAGGCGTAGAGAATGACGCGGTACGAGCCGTCGTTCTCGCGCCTCGGAGCGCCGCAATCCAACGAGACCTTCGCTTTGGAAAGAACCTCGTTCAGTGCCTGCTGGTCGGGCACCCAGAGCGTGATTTTCTCGATATCTTCCATGGTTCCTCCCTTGTCATCTCTACGATCGATTAGCAGCCAGCCAGGGCCACTGCTGAGAGCAAAACTACAACACCATGTTTCTGATCTGCACGCCGAACTTGGCATCGTGGTCGGCGGTGACGAGGCCGAGCGCGTCCAGGTGCGCGAGCAAGGTCACTGTCTGACCAGACGGCGCGACGCAGCAGGTCCAGGTGGCCATCGCGCGGCTACCGCTTGCCGATGGTCAGCGACAGCGTTGCCGAGCCGCTGATCTCACCTGAAGGCTGGCGTTGGATCAGCACGATCTCGTACGCGCCGGGCTGTGCACCCTGGCCGACGATGCCGCCGACGAGCACCGGCGACAGCCGCCCCTGGCCGCCGAGCACCGGCACCTGCACCCGCGGCCGGGCACGCAGGAATACGACCTCGCGGCCGTCGTGGTGCCCGATGCGCCAGGCCTGGTGCCCGGGTTTCAGCCACCAAGGCCGCGGCGGCAGCGTTTCAGTGGCTTCGTCACGCACCGGTGTGCAGCAGCAGCCGCGTGCAGGATAGGTGTGCGCCGGGCCTTGTGCCGACGCCGGGTCGAACCGGCGTAGCCGGCGGCGAAGCAGCGGGTCGAAGAGGTCGATGTAGAGCTCGACCTCGCTCGGCAGGCGGCCTCGGTTGACTTCGAGCAGCAGAAAGTCGGCGCTGTTCTCTTCGTTGCCGACGACGAGGGTCATCGCGAAGTCGCTGCCGGCGTCGGTGCCGACGATCGAGATGTTCTTCTGCGCCAGGTTGTTGTCGTCCCACACATGGTTGCCGGTGGCGGCGGGGCCATCGTGCGGCGTCACCTCGGCCAGCAGGCAGGGGTGCCAGCCCACCAGGCCGGAAGTCGTGACCACTTCTACCGGCGGGATCAGCCCGGCCGGCCATTCGATGTTGACGATCTGCTCGCCGCCGGGCGGGACGCCGGTGACCTTGGCCTCGCCGATAAAGTAGGTGCCCGGTGTCATCGGCGACGGCAACGGATCGCCGGGGCCGTTGGTCGGCTGGAACGAGGCTGGGTACGTGAACTCCATGCCCGGGTAATGCGTCACCGAGATACGCACCCAAGCGTCCAGCGACGCTGCCGTGCCGTTGTTGTGGACGCGGGCGTAGACCCAGTTGGCCTGGCCGCGGAGCGGGTCCTGGTGCGGCCCGGCGCTGGCGTAGCTGGCGGGCAGCGGGCCAGGATCTACGGCGGGCGCGGTGCGGCGACACCAAATGTCCGGGCTGTTCCAGAAAGCGCCTGCCGAGGCCACGGCACCAACGTCGGCGAGGTTGTCGCGCAGAACCAAGTCGCGTGTGGCGGCAAACGTGATCGCCGTCTGCACGGCGGCTCCGGCATTGACGCGGCCGTAGCCGTACCAGCCGCTGCGCACCGCGGGCAGGCCGGAGCCGACCGACGGGTTGCCGTTTGCGTCGAGCCACTGGCCCACCGGGTCGACGTTGGCGAGGTCGAACTTGACCGCGGTGTCGCGCAGGATCTGGCGCGCCTCAATGTAGATCAGCCCCGGGTTGGCCGACAGCACCAGCGCTGCGACACCGGCACACAGCGGCGTCGCCGACGAGGTGCCGCCGAAGTTGTTGCGATGGTTCGCCGGCCCTGTCAGCAGCACGGTGCCACTGACATGTGCGTTGAGCAGCCCGCCGCCGAAGCCGCCGTTGAAACCGACGATGCTGAGCTGCAGCGTGGCCGCGTTGACGGCCGTGACGCGGGCGGGTTCGCTGCCCGCCGCACCGAAGGCACCAACATGCACCACCGAATTGACGGCGAAGCCGGCGACGCTGGCCACCGTCAGCGCCATCGCGCCCACTGCCGACGCAGCGGTCAGCGTCGTCTGGGTCTGTCGGTAGCTGATCAGGTTGCCGTTTCCTTCATGGTCGGCGCCCCACGGCATGAAGCCCGTCGGCGGGTTGTGTACCGTACCCACCTGATCCTGCGACGGTGCGCTCAGCGCGATCTGGCCCCAACCCGAGTAGGGCGCGCGGATTTCAGTGATACCGTCGTTGGCAAACGAAGTGGCGGCAATGCCGAAGCTCTTCTCATACGCGCCCCAAGGACGTGCAGTGACGTTGTTCTGGTTCGCGTTGCCGGTGGAGAAGAAGCACAGCGTGCCCTTCCCGCCGCGGCCGAAGGTGGTGACAAAGTCGAGTGCCGCGCGTGCCGTGCCCGACAGCGGCGCGCCGGCCCCCGGTGTCAGACTGCAGGTAATGACGTCGGCGCCGCGCGGCGGCGGTGTCAGCGGGAAGCCGGCCAGCGGGCTATGCGGGTCGAAGCCGGCCATCCAGATGTACTGGTCGGCAACTTCGATGTCGATGTAGGGCGTGCGCCCGGTGATCGTCATGATGCGCACGTTCGGCGCGCTGCCGACGACACCATAGGACTCGCCGAGCACTGGCGATGCGTTGTTCGCCAGCGCGACCGAAACGCCTGCCACGCCCGAGCCGTGTGTATCCCAGGGGTTGTCATTGTTGGCGACCATGTTGTCGAAGTCGAATGTCGCCACGACCTTGGCGCCACCGTCGCTGACCGTGCCGGAGAAGTCGGCGTTCCTCGGCACACCGGCGGTGGACTGCACGCCGGAATCCCAGATCGCGAGCACGATGTCAGGGTCGCCGAAAGTGTCGAGCCCGGCATCCTGCAGATGCTGCCAGGCATCCTGCGCGGTGACCAGCTGGCGGTCCCAGAGGCCGGGCCAGAGCGGATCGGTAGGAACGATGGCGTCGACCTCGGGCGTGACCACCAGGCTCGGCTCGGCCCAGGCGACGTCGTCGCGTGCGATGAGCTTCTCGATACTGTCCAGCAGGGCCAGCGTCGCGGGCTTGTTCCAGCGCAGCACGTAGGTGCTGGGCGCGTAAGGCAGTTCGCGCACCAGCGTGTAGCCCATCTCCTTGGCGATGGCACGCACGGCCTCGGCGCGCGGCCCGCGGAAGCACACGACGATGTCGCGCGTGAGGTGGCTGAACCCGGTTTCGCGCATACTCACTACGGCGCCTGCATGTTCGACCAGCGGGTCGCTCGCCAGGCGTTCCAGCGCCTTGTCGCCAGCCGCCTTGGTGGCGCGGTACAGGCGCACGCCGGCGCGGCGCGCGAGATCGGGCACCTTCTGCGGCTTCAGGCCCAGCGTCTCGGCAAGCTTGTCCAGCGCCGACGGATCCCGGCGCGCCTGGTGCACGATCGTGACGGCGAGAAGCCCCGGTTCGGCGTCCACCGGCACACGGACGTTCTCGCGGAAATAGGTTTTCACGCCGCGCTCGGCAAGAATGAAGAGTTCCTGGCGGTCGCCCGCCTGCACCCGCACGCTGCGCTTCTGCGCTTCGAGCCTGCCGTGCTTGACTTCGACCATGCCGTCGCCCGCGGCGAGGCCGTCGACGACATAGAGCCCTGTCCTCTTGTCGTACCCCACCGCGATGGCCTTGCGTCCGGCACCGGTCGGGCGCAGCGTGACGGTGGCGTCGGGGACCGACGCGCCCTTGACGTCGCGCACATCAACGCGCAGCGACGATGAATCTGTCCGATCTTTCGACATCACTGTTTCCTCCTTGCATGCAAGATGGAAGGAACCGATCGGCGCCTCTTGTCATCATTCATCCAACATAGTCAATGGCGAAAAAAATTCAAGGGGAATATTGCGTGCAGCGATAGCTCATGGCTGCAGGCCGACTTCTGACTGCTCCGATCCAAGACCTGCCGCTCAGCCGACATGAACGCCCCGCAGGGCCGAACGGCTGCTTTTGAAATCCTCGACCTATAAGGGGCACCGATGCGACCGTCACCTCTTCGAATTCGTTGCCGAAAAGCGGCCAATGAAATTCCGCTTCCTGGAAGCGGACGGTCGTCACCGAGTGCTCGGTGCCCATTCCGGCCATCCAGCGTTCTCCAGACCGGCCGCTCAAGCAATCCCCGGTGCTGCGAATTTGAATGCTACAAAGCAGCCGGTGGCGACCTCACACACCCGGCCAACTGGGGACATAGCGACGGTGAAAAATCGTCAAGCTCGAACGACAGGTAACTGATCTCTAAGCCGCCATCACCCTCCTTTATTTGTCAGTCTCTTGGCGCCCAATCTGCTCATCTGGGAAGCAGCCCCTGGCGACCTCACCCAACCAGCCATCAAGTAATACTCTGTTTTCGGCGTTATCCGGCAAGTCCGTTCCCAAAAAACTATCAGCCTTCTCAAAAGCAGCCACTCAGCCAAGCCAAGTCAAGCTTTTACACAACAAAGTTATACATTGCTGCCTTTTTTACATAACTTGCCAACAAAAAACTTTGAGCAAGCATTAAATTCTCAGTGATATACGAAGGCTACCCCATTCTGAAACCGGGCTTCTCGAACGTAAATATCCGTTGCCATGTTAGTAACGGTTGTTGCATCCCGTCTCCAGGCGGCTTGCAGACTGACCAGATAGAAGAGCACTGCGACCTCAGATAGATCAGTGTCGGCAATAAAGTCGCCATTCAGCGTAAAAAATCCACGGGCTGTTTCAGAGATTATTGGTCAGCTAGCACCCCCCCAAAAAATTAATCAGGGAACCAACAACACGTTGCAGCCGACCTGATACAGCACGTTCTGTGTAACGCTGCCCAACAACACTTCATCCAACACCGTACCGCCATGCTTGCCAATGACAATCAGGTCAGCTTCCAGACGCTCCGCCTGTGCAATGAGCACTGGAGCCGGCGCTCCCCTTATCAGTAACTTGCCAACAGCTGATTCTGTTTCGAGATCATCGATTTGATCCTGGATTTTCCGTTCGGCACGCGATACTTCATGGTCTCGATAACGCTCATTATCAGCTAGCTGTCCGCCACTGTCACTGGCTTTTCGGACTACAGTTTTTCCTGCAGCGTTTTCCCAAAGAAAAAATGGTAATTGGATAGTCGCGGCGATAGTCGGATCTGCCTTTACCCAACGCGCATACCACTAGGGATAGTCAAATTTGTCGCTAGTCAGAAACTCTCTCTGGTAGCTGCTTGCCCGGTCTGGCCAGAAAACGCCAACTAACTCAGTTGATGTGTCTTTTAATATTTTGATGCCAGGAGAACGCCCTCATATCCTCTAAGCAGAATCAACCTCGCACACAACCACATTCGTCCCGAGGAGGTAGGCTAACAAAATGAATCTCTCCTGTGAGGAAATTGAACTCTCCGCGACGATTTATCATTGCTGGCGGAATGCGATGGTCTGAAACTGCGACTCGAAGTAC
>Ga0073899_10002896_pt1 | contig 15331 bp, 15 predicted proteins | sample KloWWTmetaKNB5Ph_FD_88975 | JGI IMG/M metagenome (GOLD analysis project Ga0073899, IMG submission 88975) | Active sludge microbial communities from Klosterneuburg, Austria, studying microevolution and ecology of nitrifiers - Klosterneuburg... | ecosystem: Engineered > WWTP > Aerobic digester >...
CGGTCAGCGAGATCTCGCCGAGCGCCATGACCAGCGCGATGACGATGACCGGCAACGCCAGCCTCACGGTGTCGGAGATGATGGCTCCGACCGGCGACAGTGAAGACTGGGCGAGGGTGAGGCGGTTCAGGTAGAAGCAGTAGGCGAGGCCGTAGGCGAAGGTGGCCGCCCAGAGCACCAGCGGTTGGGGTCCGAGGAAGAGTCGCGCGAGCGTCAACGAGGCCAGGGCAGAGGCGGTGGCCGCCACTGCCAGTACTCGCACGCTGGCGGCAGGTGGACCGCCCGACCCGGGAACGGCCGAGGATGCCTGGGACGAGTCGCGAAGAATCGCCTGGCGGAGCCAACCGAATCCGAGATTCGATCCGGACGTGACGGCGAGCACCACCAGCGAGTACTGGTAGTACAGCCCGCCGCCAGCTCTCGAGAGCAGCAACACGATGCCAGCGTTCGCGGCGAGGGCGATCAGTCGTCCGGAACCGTAGATCCCGAGGTGCGTGCGTAGCGTCGACGCGGCGGAGGTCTCTGTGGGTGCGTCGGTGGAGCGTCTCGGCACGCCCACTCCTTCGAAGACCGCCGTGATCGTGATGAACGCCCCGACCCTACCCCTTCTCCACAGCAGCCACGCACTCCTCGGAGACGTGTCCCCACCCCTGGATCGGGGGCTCAGGGTGACCCTTGGCCCCTCGATTCACCCGCTGGTTTCCTGATGATCGCCAGGCTGTGCGTCCGAAGTGGCCTGAGGCGTTCCAGAGCGTGAACGGTGGCCACACGGTCACCCAGTGTGCGCGCGATGGGGGGCGCTAGGGTCACGCTTCGGGCGTGGACATCGCCGTGGGGAAAGAGGTGACGGAGCCGACGGTTCGTCACCGCCCGGACATCGGGGTTGGACGGGTTGCCGTACACGAAGTCGTACGACAGGACGACGCCTCCGGGTGCGGTCATCCTCCACATGGCATCGGCAACCCGCTGCTGGAGGTCGTCCTCGAGGATCGACGACAGGACCATCGACTGGTGAACGATGTCGAAGTCGCCCGCACCCATGGTGCTGGCGTCGATGGTGTCGATCGTGACCGACGCGGGGAGACGGCTGCGTGCCACGGCTGCTCTCTCCTCGAGAAGGTCGTTGCCGGCAAGGTTCGCCGGGTCGAATCCCCAACGAATGAACCGCAACAGGTTGCCTCCGGTGCCGCAACCGACCTTGAGCAGGCGCAGGTGTGCGAAGTCGGTCAGTTCGGCGTCCAGCAGCATCGACATGACGGCGCGGTCCAAGGACTGCGCAGCCAGGAAGGCGCTCGGGTTGACGAAGGAGTACCTGTCGCTGGGGAGGGCCGCCCGTCGCTGATATCGCTGCCGGATGTGGTCCACCTCGTCGGTCACACGCGCTCCTTGTCCAAAGATCTCAGGGCGGCGACCAGGTCAGGGAGGCCTTCGTTGACCTGCGTGATCATGGCGTCATACACCGCTTCCGGTTGGAGGTAGGGGTCGGCGATGTCCGCGTCCGTGCGCTTGAGCATGGGGACGCGACCGCGCTGCCGGGCAGCCGCCAACGCGACTCGTTGGGCGCGCGGGCTGGCGGGACCGTCGGTGATGTCGTGGTCGGACACGCCCCGCAGCAGATACGCGAGTTCGCGATAGGTGAAGGACTTGTGTCGTGCCACACCCGCCGTGGCGACGAGTGCATCAACGTGCTCCTGCGCGGCGCCGACGATGAGGTCCGCTGACAGGAGCATCTCCATCGTGAGTTGGCGGGCTGCGAAGCCGTCCGGGGAGATTCCTTGCGCACGAAGCCGCTTCGCCGACGGCGGATGGATCGGTGCTCCCACCACGGCGCCGAGGCCTGCGCTCTCGACGCTGATGGGGGCGTCGCCCAGGGCATGAGCCAGGCTGCGCTCGATGTATGGGGAACGGCAGATGTTGCCGGTGCAGACCACGAGCACCCGACCGTCGGTGGCGTGAACGTCGGCAGTCAACGAAGCGCCCGTCCGCTCACCTCAGGTGGGTGCGGGCGCATCAACGGGGCAGTCCGGAGGCGCGCCAAGCGCCCTGTCCGTGGCCGACCCGACCGCGAATGGTGCGGTCGTGCGCGCTCCAGCCCGATGAAGGTGCAGGTATGCCGTCCGCCGGGCTTCCCGAGGCGGCCTCGAGGACCGCGACGATCGCCGCGACTTCCTCCGGCGTCGCCGAGCCGGCGATGTGAACGGAAGCGGGCGGCATACCCTCGCTTGGCTTGTCCATGTCTGCTCCCATCACTGAGGTCACAACGGGATGTTGCCGTGCTTCTGGGCGGCAGGGACTCGCGCTTGGTGCGCAGTGCCCGCAGTGCCTTGGAGACGTTCATCCGAGTGTTGGACGGGGTGATGACTGTGTCGATGTAGCCTCGCTCGGCCGCGACGTAGGGGTTGGCGAGGGCGTCCTCGTAGTCCTTGATGAAGGCGGCCCGCGCCTCGTCGACCGATCGTCCCTCGGAGGCGGCCGCCGCCAACTCCTTGCGGTAGAGGATGTTGACCGCCCCTTGGGCGCCCATCACGGCGATCTGGGCGGTCGGCCACGCCAGGTTGATGTCGGCGCCGAGGTGCTTCGAACCCATGACGTCATAGGCGCCGCCGTAGGCCTTGCGGGTGATGACGGTGACGAGCGGGACGGTGGCCTCGGAGTAGGCGTAGATGAGTTTGGCGCCGCGACGGATGATGCCGTCCCACTCCTGGTCGGTGCCCGGCAGGAAGCCCGGGACGTCGACAAACGTGAGGATCGGCACGTTGAAGCAGTCGCAGGTGCGGACGAATCGTGCGGCCTTCTCGGACGCATCGATGTCGAGGGTGCCGGCGAACTGCATGGGGTTGTTGGCGACGATGCCCACCGAGCGGCCCTCGATGCGGGCAAACCCGACGATCATGTTGGGGGCGAACAACGGCTGCACCTCGAGGAACTCGCCGTCATCGACGACCGCCTCGATGACCGTGTGCATGTCGTAGGGGACGTTGGGGGAGTCCGGGATGAGGGTGTCGAGCGAGAGATCGACGTCGTTGACCTCCAGGTCGAGCTCGCCACCGAAAACGGGCGCGTCCTCGAGGTTGTTGGACGGCAGGTAGGACAGCAGCGCCTTGACGTAGTCGATCGCGTCGTCCTCGTCGGCACCCATGTAGTGGGCCACACCGGACTTGGTGTTGTGGGTGCGGGCGCCGCCGAGGTCCTCGAAGGCCACGTCCTCGCCGGTGACCGTCTTGATGACGTCCGGGCCGGTGATGAACATGTGCGAGGTCTGGTCGACCATGACGGTGAAGTCGGTGACGGCCGGTGAATAGACCGCGCCACCGGCACACGGGCCCATGATGAGCGAGATCTGCGGGATGACACCCGAGGCGTGGACATTGCGGCGGAAGATCTCGCCGTAGAGGCCGAGGGAGACCACACCCTCCTGGATGCGGGCGCCACCGGAGTCGTTGAGGCCGACGACCGGGCAGCCGATCTTCATGGCGAAGTCCATGACCTTGCAGATCTTCTCGCCGAAGACCTCGCCGAGCGACCCCCCGAAAACGGTGAAGTCCTGCGCGAAGAGAGCCACGGTCCGCCCATCGACGGTGCCGTAGCCGGTGACCACGCCGTCGCCGTAGGGGCGCGAGCGGTCCTGACCGAAGGCCGTGCTGCGGTGTCGCGCGTACTTGTCCATCTCGACGAAACTGCCCTCGTCGAGGAGCAACTCGAGGCGCTCGCGAGCGGTCTTCTTGCCGCGCGCGTGCTGCTTCTCGACCGCACGCTCCGACCCGGCGTTCGCGACCTCCGCCACCCGTCGCTTCAGGTCCTTGAGCTTGCCGTCGGTGGTGGAGGTGTCGATGTCCGTCGGGACGTCAGTGCCGCCGATCGATTGCGTCTCGCTCGCCATGCTTCCGAGCCTAGCCTTGCGTCCATGACGCAACATGGTGAGTCCCCCGAACTGGACGTCGCGCTCATCACACCCGGCCCGCCGTGGCGACCGGTCGAGGTCCTGCCCGAGGTGGGGTCGACCAATGCGGTGCTTCGTGAGGCCCCAGTGTCCTGGCGGGTCGTCGTCGCCGAGCGACAGGTCGAGGGACGCGGTCGACTGGGCCGCGACTGGGTCACCGTCCAGGGTCGAGGTCTCGCCGTGTCGGCGTTGGTCCCGGCGGAGGGTATGCCGGTGGGCTGGGTCCCGCTGACCGCCGGCCTCGCGCTCGCCGAGGCCATAGGGGAGGTTTCTGGGGTCGAGGCCGTGCTCAAGTGGCCCAACGACGTGCAACTTCCTGCCAACGACCACAGGAAGGTCGCGGGCATCCTCTGCGAGTGGGTCCCCCTCGACGGAGGTGGGGTGGTCATCGGAGCGGGGATCAACGTCCACCACACCCGGGAGGAGCTCCCGGTGCCCGAGGCCACCTCCGTGGCGCTCGCGGGTGGTGCCTGCACCCGGGAAGCCCTGCTCACGGCATACCTGCGCCTGTTGGCCGGCCATCTGCGGACGCTCGCGTCCGACCCGGCGGCCGTCAGGGACAGCTATGCCGCCCGCTGTGCGTCGCTCGGCGCCGAGGTCATCGTCCACGAACCGGCTGGCGAGCGACACGGACGGGTGACCGCAATCGATGAGGAGGGCAGACTGTGCCTGCAGGGCGAGGACGGACCGGTCGCAGTGGCAGCCGGGGATGTCGTCCACGTCCGAACGCAAGGCCAGGGCTGACCGGGACGAGCCAGGGCTGACCGGGACGAGGAGGAGCGGCGGTGGCGGAGGAGGTCGAGGGCCCCATCGGCATCGCCGCCGACGAGGTCGAGTCCCGTCTGCTCGGGCGCCCGGCCTCCATGGGTCGCCGCGAGATCAGCCGCGGCGCCGAGTCCTCGTTGGTGAGTGCCCGACGCTTCTGGCACGCACTCGGCTTCCAGATCGTCGAGGACGAGGCGATGTTCACCGAGGCCGACCTCGAGGCGCTGCAGGCGGTCTCCCGCTTGGTCCGCGACTTTGACGTCGACGAGGACCTCGCGTTGGGCATGACCCGGGCTCTGGCGCGGACCGCCGATCGCCTCGCCGTCTGGCAGACCCAATTGGTCGCCGAGTCCTTCATGGCGCCCGAAGAGGAGGCCGGTCTCGGGGAGAAGGACGCCCGCGCCGTGACCGACGTGGGCGTGGCCCGGCAGGCCGCAGGTCGGCTCGTCGATCTCGCCGACGAACTCGAGCCCCTCATGTCCTACGTGTGGAGACGGCACCTGGCGAGCGCCATCACCCGCATGCTGGCCGATGCCGATGACTCCCACGAGCCCTCCGCGCCGCCGCGGGTGGTGGGCTTTGCCGACTTGGTCAACTTCACCTCGCTCGTGCGGCGAATGACGGAGCGGCAACTGGCCAACCTGGTCCAGCGCTTCGAGTTGCTGGCCAGCGACGTGGTCACCACCCACGGTGGACGGGTCATCAAGACCGTGGGCGACGAAGTCCTCTTCGTCCACACACGTCCCGCGGCAGCCGCCGCTATCGCGCTGGACCTCGTCGATGCAATGCAGGAAGACGAACTCATGCCGCCGGTGCGCGTGGGGATGGCCCATGGCTCGGTGGTCTCGCGTCTCGGCGACGTCTTCGGAGTGACGGTCAACCGGGCGAGCAGGCTCACGTCCGTCACCCCGAGTGGACGGGTCTTCGTCGATGACGAACTCGCCCGACGGCTGGGGTCGGTCAGCGGTTTCCGGCTGACACCGGGACGGCGCCGGTCCCTGCGCGGCATCGGTCTGGTGACTCCGTTCGAACTCCATCGCTCCGTCGGTGCGCGGCGGATCGACCCGTCGGGCCACCCCGTGTGAGGGGTCCTGCCCACCCGCTGCTGCGGGCAGTCCGCACAAGTCCCTGTGAACCCTCAGTGAGCCGGACTACGATCCGGACCATGACCCTTGTTCTCCTGGCCGAGGATGATCCGACGATCTCCGAGCCATTGGCCCGCGCCCTCCGCCGCGAGGGCTATGAGGTCACGGTCGTCGAGGACGGCGTCGCTGCCGTCGAGGCGGCGCGTGGAGCACCGGATCTGCTGGTGCTGGACCTCGGCCTGCCGGGCATGGACGGCCTCGATGTGTGTCGTCGCGTGCGAGCCGAGGGCCTCACCGTTCCGGTGCTGATCCTCACCGCCCGCGCCGACGAGGTCGACACGGTCGTCGGCCTGGACGCGGGGGCGGATGACTACGTCACGAAACCCTTCCGGCTGGCCGAACTCCTGGCCCGCGCTCGAGCGCTGCTCCGACGCGGTGTCGGAGAACACGGGGAGTCCGCCGGTGAGGACCTTCCGGTGCGGATCGACCCCGCCGGGCACCGGGTGTTCGTCGACGGTGAAGAGGTCGGCCTGACCGCCAAGGAATTCGAGTTGCTCGTGGTGCTGGCCCGCAATGCGGGCAAGGTGGTGTCCCGTGAGCAACTGATGCGCGAGGTCTGGGACACGGCTTGGTATGGCTCGACCAAGACCCTCGACATGCACATCTCCGTGCTGCGCCGAAAGATCGGTGACGATGTCAACAACCAGCGCCTGATCACGACCGTGCGCGGCATCGGCTTCCGATTCGACAACACGCGCGCCTGACCTGACGTGACCTGACCTGACCCGGCGATCGGCGACCTGACTCGATGCAGACCCTGTTCCGTGCCATGGTCGTGCGGGTCGTCCTGCTCACCCTCGGGATCGTGATCGGTCCGGTCTGCGTGGCTCTGCTGTGGTGGGCCGGGACGGACACGCGTCTGCCCGCTCGGATCTCGACGCCGACGGCTGCGCTCGTCGTCCTCGGGGCTCTGGCCGTGCTGCTCACTGGCGTTGCGCTCCTCGTTGGCTTCTGGTCGGTGGGGCACATCGTCCGGACGGTCGAACCGCCGCTGGCACGGATGGCCGCTCAGGCCGAGCGCTTGGGTGAGGGCGTGTCGACCAAGGACTCCGCCCCCTCGGGGATCGCCGAGATCGACCGATTGGCCGCCGCGCTCAATCGTGGCTCGGCTGAGGCATCGAAGCGGTTGGCCGCCGAGCGTGAGTTCGCCGCAGATGCCTCCCATCAACTCCGCACCCCCCTCACCGCTCTGCTCATGCGACTGGAGGAGATCTCCTCGACCGATGATCTCGAGGTGGTCGCCGAGGAAGCAGCCATTGCCATCGGGCAGGTCGAGCGCCTCAGTGGGGTGGTCGATGACCTTCTGGCACGGACCCGCTCGGGCGCCGAGGAGGTCGGACAAGTGGGTCTGGACACGGTTCTGGCCGGTCTGCAGCGCGAGTGGCAGCACTCCTTCGCTCGCGTGCGCCGCACCATCCATGTCACCGGTGAGCGTGGGCTTCGAGTCAGGGCGGCGCCGGGAGCCCTGTCCCAGATCATCTCGACGCTCTTCGAGAACGCCCTCACGCACGGAGCAGGAACGGTGACGGTGGCGGCTCGACGGGTCGGGCCCAGTGTGGTCGTCGAAGTCTCCGACCAGGGCGCGGGAATCCCGCCCGCGCTGGCGCCCCACGTGTTCGAGCGGTCGGTCTCGTCGAAGGGGAGTGGTCTCGGCCTGGCCCTTGCCCGCGACCTCGCCCAGGCGCAAGGTGGGCGACTGGAACTCGTCGAGCCCTCGGGAGCGCTGTTCGCGGTGTTCCTCAGTGGCGGGGAGGGCCTGCGTTGAGGTCTGAGTCCTCCTCACTGGGTGTCCCGCTGGGCCCTTGACCAGCAAAGACGAAGGTGCGGTAGGCCCAGAACCGGAACAGCGTGCCCAAGACGATGCCAGCGAACTTGGACACGTTGTCGGCGCTCACTGTCTGCAGCAGGAGGACGTAGTGCGTGAAGGCGACGATCCCCACCTGCATCCCCATGGCGATGGCGTTGGTGCCCACGAAGAGGGCCGCCTCGTGATGGGCGGGACGGTTGCGGCGATGCCGGAAGGTCCACGTCCGGTTGCCGATCCACGCCACGGCGGTGCCGAGAATGGCCGAGACGATGGTGGCCGTGGTGGGTTTGTGGGCGAACACCCCGTGGCGCAGGATGTTGAAGGAACCCATGTCGACGACGAAGGCCACTGCGCCGACGATGCCGAACTTGAGCATCTCGCGATAGAGGGTGTCGAGCAGGGCCCTGAGTCGATCGAGGAGGCCGGTGCGCACGGGAGGTGCGGGGGGCTCGGACACGCCCGCAGCCTAACGTGGAGGGGCCATTAGGCTCGCATTCGTGTCGGGAGCATCTGCGTCGCAAGCATCTGTCTCGGGCCCCCAGCGCCATCCGGGTGGGTTCCCCGTCGTCGGCATCATCGGCGGAGGGCAACTCGCTCGCATGTGCGTCGGCCCCGCGGAGGCCCTCGGTCTCACCCTCTCGGTCCTCGCCGAGGCGGTCGACGCGTCGGCAGCCCTCGTCGTCCCCTCCTCGCCGGTGGGTGCTCACACCGATGTGGCGGAGGTGTTGGACTTCGCTCGTTCGTGCGACGTGGTGACCTTCGACCACGAGCACGTCCCCGCCGATGTGCTGGAGGCGCTGGTGTCCGCCGGCGTGAGCCTGCACCCGTCACCAGCGGCACTGGTCTTCGCCCAGGACAAGGGGGCCATGCGTGCGCGACTGGCGGCTGCCGGCATACCGTGCCAGCGGTGGCGAATGGTCTCTGCCGGCGAGGGGACAACCGAAGAAGCGATGGCGTATGCCGTGGCCGCCGTCCGCGATTTCGGCGCGGAGGTTGGTTGGCCGCTTGTCATCAAGACCCCTCGTGGGGGCTATGACGGCAAGGGGGTTCTGGTCGCGGATTCCGTCGAGGAGGTCATGCCCTGGCTGGAGCGGGCTCTGGCGTCGGACGACGGGGTGTTGCTCGAAGAGCGGGTCGACTTCGTGCGGGAGTTGGCAGCCCTCGTGGCCCGGAGCCCGTCCGGGCAGGCCGCCGCGTGGCCGGTCGTCGAGACCGTCCAGACGGACGGGGTCTGCACCGAAGTGATCGCGCCGGCGCCGGGGTTGGGGGACCAAGCGGCATCGGCCATCAGCGAGGTCGCGCTCCGGATTGCGCGTGAACTCGACGTGACCGGCGTGTTGGCCGTCGAGCTCTTCGAACTCCGGGACGGCCGCGTCGTCGTCAACGAGTTGGCGATGCGGCCACACAACTCGGGCCATTGGTCCATGGATGGTGCCGTGACCGGGCAGTTCGAGCAGCACCTGCGGGCCGTGCTCGACCTGCCGCTGGGTTCGCCCCGGCCCCTCGCTCCGTGGAGCGTGATGACCAATGTCCTCGGCGGTGAGGACGAGGAGCTCTATTCGACATATCGCCACGTCATGGCACGTGACCCCGGTGCCAAGGTGCACATCTATGGCAAGGCGGTCCGCCCGGGCCGAAAGATCGGGCATGTCAATGTCGTCGGCGACGACCTCGAGAGCCTGCGTGCGCGCGCGAGTCACGCCGCGGCATACATCCAAGGGAGCGTGCGCGAATGAGTGACGATTTCACTGGCCTGGCGCCCGCCGATGGCTCAGGGACACCTGTCGTCGGTGTGGTGATGGGCAGCGACAGCGACTGGTCGGTCATGGAGGCTGCCTCAATTGCCTTGTCAGAGTTCGGGATTGAGCACGAGGTGGATGTCGTGTCGGCGCACCGGATGCCCGAGGAGATGATCGGCTACGGAGGGTCAGCGGCTGCTCGGGGCCTTCGGGTGATCATCGCCGGGGCCGGTGGTGCAGCTCACCTGCCGGGGATGCTCGCGTCGGTCACCTCGCTGCCGGTGATCGGCGTGCCCGTGCCGCTCAAGACCCTCGACGGGATGGACTCGCTGCTCTCGATCGTCCAGATGCCCGCCGGGGTGCCGGTGGCGACGGTGTCGATCGGGGGCGCTCGCAATGCGGGGCTGTTGGCCGCGCGCATCCTGGGCAGCGGCGCCGATGAGGAGGCAGTGCGGATCCGTGGGCTCATGGACGCCTTCCGCGACGACCTGCGCGACCAGGCTGCCGCCAAGGGGGCAGCGCTCCGGGAGAAGCGCGGCAATTAACCTTGGCAGCATGACCTCCACCACGACGACCCCTCGTCACGACGGCCGCGCACCCGAGCAACTCCGCGACATCCGGATCACCCGCAACTGGCTGGACCACGCCGAGGGTTCGGTGCTCGTCGAGTTCGGCAAGACCCGGGTGCTGTGCGCCGCGTCCTTCACCGAAGGCGTGCCTCGCTGGCTCAAGGGGAAGGGCACCGGCTGGGTGACGGCCGAATACGAGATGCTGCCGCGCTCGACCAACACGCGCAGCGACCGGGAGTCGCGCAAGGGTCGCGTCGGGGGTCGAACTCACGAGATCTCGCGTCTGGTCGGCCGAAGCCTGCGGGCGATCATCGACACGAAAGCGCTGGGGGAGAACACGATCGTCCTGGACTGCGACGTGCTGCAGGCCGACGGGGGCACCCGCACTGCCTCGATCACCGGTGCCTACGTCGCGCTGGTCGACGCCATCGAGGATGCCCGTGCCAAGGGCCTGATCTCGGCGGGCGCCAAGCCGTTGGTCGACTCCGTCGCTGCGGTGTCGGTGGGCGTCGTCGGCGGGGTGCCGGTGGCCGATCTCGACTACCCCGAGGACTCGACCGCGGACACGGACATGAATGTGGTCATGACCGGGTCGGGTCGCTTCGTCGAGGTGCAGGGGACCGCCGAAGGGGCCGGAGCGGCCTTCGACCGGGAGTTGCTCGATGCTCTGCTCAACCTGGCCACCGGCGCCTGTGCCGACCTGACGCGCCTGCAGGCCGAGGCCTTGGAGGGTCCGGCCCGCGAGCGGTCCCGATGATGCGGCGAGTCGTCCTCGCCACCCGCAACGAGCACAAGGTCCACGAACTCGAACAGATTCTCGGTGACCTCGTCGGGGAGTTGCGGCTGGAGATCGTGGCGGTCACGGCATACCCAGAGGTCGACGACGTCGCCGAGACCGAGGTGACCTTCGTCGGGAACTCCCTGCTCAAGGCGAGGGCGGTCGCGGAGGCGACCGGACTGCCCGCCCTGGCCGATGACTCAGGGCTCACGGTGGAGGTGCTCGGCGGGTGCCCGGGCGTCTTCTCGGCGCGGTGGGCCGGGTCGCGGGCCGGCGCGGAGGCGCCGCGGGCGGAGAAGGATCGGGCCAATCTCACGTTGCTGCTCGAGCAGGTCGCCGATGTGCCGGACGAGCACCGGGCGGCAGCCTTTGCGTGCGCCGCGGTGTTGGCCATGCCCGATGGTCGGTATGCCGTGGCGGAGGGTCGTGTGCCCGGTCGCCTGATCCGGGCGCGGCGGGGGGCCAACGGTTTCGGCTACGACCCGGTCTTCGTGCCCGATGGTCAGGTGGACGGGGCGGAGCGAACCCTCGCGGAGTACACGGACGTGGAGAAGAATGCGATCTCCCACCGGGGGCGCGCCTTCCGCGCTCTGGCGCCCCACATGCGGACCCTGCTGGCCTGACCGTCTGGCCCGACCAGCCCGACCGGCGCGACCGGCGCGACCGGCGCGGCTAGCGGATCAGTCCCTCCGCGTTGAGTGTGCGCCACTCGATCTTCGGGCAGGTGTCCATCACGACATCGAGCCCGGCCTCGCGAGCGCGCTCCGCTGCCTCGGCATCGACGACCCCCTTCTGCAGCCAGACGGCGTCGATCTGGAGGCGGTCCATGTGGGCGATTGCCTCGTCGATGACCGCCCCGACGTTGTCGCTGTTGACGAAGCAGTCCACGACCTTGATGTCCTGGTCAGGCACATCGGCCAGGCTCGCGTAGCCCTCGACGCCGAACACCGTCTCGGCCTTGGGATGGACCGGGATGATCGGCCGTTGCTGCTCGTACTTCAGCCAGCGAGCGATGCCGTGGGCCGGTCTCTCCTCGTTCGTGGAGAGACCGACGATGACCCAGACACCCGGGTCCATGAGCAGTTCCCGGATGAGGGCGGGGTCGTTCTGGTGTGTGTACGACATGGGGCCATCATGGCCCTCAGTCGTGCCCGAAGAGGTCGCGCGTGTAGACCTTTTCGGCGACGTCGAGCAACTCTGGCGACATGCGGTTCGCGACGATCAGGTCGCAGGTGTCCTTGAGTTCCTGGAGGTCGCTGACGACCCGAGACCCGTAGTAGGTCTCCGCGTGAAGTTCCGGCTCGTGGACGACCACCTCGATGCCCTTGGCCTTGATCCGCTTCATGATTCCCTGGATGCTGCTGCTCCGGAAATTGTCCGAACCTGCCTTCATGACGAGGCGGTGGATACCGACGACCCGAGGGTTGCGCGCGACGATGTCGGCGGCCACGAAGTCCTTGCGGGTGGTGTTGGCGTCGACGATGGCCGAGATGAGGGTCTGGGGGACATCGGCGTAGTTCGCTAGCAGTTGCTTGGTGTCCTTGGGCAGGCAGTAGCCGCCATATCCGAAGGACGGGTTGTTGTAGTGCTGACCGATCCGCGGGTCGAGGCCCACCCCGTCGATGATCTGTCGGGTGTCGAGACCATGCGTCGCGGCATACGTGTCCAGTTCGTTGAAGAAGGCGACGCGCATGGCGAGGTAGGTGTTGGCGAAGAGTTTGATCGCCTCCGCCTCGGTGCTGCCGGTGAGCAGGATCGGCACGTCGTCGTCGAGGGCTGCGGCGGCCAAGAGGTCGGCGAACGCCCGCCCGGCTGGGCCCTGGTCGCCGACCAGGATCCGGGACGGGTGGAGGTTGTCGTGCAGTGCTCGGCCTTCCCGCAGGAACTCGGGAGAGAAGATGACCCGGTCGGTGCCCAAGCGGGTGCGCAGCCGGTCTGTGAAGCCCACGGGGACGGTCGATTTGATGATGGCCGTGGCACCCGGTGCCATCGCGACGACGTCGCCGACCACCTGCTCGACGGACCCGGTGTCGAAGTAGTTCGTTGCGGGGTCGTAATCCGTGGGCGTTGCCACGATCACGAATTCCGCAGAGTCGTATGCCGTGTGGCGATCGTTCGTGAGTCGCACGTTGAGTGGCCCTGCAGCCATTCGTGCCGCGATGTCCGGATCGTCGATGGGGCTCTGGCCAGAGCGCAGGAGGTCGAGCCGGCCCTCGTCGATGTCGTAGGACGTGACGTCCGCGACCTCGCTCAGGAGGACTGCCAAGGACAGGCCCACGTAGGACGTGCCGACGACCGTGATCGAGGGGCGCATGGCCTGCACTGTAATCCGCCGACGGCACGGTGATGGATGAGAGGTCAGGGCGGCGGATGACCGTCGCGCAGACTGCTCCGCGTCCACTGGTCCGGGTGGGCCTCCCGCACCGTCGGCCCAGAGGCGGCAGGATGGGGGCATGCGATTCGGACTCTTCATCCCGCAGGGCTGGCGTCACGACCTCGTCGGCATCGATCCGGCCCAGCACTGGGGGGTGATGGCCGGGCTCGCGCGGCGGGCCGATGCCAACGACCAGTGGTCCTCGCTGTGGGTGTTCGACCACTTCCACACCCTGCTCGAGCCGACCGAGGAGGCCACTCACGAGGCCTGGTCGCTCATGGCCGCCTTCGCGGGCATCACCTCGCGCATTCGTCTGGGCCAGATGTGCACCTGCATGGGCTATCGCAACCCCGCGCACCTGGCGAAGATCGCGACGACCATCGACATCGTCTCCGAGGGCCGGATCGAGATGGGCATCGGCGCCGGATGGTATGAGCACGAGTGGGAGGCCTACGGCTACGGCTTCCCGGGCGCTGGGGAGCGCCTCGGGATGCTGCGGGAGGGGGTCGACATCATGCGCCAGATGTGGACCACCGGCCACGGCACCCTCGCGGGCAAGCACTACCAAGTCGACGGGGCGATGAATTTCCCCCTGCCACTCCAGGGGAGCGCAGTCCCGGGGAGCCGAGCAAACGGCATACCTCTGTGGGTGGCCGGTGGCGGCGAGAAGGTGACCCTGAAGATTGCGGCGAAGTATGCCGACTACACGAACTGGTTCTCCACGGCGGGCCTCGAGGCGTTCACCGCCAAGGACGAGGCGCTCAAGGGCCACTGCCGCGATCTGGGCCGCGATCACACCGAGATCGTCCGGTCGTCCAACTTCGACATCGTCATCGGCCACAGCCAGGGCGAGATCGACGACCGGCTGGCGGGGATTCGGAACCGACTCGAGCGTGGCGGCGTGAGCCCGGCCAAGGTCGACGAGCGGATGCACTACTACGCGAACGTCCCGGGCTGCGGCACCCCAGAGCAGGTCGTCGAGCGGATCAAGGCCTTCGACAAGGCGGGCCTCGGTTATCTGATCGCCAATTTCGCCGAAGCAGCCTTTGACACCTCGGGGATCGAACTCTTCGAGCGGGCAGTGATCCCCGAGTTGATCGGCGGCGACGGGCCTCAGCACGGCCAGCTCTGGCACCTCATGCACGGCCGCTGACCACCACCGGGCCCTCCGACCGGTTGGGTCGTCCGCTCGACGACACGCTCGGCTCCTCGCCCACATCTCCCGTGCTCAGCGGTGGCCCGGCGACAGTGAGCGTGTCGTCGAACGCTCGCCGGGCCGGTGCCATACGGGCGAGTAATCAGCACGGGTAGCCTTGGCGGCGTGAGCGGGAACAGCGACTTCGATCTCTTCAAGACCAGCGAATTCCACGAGGAATTGCGTGCGGCCGTCCAGGAGGTGGCCCGCGACAAGATCGCCCCGTTCGCTGCGGCGGTCGACGAGGAGGCGCGCTACCCCCAGGAGGCCCACGACGCCCTCGTGGCCAGCGACTTCTTCGCGCCCCACGTGGCCGAGGAGTACGGCGGTGTCGGTGCCGACGCGCTCGCGACCTGCATCGTCATCGAAGAGGTGGCCCGGGCCGACGCGTCCGCCTCGCTCATCCCTGCGGTCAACAAGCTGGGCTCGATGCCGGTCATTCTCGCGGGCTCCGACGAACTCAAGCAGCGCTACCTTCCGCCACTCGCCGAGGGCAAGGTCACCTTCTCCTATGGCCTGAGCGAGCGCGAGGCGGGCTCCGACACCGCGGGCATGAAGTGCCGCGCGCGCCGCGACGGCGACGACTGGATCCTCAACGGCCAGAAGTCCTGGATCACCAACGCCGGCGTCTCCGAGTACTACACCGTCCTCGCCGTCACCGACCCCGACGGCCAGCGCGGCAACAACGTCACGGCCTTCGTCGTGGAGAAGTCCGACCCCGGCTTCACCTTCGGCGAGAAGGAGCGCAAGCTCGGCATCAAGGGCAGCCCCACGCGCGAGCTGCACTTCGAGAACACCCGCATCCCGGGCGACCGGATCGTCGGCGCCGAGGGCGAGGGGCTCAAGATCGCCCTGCGCACCCTCGACCACACCCGCGTCACCATCGGCGCGCAGGCCATCGGTATCGCCCAGGGGGCACTGGACCACGCGGTCGCCTACGTCAAGGAGCGCAAGCAGTTCGGCAAGGCGATCGCGGAGTTTCAGGGCATCCAGTTCATGCTCGCCGACATGGCCATGGA